>ENA-USUG01002402-USUG01002402.1-human-gut-metagenome-genome-assembly--contig:-NODE-2402-length-28399-cov-30.373702_pt1 | contig 28399 bp, 19 predicted proteins | sample MGYA00250059_ERZ773394 | MGnify/ENA primary metagenome ERZ773394 (study PRJEB29103, sample SAMN06111957) | human gut metagenome | biome: human gut; feature: ankylosing spondylitis patient; material... | reverse complement strand
AGTAAGTTTGAGACACAGTTAGAAAGTATCATCAATATGGAATCTTTTGACAGAGAGAAAATCCAGAAGGTAATCAAAAAAGTGATTATCAATGGAGAGGACAATATAGAGATTGTATGGAATACAGATGATCCATTTTTCAGGTAAGATGGATGTTTAAAGAGTGTGGAGTGCCGAGAAAATGTGGCACTCCTTTCTTATGCAGGCATAAATATTGCTTTCAATATACTGCAATAGCAGGTATAATGGAAAGTGATATTTGAGGGTACAAAAAAATTAAATTTTTTTTGGTCTAGGGTTGACACGAGCAGGTTTATCAGTTCCAGATTCGGATATGCTGATTACATTAGCAGATGAATTGGATACTTCTGTAAGTGTATTGCTTGGAGAAACTGTAATGGAGTCAATGACAGATGACCTAAAAGCAATCTCTGAAAAATTAGAGGTAATTAATTTACAGTTGGCAAAGAGAAACATGGTCAAAGTAAAAACGATCCGTTGGATATTTATCTCGCTATGTGCGTTTATAGTGCTTGTTTTTATTGCTCTTGCGATTATGAAAAGTTCTTATCTAGGGTGGGATTATAATAACCCGGAATTTGCAGTTGCAGGAACAATATTACATGGATTTGAATTTGTCTTTGTGAGATTAGCGCCATTTGCTTTCATTGCTTCTGTTATTGGAATCGTAATTACCTATAAGAAGCGATAAATTCAAGTTTGTCAATTACAGGAGACATTGAAAGAGCCAGTCCATTCAAGGTGCTGGCTTTTTCAAAATTCAAATTTAATAAATTGCACGACAACTTAGAGTAAAAAAGAATACCCATTAGTAAGAAATGAATAGAAAATGAATAAAAGTGTGGGAAAGCGAATAAAAATGAGTTAGTATGCATCAGACACACTTTTGTAAAAAGGGAGAAATTCAATTGGAAATACTATTTGAAGAAGTAGAATATATAGATGAGGTGAGCACATATGGAACAGGAAACACAGGAGCAAACTAATAAGTTTAATAATAAAATCTATTATATTCTTCCAGAGTTTTCAGGTAAGAATGTTCCTATTATAGAAGTTGCTAAACTAATGGGAAAAGACCAGCAGTTTATTCGGCAGGGAATAATAAGGGGGATTTTGCCGATTGGAGTTGCATTTAAGAAAACAATCCCAAATGGTAGTTATGAAGGGAAAGAATCATCTCAATACGATTTTTAAGTTAGCCCAAAATTATTATGGGAATATATTGGAATAATTTATAAAGAATAATATAAAAGTAATACAGGAGAGGTTATTGTGTGCCACCACCAAAAGTTAGGTTTCAAATCTAACGATTGGTGGCTGTTTTTTGCTAAATATAACTACAGAGTATATACCACAATTATCTTTCTATTAACTCCTTGCACTTCCCCTTCATCTACGGTATAATCGTAAAGTCCGTGTGCAACCAATCGCATGCGGGGATAAGAACGAATATATTGTGTTATGGATAGAGTGAAGGAGCAGGAAATGAAGAAGAAAATATGGGCGGCAGCTTTGATTTGCATTGTCGTATTAGGAATGCTGGATGGATGCGGACCAAAGGAGAAAGATACAGACAAGGAAGCAGCAGGAAATACAGAAACAGAAGCAGTGGAAGGGCTCCATGCCACAGAGACGGAGACAGAGGCACAGGGAAATCTTAAGGAAGATACCTGGTATGTTTTATCCGGTATGTATCAGCACAAAATGGAAACCGAAGAGAATACCGCTGTGATAAAAAATGTCAATGTATACAATATGGCAGGAACCATGGATGGTGAGACCTTTGTGCAGGCATCTGATTTTACCAATCATTTAAATCAGGCGGAGTATGAGATAAGCTGGAATCGTACTGAGGCAGACGAAGAAGGAAATACAGTTTATACGGTTACTTTATCTGCAAAGATTCCGTGGAATGGCATACAGACGGATGCAGAAGCTTATATCGAATATGAAGACATCAGCCTCGTGGATGCAACTACCGGAATGGTGTTGCCGCAGCATGTAGCTGCAACAGACAGTTCCATGGCTATGATGGCAGAAGTGGCTTGTGCCGGCACAACATATCAGGTGGCAGCCACAGAAGATACAGAGACAACATTTGGTGACTGGATGGTAGAGGATGGCAGTGAGTATCCGATGGTGACTTACTATGAAATAAAAGAGACTTATAAAGTAACAGCACCGGCAGAATATAAGGGACTGCTGTTCGTATTACAGACACAGCGTACCGCAGAAGAATATGAAAATGGAATTGTAAAGGGTCTTGGAACAGATGAAGCACATACATATGATGGCACAATCAATGATGGAAGTGTGGCAATTGAGTTAGACCGGGATTATGAGTATATCAATGCAGAATAGAAACTGAGCAAAGTGGGCAAAGCTTACTTTGTATCAGCATGAAACAGAATCGTCGAAAGGTGGTTCTGTTTTTCCACGTTTAAAGGAGCATACAATGGATTATAGCAGATTAGAAAAAGGAATTATGGATTTCATACAGGAGGAGCAGGTAAAGCTTGGATACCGGAAAGAAAAAATCCGGTTATATTATCCTTTAAGTTCCTTAAAACATTTCTTAGGAGAAGAAGTGGGTGGAAAATCAACGGAAGAATTGGAAAAAGAATTTTATGAAGCAGCAGGAATACGACTTGGCAGAGTAGAAATCAGCAGAAACAAGGACCGCTTTTGTTTTGTAGTGCCGGAAGAAGGCACGGAATATGTGCATGAAAAAAGAAGTGGAAATTCTTTTATTAAAAAGCTGGTGGCTCTGCTGCAGACACATCCTTGCACCATAGAGGATATCCATAAGCTGTTCTTAGGAACCGGCGAGAAGATACATTTTGAGAAAATTGAGACAGAGGATTTTGACTATTTCATTTATTTTGAAAGCGGAGAGGATTCCTATTATTATTGCTTTAAGGACGAAGGCTGCCATATCATCTATCATCGTTTTATGCCGGAGGATTACCGGGATTTGTTTTCTGACAACATAGAGTAAGCGAGGAAGAAAAAATGCAAAAGAAAATAAGCAGAGTAATTGCAGTATACAATCATTTTTGAGGAAAATATCGTTACGAATCATAAGCTTGTCCTAGCCATTCGAAGGGAAAAATGGTAAAATAGAACTAATGATGTAAGTTAAGAAAAGAAGAAAATTCACAGAAATAAAAAATAGTAAGAGGAAGAAGAATGGCAGCAAAGTTTTATGCAGTCCGAAAAGGAAAGAAACCGGGTATTTATATGAGTTGGGATATGTGTAAGCAGCAGACCGATGGTTTTCCGGGAGCAGAGTTTAAAAGCTTTCCAACAAGGGAAGCGGCAGAAGAATATATCGGTCAGAAGCATCAGACAGTAGAAAAAGAGCCGGAAAATTATGCCTTTGTGGATGGCTCTTATAATATTGCAACGAAGGTATACGGATATGGCGGCTTTCTGATGGCAGATGGGAAAAAAGAAGTGCTGCAAGGCTCAGGCTCGGAAGAAGAAATGGCATCCATGCGTAATGTGGCAGGAGAAGTATTAGGAAGCATGGCTGCCATTGAGAAGGCAGTGGAGCTTGGACTGGCAGAGCTTACGATATATTATGACTATATGGGTATTGAAATGTGGGCAACAGGAGCATGGAAACGGAATAAGAAAGGAACCATTGCTTATTATGACTATATTCAGGGCATAAAGGATAAAATTACACTTCATTTTGTAAAAGTAAAAGGGCATTCAGGAGTAGAAGGAAATGAAGAAGCAGACCGGCTGGCAAAAGAGGCAGTCGGAATTGAGCTATAGTATCTGCAGAAGAGTGGATACGGGGATAAAACAGGAGGAAAGAAATGGTTTCATTAAAGGACGTAGCGAAGCGTTGTGGTGTCTCAACGGCAACAGTAAGTAAAGCGTTGAATGGACATAGCGATATTGGAGAGAAGACCAGGATACGGATTAAGGAAGCAGCACAGGAGATGGGGTATTTTCCTAATGCGGCAGCAAGGGCGTTAAAGACGAACCGTTCTTATAACTTAGGAGTACTTTTTAAAGAGGAGGCCGGAAGAGGGCTTACCCATGAATATTTCTCTGGCATCTTAAATGGATTTAAAGAAAAGGCGGAAGAATTAGGCTATGATATCACTTTTATTAATAATGAGCATGTGAATCATAAGATGTCATATCTTGAACACTGCAAATACCGGAATTTTGACGGAGTTGGAATTGTGTGTGCCAGGTTTGATGAACCGGAGGTACAGGAACTTTTGCAGAGTAATATTCCGATTGTTACTGTAGATTATGTATATCACAACTGCACGGTTGTTTCTTCTAATAATGTAAAAGGGATGAATGAACTGGTACGCTATATTTATTCCAAGGGACACCGGAAAATTGCATACATTTATGGGGAAAAACATTCGGCTGTTACCAGAGATCGTCTGACCAGCTTTTTCCAGACAATGGAGAGCTTTAATCTGAATGTTCCGGATGACTATTTAAAGGAAGGAGAATATTTAGATACCAGGCTTGTGGCAAAGGCAACCAGGGAACTTTTAAATTTGCCTGACCCGCCGACCTGTATTCTCTACCCGGATGATACAGCATTAATTGGTGGGATTAATGTAATTGATGAAATAGGACTAAAAGTACCGGATGATATTTCTATTGCAGGTTTTGATGGAACAAAAGTATCCCAGATGATGAGTCCAAAGATTACGACTATACGGCAGAATACCAGAAAGATTGGGGAAGAGGCCGTAAAACGTCTGGTACAGAGAATCGAGCAGCCTAAGACAACGCTGGTGGAGCGTGTGATTATCAATGGAGAACTTTTGGTAGGAGAATCAGTAGGAGGAATCTGATATGGCACTGCAATTTGTGCTGGGCAGTGCTGGAAGCGGAAAGTCAGGCTATGTATTCCGCAAAACAGTCAAAGAAGCTCAGAAGAATTTAAAGAAAAATTATTATGTAGTAGTACCGGAACAGTTCACGATGCAGACGCAGCGTGAACTTGTTCGGTTACAGGAAAAAAACAGTATTATGAATATAGATGTGGTCAGCTTCCAGCGACTGGCATATCGTATTTTCGATGAATTAGGAAAGACGAATATGGCAGTTTTAGAAGAGACCGGGAAAAACCTTGTATTGCGTAAGGTTGCCGAAGAGCAGATGGATGATTTATGCGTCATGCAGGGAAATATGAAAAAGATGGGATATATCAGTGAAGTGAAGTCCCTGATATCAGAGCTGACGCAGTATAATATCGATCCGGATACTTTGGAAACATTTATTGAAGAGCAGAATATGCCACCGGCATTTTCCTATAAACTGCAGGATATCCTGACCATGTACCGGGGCTTTCGAAGTGCAATTTCCGGGATGTATATTACTGCTGAAGAAGTTTTAGAAGCCTTCTGTGATATGGCAGAGGAATCAAAGCTTTTACAGGATGCCGTGCTGGTTTTCGATGGATTTACCGGATTTACACCGATTCAGAATAACGTGCTATACCGCCTGATGGGAATTGTATCAGATATATATGTGACAGTAACCATTGACCCGGCAGAGGATATTTATTCCTATCATGATATGCAGGAGCTGTTTGCCATGAGTAAGAAGACTGTAGCCAGCCTAATGAAAATGGCGGAAGAGAAGCATTTTGAAGTAACAGAGCCGGTGGTATTAAAGAATCCCAAAGCTGACCGGTTCCGGGAGGCACCGGTACTACGGTTCTTAGAGCAGAATCTGTTCCGTACCAGACATCATAGCTGCGAAAAGAAAGATGAGAAAGAAATCAAAGAAGGCATAGAGATTTTATCCCTGCCAAATCCAAGAAGAGAACTGCAGTATGCAGCAGAAGAAATTGCAAGGCTGGTGCATACCGGAGCATATCGCTACCGGGATTTTGCCATTATTTCCGGTGCCATAGAAGAGTATGGAAGCTATGTGCCGCAGATTATGGAGGAGTTTGGCATTCCGTTTTTCTTAGATACAACGAAAAATATTTTACTGCATCCATTTTTGGAATTTGTCCGGTCTCTTTTGCAGGTAATCGAGGACAATTTTTCAGAGGAAGCAATGTTCCGTTATTTGCGCTGCGGATTATCACAAATCAGTGAGGATGAGATTGACCTGCTGGAAAATTATGTACTGGCAGCAGGCATCCGTGGAAAGAAAAAATGGGAGGCAAGATTTATTTATACCACCCATGAGGTTGCGGAAGAAGATTTAGAAGCTTTAAATGAACTCCGGATCCGTGTAATGGAGCCATTTTCGGAATTGACGGCTGTATTTCATAAAAAAGGTGCTACCGTACGGGAATGCACGACAGCACTCTATCAGTTTATTGTGTCCTTACAGATAGAGCAGCAGTTAAAATACCGGGAGAATCAGTATAAAGAGGCGAAGGACTTAGCCAAGGCAAAGGAATATGCACAGATTTATCGCATTGTAATGGATATTTTGGATAAGATGGCAACGCTTCTGGGTGATGAAGTCATGGACATATCCGAATATGCCAAGGTCTTAGAGGCTGGCTTTGAAGCTGCCAAAGTAGGCGTGATTCCGGGTGGCTATGACTGCGTGATGATTGGTGATATTGAAAGAACCCGTCTTGATGATATAAAAGTATTATTTATCGTGGGAGTCAATGATGGTATTGTGCCAAAATCCGATAATCGTGGCGGCATCATTTCCCAGCTGGAAAGAGAAGAACTTGCGAAAAATCATATGGAACTGGCTCCTACAGCAAGGGAACGTGTTTTTATCCAGCGTTTTTACCTTTATCTTGCAGTGACAAAGCCATCGAAAAAACTTTATCTTACCTATGCAAGGGTAGGCAGTGATGGAAGTGCAAAGCGCCCGTCCTATTTTATTCATATGATTGAGGGACTGTTCCCGGGGTTAAAAGCAGAGCTGATAACGGGAGAACAGGTTGATGAAACACTGGTAACACCGGAGAGCAGCATGGCATTTCTGTTAGAGGGACTGTATCAGGAAGATGCCGGGTGGAATGATGAGAAGGAAGTACTCTGGCAGGCTTTGCTGCACTGGTATGAAGAGGAACCGGCATATCAGGAGCAGGTAAAAGCTATTCTTGATGCAGCAGAGCTTAAATATCATGCAGAGCCAATCAGCCGAGCTGTGGCAAAGGCTCTTTATGGAAATGAGTTAAAGAACAGTGTTACGCGGCTGGAACAGTATGCAGCCTGTGCCTGTGCCCATTTCCTGACTTATGGACTTCGTTTACAGGAACGGGAACTCTTTGAATTCCGTATGACGGATATGGGAAATATCTATCATCAGGCATTGGAAAATTATAGCCGGTATCTGAAAGAATCATCCTATAGCTGGTTTGATATTACAGAAGAAGCACAAAAACAGCTTATGGAGCGGGCAATGGAAGAAGCAATTGCTTCCAGTGGAAATGCAGCCATGGCAGATACAGCGGCAAACCGTTATCAGGTAGCAAAGATGAAAAAGATTTTTGCACGGACCATCTGGGCACTGACCAGCCAGATCCGTCAGGGAAAATTTGAACCATCGCAGTTTGAGGTGGGATTTTCCTATACGGATGATTTAAATGCAGTGAATTTTAAACTCAGTGAAGAAGAGCATATGCGGCTCCAGGGAAGAATTGACCGTATTGATACTTATGAAGACAAAGATAAGTTATATGTAAAGATTATTGATTATAAATCCGGTAATACCGGTTTTGAACTGCTATCTTTGTATCATGGACTGAAGCTTCAGCTTGTGGTTTATATGAATGCAGCAATGGAATTATTTGCAAAGCAAAATCCGGCAAAAGAGGTAGTGCCGGCAGGTATGTTCTACTATCATATTGATGATCCGATGGTGGAAGGAACCGGTAGTGAATCTGAAGAAGAGATTCGAAGAAAGATATTGGAAAATTTACGTCTGGATGGAGTGGTAAATACAGAGGATGATATTTACCGTGCCATGGATGTGGAACTTTCCGGTAAATCCAATGTCCTTCCGATTTCTGTAAATAAGGACGGAACGGTGCGAAAGAGCGATAAGGCTGTGGACAAGGAAGAATTTAGGCTGATTGCGGATTATGCCAGCTATCGGATTGCAGAAGCTGGAAATGCTATTTTAAAGGGAAATACAGAGGTGAATCCGTATCTTTTAAAGAACCGGAGCAGCTGTGATTATTGTCCATATGCTGCGGTCTGTGGATTTGATAAAAAGATTCCGGGATATGAAGTAAGGCGGTTGGAAGAATTATCTTCCGAGGAAATCTATGAACGCATGAAGGAGGTTTTTTAAAAAATGGGAATGACATGGACAAAAGAACAGCAGCAGGTCATTGATTTAAGAAACCGTAATATCTTAGTGTCTGCGGCAGCAGGTTCCGGAAAGACAGCCGTACTGGTAGAGAGAATCAAAGAGCTGGTATTGGATAAGAAGCATCCGGTAGATATTGACCATCTTCTGGTGGTAACCTTCACCAATGCGGCGGCAGCCCAGATGAAAGAGCGTGTAGCAAAAGCCTTGGAAAAGGCATTGCAGGAGAATCCTTCCGATGTGAGATTACAGCAGCAGGCTGCACTGGTGCAGAATGCGCAGATTACTACCATAGACAGTTTCTGCCTTTATGTGCTTCGGAATCATTTTCATGAAATCGGTCTGGAGCCGAATTTCAGGATTGGAGATGAAGGCGAGTTAAAGCTTCTTCGGGAAGATGTAATGACCGGATTGTTTGAACAGTGTTATGAAGGAAAACATCCGGGTTTTTTGCATCTCATTTCCTGTTATGGAACCAGTAGAAGTGATGCACCGGTGCGGGATATGATTTTTAAACTTTATTCCTATGCACAGAGTTATCCATGGCCGAAGCAGTGGCTTCGGGAAGCGTTAAGCTGCTATGAGATAAAAACAGAGCAGGAATTAGAACAGGCGCCTTTTATTGAAATGACGGTAGAATATGGGAAGCAGATGGTAAAGGGCTATTTAGAGCAGGCAGAGCATTATCATGAACTTTGTCAGGATGCAGACGGTCCTTACATGTATGAGGACGCCTGTGAGCAGGATGCAAAGCTGATGGAAGAATTGCTTTCCTGCGATACTTATCAGGCTTTTTATGAAGAATTAGGAAAATGTAAATTTGCAACATTAGGAAGAGCAAAGGATTATATCGGAAGTCCGGAAAAGCAGGAGCAGGTAAAGACAGAACGTAAGAAGCTTAAGGATGGAATCGGAAAGTTAAAAAGTGACTGCTTTGCCCTTACTTTTCAGGAAATTTTAGAGCAGCTCACTCTGGTGCATCCATCAGCAGAAGCGTTAGCTGAAGTGACGGAGCGTTTTATCGATGCTTTCACAGAAAGAAAGCAGGATAAGAATCTGGTGGATTTCTCAGACCTTGAGCATTTTGCATTAGAGATATTGGTGGAGGAGGAGACCGGGAAACCAACGGAGACAGCAAAAGAATTTCAGAATGCCTATGAAGAAATTATGATTGATGAGTATCAGGACAGCAACTATGTGCAGGAGACGATTCTCCGGGCAATTTCAAGAGAGGCTGTGGGACAGAATAACCTCTTTATGGTAGGAGATGTAAAACAGAGTATTTACCGTTTTCGTCTGGCGAGACCGGAGCTTTTCATGGAAAAGTTTGATACTTATGAGACAACAGATGCACCCTGCCAGCGGATTGATCTGCATAAGAACTTCCGAAGCAGAGATACGGTGCTTACTTTTACCAATGATATTTTCTATCAGATTATGAAACGGAATCTTGGTGGTGTGGATTATACCGATGAGGCGGCATTGTATTGTGGTGCAGATTATCCGGCGGGCGAGAAAGAGGATGCTTTTGACAGTGAGATTCTTCTTACAACTACACAGGAACTGGAAGAGGGAACAAAACAGCGGATTTCAAAGCAGGAACTGGAAGCAAAATTAATTGCAGACCGGATTCGGAAGATGGTAGGCAAAGAAGAAGTGGTAGACGAAGAAACCGGAGAATTCCGGAAAGTCCGCTATGGCGATATTGTAATTTTACTGCGTAGTTTAAGTGAATGGGCGGACCTTTTTGCAGAGGTTTTAAATGCCAATGGAATTCCGGCACATACGGTTTCAAGAACCGGATATTTTTCCACATTAGAAATCAGGACGGTATTAAATTATCTTAGGATATTAGATAATCCAAGACAGGATATTCCACTGGCAGCAGTATTAAAATCCCCAATGGCAGGTCTTTCCGATGAGCAGCTTGCAAGACTCCGGTTACTGGCAGAGGACAAGCCGTATCATCAGTGCGTAAAGATGTTTTTGGAAGCGGAAGAAGAGCTGACAGAAAAAGAATCAACAGCGGATGAAGACATGCGGGCAAAATTAAAACGTTTTTCCGAAACATATAAAAAACTTCGTAGACAGACCATGGATATACCAATGCACGAACTGCTGCAGAAGGTATTGAAGGAAACGGGATATGCCAGATATGCATCGGCATTGCCGGCGGGCAGACAGAGACTTGCAAATCTTCATATGCTGTCAGAGAAAGCTATTGCATATGAGAAAACCAGTTATCGCGGACTTTATCATTTTATAAGATACATTGATGAGCTGCAGAAGTATGATGTGGACTTTGGGGAAGCAGAACTTGTGGGTGAAAATGAAGATGCAGTAAATATAATGAGTATACACAAGAGTAAGGGATTGGAATTTCCGGTCTGCTTTGTCAGTGGAATGGGCAAATCCTTTAATAAGCAGGACAGCCGCAGCAAGATGATACTGCATCCGAACCTTGGAGTTGGACTTGATATTATTGAGGAAGACCGGCGGATAAAAGTACCTGCATTTTTTAAGAAGGTAATTGCAAGGCAGACAGAATTAGAAAGCCTTGGCGAGGAGCTTCGTGTCTTATATGTGGCATTTACAAGAGCCAAAGAAAAATTAATTATAACCGGTTATATCAAGGATGAAGAAATGCTGCAGCAGATAAGAGAAATTTATTGCGGAAGTAACCGAAAAGCTCTTAATTTTAAGGAGCGGGCAGAAGCAAAGACCTTTCTGGAGTGGATTCTTCCATCGGCAGCCGCCAGCGGCAACTGGGATAAAGTTTCCTATGTGACACCATGGAGCATGTTAGAGGACGAGGCGGCTCATCAGATTACAGAGCATGTGTCATTGAGGCAGCGTGTGCAGCAGGCGAAGGAAGTTTCGGATACTCTGTATGAAAAGATAAAGGAACAGTTATCCTATCAGTATCCGCACCCGGATGCCATTCATCTGGTGACAAAATATTCTGTATCGGAATTAAAACACCGGGCAATGAGGGAGCTTGCAGCAAAGGAAGAAGAGGATGTTACACCGAAATTCTTAGAAGAAGTATCTACCCCATATGTCCCGGCATTTATGGAAGGAAAAGCAGAAGTAAATCAGGGAGCACTGCGTGGAACAGCCATGCATCGTCTGATGGAATGTTATGATTTTACGAAAATGCCGGATCGTTCCGATGAATTTGCAGAAAATATAAAAAAGCAGTTGACAGGACTGGTACAAATGGGTAAAGTATCTGAGGATATGCAAAAATTAATCCGTATACCATCCGTGGAATTATTCTTAAAATCGCAGCTTGCACCCCGTATGAAAGCAGCTGCAATGCGGGATGATTTGTTCCGCGAGAAGCCGTTTGTCATGGGAAATCATGAGATGGAAGAAGAGATGGTTTTAATCCAGGGAATCATAGATGTTTTCTGGGTGGAAGAAGATGGAATTGTACTGCTTGATTATAAGACAGACCGGGTAGATAGTGCCACAAGGCTGCGGGATATGTATAAAGAACAGCTGGATTTATATGCAGAAGCGTTAGAACGGATATTCCCGCTTCCGGTGAAGGAGAAGTATCTTTATTCCTTCCGGCTGAATCAGGCAATTGAAGTATAAGGTGTCATAAGCGATGAAGGAGAAAAAGTTTGTATAGGAAAGGCTTTTGTTTGAAGGCATTTGCTTGCCCATTGAAATACCGAAGTTCTAAGGCATATGTTTTCCTTTTTTCTATAAATACAGTCTTTCCAATGTTTGACAGACACATTGCACGGTTCGCTGCCTGCGGATACATGAATAGGCTTGTTAGGGGCACTTAGAATTTCGTCTGCAACCAGGCAACGCTGGTACAGGGATGTACCAGCGAGGCACAGATGAACACGGATGTGAATTTGTGCCGGTTGCCAGACGAAGTTCATATATTAGCCGAAATTCTTAGTGCCCCTTACAGGCGTATGCGGTATCCGCAGACAACGGACAGTGCGATGTGTCAGTCCAAGCAACGGAAAGACAGTTTATCATCAAGGAAAACATACGCCTAAGAACTACTGGTATTTCAATGAAAAAAGCAAATGTTCTCCAAACAAAACCTTTTCCGGTAAACTTTTTCATCCACTCGCTTATAATATACTGGAACACAAGGAGAAAAAACGTGAAAATAATTTTAGCATCAGCTTCCCCAAGAAGAAAAGAACTTTTAGAGCAGCTTGGACTTACCTTTCTGGTATTTCCGGCACAGGGAGAAGAAAAGCAGGTGGGAGATACGCCTTCTGAGATTGTCATGAATCTGGCGAAGCAGAAAGCGGGAGAGATTTATGAGAAGATGATAGAAGCCAAAGTAGGAGAACAGGACAGTCTGGTAATCGGAGCAGATACCGTCGTGGTAAAGGATGGCAAAGTGCTGGGTAAACCGAAGAACCGGGAGGATGCATTTACAATGTTAAAGGGACTTTCCGGCAGTACCCATGAAGTCTATACCGGAGTGTCACTTTGGATGCGGGAGAATGGAAAGAAGGTACAATACAGCTTTTATGAATGTACGAAAGTTACCATGTATCCGGTTACAGATGAGGAACTGAACCGTTATATAGATACTGGGGAACCAATGGATAAAGCAGGTGCATATGGAATTCAGGGAAAAGCAGCTGCATTTATCGAAAAAATTGAAGGTGATTACAACAATGTAGTAGGTCTGCCGATTGCCCGGATTTATCAGGAATTAAAACAATTAGGTATTGATGTGTATAAATTTTCTTAAAACAGGAGGAAAGAATAAATGGAATACGATGAGGTATGTCTGAATTACTTTTTGGAGCATCAGTCACAGTTATTTGATGAAAATGTGGCAGAAAGTTTAGAGGAGGCAGAAGCGTTTTTAGAGGACTGTATGGCAGTTATCTGTGACAGCATCAAAGAAGTAAAACAGTTCTTAGACGAAAGCGGTGCGGATGTATCCGGAATGAGCAATCATGAAATTGAAGAAGCAGAAGAAGTTTTTTCACTGCCGGATGGCAGATATCTGGTTGTGGAAGCATAAATGAAAGGGGATTTTATATGAATAATAACTATGATGTAATTATTATCGGTGCAGGTCCGTCCGGAATTTTCTGTGCCTATGAATTAAAGGAAAAGAGACCGGATTTAAAGGTCCTCATGATAGAAAAGGGAAGAAGCATTGAGAAACGCCAGTGTCCGAAGCGTAAGACAAAGGTCTGTGTAGGATGTCAGCCGTGTTCAATTACAACCGGATTTGCCGGAGCGGGAGCATTCTCAGATGGTAAATTATCATTATCACCGGATGTAGGTGGCAATCTGCCGGAAATCTTAGGATATGAAGAAGCATTATCCTTAATTAAAGAATCGGATGATATTTATCTGAAATTCGGTGCAGACACTAATGTCTATGGTGTGGATAAGGAAAAAGAAATCCGTGAGATTCGTAGAAAAGCAATCAATGCCAATTTAAAATTAATCGAGTGTCCGATTCGACACCTTGGAACAGAAGAAGGATATAAGATTTATGCCCGTCTGCAGAAACATTTATTAGACCTTGGCGTGGAAATTCTCTTTAATACCATGGTGGCAGATATTCTGGTAGAAAACAATGCCGTAACTGGTGTTGTAACGGAAAAGGGAGATACATATTATGCGAAAGAAATCATTTCCGCAGTAGGACGTGAAGGCGCAGACTGGTTCTCACATATTTGTAAGGAAAAAGAGATTGAAACCAAGGTAGGTACGGTTGATATCGGTGTCCGTGTGGAAGTGCGTGATGAGGTTATGGATTTCTTAAATACCAACCTTTATGAAGCAAAACTGGTTTATCATACACCAACCTTTGACGATAAAGTGCGTACTTTCTGTACAAACCCATCTGGTGAAGTGGCAACCGAATATTATGATGACGGACTTGCGGTTGTAAATGGACATGCTTACAAGTCGAAAGATATGAAAACAAATAATACTAACTTTGCATTACTGGTATCCAAGAATTTTACCAAGCCATTTAAGACTCCGATTGAGTATGGTAAACAGATTGCACAGCTTTCCAACATGCTTTGTGATGGCAAAATTTTAGTACAGACATTTGGTGACTTTAAGCGGGGCAGAAGAACTACAGAGGAACGCCTGGCGAGAAACAATCTGATTCCAACCTTAAAGGATGCAGTGCCGGGAGATTTATCACTGGTATTTCCACATCGTATTATGGTAGATATCGAAGAAATGTTAGAGGCACTGGATAAGGTTACACCTGGTATTGCCAGTGATGAAACATTACTTTATGGTGTAGAGGTAAAATTCTATTCCAATAAAGTTGTTGTCAGCAAAGATTTTGAAACCAGCATTAAAGGTCTGCGTGCCATCGGTGATGGTGCAAGCGTAACCAGAGGATTACAGCAGGCATCTGCAAACGGAATCAGCGTGGCAAGAAGTATATTAAAGAGTCTTGAAGCATAAAAACATACCAAAGAATTGGTTTTCGAATAAGAAAAGGAAGAAAATTCATGGGACGAAAGAGTAAAATTGCCGCAGTGGTCTTAAGCATTTCCGTATTTCTTGGTGGATGCAGTCTTGGAAAAACTGACATTGTATTTACAACAGGCTTATCTGCTAATGAAGTTTTTAAGATAGAGCATGAAAAGGTATCTTTGGCAGAAGCCAGGGTATATCTTTGTAATTACCAGAATCTATATGGAAATGTCTATGGAATCGATTTGTGGGAACAGCAGTATCAGACCGATGATTTAGAGCAGTATGTGAAGGATGTCACATTATCGGAAATGACCCGGGTAATCTGCATGGATCAGTTGGCAGAACAGAAGGAAATTACTTTAAGTAAAGAGGAAAAGACCAATCTGAAGCTGGCTGCAAAAGAATATTATGAGTCATTGAACGAAGAGGAAAAGAGTTATATGGATGTCAGTGAGGCAACCATAGAGAAGCTCTATGAGAATTATGCACTGGCAAGCAAGGTGTATACATCTTTAACAACCGGTGTCAATGAGGAAGTCAGTGATGATGAAGCGCGGGTAATGGAAGCACAGCAGATTTATGTAAAAGATCAGAACCGTGCAGGTGAGGTGGCATCCAGACTGGCAAATGGAGAGGATTTCCGGACGGTAGCGGCAGATTATAATGAGGCAGCCCAGATTGATATTACCTTTGGAAGAGATGAGATGCCAAAGGAAGTAGAGGATATTGCATTTAACTTAAATGATGATGAAATATCAGGAAGCATTGCGACAGAGGATGGTTATTATTTTATCAAGTGCATCAATAAATTCAATCAGGAGCTGACGGATGCAAATAAGGATAAGATTGTTAAGAAACGTGAGAAAGAAGCGTTTAATGACGAATATGATGCTTTTGTGGCAGACTTATCTTCGAGCCTCAATGAAAAAGTCTGGGATGAACTGGAACTTAAAACAGACGGAACCATAACCACCAACAGTTTTTTTGAAGTGCTGGATAAGTATTATCAGTTAGAAGAGTAGAACAATAGTAGAAAAAATCTACAGAATCTGCCGCTGGCAACTATAAAAGGGAATCTGATGAAAATCAGATTCCCTTTTGGGTAGTTCTTCTTGAACTTTTATTTTGCCAGCAGCATCATGATATCGTTGCTACGCTGGATGAATTTTGTCATAGCATCTACGGATAATGGCTGGTTGCTTAAAACAGCTAAATCGTAAAGCTGCTGACAGAACATTGGTACATGCTCGGAATCTTTGTGATTTAAGATGTACTGGACCAGAGGATGACTGGTATTTAAGGTCAGTGTCTGGTCTGCCGCAAACATGGAAGTATCCATACCGCCCATGCCATTCATGGCATACATTTTCATCATATCCTGCATACGTCTGCCTTCCTCGGAGAGAGTAATAACAGAAGCAATGTCGGGATTTTTCAGTTTGGCAGCTTTAATCGTAAGCTTATCATTCTTTAAAGTATCTTTGAATACTTTGGACAGTGTTTCTTCAGTCTCTTTAGTCTCTTCAGCATTTTCTTCTTTCAGGGAATCGGTAAGGTCTGCATCGATTCGCATGAATTTGAATTTCTCATTACGCTGCTCTAACTGGCTGATGAAGGAGGTATCGATATTGTGATTTAAGATAACTGCATCCATGCCCTGTTCCTTGAACATCTTGATATACTGTCCCTGCTGAACCGGATCGGTAACATAGTAAATCGGTTTTCTTTCATCCTTTTCGTCTGAGTCAGAAGCAGTATCAGCGGTCTTATCAGCATCAGACGCATTGTCTGAAGCGGTATCTTCAGCCTTTGTATCTTCGGTATTTCCTTCCGTATTTTCTTCTGCTTTTTCGTCTTCTTTCAGAAGCTCCGGAAGAGTAAGGTACTTATCGTCTAAGTTCTTAAAGAGAATGTAATCATTCATCTTGTCACAGAACTTGGTATCTTTTAAGCAGCCGAATTTGATAAATGGGCTGATGTCATCCCAGTATTTTTCGTAGCTTTCCTTTTCGGTCTTGCACATACCGATTAATTTATCTGCAACTTTTTTACTGATGTAATCGGAAATCTTCTTTACAAAGCCATCGTTCTGCAGGGCACTACGGGAAACATTAAGCGGAAGGTCAGGACAGTCAATCACGCCCTTTAAGAGCATTAAGAATTCCGGAATCACTTCCTTAATGTTATCTGCGATAAATACCTGGTTATTATATAATTTAATAGTTCCTTCGATGGAATCGTATTCCGTATTAATCTTCGGGAAGTACAGAATACCTTTTAAGTTAAATGGATAGTCCATATTCAGGTGAATCCAGAATAAAGGCTCTTTATAATCCATAAATACTTTCCGGTAGAAAGCTTTGTATTCTTCGTCAGTGCACTCGCTTGGGGTCTTGGTCCAAAGTGGGTTTGTATCATTTAATGGAACCGGCCGTTTTAAAATCTTAAGCTTTTCGGTCCTTGGAGATACTTCTACGACTTCTTTTTCGCCATTTTCATTTTCTTTTTCTTCAGTTTTTGCTTCTTCAACGATTGTTTCAATGACAGTATCGGTATCTAATTTATCTTCCGGTTTGATGGTCTCATACTGTGGCTCAGCATTTGCTTTGGTCAGATAGATTGGTACCGGCATGAAAGAGCAGTACTTCTCAATGACTTCTCTTGCACGATATTCGTTGGCAAATTCCAAAGCATCTTCATTTAAGAAAAGAGTAATTTTGGTGCCGACTTCGGTACGGTCACTGTCTTTCATATCAAATTCTGTACCGCCATCGCATTCCCAGTGAACAGCAGTAGCACCATCTTTATAAGAAAGGGTATCAATGTGAACCTCATCTGCAACCATGAAAGCGGAATAGAAGCCCAGTCCGAAATGACCGATAATCTGGTCTTCATTGGCTTTATCTTTGTATTTCTCCAGAAAATCGGTAGCACCGGAGAATGCAATCTGGTTGATATATTCTTCTACTTCATCAGCGGTCATTCCAAGACCGTTATCAATGAAGGTAAGGGTTTTATCGTCCGGGTTGACAATAACGTGGATTTCAGGCTTATAATCGGCTGGAAGGGTATATTCTCCCATCATTTCCAGCTTCTTTAATTTGGTAATGGCATCACAGCCATTGGAAATCAGTTCACGATAGAAAATATCATGATCGGAATACATCCATTTCTTTATAATCGGAAAAATGTTATCGCTGCTAATTGATAAATTTCCATGTTTATTACTCATTTAAAACACTCCTTTTCTTTCTCTATATAATTTCTTGTTTTATTTTGTAGTGTCAGACTACAAATCCTAATAGAAATATTATACTTTGCAAATTTAAAAGTCAATAGAAAATTAGCACTCTTTAAAAAAGAGTGCTAACAAAAATCCGCAACACCAGTATTTATTGGACGTTGCGGATTTCTTAAAAGTTTATAAACTTTCTTTTTAATCATTTTTTCATTCAGATTTAACAGCTTTATCTGGGCTTAAATTGCTTTCCTTGCAGATATAAATAGGCCGTTTTTTGACCTCCATATAAGTGCGGGAAAGGTAGGAACCTAAGATTCCGATGCACAGAAGCTGGATACCTCCGATAAAGATAACGATACATGCCATGGACGGCCAGCCGAAAGCGGAGCCGCCGAATAAAAGCTGCCTTACAATAATAAAGATAATGGCAAGGAAGGAAATGATACACATAAACATTCCGGTAAAGGATGCAAGCTTCAACGGAGCTGTAGAGAAGGATATCATTCCGTCTAAGGAGTAGCGGACCAGCTGGAAGAAAGACCATTTGGTTTCTCCGGCAATCCGCTCTGTATTTTCAAATTCAATCCATTTGGTACGGAAACCGACCCAGCCAAATAACCCCTTGGAAAAGCGGTTGTATTCATTTAATTCTAACAACGCATCCACAAAAGGACGGTTCATCAACCGGAAATCTCTGGCACCATCTACGATATCTGTATCGGACATTTTGCGGATAAGCTTATAGAACATCCGGGCAAAGAAAGAGCGGACAGGCGGTTCTCCTTTGCGGTTTACCCGTCGTGTGGCAACCGAATCATAGCCTTCTTCCCGGATGGCATGAAGCATCGAAGGAAGCAGGGAAGGCGGATCCTGTAAATCTGCATCCATAATGGCAGTATAATCACTGGTTGAATTTCTCAGACCGGCATAAATAGCCGCTTCTTTTCCAAAATTACGGGAAAAGGAAATATAATATACACTGTTATCGGAAGAAGCAAGCTTCTTTAGGATGGCAAGGGTATTGTCCGTTGAGCCATCATTGATAAACAGCAGCTTAAGAGAAATCTCTGTAAGCTGTTGTCTGATTTTTGAGATCTCTTCGTAAAAATACGGAAGTGCTTCTTCTTCGTTATAGCAGGGTACAATAATCGTCATTGTTTGCATAAAAGAATCAATCCTTTGCAAGGTTCTTGTTGGCAGTAGAGAGCATCAGTTTGATACGGTTCAACTGGTTAACCTCACTGGCACCCGGGTCATAGTCGATAGCCACGATGTTAGAAAGAGGGTACTGGTGACGCAGCTTCTTGATAACACCTTTACCAACCACATGGTTTGGCAGACAGGCAAATGGCTGTGTACATACGATATTATTGGTTCCGGTATGAATCAGCTCTAACATTTCGCCGGTTAAGAACCAGCCTTCACCGGTCTGGTTACCCTGAGATACAATCTCAGAAGCATATTTTGCTAGTGTTTCAATGTGGGCAGGCGGATCAAAGTGTTCACTCTTTTCAAATTCGTCACGGGCAGCGGAACGGAGCCATTCGAAGAATTTGATACCGAGGTTTGAGACTCTTGCGGATTTCCTGCTCATGCCAAGGTGTTCTGCTTTAAAGTTCTGGTTATAGAAGCAGTAGAGCAGGAAGTCGGTAAGGTCAGGAACAACAGCCTCAGCACCTTCGGACTCCAGTAAGTCTACCAGATAATTATTTGCGGCTGGAAGGAATTTAACCAGAATCTCACCAACGACACCAACTTTAGGTTTCTTAATGTCTTTCATCGGAAGACGGTCGAAGTCACGGATGATTTCACGACACATCTTCTTGTATTTCCGGTGGGAGACAAAGCCCTTCCTGGAAATAAATGCAATGACACGTTCCTTCCATTTCTCATGAAGTGCATTGGCAGAACCAGGTACTTCCTCATAAGGTCTGGTGCGGTAGAGACAGCGCATGAAAATATCGCCAAACTCTAAGGCATAAAGACCGTGCTGGATAAGCTGTGGTGTAAATTTAAAGCCTGGGTTCTTCTCTAAGCCGCTTAAGTTGATGGAAATAACCGGAACGTCTTTATAACCGGCTTTTTCCAAGGCACGGCGGATGAAACCGATATAGTTGCTGGCACGACATCCACCACCGGTCTGGGAGATTAAAATTGCAGTCTTTGTCATGTCATATTTTCCGGACATAACAGCACTCATAATCTGACCGACAACCATAAGGGAAGGGTAGCAGGCGTCGTTATTTACATATTTTAATCCCACATCCACAGAGTCGCGGTTATCATTATCAAGTACAACCAGATGATATCCGGCAGCCTGGAAAGCAGGCTCTAAGAGTTCGAAATGAATCGGTGACATCTGCGGACAGAGAATTGTGTAACTGTCACGCATTTCTTCGGTAAATACCACACGGTTAAAGTTAGCAGAAACGATGGTACGTTTTTCATGACGTTTTTCTTTGACACGGATAGCAGCAAGAAGAGAACGGATACGGATTCTTGCAGCCCCTAAGTTATTTACCTCATCGATTTTCAGGCAGGTATAAATCTTGCCGGATTTGCTTAAAATGTCATTGACGCAGTCTGTTGTAACGGCATCTAATCCACAACCGAAGGAATTCAACTGGATTAAATCAAGATTATCCTGTGTCTTTACAAAGTTTGCTGCAGCATACAGTCTGGAGTGGTACATCCACTGGTCCATAACAATAAGCGGACGCTCTACTTCATGGAGATGTGCTACGGAATCCTCTGTAAGTACAGCTAGACCATAGGAATTAATCAGTTCCGGAATACCATGGTTGATTTCCGGATCTACATGATATGGACGGCCGGCAAGTACAATACCACGTTTTCCAGTCTCTTTTAAATATGCTAAAGTTTCTTCTCCTTTGTGCTTGATATCCTCTCTGGCATTGGAAAGCTCCTGCCATGCAGTTTTCGCGGCAGCTTTGATTTCTTCTGCCGGAATGGAGAACTCTTCGGTAAAGGTATGTACTAACTGCTCGGTCAGAACGTCAAGGTTGGTAAATGCCATAAACGGATTTAAGAAACGAACCTGACCTGAAGTAATTTCATCTACATTATTCTTGATATTTTCGGCATAGGATGTAACAATCGGGCAGTTGTAGTGATTGTTAGAATCCGGGAATTCATTTCTTTCATAAGGAATACATGGGTAGAAAATGAAATCTACCTGATGCTGAATCAGCCAGGATACATGACCGTGGGCAAGCTTGGCCGGATAACATTCGGACTCGCTTGGAATGGAATCAATACCCAGCTCGTAAATCTTTCTGGTTGACTGTGGAGAGAGCACTACTTCAAATTTTAAAGCTGCAAAGAAGGTTGCCCAGAATGGGTAATTCTCATACATATTTAATACTCTCGGAAGTCCTACGGTTCCGCGGGCGGCTTCTTCTTTCTTCAGTGGAGGATAAGCAAAAAGCCGTTCATTCTTATATTCAAAAAGGTTTGGAATATTTTCTTTATTCTTTTCTTTGCCAAGTCCACGTTCACAACGGTTACCGGTAATGTAGGAACGGTTGCCGGAGAAACGGTTGATGGTTAAAAGACAGTGGTTGGTACATCCCTGACAGCGGGTCAGCTTGGTATCAAAGGTCAGTGCATTGATTTCATCAATGGAAAGCATGGAAGTCTGGTAACCTTCCTCATGACGCTCCCTTGCAATTAAAGCAGCACCAAAAGCACCCATGATTCCTGCAATATCAGGTCTTACTGCTTCACAGCCGGAAATTTTTTCAAAGCTCCGGAGTACCGCATCATTGTAGAAGGTTCCACCCTGAACTACGATATGCTCACCTAAATCCTTTGCATCGGAAAGCTTGATAACCTTGAAAAGAGCATTCTTGATAACGGAATAAGCAAGACCGGCGGAAATATCAGCAACACTTGCACCTTCCTTCTGAGCCTGTTTTACCTTGGAATTCATAAATACGGTACAACGGGTTCCAAGGTCAATTGGGTTTTCAGCAAATAAAGCTTCTTTGGCAAAATCCTGCACACTGTAATTTAATGATTTTGCAAAAGTCTCGATAAAGGAACCGCATCCGGAAGAGCAGGCTTCATTTAACTGAACACTGTCAACGGTCTGGTTCTTAATCTTGATGCATTTCATATCCTGACCACCGATGTCTAAGATACAGTCTACATCCGGGTCAAAGAATGCCGCTGCATAGTAGTGGGCAACGGTTTCTACCTCACCATCATCCAACATAAGGGCAGCTTTTAATAAAGCCTCTCCATAACCGGTGGAGCAGGAGTGTACAATATGTGCATCCGCCGGTAATAAGGAATAGATTTCCTTGATGGATTTGATTGCAGTAGCCAGAGGACTTCCGTTGTTGCTGCTATAGAAAGAATAGAGAAGAGAACCGTCTTCTCCTGCCAGTGCAATTTTGGTTGTGGTGGAACCGGCATCAATTCCAAGATAGCAGTTTCCTTTGTAAGTAGAAAGGTCCGCTGTCTTTACATTGTGTCCGTTATGACGGGCAGTAAAGGCGTCATAGTCAGCCTGGGTTGCAAAAAGAGGCTCCATACGGGCTACTTCAAATTCCATTTTAATATCAGAAGACAATTTGTCTAAAATATCGGATAAATCGTAAGTGACATCTTCTTTATAATTTAATGCAGAACCAATGGCTGCAAACAGATGGGAATTTTCCGGTGCAATAATGTGTTCATCATCCAGTTTTAAGGTACGGATGAAAGCTTCCTTTAATTCAGAAAGGAAGTGCAGTGGTCCACCTAAGAAAGCAACGTGACCACGGATTGGTTTTCCACAGGCAAGACCACTGATGGTCTGGTTTACGACTGCCTGGAAAATAGAAGCAGATAAGTCCTCTCTGGTAGCACCTTCATTAATCAATGGCTGGATATCGGTTTTTGCAAATACACCGCATCGTGCAGCAATCGGATAGATGGCATCATAATTTTTGGCATACTCATTCAGACCGGATGCATCTGTCTGGATCAAAGATGCCATCTGGTCAATAAAGGAACCGGTACCACCGGCACAGATACCATTCATACGCTGCTCAACATTACCACCTTCAAAATAAATAATTTTGGCATCCTCACCACCAAGCTCAATGGCAACGTCAGTCTGTGGTGCATAGTCCTGTAAGGCAGTAGATACGGAAATAACCTCCTGCACAAACGGAATGCCAAGATGCTTGGCAAGGGTAAGTCCGCCGGAACCGGTAATCATCGGTGCCAGCTTTAAATTCCCAAGCTTATCAAATGCCTTTTTTAATAAATCCGTTAAGGTTTCACGGATATTGGCAAAATGTCTTTCATAGTCTGCAAACAGCAGCTCGTTATTTTTTCCAAGAACAGCAATTTTAACGGTTGTGGAACCGATGTCTATTCCCAGTTTGTTAAGATTTTTGTTTTCCATAATAATCACCCTGTATTAGTCTGTTACTTCATATTAATAATGTGTTTCATAAATTCCAAAACAAAATCCATTATACGACAGTATTTTTCAAAAAACAATTCCTAATAAAAGAATTTATGGATTGTTTAGAAATAGTGGTGAATCTGAAATTTTTATGAAGAAGTCCTAGTGTCGTTGACAAATCTTTGGGGATACTTCTATAATAGTAGACAGATTGCAATAAACTAATTTATGAAATATGAGGTGTAATATGAATTTTTTGAATAAAATGGAGCGCAAAATTGGAAAATACGCCATCCCGAATCTGATGATTTATCTGATTGCAGCATATTGCATCGGATTTGTGATTTATACGGTAAATCCGAACTTTATGTTGATGCTGACCTTAAGCCCTTATCACATTCTGCATGGACAGGTGTGGAGACTGATTACCTGGATTCTGATGCCGACAGACACCAGAGTATTCTCACTGCTGATTATGGCGCTTCTTTATTATCAGCTTGGTTCTGCACTGGAACGGAGCTGGGGCACATTCCGTTTTAATGTTTATATTTTCGGCGGAATGTTATTTACCGTAATCGGAGCGTTTATTTTATATGGAATATATGCAGCAGCCGGAACAGGAAGCTTAGAAACAATTTCATTGATTTCAAGCCTTACTTTCACTACGAATTATATCAATCTGACCATATTCCTTGCCTTTGCGGTCATGTATCCGGAAATGCAGATTTTACTGTTCTTTATTATTCCGGTAAAAATGAAGTGGATGGCAGTGGTATATGCAGTACTGATTGCGATTAATCTGATTTTAACCAGCTGGGGCGGAAGAATTGCTATCATTATGTCTATTTTAAATTTCCTGATTTTCTTCCTGTCTACCAGAAATTACAGAAGGGTATCCCCGAAGGAAATTCACCGGAAGCAGGTATTTAAGGCTCAGATGCGGGAGCCGAGGAGAGGCGGCATGGTGACAAAGCATAAATGTGCAGTCTGCGGAAGAACCGAGCTGGATGATCCAAACCTGGAATTCCGTTTCTGCTCCAAGTGCGATGGCAATTACGAATATTGTCAGGATCATCTGTTTACCCATCAGCATATTAAGCACAGCTAGAAAAGGAAAATGCGACCGGACAACATTTTGACGGAACATTTTGACGGAACTCCAAAAATCGTTATTGATTTAGCAGACGTTTGACTTTATAATAGATATATTAGCGAAGAAACGAACCCAGGAGGAAGACAAAATGGAAAACGAAGCTGTCTCCAAGAATTTTATTGAGCAGATTATCGACAAAGATTTAGCAGAAGGACATTGCAAAACGGTGCATACCAGATTTCCACCGGAGCCAAATGGCTATTTGCATATCGGACATGCCAAATCTATTCTTTTAAATTATGGACTTGCACAGGAATATAACGGCTTATTTAATATGCGTTTTGACGATACCAATCCGACCAAAGAGCGAAGCGAATTCGTAGAGTCAATCAAAGAGGATATTAAATGGCTGGGTGCGGATTGGGGCGACAGATTGTTTTTTGCATCCAATTATTTTGATCAGATGTATGAAGCAGCTGTAAAACTGATTAAGAAAGGGAAAGCATATGTTTCTGACTTAAGCGCAGAAGAGATGCGCGAGTACCGCGGAACCTTAAAGGAGCCGGGAAAAGAAGATCCGTCAGCCGGTAGAAGTGTAGAAGAGAACTTAGAACTGTTTGAAGCAATGAAAGATGGCAGGTATGCAGACGGTGAAAAGGTATTGCGTGCCAGAATTGATATGGCTTCTCCAAATATGAATATGCGTGACCCAGTTATTTACCGTGTGGCACATATGACTCATCAGAATACAGGGGATAAATGGTGCATTTATCCGATGTATGATTTTGCACATCCAATCGAGGATGCCATTGAAGGAATTACACATTCTATCTGTACGCTGGAATTCGAAGACCACAGACCTTTATATGACTGGGTTGTCTGTGAGTTAGAGTATGAGAATCCACCAAAGCAGATTGAGTTTGCAAAATTATATCTTACCAATGTGGTAACCGGTAAGCGTTACATTAAGAAGCTGGTAGAGGAGCATATTGTAGATGGATGGGATGACCCGCGTCTGGTATCCATTGCCGCTTTGAGAAGAAGAGGCTTTACACCGGAGTCTATTAAAATGTTCGTAGAGCTGTGCGGCGTTTCTAAGGCAAACAGTTCGGTAGATTATGCAATGTTAGAATATTGTATCCGTGAGGATTTGAAATTAAAACGTTCCCGCGTGATGGCAGTATTAGATCCAATTAAGGTTATTATTGACAATTATCCAGAAGATCAGATAGAATACTTTGATGTGGTCAATAATATGGAAAATGAAGCTCTAGGCAGCCGTAAGGTTCCGTTTGCAAGAGAACTTTACATTGACAGAGAAGATTTCATGGAAGAACCGCCGAGAAAATATTTCCGTATGTTCCCGGGTAACGAAGTGCGTCTGATGCATGCATATTTTGTGAAATGCAACAGCTTTGTAAAAGACGAGAACGGAAAAGTGACAGAGATTCACTGTACCTATGACCCGGAATCCAGAGGCGGAAACAGCCCGGATGGAAGAAAGGTAAAAGGAACCATTCACTGGGTAGCAGCACCAACCGCAGTGAAAGCAGAAGTAAGATTATACGAGAATATTGTGGACGAAGAGTTGGGCGTATATAACGAAGACGGAAGCCTGAACTTAAATCCGAATTCTCTTACCGTATTAAAAGAGTGCTATGTAGAGCCAGGTCTTGCAGATGCAAAAGGATATGACAGCTTCCAGTTTGTACGACAGGGATATTTCTGTGTAGACGCGAAAGATTCAAAAGAAGATGCACTGGTATTTAACCGCATCGTTTCACTAAAGAGTTCTTATAAACTGCCAGCTCAGCAGTAGAGCGGAGGAATAGATATGAATTTATTTACTGGATTGGAAAAATTCGGAATAAAGGCAACTGACAGTACAGACCTTTATGCCGATGAGAAAGCAACAGAAAAGAAAACAAAAGAAAAAGTAGAAACAGCCGTAGCACAGCCAAAGGAAGAGGATTTCCTTTTAGATAAGACCGTGCGCTGCCCGGTATGTGATAAAGAATTTAAAACGAAAATGGTAAAAGCCGGTAAGGTGAAGCGATTGGAGCCGGATGCAGATTTGAGACCGAGACAGCAGTATGTGGATTCTTTGAAATATGATGTGGCATCCTGCCCGAATTGCGGATATACTTCGCTGAATCGTTATTTTGAACATATTACCATGGGTCAGATTAAATTGATTAAGGAACAGATTAGCCGGAATTTTCATCCGCAGGCACCATCTGACGATGCAACATGGGATTATGATAAGGCAATTGAAATGCATAAGTTATCCTTGTTTAATTCGATGGTAAAGAAAGCGAGAACCAGTGAAAAAGCATATAACTGTCTGATTCTTGCATGGTTGCTTCGCACCAAAGCAGAGGAATTAGAGACTGCCGGTAAAAAAGAAGAGGCAGCAGCCTGCAGACAGGAAGAGGAATCTTTCTATAAAGAGGCCTATGATGGCATGATGAAGGCAGTAAGTACAGAGATGTTCCCGATTTGTGGAATGGATCAGAGTACGATGGATTATCTTCTTGCAAATATGGCATTCCATTATAAGCAGTATGATGTAACATCAAAATGCTTAAGCCGTGTTTTGAGTTCCGCAAGTGCAAATCGTAAGATTAAGGATAAATCCTTGGAATTAAAAGAAATTATTTTAAAAGAGCTTAAGAAAAATCGATAGGTGGATAACGGGATGAAGGAATTATGGATTGATTTACAGCCGGATTCTCCACGCGCACTTTATGAGCAGATTTACGAATACATTCGTAAGGATATAGCAGACGGTAAGATTTCCCCGGGGGAAAAATTACCGTCTACTCGTTTTATGGCCAAAAATCTGCAAATCAGCAGGAGTACCGTGGAACTGGCATATGAACAGCTTACAGCAGAGGGTTATATTGAACCAAAACCCTGTGCAGGCTATTTTGTATGCGATATCAGCATGCTGTATCAGTTGAGCCGTGGACAGGAAAAGCCAGAAGAGGGAAGACTCATGGAGCGGCAGAAAAAGCAGTATGAAATCAGTTTTTCTCCATATGAGATTGACCGGAAGCATTTTCCCTATGGAATATGGTATCGGATGCATAAGAGTGTAGTGCCGGAGGATAACCCGGATTTATTGCTTTCGGGAAATCCAAAGGGAGAACTGAATCTTAGAACGGCAATCAGCCGCTATCTCTATCAGGCGAGAGGGGTAGTCTGCGATGAAAAACAGATTCTTCTTGGTGCCGGTAATGAGTATCTTCTGTTATTGCTAGCTCAGATTATGGGGCGGGACAAGAAAGTGGCAATGGAGAATTATACTTATTTGCAGGCATATTATACTTTCTGTAATATGGGATATCGGGTGCTGGCAGAAGAAATTGATGAAGATGGAATTTGTATGGAGGCTATCCGGAAAGAAAATCCGGATATGGTTTATGTCATGCCATCCCATCAGTTCCCGTTGGGAAATGTCATGCCGCTGCGAAGAAGGCTGGAACTTTTACAGTGGGCGTCTGAAGGAGAAGAACGTTATATCATAGAAGATGACCACGATAGTGAGTTCCGTTATAAAGGAAAGCCGATTCCGGCTTTGTGGGGAAATGATACCGGAGAGCATGTGATTTATATAGGAACTTTTTCAAAAAGTATTGCACCTTCTCTTCGAATCAGTTTTATGGTATTGCCCCATTCCCTGATGGAGCGGTACCACAGTTCCTGTGGTTTCTATGCCTGTACGGTGCCGCGGAACAGTCAGGAAGTATTGTGCCATTTTATGGAAGAAGGGCATTTTGAACGGCATCTGAACCGTATGCGTAATAACTATAAGAATAAGCATGATACTTTTATGCGTCTTTTAAAGCAGGAAGACTGGGTCTGCCGCATTTACGGT
>ENA-USUG01002379-USUG01002379.1-human-gut-metagenome-genome-assembly--contig:-NODE-2379-length-28683-cov-7.758652_pt1 | contig 28683 bp, 23 predicted proteins | sample MGYA00250059_ERZ773394 | MGnify/ENA primary metagenome ERZ773394 (study PRJEB29103, sample SAMN06111957) | human gut metagenome | biome: human gut; feature: ankylosing spondylitis patient; material... | reverse complement strand
GGGATCGCTTTGGACTGATAAATGACCTCCTGTGTGTCGTTGCGGATGAACTCGACCTGCTGGGGGTAATTGTTGATAGCTTCATTCACGATCATGACATTGCCCTCCGCCGTGCCGTTTTCAAAGTACGGCGCGGTGTTCATGGAAATGTTGATCATGCCCTCGGCTACTTTCTCATTCAGCTTCTCCGCAATTTCTTCCGGGCTGAGATTATCCCAGCCGCCTTCAACGGCGGACGAATCATAAATGATCCCGGATTTGCTGTCTGCAAGCGCCGCATCTGCGGGCTTATGCAGCAGCCTGACTGCGAGGAAAATGCCCGCGCCGACCAGCAGGACGAGGAAAATGATCGCATAGACGGTGATGTCCTTAGAGCGTGTTTCGCGAGGGGCGTCAACGTATTCTTCTTTGGCTTTCATAGAGAAAACTCCTTTTGTAGTTTAGTACCGTCAGGGAGGCACCCTCAGACGGCGCAGCAGCGGTTCCAGCATGGACGCTGCAGGGAACATGAAATCGGTCATAGGCAGAACGCTGCCGGATTACAGGTTCCGCTTGATGATCCGTGTGATAATGCCGACAGCAATGCCGTGTTCTTCATCCAGCCGCGTGACTGCAAAGCTGACATCATCCTTCTTGCCGGGCATTCTGGAATCATAGCAGGTGTGCGCAATGGCGTTGACGCCGTTGTTCAGGCGGATATACACCACGCCGCCGCGAAGATCTGTGACCTTGCCGGCGTACTTGCTTTGCACCTGACACTTCTTCAAGTTATCAACGCTGGTTTCGGAGAACGTGCTGCGGATATCCGCCCGGATGGAAAGATGCTCGGCATCCTCGCCGCTGATCTCCTGCACACGGACCAGAACCCGGTCGCCGACGCTGTAAAGATCGCGGACGTCGGACACCCACTGCCAGGATAAATCACGGACAAAGATGGCGCATTCAATGCCAAAGGCTTCGACGCGCAGCACCTTCTCTGCGACGGCGATCACGCGCGCCTCGACCAGACGGCCGGGATAGATGTAGGGATTCCCAGATGTGTCTTTGCCGAGGTAGAACGTCTGCCGTTTCCGGAGCATGGCTTCCCGGCGGCTGGCAACGGCGCTGTGCGTGGTTGAGTCAATGCCCTTGACGATGAAGTCGATCTCCGCGCCGAGCATCGTGCCAAGAATGCGGTTCAGCCGATTCATGTAGTCGGCATATGCTCTGCCGGACGGCATCCGTTCCTCCAACACAAGCATCTCGCGGATCGGAATGGCAATTCGGAAGCCGCGGAAACTGACCGTTGCCAGCGTTTTGCCGCTCGCTGTCTGCTCAATGCCGTCCAGCGTGCCGGTCAGGATCCGCCGCGTCCGGTAGGCGTTGCGGATCTCATGCCAGAGTTCGTCGGTGGCTTCGGCTTCGCTTTTGATGCGCGTTCTGGCGGTGATCGTCAGAACCGCGTCATTGCGCGCCGCGGGCGGAGATTCCGAGAGTGCGGCTTCACCGGACGGTTCTTCTGCGGGGATGGTCAGCGCCGGTTCTTCCTCGGAGGGCATCGGTTCCGCTTCGTCAGACGGAGCAGGCTGCGGTTCTTCCTGCGCAGGAGCTTCGTTCAGCGCCTGAAGAAACTCTGTGTATTCCTCCGACGGAGCATCTTCATCCGGCGCACTCTCATCGGGCGGACTTTCTGTGGGGATGGGCTCCTCCTGCGGCTCGGTGAGCGGCGCATCGGGAGACTCCTGCGGTTCAGTAGAAAGCAGGTTGTCCTGTTCGCCGCTGCCCGGGGCAGGTAATTCCTTTTTTCTGGGCATGGGTCATTCCTCCTTTTGTGGTGGGAAAGCTCTGGGCTAATCGACAAGAGCGGTCGGCGAAAGATTTTTCGTCAAGGCAAGGTTTGAAAAGTGAAGGAATACTGTATGTATTTCTCGCTTTTCAAACCGCAGAATTGGCGGAAAAGATTCGTCGCCCGCCGCAGGTGATTAGCCCAGGGGTTTCCTAGATAAAATGGATTCCTTGCTGGTGGTTATGATCTTCTGCTTTTTTGCAGGAGCATCCTTTTTGGGCGCTGGGGTAGTGCGCGGAACAGGGGCGGCAGGTGTTGGAGACGCTTCGCTTCTCCAATGCGGAATATGTGCCGCCGCTTTGTCCGGGCGCAGCTTCTTTGCTTCATAGTGCTTGGAGTAGTCAAATTTATCGACCTCCAGAATATTGCGCCCACGGATGATAACGAGCGCCTTATCCACGTCCAGTCGTAAAACCTCGTCCATCGTGAGCAGCCGCCTGCGGCCGACACCGCTCGTTTCGCGGTATTCCGGGGTATAGTTGGAAATACGCCATGTGCCGAGCTGCTTGGCCTGACTGGTCACGGCGACGCTTGCTTCGCCAGAGCGTGAGGAAATGAACTCCGCCGTCAGTGCGTCCGTACAGCCGAGAAACAGCTGCACGTCGCAGTTTCCTAGAATTTCCTGCCATTGGTTGTTGGGATAGCGGTTTTGCAGACCGGCGAGATTCTGAAACACGCAGGACATACTGATGTTCCGGGAACGGATCACGGAGATTTTTCGGCTGAGATCGGGGATAACGCCGCAGGCGCAAAGCTCCTCGCCGAGCACATGAACAGGAACCGGCAGACAGCCGCCCGGACAGTTCTGGTCGGCGTAGCGGACGAGTTTGATAAAAATGAACGACAGAAACAGCGAGGACAGGAAATCAAAGGTACTGTCCTGATCGCTCGTGATGCAGTAATAAGCGCACGGCTGCTTGCCAGGTAGTTCCAGATCGATCTCATCATGGCTGGTGATGGCGCGAATGTCCGCATTTTGAAACACCTGCAGCCGGGAGCCGAGACCGATAATGACGCCGCCGCGCACGCTCTCCGACGATTGCCGGAAGATGCTGTACGGCGCTCTGGCCGGATGCCCCAGCGGGAGCGCGTCAAACAGTTCGTTCAGTTCCTTTTCCGAGCAGCTTACAAGCAGCTGATACGCTTCGCCAATGTTTCGCCGTTCCGGTGGATAGCTGCGCTCGACAAACAGGACGAGCGCCTTGAGAAGATTCATCTCGGCGCTGTCCCAGAAGTGGTCGCCACGGTCGCTGCCGGTATTGCGGATGATAACGTCGCAGAAAAGCTGCGCCATCAGCTCTTGCCCGTCGATCTCAGACAGGCAGTTCCACGAATCCGACGACGCGGGCGTGACCAGATTGAACACGCGGACGGTGTAGCCCTGATCGCGCAGATACGCGCTGGTTTTCTCGTATAACTCTGATTTGGGGTCACATATGACCAGCGAGCTTTTCCGTGCTGCGCACTGCAAGATCATGTTGACGCAGAATGCGCGCGTCTTTTTCGAGCCGCTTGCGCCATAGACGGCAAGGTTGCCGTTGAAGCGTGTTTTCTCCGGGATACAGACCACACGGCCATCCACTTCGCCGAGAATGGTGCCGTGGTGCTTACGCAGGTCCGGTACAAAGTCGAGCACCTGCCCAGCTTCCTTTGGATTGAGAAAACCGGCGGTCCCGTAGGTTCCCTTGTGGGAATATGTCAGGTTTCTGGTCTTGTCGTACTGCCCGTCGCCGCCGGCGCCCATGTGCATGATCGCCACGACAAGAAGTACGATTGCCGCCAGAAAGATGCCCATGCCGTACAGACCGTATGGAAAGCGGAATACGAACCGCAGGCAGACGCCGAACGCGGCGTCCGGCATCGGCGGCGAGGTACCGCTGTACGGCGTGCCGCCTTCGGCTGTCCATGCCTGATAGTTGTAGATGAACTGCGCAAGATAGCCGCCCGCATAGAAAAGCGCTGCTAGCGCGACGGGGAGAAAACAGACCAGAACGATCTTCTGTTTCTTATTGATGGAGCATCATCCTTTCGTAAGCGGCAAAGTCGATGCTTGTGACATTGACCTGCGCACCGAACGCCTCCCGCAGCGCCTCCGCCTGATGGTCAAAGCAGAGAATGCTGCCAGTTCGACCCCGCAGCGTCAGCGCACAGCGAAACCGGTGCAGCCTTGGCAGATCGCAGAGATACGAAAACAGGACTGGCGACCCGTCCTGCTCCAGAGCGTCATGTTCGATTGGCATTGCGTGGGACGGTGGCAGGAGGTTTTCCGAGAGGATTTCATTCAACTGCTCCTGCATATCTGGTTGACATAATTTGATTGCACCGATCTCACCAAAGTGGTCGAGCGTCAGAAAATAGAAATGCGGATAGCTGCCATCCAAAAGGAAATGGTTCTTCGTCATGTCATTCAGGATTGCAGGTATCTGCATGGGAGAACTGCCGAACACAATGCCGTTCACAGAAGATCGCGAACGGCGGCAAAATTCGGTCTGTAAAGCAGCTTTGAGCCGGATCTCAGCATTGTATGCCCATCGCGGGAACGTCGAAGCCATGTTGTAGATCGGGAAGATGGCTTGTTCTGTGAACAGCACACCCGTCATGCGGGAATTGCGGATTTTGGTGCAAAGACTGCCGAGAGCTTTGAACTCGCGGGAGGAATAGTAGACCGGAAATGTTGGATTTGAGCGCCAGTCCTGTATGGACGGCTTTTCCCAAGGCAGCGATGGGATTTGCGCGTTGTGCAGAATCAGAAGCGCCTCTGCCATTCGGTGCAGCCGCAGCCGGCGCTCTGGTTCTGACTTCAAAGAATTTGTTTCGGACGTGCCTGTAAGATAGGGCGCAAGGTCAAATGGATATTTTTGAAGCAGCAGCCGTTTGGCGCTTGCGGTCAGCCTGAGTCCACGCAAACCGTTCTTGGTATACGAACGGAGCAGCCCGTCCTTTTTGAGCTTTCCGATCACGCTTTCGATATAGCTGCAGCCGCCCGGAAAGTGGCCGGAAAAAGCAGCTGGGAACTCGCCGGAGACGGCAATGATCTGCAGCACAAGAAGCGGAAGCGTGCCATCAGTGGGAAGTTGCGTCGGATTCATAAAAGTGACCTCTTTTACCGTATCGGCTCTTAACTTCGGTAATTTTTGCGCTGTCGGTCAAGCGAAAACGCCTGCTGTTTCAAGGGAAAACACCATGCGCGGCGGTATCTGAAAAAGAAGGACGAAAAATGCTTAAAAATCCGACATGGTTTCCAGCGCATTTTGATGCTCTTCCAGCCAGCCCGGAAACATATCTTGATCCATTACAAAGAGCTTTGTGACATCTTCCTCGCCTAACTCCGTGGTGTTATAGACGTTGCACAAAAGCCCATTGTCATCCATCATAAGATAGGCGCAGACAACGTCCAAAATCTGCTTCATTTCCAGATTGTCATAGTCCCGGATGCGGCCGCGTCCGCCAGATACCGCATAGATATGGCAGAAGCAGATGATGCACGACTCAAAATGGGAAAGAGGATGATCTTTAACAAACTGTCCGAGCGCCTGCTCCAGCGGGTCGGTCAGATATTCGGCGCTGCGCTGCTTTTTCTTAGGAAGCAGACCCGGCAGCGTAATTTCCACCAGCCCTGGCTGCGCAGTGATCGTGATGCCGAGGACATTTGCGGCGGAGGTCAGGTATTCATGCTTCTGCACGGTGGTGAATCCGTAGACCAGATGCCGCATCCGGCAGGCAATCTGCTCTGCGCGAAGTGCCGCATCGGTGGAAAGCAGCTCATAGTTTTCCGGATACCGCTGCAAGTCCATCGTGTTCATGGCACAAAGCGCATTGCTCAGCCGCGAAACCTCCGCCAGCAGCGAGGATATCCGCTTGGATAAAAGCGCACGGTTCAAAACGATCCCTCCGTTTCTTCCTGAAGATATTGAATATTGCCGTTGCCATCCAACAGGCAGTATGCACGCACATTTGGGATGGCAAGCAGATCGACCTGTGCGGCATCTTCCAGAATGACCAGCCGCACGGGTGGTTCCTGTTCCGGACGGGCAAGCAGCAGATTCAAAATGGCTTCTTTACCGGGTTCGGCGTAGAGAATTTCGTAGACCTCGCCGCCAGCAAGAAAGATGATCTTCACGGGATATTCTCCCGCAGCATGGTATTCGACCTGCTCCATAAAGTTTGCCAGAACGGTCACCGCCACTTCCAAGCCTCGGTCGCGATCCTTTGGCAGCTCCGGCGTCAGGGAATAGAAGCCGTCCACAAGAAACAATCGTTTTTGCTTGCAGAGATAGGTTAAGAGATTTTTGATTTGTTCGTCTTTCTGTGGATACAGACCAAAAATTTGTTTTTGTGTCAGAACACCATAGGTCGAAATGTCTCGCAGGATGCCGCTGGCTTCGTGCGAGTAAATCTGTGCGCGAGTTTTCATAGTTGTCACCTCTAATTTTTGTGCGTATAACTGCCGCACAGAATACGTACAAACTGTAGCCGTCAGATCTGAAGATGGCTGCTGTACGCATAAAAGACGTATTGTATACGCAAAGATGATTTTAGAGAAAAGGTGTTGCTTTCAAAGCCTTGCTTTCAAAGCTGCAAAAGTGATTGCAATTTTAGGCGTATTCATATATGCTGGAGACAAATGGGAGGCGATTCGTTTGGATACGAGAACGGTAACTTTCACGACCCACGCAGAGCGCGATGCAGGGAATTTGGTAGATGGAATTGAGAAGAAGCTCAATATCCCGGTGCTACTTGCCCGCGCTGAAATGACAGATGCTGAATTTAACGCCATGATGCAAGATGGACTGCGTGCTGCAAAGGCTGACCATTCCAGCGCTGCGCCTGAAGTCTTTGCAGATTTGCGCAGAGAACTCTGTATATGAATGGACCGCTCGAATTTTTGAGCGTTTACAGAAAAGTTAAAAACCATCCTGCGTATGCTCCCTTGATAAAATGAGAAAACTATGATAAAATACGATTTACCATAGATTATCCTAAAAATATGGAGGGCGTTATGGCATATATCACACGAGAGCTTGAGCGTAAGTTCTTAAAGCTCAATGATTTTTTCAAGGTCATCCTTGTTACAGGTGCGAGGCAGGTCGGTAAAACGACGATGTTAAAGCACCTTGCAGAAAGCAGCAGAACCTATGTCACGATGGACAATACAATGGCAAGAGAGCTCGCACAGTCTGACCCCGTGCTGTTCTTTCAGACCTATAAGCCGCCGGTCCTTATTGATGAGGTGCAGAAAGCACCGGAGCTGTTTGAGCAAATCAAGATCATTTGCGACGAGAGTGATGAAAAGGGCCTTATCTGGCTGACTGGTTCTCAGCAGTACAATATGATGAAAAAAGTGCAGGAAACCCTTGCCGGAAGAATTGGCATTCTGGAGCTATACAGCTTATCCGCAAGAGAAAAAGCAGGGTTTGTATTCGATACGGATCTGGATTTTTCGCTTGCCACGCTGCAGGCAAGGCAGCAGAAAGTTCCGAAGAACGATGTAATTCAGGTATTCCAGCACATTTGGGAGGGCGGTATGCCGCAGGTGCAGGGCGTGGATGATGAACTCAGACAGGAGTATTTCAACTCCTACATCGATACCTACCTGATGCGTGATGCAACCGAAGCCGGCGGCATCACCGATGCTGTGCGTTTTCGCAAGTTCCTTGTTGGATGCGCCTCGCTCGTGTCGGAGCAGGTCAATTATTCCACATTGGCTGAGTCGGCCGACATTGCTCCGAGTACGGCGAAGGAGTGGCTGAACGTACTTGTAGGATTGCGTATCGTCTATCTGCTTGCGCCGTATTCCAACAATGAACTCAAGCGTCTCAGCAAAACGCCGAAGCTGTACTTCTGCGATACCGGGCTATGCGCGTATCTATCCATGTGGCTGACGCCGGATACACTGCGCAGCGGCGCTGCAAGCGGGCATTACTACGAGAACTATGTTGTAATGGAGCTGGTCAAGAACTACGCCTACGCGAAGTCCAAGGTGAATCTGACCTATTTTCGGGATTCCAATGCAAAAGAGATCGACGTGTTTGTTGAGGAAAACAATGTCATTCATCCGCTCGAAATCAAAAAGAGTGCTGCGCCCGACCGCCGGGAGGTCAAAAAGTACAGTGTAATCGACAAGGCATCCTTGAAGCGTGGAAATGGCGGTATCATCTGTATGTGTGAGGAGCCGATTCCAATCGACGCGGATAACTGCTTTATCCCGAGCAATCTAATCTGAACAATTTCAAGCAGTATTAAGAAAGCATCTCTGCGGAGGTGCTTTTCTTATACCCAAAACCAAAAGAAAGAGGGCAGACCGCACCGCAAAGCAGAGTATCACAGTATCTTCCAATCCTCCAATCAGACACGCTCTATTTTGCCGTTCCGCTTCAGCAATTCCTGAAGCTCCCTGCGGTCGGTGGTGATGAGTTCCTTTTCCAGCTCGCTGCATTTGATCTCAACGGCGACATTATTATTGTTCGTGCTGATAAGGGCGCTGCCGCGCTCAAAGTGCGTGATCTCCATCAGCTCTGCTTCAGAAAGATGCAGAATGGAGCCGACGCGCTGGGCTTCCTCATCCTCCAGATTCAAGATCACCTTGGTCTTGGAGTTGTTGATGATGCCCTTGCCGTATTTGCCGTCCTCCAACGCGAAGAAGTCACCCAGATCCTGCGTCGCACAGACGGCCGAGCCGCCGTAGCCGCGGATGATCTTGAAGATCTCCAGCACAAACTCCGCTGCCAGACGGTTGCTGCTGGCTCCGATGAGCTGCCAGCACTCGTCGATGAAGATGGCTTTTTCCTCGGTACGGTTTTCTTTTGCCTTATCCCACACAAAGTCCAACGCCATAAACATGCCGACGGTCAAAAGGTCGCCGGTCAGCTCCGAAATATCCAGAACGATGTATTTGTTGTCGAGCGAAACATTCGTCTGCTGGTTGAATGTCTTGGCAGAGCCGCTGACGAGCCGGTTCAGAATGTTTGCCAGCCGCAGCGTAGAGGAAGATTCCTTGAGTACCGCGTACAGATCGCCCAGAATTGGCATCTCGCGGTATCGTTCCGGGTGCTTGGGGTCGCGGAGCGTGTCATTGTCGTGCGTAATACCCTTCTTGGCGTAGGTGCGGATCATGGCTTCATCGAGAAGCTGCCGCTCCTCATGGTTCATGTCTGGGATCAGCAGGCTGAAAAAGATGTGCAGCCGCTGGATCTTGGCGGCCAGCATGGAGTGCTCCACGGTGCTGCCGTCGAGTTGTTCATCGACCGAGCGATCCGTCTGCCGGATTTCCATGACGTTGATGCAGTTGGGGGATGCGGGCGAGATCTGGATGAACGCCCCGCCGATGTTGGAGCAGGCACGGTGAAATTCGTGACCCTTGAGCGGCGCGACAATGAACACCTGAATCCCTTTTCGCCGCATCCGCAGCGCCATGAGCTGCATGGTAAAGGTCTTTCCGCTGCCGCTCGTGCCGAGAATGGCAATGTTGGCGTTTTTGTAGATACGCGAATCAAAGATGTCCACGATGATGAGAGAATTGTTATGCTTGTTGACGCCGAGCAGGATACCGTTGTCGTCACACAGCTCATACGCCGTGAACGGATAGCAGCTTGCCGCGCCCAATGTCAGCACGTTCCGCTTGCTGCGTTCAAAGAGCGATTTATCCAGCTTCACGAGCGGAAAAGAGGATCGGAGTGCCTGCTCCTGACAAAAAGTGCAGCTCTGCACGTTCATGTCCTGCGAAATGAGCAGCTTTTTCATCTCCGCACATTTCCAGTCCAGATCGTCCGGATTGTCTGCGGTCACGGTGATGAGCAGATTCAGATAGTAAAAATCCTCATGGTTACTCAGGCCATCCTTCAGGAAATATCCGCTGCGGATGGCGCTGTCGAGATCGTCAAAGTCTGTATTGGTGTCGCTCGTTTCCTTGATCTTGCTGCGGTTGATGCGAAGCTGCTGGCCGAGCTTGCGGATCATGCGATCCTTTGGTTGGCGTGTCAGAAATACATCGAGATCAATGCCGTCCCCGGCGTTGACCAGCAGACTCAGCCAGCCCGCGGAAACCTCGGATTTATACCCGTCCGACGGCACCAGCAGATACGCATAGTACGTTCCGTCGATGCAGAGATAGCTGCCATGCGTGAAATCCAGCTGCGAAGGCGCAAAAAAATCACCGACGGGGATTTCGTCGATGGAGCAGCCTGCCTTTATATAGTTCGATGTAATATGAGAAATGCGCTGCAAAAACGGAATATCCGTGCTTTCTCTGCGGCAGAGAAATGTATAGAGCATTTCGGCGGCAGCTTCGTCCTCATTCTCATGCTGGACAACGCTATTGCCGCATTGCCGGAGATAATTTGCCGCCGTCCGCGCCGCTGTTTGCAGTGACGAAATGGCATCCGCTTCTTCACGGTCTTTCTTCGCGCCGGGGAGCGGTTCATATTCCATGATGAGGAAAAACCTGCGTGCGATGGCTTCTTTGGAGCCGAGCTTTTTGAGCAGCTTCAGATAGTCCTCCTGCTGCATCCGGCAGCTTTCGTTCGTCTCCTGCGCCATCTCCCGGCGCACGGTTTCGATATGCCGGTTCATATCTGCGCGCTTGGTGATGACCTTGATCTGCAGCTTCACGGGCGCGATTTTGAGATAGCTGATGAACGAATACACGATGTTCCGCTGCTCTCTCGCGCTGCGGAGCAGAAAGTTGATTGGCACGATCTCCAGAATTTTAATAAAACGATGGTCTGTCGTATAGACGATGCCGTTTTCAATTTTCTGAATCGGCACATACGCCGCAAGCGGATTGCCGGGGCGCTCGGCCTGCTTCTTTTGCCGGTAAGCGGTGTCCAGCATCAGGCGGCGCGTATCCTTTGCAAAGCGGATGCGGCTGCCGTCCTTTTTATAGGCGGCGGGCTGCACAGCCGTGCTGGGGCCGGACTTTTTATCCCAAGTCGGGAGGATCGCCTGTTTTCGGCTGCTTTTGCCGCCGGTTTTGCTCAGAGTTCTGCGGTTGCGCAGGAAACGAAAAAAGAGAATGATATAGGAGGAAAGCGGCATTCCTGCGATCCCGATGAGCGCCAGAAGCGCCAGCGGCAGCGAGGTCAGGCAGAGCAGAATGATCCGGACGGTCAGCGTCAGCGAGAGCGTCAGGATCGGAAGCCCGGTGCCGGCGGCAAGGATGACCGCCTCGACCACGTTTCGCGCCTTGAATAAGCCGCCGAAGAACGAACCGCCCTCAATAAAGTTTGGCGGGATCACATAGCTGTCCCGCTGTTCCTGACTCATAGGTTCTCACATCCGATCTTTTCTTTGTGGCGGATTCGGCAGCTTCTGCACGTTTTTTTCGTGATAGGCGATTTTGCCGTCCTCCGCCTGATAGGGCTTTCGTTCTACGGTGTCCGCTGCGTACTGCTTATACCATGCAGCATCGTCCGCGGAGTAGACCTTGCTGTAATCGCCCTTCGGTTGGGCGTACTGGTCGGCATGATACATACAGAAATCAATGCCGCCCGGATGCTCCGGCGTGAACTCGCGTCCTGTGATGCGGCCGCCGCCGATCTCCACGTCCTGATAGCGCGGGATGTTGGGCGCGTGTTCTCCCAACGCGGTGAAGCCCATGTAGGACATCAGAGAGCGCGTCGCGGTCTCGCCGGTGATGGAGCCGGTCGTGCGGTAATCGCCCTTGGCGACCGTGCCGATCACATCGTTGGCAAACGCGCCGCCCTGATAGAGCGATTTTGTGAAAAGCGTCCCACCGAAGCTGCGGAACTGCGTCGGTGCGGACGGAATTGGCGCAGGGCGGGCGGCGGGAACTTCATTTGCCGGGGCAGAAGCAGGGGCCGTGGATGGCGCTCTGCTGTGCAGGAATCTGCCGGGACGCTCCTGCGCTTGGGCAGTCCGCTCGGCAATGGTGGTTTTAGAAAGCCCATTGCGGACAGAGAAAAACTGCTTGTTAGACTGCGCAGTATGCTGCCGGGACTGCGATTCCACCTGTCTGAAGGTGGCGGTCTGCGTATCCTGCTGGGTATGCTGCGCCTGCTCACGCTGCGTGATTCCAGACTGTTCCGTGTGAAAACCATCCATCGTATCATGCTGTGCATGGTGGCTTTCCTCGGACTGCACCTCGCGCTGGGTAACACCGATCTGCTCCTGTTGCAAGGCAGACTGCATGACCTGCGACTGTTCCGTTCTGGCTTCTTCGCTGCTTGCATCAAATTCATCCGACTGCACCACAGAGCCGACAAATTCGCCCTGTTCTGACTGGAACGCCAGATGCGATGCCTGCTGATCCTCCGTATGCAGCGCCGTGTGGAACTGCTGCTCCTGCGCAGTCTGTGTATCCTGATGCAACTGGCTGGCATCCATAGAATGCTGGGATTCGTGGAGCGCTTGTTGGGACTTTTCACGCTGTTCCGAGTTTACGGCGCGGGAAGAAACCGTCTGCTGATTCTGGTCAAGTTGGCTGGTGTTCTGCCGCTGCTGCTCGGAAGCAGACTGCGAACCGGAATGGGTGTCGCTGCTTGCGTGTGTCCGGCTGACGGTCGCCTCGGCCTGCTGCGGCTGGACGATGTTTTTCTCTGTCGTCGCCGTGCGCACAGCATCGCTTGCGATTTTGCGGCTTGCCATTCCGACCAGACCGCCGCTGAAAAAGCCTGCCGCAGCCGCGCTTCCACTGCCGGATTTCCCGGATGCAGGAGCAGAACCGTGACGGCTGCGGCTGCCCAATGCGCTGCCGACCGCGCTGGTCGCGGTGTTGATGGCGCGCATGGCGATCATCGCCTCAGAGAGCATGGAGCCGCCGGTATGCCCAACGTTCAGACCGAGACTGGACAGGAAACTGTCGATCTTCTGTGACACCTTTAAGAACGCAATGGCGCACAGAAACCACACCAGTACGTTGCCGGAGACAGCTTCCTTGCCAGCGGAACTGACTGCGGATTCTACGTCGCTCTCGGAAATGGCAAATGCGCTGGTTGACATAACTAAAACAAGAACGAGGATCAGCAAGAAGTTCAAAAAGAATCGTTTTCGCATAGGAAAGGTCATTCCTTTCTGCCGCATTACAGGATACCAAGGAGAAATGAAACATGGCATTTCGGGCGCGGCGATACTGCATAAATTGCCGTAAATCATAAGTTTTTGCATTTGAGTGCAAAAACTTGATAATTTGCTTAGACGGTGTTATACTAATGCCACAGGAGGTGTTCAGCATGATAGATTCCCACGAACTGAAAAAGCGCGATATTTATCTGAAGAAGCTGATTGGCTTTCAGGATACCGAGCCGGTCAAGGTGATAACCGGCATTCGGCGCTGCGGCAAGTCCAGTCTGCTGAAACTGATGGTACAGCACTTGAAAGATACCGGTGTTCTGCCGGAGCAGATCATTGAGATGAATTTTGAATCCTTTGATTTTCGAGGGATGAGCGCCGACGATATCTATCGGTATGTGAAAGAGCGCATTGTCCCTGGAAAGCGGATGTATCTTTTCTTTGATGAGCTTCAACGGATCGAAGCATGGGAGGATGCGGTCAACGCTTTCCGTGTAGATTTTGACTGCGATATCTATGTCACCGGATCGAATGCCTATCTTCTTTCATCGGAGTATTCTACCTATCTCTCCGGACGGTGTGTGGAAATCAAAATGCTGCCGCTTTCTTTCCGAGAGTTCCTTGCTTTCCACGACTTCGAGGTTCGGGAAACGCAAAGCGCCCTTGGTGGACTCCGCAAGCAGGTATTTGATAAGAACGGTGAACGCTACGAACTGCGCGAGGTTTTTGAGGCTTATATGCGTTTTGGAGGAATGCCCGGTATCGCTGACGTTGGGCTGGAGCAGGAAAAGGCACTGTCGCTTCTCGATGGTATCTATTCCACAGTCGTGATTCGTGACATTCTGGAGCGAGAAAAACGCAGAGGGCAAAAGCAAATCACAGACCCTACGCTGCTGCGGAAAATCATCCTGTTCCTCGCCGACAATATCGGCTCCAGTGTTTCCATTGCCTCCATCGGCAATACGTTGGTAAACGAAGGACTCCTGGATGACGGCAAGCGCAAAGGCGCACCCAGCGCCCATACGGTGCAGGCATATGTGAATGCGCTTCTGGAGAGCTACTTCTTCTATGAGATCAAACGTTTTGACATCAAAGGCAAGGCGTATCTCCGTACCCTCGGAAAATACTATATCGTTGACATCGGCCTTCGTAATTATCTGCTAGGCTTCCGCAACCGGGACAGCGGTCATGCCATTGAGAATGTCGTTTATTTTGAACTGCTTCGCCGCGGCTATGATGTAGCGATCGGTAAGATCGGCAACGCGGAGGTTGACTTCATCGCAACGACTGCTGACGAGAAAAAGTATATCCAGGTAACGGAGTCCATGATGAGCGAGGATGTGCGCAAACGGGAGCTTGCGCCGCTGCAAAGCATCCGTGATAACTACGAAAAAATTGTGTTGTCCCTTGAACCGGGTCTTGATACCTCCTATGACGGCATCAAATCTGAAAACCTCATCGAGTGGCTGCTCCGTGAGTAACGATCTTTTGCACTTCGTTCTAAAGGGAAAGTGGATTTGCGATAAATGTGCCGACCATGCTGGTAAACAGCCGCAGGCACCATGCGTTCATGAGCAGCAGGAATACCTGCCCGCCCAGCATCCGGCACCACGCCTTGAAGATGTTTGCTGTGGACTGAGAGCCGCCCATCGAGAACGCGACTGGCGCGGTGTAAACAAGAACGCCGAGCAGGATATACCGCTCGGCGGCTTCAAAGAGCAGCTTCAGATAGTTCCACGCCAGAAGCACCACAATGATGAGTACGATCAGCGTGACCGCACCGTTTGCGCAAGCACCGATAATGACGATCATAACGGAATTGAAATCCGCAAAACTGAGCGGCGGCAGCTCGGATGATAAGATCCAGTCATATGGTGTGCCGCCGATCTTCAGGACGATCTCGACAATGCTTTTTGCGCAGTAGGTGAGCGTGATGAAGATGATCGCGCGAAAGGTCAGCTTGACCGGGTGTTCCGCTTCAAAGCCGGCGCCCAGCCAGTAATTCTTGAACAGGTTCCAGACCCACATCAATAAAATCAGGCCGATGCCGATGGCGGTAAAAATATCATACATTGTCTCGGCTGCCGGGAAGTAGCGCAGAAACGTGTCCATTCCGCAGCCGAGCGCACCGAGTACCGACGTGTTGATGAGGTCCAGACCGTGCATGATCTGTTCGGAGATCCATTCGACAACGCCGTCAAGAATCCCCATGTTTTATGCCGTCCACTGACCGCCGGAGAAGAACGGCGTGACATAGGCCATGATGAAGCCAAGCCCGTTCAGGATCGCCCAGGTGATTGCAATGCGTTTGAGCCATGCACGCGATTCCTCGACGGTCCGGCCGCTGCGGGAAAAGTTCATCATCAGAAGCGCGACAGACGCGGTGACGATGGCAGCGATGGTGGAGATGAGAAGAATTTGCTGGTAAACGTCCTTCATGATCTCCGTCGCCTTTTCCCAGATCGTCGTGGCCGAAGCCGGCTGGGTCAGAAGCGGTAAGATACTGACGCCGAGCCATGCGGCGTAGAGCCAGCGCCCGGAACTTTTCCTCGGCGGCGGAAGCTGCGGCAAGTTGTTGGATGTGTTCAAAGATGCTCCTCCTTTTCTTTTCCTGATGCAAAAAGCAGACGCCCGGTACAGGCGTCTGCTCGCAACAAGATTCAGTTTTATATGCTTTTGAGCATCTTCAGTATAGCATATCCGGATTTGCGCCGAAAGAGCAAAACCGTGCCAATGTTGTGACAACAGCATACAGGTATACTATTTACTAACGCCCATTTTTGCGCATTTGTATACGATGCCTTTGTATTTTTTTGGACTTTTTTGTTTTTGCTTTAGAGCGGAAAGGCAGAGACTGCTGCATCATTTCGATTTCAACATAATTTTTTTGTACAGACGCAATGATCGCCTCATATTCGAATATGCTTGACATATAATGTTTTATTGCTTCATCTGAGATTTTGTCAAAATTGCTGTCATCTTTGATTGCAACCATTTTCTTCACTCCTTCCACACAAAGAATTGTTGCAGATATCCCAAAGAACATTTACCAATGGTGTAAATTTTGATTTAATCTGTGTTGCGACATGGAGTAGATCAGGATTTTCAGGGGTTGTTAGTGTTGTATCATGATTTGCGATAATTTCCACAAATATGGTGGTTCCATCTTCTCTGCGTATGGAAAAACCAATGTACTGATTATATACAAATCCAAAATCGATACACTTCTCGCGATTGTTTTCCGATATTATTATATCTCGTTCATCAGAGGTCCAACCGCTCCAAATAAAGGCCTCTGCGATTTCTTTCCAGTCACTGAGTATGAAACAACCATTTCGACTTCGACAGGTAGTATCCCCCTTAATACACTTTATGCAGTAGTAGTTCTGAATTGACTCATCGTTAATATTTAATCCAACAGAGTCCTGCTTAAATGAAGCGTCGTATAATCGAGGATTGTCAACGCTATTAGGAGTACAGTACACTTGGCGATTCCCAGAAAAAAGCATTTTAATAGTTTCTTTTCGAAGTTCATAAAAATTGAATGTAATGTTGTCACCTTCACTATTGACCGAGACATTACAGTGCATCAAAGCTGATAGGACCATAATTAGAGATTCTATAGTTGTCCTTCCTTTGCTCATTTGCTCACCAAGCTGTTTAACGGCTGTAATATATAAGCTTTGATTACTTTTTAACTCTTGAACATTTTTCCTTAATTGTTTTATTTCTGCATTTCGATGGGATGTGCTAGCTTGAATTTCAAAGACCACATCTTGAAATATTTTAACTTGTCTGAGCAGTGCAATGAATATAACAATAAAAAGTATGATACAGCAAAAATCAATTAAAATATTTCGAATAAGCAGAGGGTGTAAAGATATTGGAAAGATAGAAAATAAGATACTTAAGATAAGGGGACCAATGACCCCACTAGCTGTGAGACGCTGATTTGCTTTATTTAAATCTTGAGATGCGGCATTTGCTACTTTTTGGGGATCATGGTTAAAGCGTGATTCTAAAATGGCAATTTTGTCGTACACTTTTCTTTTAGCAGGTTTAGTGCTTTTCATAGTAAACCTCCACAGAATATAAGCATTTACATTCTAAATTATACAGCATAATTTACAAAAATCAACAGGAAAATACAAAACTTGTTAAAGCGCTTTGAAAGGAGAAAACATAACAAGCTGTTGAAGTTTTCTAAGTGAAAATGGGATGCTGGTATGTGCTATTTTGCAAGTGTAATTTGAAACTCAGTTCCTGTTTCTCTGTATAACAGAGTATTTGACAGTAAAATTTTAGATGAAGTTAAGCAAAGTGGCGCAAAAGCCGTTATGAATAATAATTCTGAAGAATGCGTTCTCTGAATTCCCGAAGAGTATATGAGCTTGATTGATGAGGTAAACGATGCAAGATTACTGATGTTGCCACTTGAACGCATGGCAAAGGTGGACGTTGCAACGTTTGTCCCGGCAGAGCGTCTCTACGAAGATATTGGCATTATGCAGGATGTTCTGGATACAGTTGGCGTGGTAGACATCGAATGAATTGAAACTGGTGTACCTGCCTGAAGTTGCGAAAAATCTGAAGAACCTTGCCGGAAACCAGCGGTTGATGATCGTTAAAGCAATGGTAAAGTCCTTCAGAATCCGTGGCCTGTTACAGAGGGCGATTATGGAAAGCCGTTGGGAAATAAACAAGGCAATGATTTGACTGGTTCCTGGAAATCAAGCTTCGAGACGCCGGTATTCCGTGTCCTGAGTAAGCGGATGTTAGTGGCGGTCGTCGGTCAGGAGTTGCTGATGGAGCTTATGAAACGGCGTAGCACCGGGTAAAAAAAGAACATTTTTTAAAAGCAGCATCACCCGTGTCTTGTGAGGGAGATGCTGTTTCTATTATAGCTTCTAAGCCGCTGTGGCAAAGTGCAACTTGCAAAATCCAAAAGTAGTTAATACAGAGAGAATTGACGTGTCAGGACTATATTGCAAATATGCCGAAACACATGGTAGAATAATGTTGAATAAATGATATAACAGCAATTTAGGGTCCGATTCATAACAATACTGATGAGGTGCAAATATGGAAATGGTGCGTTTAACGGCAACTGACATGACATGGCAGCGATTTGAGGTTTGTAATCCGAATCAAAAAACTGCTTTTGAGAATTTATGTCGGGCGGTATTCAATCAGGACTTTTTTGGAGGAACGGCGCATTTTCATTCAAATCCCAATAATCCCGGAGTTGAAATTGAACCTCTTTATCATAAAGAAACTGAAAAGCGAATCAGCTTCCAGTCAAAGTTTTTTACTTCAACAGATTATGATCAAATAGAGCGTTCGATGGAGAAATGCATAACGCATTACAGCGGAAAACTGGACGTTATATATTTGTATTGCAACAAAGACTTGACGACCACAAGTAAAGCTTTCCTTAGAATAAAAGAAAAACTTGCTGCCGCCGCAATGGACATTGTGCCAATATGCAACCAGTCAATTATTGAAAGTGTTCAAAAGAACAAAAATCTTTCAATGCTTTACTTTTTGAACCATGGTATTGATAGCGAATGGATCAGATATAGAGCAAGAATAGCTCTGGATTCGCTCGGAACACGGTACAATGGTGCTTTTAATGTTGACACTGAAGCCAAAGAATACTTGGAACTATTTTTGAGGAGTGGAAATGCTGCATGCTACTTGAATGAGAAAAAGACCCAGGCCGTAAACTCGCTGAATAGAAGGTACTGGGCTGATGCTAGCTATGCTTCACTAGCAAAAGCAATTAGCAATGCAATTATCGAACTTCCGGATATCAACGAGCAGACGCTAGATACCTGCATGGACTGGATTAGTCAGATAAAAGGCAGATATTCAGAGCAGCTGGAGGATGTGCAAAAGATAATATCTGTATATGAACAGAGACTCGCCAGTGGCAAACGCGTCGAGAATAATGAAGACGAATGGGCAAAAGTTCAGAGTTGCAAAAGAATTTTGGATGGCATTGACCATCTTGCAATAAATTGGATCGAACAAAGTTTGATCAACAAAAAGGCACTGCTGGTAACAGGTGCGGCTGGTGCTGGGAAGTCACAGCTGTTTGCAAATACGGTTGCGGAGTACAGCAAAGCCGGACAAAAAGCTATTCTCATTTTAGGTAATGCGTATCTGACCTCAGAAACCATTTTCGTTCAGACGCAAAAAGTCCTGAATCTAAATATTGAACTACGAGATTTCCTTGGAATACTGAATGAACTGGGAAAACGTGACTCAACGATTATTCCGGTTTTCTTTGATGGAATCAATGAAAGCGATGATATTAGAATATGGAGAAATGGTCTGGGTGAATTGATTCGCACCGTTGAGAATCTACCATACGTCAAAATGGCAATATCAATTCGTGATGGCTACGAAGGCATAGCTTTTGACGATGCTGTAAAAAGAAAGATTTCATCCGGGGAAGTAATTGAAATCTGTCACAGAGGTTTTGCAGTCAATTCAATCGAAGCAATCAAAACCTTTATGAATCACTACAATATTCCATTCTTGCCAGATTACGCATTGCAAGAGGAAATGCGCAATCCATTGTTTTTAATGCTATTCTGCGAAACATATTCCAAGGATAATGCGGAACTGTTTCGTCTGTTTGATAGATATATTGAGAAAAAAGATGCCGAACTTTTGCGTGAACTGAATGCTGAGGGAACAGGAACCGTATTACAATATTTGCTTGATGAGTTGGTTGAGAAAGAAATTGTAAACGACCGCACATATGTCACTAAGATCGAAATGCTTCAAGATATTGAATTTTGGAGAACTTTTGGATTTGAGGGGAAAAAACTAAAATTTTTGGCAGCATTGGAGCAAGATGGTGTTTTGTGTAGGAGCATGACCGGTGACACAGAAATCTATTATATAGCGTACAATCTCTTGGACGATTATTGGAAGGCAAAGGCACTGGAAAAATCAGACAAAGGGAAGGATGAATTGATTAACTATTTGCTTCAATACGTTCTGAAAGTGGACAATGGAATGCTGGGCGATTGGAGCGGTATTACAGTTGCGGCAATTGCGTGCTGTTTGAGGGAGGACAAAACATCAGAGGACTATATTGAGCAATTGTTGCAGTATGTGCGTGAACCGCAGGGCCAGAAAGAAATTGTTGTTGGATATCTTGAGACGTACCATTGGCGAAACTGCAACACATTTTCCGCAGAACGTTTTTTTGAATTTATTCATGCACATCATGTCGCATCGGAAAATCTGTGGCCTATTCTTATTGCAAATAGCACAAAAGAGAAAAGCCCAATCAATGCAGATTTTTTACACAGATTGCTTCTGAAGCAACCGCTCAATTATAGAGACTATCTATGGACAATTTACATAAATGACATGGCTTCAGAAGACAGAGTATGGCAGCTTATTGAATACTTTGAACAAGGCAATGCGTTCTTGGAAATGAATACGCAAAGCCTTGAACTAATGCTAACGCTCTTTACATGGCTGCTGACATCATCAAACCGCAGATTGCGAGATCAAACATCTAAAGCGATAGTGGAAATTCTTTGCCGTAATTTTGACTTATGTACGCCTCTTTTGGAGAAATTTGAAAATGTCGATGATCCTTATGTTCTGCAGAGATTATACTGTTGCGTGTTTGGAGCATGTATCAAGCGTACAAATACAGCTGAAAAGGAATATGAACAACTAGCGCTTTATGTGTATAATGCTATATTCAACAAGCCGTGTGTATATGAGGATATTTTATTGCGAGACAGCGCTAGGCTAATCATAGAACGCTGGCTTTATGAGTTCCCAAGCATGGACGGTAAAATTGAATTGACGAGAATTCGGCCTCCATATGGTTCGTCGATGATTCCCCCGATGCAAGCAAAAGAATACTATATTGCTGAAAACGCGACGCAGCACTATGGAAGAAATGCTATTGCGTTGTCCATGCATCCAAATGGAGCAGGCGGAGCAGGAATGTATGGCGATTTTGGAAGATACATTTTTCAAGCAAATGTCGAGGATTTCAGCAATGTTAGTATAAGTGATGCTTATTATTACGCCATGGATTACATCTTCTCGGTATTAGGTTATAAAGATGAACTGTTCAGTAAATACGATAGCAGAAGAGGCGGCGCAGATCGCTTTGCAAACAAACGAACAGAACGAATCGGGAAAAAGTATCAATGGATAGCAATGTACCATGTGATGTCCAAAATTGCTGACAATACTGAGGTCGAGAGATGGGATGGGGAGGTCGACTATCATGGTGCATGGGAGCCATTTATGCGCGATTTTGATCCGACACTCAATCTGAAAATCAGTACTGTATGTAAACCAAGTCTGGATTTCGTACAAATTCAAGGTGATTTCTTCGACGGAGATGTCACAGATGAAAAGCAAATTGAATTGTGGACAAAATCAAATTCCCCATTTTTTGAAAAGGCTTCAGACAAATTACTCATAAAAGATCAGCATGGAGAAGAATGGCTTGCTCTGACACAATACGACCATCAAAACAATGAAAAATATGTTGAAGATGATGATGGTCTACATAAAAGCCGTGGTGCACAAGAAATCTGGACAATAGCTCATGCATATTTTGTAAGTTGCAAAGAGTTTGATAGAATGCACGCTTTATTGAAAAATTGCAACTTTATGGGGCACCGGTTTCCGGAGGCGGGCACTGTCTATCAACTATATGCGGGGGAATATGCATGGGCACCTGCAGCCAGAGATTTAATTGAAGAGTGGAGAGAATGTGAGCAAGGGGATGAGAATTACGGCGTTGTAATGCCAGCTACGTTAAACTTCCTCTGGGAAACTGAACAGGATGCCTCTCAAGTGGACACGGTGAGTCTTGCTGTGCCATGCATGAGCCTTGTTAGAAAATTAGGTTTGCTGCAAAAGGAGTATAATGGTTGCTTCTATGACTCTGCTGGCAATTTAATTGCGTTCGATGCAAGGTCACTTGGCCTTGGAAGCAGTCTGTGGTTTAGAAAAAATGAAATGCTTCGGTATATTAGAGAAGCGGGATATGTGCTATTTTGGACATGCTTTGGAGAAAAACAGTTCTTTACCGGAGGTTGGGGTCGTCAAAGCTCAGGTGACTGGAGCGGGTTTTATTACCTTGACAAAGATGGGAATATTACTGGCAACAACCGATTCTTTGAATAGCTTCTTTGCAAGGTGATATACAGGGTGGATGGGTCATACCTACTCCACCCTGTAAAGCACCTTACTGCAAAAACTCCCTCACGATCCCCGCACTATCCTGAGCGGTATATCCCCACAACACCGAGCTGAGTACCTCGACAGCCTCTTTCCGTTTCCGGTAATACGTCCGAGTGCTGATGTCGCGGATGTGCGGGCGGAGCTGGTCGATGATCTCCTCGACGTTCTGAAGCTCCTGTGGGGAAAGGTAGGAGTAGTAGAGCAGCCAGTAAAATTCCTCGCCGTTCTTGTGCTTGGCGCGCATGAGGTCTACAGCGCTGTCTACAAGGCAGAGCATTTTATGGCTCTGCTCAATGCACTTCGCCTGATGCTCCAGCTCTGTACCGGAGAGATCTGCGCCAGCCAGATAGACGGATTCCAGAAAATCCTCGATCGTTTTGCCGTAGTCGATCCGAAACCGATTCCGGACCTGCCGCACGGAAACCTCCAAACTCCAGACGACGTCACGGTACTTCCGCAGCAGCGTCCAGGTATCGTGATAGTGCGGATCTTCGGTCACGTCTGCTGTGGGCAGCTTATTCTTCGCCATTGTCGTTCGCTCCTTTCTGCTGAATCGTAAGTTCAAAATACCGCGTCTGTGTGCCGCCGCAGAAGAGCATCAGCCCCAGCCGAAGCTCCTCCGTTTCCGGTTCCCATAAGACTCCGGCGCAATCGGATAAGGGATATAACCTATACTGGAACCGGGGGCAGGTCGTACAGCAAACGCCCTGTGTTTTCAAGAGTTTCAGGACTTCGGCGATCAGAATCTCCGTGTGCGATTTTGAAACGCTGATCGAGCAATCTGATGCGCAGTCTGGCTGTGCCATGTCCTGCGCGCAATCCTGTATGCGGATGCAGAGATTCAGCGCCATTGCAACCTCCTCTTTGTCCACCATAACGTCGGAGATCTGGAACATGGTGGACAGATAGTTTTGAAGATAGATCGCCGTTCCGCTGCGGCCGGGGAATGAGAATGTCCTGATGTATTCCAGCCGCGCGAATTTGCCGAGGATGCGTCCGGCGGTTGCCTTGGATACGCCCCAGCGTTTGCCCAACTCTGCATAGGAAACGAGCGGGCTGCCGGTGCCGTTTCGCAGATAGACCACAGGCCCAGCCTCAGAACCGGCGACCTGATGGTCGTTATAGATCGCGTTCAGCCAGAGATCGAGCAGTGCGTCCATCTCGGAGCATTTTCCAAGACTGAGCAGCCGTGACGCTGCGCTCATGGGCAGGAAGAAGAATCCGGAATCCTTCTGGCACGGGCAGCTATAATCCAGCACAGTGTTATAGTGCGGCCAGTCGAGAATGCGGTACTGCACAAGCTGTCCGCGGCCGATCAGGTCATACTCGATGAAGTGATGGCGCTGGAGAGAATCAAGCTGCCGCAGAAGCTGACGATTCGTTCTCGCGCGGAACCACATCCGCAGCTCCCGCAGCGGGCAGATCCACTGGCCGGGATGCACGATGTAGCTGATACCGTCGTACCGCTGATAGGATGTGCGGAAGTTTGCATAGCAGCAAAGCACCGCATAATGAAAAAGACCGGAGCACCCGTTTGTACGGATGTTCCGGTCTGTGATCAGACTCTGTATGAATTGCCGGTAGACGCGGCATTTGGGGTAGTCTACGATTTGCTTGATTTCAAGTTTATATTCAGTCATGACAGAGACTCCTTCCGAAAAATATGAATATAAATACAGTTAGGATAAGAGGCGTGCGTTGAGCATCAGAACACAAAAAGCGCGGGAAATAGCGGATGCTGTTTCCTGCGCTTTTGATGAAAATATATAGAATCTTTCATTGTTCTGATGTGTTGGGCTCTGACTTCGAGATGAACACCGCACCAATTCCGCACCAATTTGCCGTGAAACGGCATGATGTTATATGGAATTATATGAAGTGTAAGGCCTAAAAAAACTAGAATTTTCAACGCTTTGTAGCGTTACATGAACTTATATGAAGATATGAAAAAAGGCTCGTGTATTACGATACCTAATTTCATTTTATCTTTTACCTGTCCGAAAACCCTTGATTTATCGGGGTTTTCGCCTTTCTTTAGATTTCTTGTACGCCCTTTTTACGCCCTTTTTTTGTGACTGGCGGCGTAGCCCGTTGAAATTGGCGTATGGCATTTACCAGTGACTCGTCCGTAACATGGACGTATCTGTCCATAGTTGTTTTAATGCTTGCGTGTCCTAATAGCTGTTGCAGCACTTTAGGCTGTACGCCACGCTCAATCGCGCGTGTAGCATAAGTATGTCGTAAGGCGTGCATACAAAAGCGTTTGATACCCGCTTCATCACACAATTTGTATAAGTGTGTGTCATAAGAACTGTTTTTTGCAGGTTCACCAGTACGCCAGTTGACAAACACTAAATCGTGCCTAATAAGACATTTCTTTTCGCCTGTCCTGCTGTCTATATACCCTAAAATCTGCGATAGCGTTTCAGACTTTTTTCGGCTGTCCTTTTCATCATAACAGCTTTTAAGAATAGAATATGCTTTGTCAGTAAGCGGAATGGTGCGATAACTTTTCTGTGTCTTAGGTGGTCCTGCTCGCCAATACCCTTGACTGTGCCGATACTCTAAACTCTTGCTGACAGTCAACGTGCGCTTTTTCCAATCAATAGAGTCCCATGTTAAACCAATCAATTCTGCCGTTCTCAATCCTGTTTCCAAGAGCAACGCATATTGTCGGTAATTATGTGACCGCGCCGCTGCTTCAAGAAATTTCTCTTGTTCATCAACAGTCAAGTATTTAATATCGTCTACCGCCCGAACAGGTTTTGTCTAGCGTACACCGTTCATAGGGTGTTTGGCGATAATGTCATTCATAACTGCTGGTTTTAACATGGTTCCCATTGTGATATAAGCCTGCCGAATGGTTGAGCCTGCATAGGTAGTTTCCATTCGGTTAAGAACAGCTTTACAGTGCATGGGCTTTACATCAGCTATACACATAGCCACGATTACTGGTCGAATATTCCATTTGTAGCGTTCTTGATAATTCCGTTTTGTGTTCGGTGCAAGGTCACAAACAATATTTTCAATCCAGTATTCAAACCACTTATCTACTGTCATATCGGGAGAAGTGACAATAAGATTATGCCGTTCTTCATATCTTGCGTCAGCAAGCCAGTTTTTCGCTTCCGGCAATGTTTCAAAGTATTTCTCTTTACGCTTGCCGTTTTTTGCGTAGTATCTTGCGGAGTATAAACCGTCCTTTCTTTGGTAAATGCCTTTGCCGCACTCTTTACCTTTTAGGTTTTTGCCCATTTAGCGGACTCCTTTCTTATCTCAAAAAAGAGTCCAACGCAACTATACATTATAGCATAAGGACTCTGCTTTTTCAATCTCAACAGGAATTTTTTGTAGCAGTTGTTGGTAGAAGTTCCATATAATTAACTCTCGTCGGATATATTCTTCAAATTCACGTCGCTTTACTAACTTCCGTGTTCCTACAAAAAGTACAAACGGGCAATTAGGTTGCTTTAACAGGGTGTCCTATTTTATTTATACCGATATTGCTGTACTCCGCAGCTTCTTTTATTGTTAATGTCAGTTTAAGGTGGATAGGTACACGCACCTTGTTTTCCATACATAACGGCAACTCATTTTCTTCGCTGCCATTGATTGACACTCCTTTATATTGCAAATTGCAAGGGGTGTTTCGTTCTTTATCATTCATAGGATTTTTCCCCTTTCAAATTTTTATAAAAAAGAGCTTTAATCAGACGATTGTTAACTGCAATCTCACGGGAGTTTCACCCCTGCGCGGTTCTCGCGCAGCCCTACCCATTGCCTGCGACGCTTTGAACGCTCGGACTATGGCTATAAGGGAGTATCATTATGTATCTTGCGTGTCGTCGCCCATAAGCTGCTATCACAGAGAGCTTGTTGCCTGAAAAAGCTATTCGGTTGTCAAGGAACACCGTGCCGCCGGGGTCAAACTGTTACCGGCTCCGGCACGGGAAGGGCTGTCTGGTTTGGAAGCCCTCATTTTACAACGGACATTTTCTCAGCAAAAAGCAGGGTGTGTATTTGTAAACATTTTGCGAACAGGCTGCCGTCGCCCGCCGTTCGTCGCTGCAACTCTTTCTGCTTTTACGGTATCGCAGCAGCGGCGTGATTACGACATACCAATGGTAACATTGGCGTTACCATTAGTAAAGCCCGACCGGAGCGGTTTTCCTCCTCTACCCTTACTACAATCCCAAAAACGCTTTTTGGCCACTTCTGCAAATAAAGCGTTTGAGATTAACCATCCTGCCCGCTGTTCATCACTACTACGGTATGACAAGAGCGATTTGGCAAGGCCGGACACAAAAAATTGGACAAGACTTTCGCCTTGCTCAATCTGCACAAGCAATCTCCTCATCTTTATTCAATCTTAATACGTCTTAAATGTCCCTTATCCGCTCTTAAAATCTCTGACTGTATAATAATTATAGTATCAATGCTGATAAGGAGCTGCCTTTATGCCGGAAGAGATTATTCGTCGGAAGCGCCGCCTTTCGTCTTTTCAAATTATCATATTAGGTTTTGCCGGGGTCATTCTGCTCGGAGCGTTGCTGCTGATGCTGCCGATCTCTACGAATGGAAGGAATGTTACTCCTTTCAATGAAACTCTGTTTACCGCGACCTCTGCCGTCTGCGTGACGGGGCTTGTGGTGCAGGATACAGGCAGCTACTGGTCAACCTTTGGGCAGGCGGTTATTCTGGTGCTGATCCAAATTGGTGGTCTTGGTGTCGTAACCGTAGCAGCATCGTTTGCACTGTTGTCCGGGCGAAAAATCTCTCTGATGCAGCGCAGCACAATGCAGGACGCAATTTCTGCACCAAAGGTCGGCGGGATCGTCCGTCTGACACGGTTCATCCTGCGGGGAACGTTTTTGATTGAACTGCTGGGCGCACTTGCCATGCTGCCGGTGTTCTGCCGGGACTATGGATGGCGCGGCATCTGGATGGCGGTATTCCATTCCATATCTGCTTTTTGCAACGCCGGGTTTGACATTCTTGGGACAGAAAGCAACCGCTATCCATCTCTTACCGGCTATGCTGGCAGTTCGGTAATCAATGTCACGATTATGCTGCTGATCGTGGTTGGCGGCATTGGCTTTCTGACATGGGACGATATCTGCGAAAACAAGTGGCAGCTTCACCGCTACCGAATGCAGAGCAAGGTGATCCTTGTCACGACAGGCCTTTTAATTTTTCTGCCTGCTGTGTTTTTCTTCTTTTCAGACTTTTCCGCGCTTCCCGCTGAAAACCGGTTGCTGGCATCCTTTTTTCAGTCCGTCACGCCGAGAACAGCAGGCTTCAACACGGTAAATCTATCCGCGATGTCCGGTGCGTCGCAGGGCGTGATGATCCTTTTGATGCTCATTGGCGGCTCTCCGGGGTCTACGGCGGGCGGTATGAAGACAACGACATTGGCAGTCCTGCTTGCTAATGCCGCCGCAACCTTCCGTCAGCGGGAGAGTGCCCAGTTTTTCGGACGTAGGATTGATTGCAGCGCTGTCAAAACCGCCGCGACCATTCTGACGATGTACCTTGCGCTTTTCTTTGGCGGCGCTGCATTTATCAGTGTGTATGAAGGTTTGCCGCTTTCCGCGTGCCTGTATGAAACAGCTTCGGCGGTCGGAACAGTGGGATTGACGCTGGGTATCACGCCACAACTGCATATCCCTTCCCAGATAGTGTTGATTGCGCTCATGTATCTTGGAAGAGTCGGCGGCCTTACGCTCATTTATGCAGCACTTTCCGGCAAAAAAACAAACGGCGCAAAGCTGCCGCAGGAAAAAATTACGATTGGATAAGGAGTCTTTACGCATGAAAAACATTCTATTGATCGGCGTAGGTCGCTTCGGGCGGCATATCGCCGTGCAGCTTTCTCAGCTGGGGCATCAGGTCATGGCGGTCGATACAAACGAGGAACGAATCAGTGATGTGCTGCCATATGTCACCAACGCACAAATTGGCGACAGTACAAACGCGGAGTTTCTTCGCTCTCTTGGCATCAGAAATTTTGACGTCTGCATCGTGACCATCAGCGGTAGTTTTCAGAACTCGCTGGAAACGACGTCACTGTTGAAGGAGCTGGGCGCAAAGTGTGTGGTGTCGCGTGCCGAGCGTGATGTACAGGCAAAGTTTCTGCTTCGCAACGGAGCCGACCATGTGGTCTACCCGGAAAAACAGGTGGCAAAATGGGCGGCGATCCGATATACTGCCGATCATATTTTCGACTACATAGAGATCGACGAGCAGCACGCAATTTTTGAAGTAGAAGTTCCGGAGGGGTGGGTCGGGAAAAGCATTGGCGAACTGAATATCCGCAGAAAGTTTGGAATCAACATTCTTGGCATCAAGCATTCGGGAAAAACCGACGTATCCATTACGCCGGATACGGTGCTGTCCGGGGAAACAACGATTTTAGCGTTGGGCGAATACAAAGCGCTGCAAAAGTGCTTCCGAATCTGAACGGACGGTGAGCGTATGTGGAAGATGTCGTTTTGATCGTTGGAACAGCCATAGTATTTCTGTTTGGCTGGTTTCTGATGAAACGTCTGGATCAATTTCTGGCGGAAAATCAGAAACGAATCGAGGAAGAGACC
>ENA-USUG01002377-USUG01002377.1-human-gut-metagenome-genome-assembly--contig:-NODE-2377-length-28689-cov-5.619985_pt1 | contig 28689 bp, 23 predicted proteins | sample MGYA00250059_ERZ773394 | MGnify/ENA primary metagenome ERZ773394 (study PRJEB29103, sample SAMN06111957) | human gut metagenome | biome: human gut; feature: ankylosing spondylitis patient; material... | reverse complement strand
TCAATAACTACAGGGATTCTTTGCGGTTTCACAGGTTTTCACATAATTTATTTGAAGTAGCACAATAGGTTAATTTAAGACATAGATGCCGCGGATTGAAAGGAGTAAAATGAGCAAAAAATATTTATTTTCACCAATTGGAAACACAGATCCTATTAAGTACTTTTATGATGGTTCCATGTTACATATATGCAGGTATTACAAACCAGATGTTGTATACCTTTATCTTTCTAAAGAGATGATGGAAAACCACAGAAAAGACAATCGTTATGTGCTGACTTTAGAGTGTCTGGGAGAACTTTTGCATCACAAATTTGACATTCGTATTATTGAAAATTCAGATATGGTAAATGTTCAGCAGTATGATGTATTTTATAATGAATTTCACAAAATTATAGCAGAAATAGAAAGCGAAAAAGCTCCGGAAGATGTACTTCTGGTAAATATGGCTTCAGGAACACCGGCTATGAAAAGTGCCTTACTGGTTATGGCAACACTGGCTGAATATAGATTCTTGCCAATACAGGTTTCTACACCACAAAAGAGAAGCAATCTGGAACATGAAGAAAGAGAAGAATATGATGTTCTTGCTAACTGGGAATTAAACGCAGATAACGAAGATACAGCAGAAAACAGATGTCAGGAAGTAAAATGCCTGAATTTAATGCGCCTTTTAAAAATTGATATGATTAAGAAACATTTGCAGTCCTATGATTATCATGCAGCTTTGGCAGTAGGAAAAGAAATAAAAGATGATCTTAATCCGGTTGTATATCAATGGCTGGAAGCAGCAGATGCACGCTCTATGCTGGACTGGGAAAGAATGAATCGGGTATTACCTGCCAATAATGGAATCATCGCAGCCGTGCGAGAAGAAAATGAAAAAAAGATTTTATTTGAGTATATGTTATCTCTGGATTTAAAAGTCAAACGTGGAGAGTATGCTGATTTTATAAGAGCGATTACTCCGCTGGGGGTAGACTTACTGGAAATTGTGCTGGAGCAATTCTGCGATATTGATATTACGCAATATTATATGCGTAACAATCAGCGAATCTGGGACAGAAACAGATTAAATGGAGAAATTATGGATATTCTGAATCAGCGATTTTCTCCTTTTAGATATGGTCCTGTGTACTCTTCTCATTTATTGGAAATAATAAAGAAGAAATGCCAAGATGAATTAATGTTGCAGAGAATACAGGAACTGGTGGATGTAGAACAGAGAGTGAGAAATGTAGCTGCGCATAATATTGTATCTGTTACTCCTGAGTGGATTAAAGAACGTACAGGAAAAAGTATTACGGATATTTTCTGGCTGCTAAAATATATCTGTGAAAAAGTAAAAATCAATACCAGAAAAGAAAATTGGAATTCCTATGATTCTATGAATACTAAAATTATAGAAGAGTTAGAGCAATAATGAGATAATAGAGTATTCTTGATCCGACTGACTACTTGTAAACTATGAGTTGGTCGGATTTTAATTATATCAAATGAATTTCAATTTAGTCATTAAATGATAAATTGACTAAATTGAATTGCGTAATGACTACATTAATGTTAGAATAAAAACAGAAAATGGAATAAAGTCAATAAGAGGGGGAGGAATGAGAAGCTTTAATTTTGAAAAAGAATACAAAAAAATGCTTACTTCCGATATAGTGCTATATCTTACCCGGATTCATGAATATAGGGGAATGTATGCAAAAGGCAGAATACAGGATGAAATGCTGTCTGAATTAGTGGAAATTGCCCGAATCCAAAGTACGGAAGCATCTAACAGAATTGAGGGAATTATAACAACAGATGAACGTCTCAGGAAAATTGTTCATGAAAAAACCATACCAAAGACAAGAAACGAGAAGGAAATTGCCGGGTACAGAGATGTTCTTGCGACCATTCATGAGAGTTATGATTATATTCCGATTACTTCTAATATGATTCTACAGTTGCATAGAGATTTATATAAATTCAGTGGCAATGGACATGGCGGAAGTTTTAAGTCCACAGACAATGTAATTGCAGAAAAATTACCAGATGGAACAAAAAAAGTAAGATTTCAGCCGGTTCCGGCATGGGAAACATCAGAAAGCATCGATAATCTATGTAATACATTCAAAGAAGCATTAAGTTTACAGACAATGGATGTATTGCTTTTGTTGCCGATGTTTATTTTGGATTTTTTATGCATTCATCCATTTGATGATGGGAACGGAAGAATGAGTCGTTTGCTTACACTTTTAATTTTATATAGATCAGGATATTTTGTTGGACAGTATATCAGTATCGAGAAATTGATATCGGATACAAAAGAAGATTATTATGAGGTGTTGCAGGCAAGTTCGTGGGGATGGCATGAAGAAAAAAATGACTATGCTCCTTTTGTAAGATATATGCTTGGTATTGTGATTGCTGCATATCGGGAATTTGGAGACAGGGTAGAACTTCTTACAGACAAAACTATTTCAAAATCAGATCGTATTACTGAAATTATTAAGAAATCTTATGGTAAAATTACAAAATCAGAAATTGCAAAACAATGTCCGGAAATCAGCCAGACAACGATACAGCGGGCATTAAATGAGTTAGTAAAAAGCAGTCAGATAATAAAAATAGGCGGAGGAAGATATACTTCCTATGTCTGGAACAGGGAGAATGAATAATATGGTTACTGGAGAATTGAAAAGTAAAATTGACAGTTTATGGGAAATCTTCTGGACCGGAGGATTGACGAATCCATTGGATGTAATTGAACAAATGACATATCTGATGTTCATCCGTGATCTGGATGATACGGATAATGTTCATGCGAAAGAATCAGCAATGCTAGGACTTCCTTATAAAAGTATTTTTGCTGGGGAAGTTCAAATTGGAGAACGAAAAATTGATGGTAGTCAGTTAAAGTGGAGTGTTTTTCATGATTTTCCTGCTGCAAAAATGTACAGTACTGTGCAGGAATGGGTATTTCCATTTATTAAAAATCTTCATGGAGATAAGGAAAGTGCTTATTCTAAATATATGGGGGATGCTATTTTTAAAGTTCCAACGCCGTTACTTTTGGATAAAATTGTAACAGCATTAGATGATATTTACGAACAGATGCAGCAAATAAAATCATCAGATACTCGTGGAGATGTTTATGAACATCTTTTATCAAAGCTTAAAAATGCAGGAGTTAATGGACAGTTTAGAACACCAAGACACATTATCAAAATGATGGTGGAACTTATGGACCCAAAAGCAGATGAGGTAATTTGTGATCCAGCCTGTGGTACTTCCGGATTTCTTGTGTATGCAAGTGAATATTTGAAAGAAAAGAAAAAAGAGGAAGTACTTTTTGATAAACAAAACAAAGAACACTATATGAATCATATGTTCCACGGATTTGATATGGACAGAACAATGCTTCGAATCGGGGCAATGAACATGATGACTCATGGAGTAGAAAATCCATATATTGAATACAGAGATAGTTTGTCTGACCAAAATACTGATAAGGAAAAATATAGCCTGATTCTGGCCAATCCACCGTTTAAAGGGAGCCTGGATTATGATATTGTAAGTGCAGATTTACTGAAAGTATGTAAAACAAAGAAAACAGAATTACTGTTTCTTGCATTATTTATCCGTATGCTGAAAGTTGGTGGAAGATGTGCCTGCATTGTACCAGACGGAGTATTATTTGGATCTTCAACAGCGCATAAGGCAATCAGAAAAGCTCTGGTAGAAGAAAATCGTCTGGAAGCAGTCATTTCCATGCCTTCTGGTGTGTTTAAACCATATGCAGGAGTATCCACAGCTATTTTAATCTTCACTAAAACCGGACATGGTGGCACCGATAAAGTCTGGTTTTATGATATGAAAGCAGATGGTCGCAGCCTCGATGAGAAGAGAACAGAAGTAAAGGAAAATGATATTCCGGATATTATAGAACGTTTCAGAAATCTGGACAAAGAAACAGAACGAAAACGTACAGAACAAAGCTTTTTTGTACCAAAAGAAGAAATTGCAGAAAATGCTTATGATTTAAGCATTAATAAATATAAAGAAATTGAATATGTACCAGTAGAATATCCATCAACTCAGGAGATAATGACGGAACTTCATGAAATCGAGATGAAAATTGGAGAAGAAATGAGTGAGTTAGAAGAGTTACTGGGATTATGAAAATTACAATTTTTCGGAGAAAATAGATGAAAGTAAAATTAACAGATGTATGTGAGATTCAATATGGATTTGCTTTTGATTCTTCACGTTTTACAGAAGATAGTAAGTATATACCTTTGGTAAGAATAAGAGATGTAAAAAGAGGATTTTCTGAAACATTTTATTCTGGAGAATATATGAAAGAATATGTATTGCATAAAGATGCACTATTAATTGGTATGGATGGAGAATTTAATATTGCAAGATGGAAAGATAGAGATGCATTGTTGAATCAACGAGTGTGTAAACTTACTGCTAAAAAGGGGATAAATGAAGAGTATATTCGCTTTTTAATGTCAAAATGTTTGAAGAAAATTGAACAGAAAACAGCATTTGTAACAGTTAAACATTTATCAGCAAAAGAACTTAATAGCCTAGAAGTAGATATGCCTTTATTCAATGAACAAAATACGATAGCTAATACACTTTTAAAAATAGAAAATATTATAGAATTAAGAAAAAGAGAGATACAGTACTTAGATAATCTCATAAAAGCCCGATTTGTAGAGATGTTTGGTGATCCTGTTGATAATCCAATGGGGTGGGAAAAAAAGATTTTGCAGGATGTGGTTACTGATGATTGTTCAATATCTTATGGTATTGTTCAGACAGGTGATAATCAAGAAAAAGGTGTTCCGGTATTTAGGCCAGTTGACATTGTGAACCATGTTCCAAAACTTAAAGAACTGAAGAAGACTACAGAAGAAATATCAAATAAGTACAAAAAAACTATATTAAAAGGTCGTGAAATGTTAATTACTGTTCGAGCTAATATTGCAGATACTTGTATTATTGGAGAAGAATTCAAAGGATGTAATGTTGGAAGGGGTATCGTTCCAATTAGAACAAAGGAAAATATAGTAATACTTGAATTTTTAAAATATTTGATGGATAGTAAACATCTTAATGATGAGATAAAAAGTAAAGCAAAAGGAATTACACTTATTCAGTTAAATATGGAAGATTTAAGAAAAATCGAACTTATTGTTCCGCCAATTGAGAAACAGATTACATTTGTGAAATTTGCTGAACAAGTCAACAAATCAAAGTTTGAGGTACAAAAAGCACTTGATAAAACACAAATATTGTTCGATAGTTTGATGCAAAAATATTTTGGATAGGGAGTATCTGTATGGCAAGAATGACAGTGTATCACGGCGGGTACCAAGCTGTGAAAAAGCCGGAAATTCGCAAAGGTCGTAATACAAAAGATTTCGGATATGGTTTTTATTGTACAATTATTAAAGAACAGGCGCAGAGATGGGCGAAAAGATATGATAAAAAAGTTGTTTCTATTTATGATGTTCGGATGAATTTTAAGTTAAATATCAAAGAATTTAAAGAAATGACAGAAGAATGGCTGGATTTTATTGTAGATTGCCGAAGTGGAAAAGACCATGAGTATGATATTGTAATTGGAGCTATGGCAGATGATCAGATTTACAATTTTGTATCTGATTACATAGATGGTGCAATTACAAGAGAACAGTTCTGGGTTCTTGCAAAATTCAAATATCCAACACATCAGATAGCTTTTTGTACAGAAAATGCGTTGAAATGCTTGGAATACAGGGATTGTGAGGTGCTTGCATGATAGGAAGTGGACGTGAAGAAAAGAAAGATAATGATCTTTTTTTCACATGTAGTTTAATTGATTACATTTCAAGAAAAACCAAAAATGTTCGTTCAGATGTTGTGAATCAATTAGGTAAAAAGCGTTTGGAAAAAATATATGAACTTGCAGATGTTTATCATTGCGATAATATTGAGCAGGTAAGCGATGATTTTATTGAAGATGCTAATATTAAAGCAGGAATATTTGACAATGTAGGAGAATGTAAATACGCAATTCCATCTTATTGGGATATTGGAAAAGTTTATAAACGTCTTATCAAGCAAGTGGCGCAGAGTGAGCAAATTGGAATTATTGATGCTTTAATAAAGGTTTATAATTCTTTTATCAGTGCAAAAATAGATGATTATAATAGCAGTGTATATTACGAAAATCCGTCTTATATATTTGAGTGTTACAGAGAAAATAAAATGTTATAAACACAATGGTTGAAGGATGCTGGTATACAAAAGGAGTATGCCAGCATGGAAGAAAAAATTGTAAAAATATTAAATGAAATGTCAGAATACCTTTCTATTGCACAAATGAAAAAGTTACAGGAAGTGATATTGAAAGTATGCTCAGAGAATGAAGCTGATAAAGTACAAATTTCAAATCATGATTTTCTCGAAATGTTTCTTGATGCCAAGAAGATAGAAGGCTGTTCAGAAAGGACATTACAATATTACAGAGTAACAGTAGCTCATCTTCTCTCACAGACAGAGAACTCTGTAAGAAAAGTGACAACAGAGGAAATCAGGGCGTATTTAGCCGAGTATCAGAAGAACAGCAGTTGTTCAAATGTTACAATTGATAATATTCGAAGAAATATATCCAGTTTTTTCTCCTGGCTTGAGGAAGAAGATTATATTTTAAAAAGCCCTATGCGAAGAATACATAAAATCAAAACAAAAACAGTAGTTAAAAGTACTATTTCTGATGAAGGGATTGAACGATTAAGAGACAATTGTTCAGAAATTAGAGATTTGGCAATTATTGACTTATTGTATTCTACAGGAATTCGAGTAGGGGAACTGGTGAACTTGAATATAGATGACATTGATCTGGAAGGTCGGGAATGTATTGTATATGGAAAAGGTGACAAGGAGCGAAGGGTATATTTTGATGCAAAAGCGAAGGTGCATTTAAAAGAATATATTGAAGGTCGAGAAGACAGTAATGAAGCTTTATTTGTTACTTTAGATGCTCCTCATGACCGGCTTAAAATCAGTGGAGTAGAAATCAGATTGAGACAATTAGGCAGACGATTGGAATTAGAGAAGATTCATCCGCATAAATTTCGTCGAACTATGGCAACCAGGGCAATAGATAAAGGAATGCCGATTGAACAGGTTCAGAAAATATTAGGACATTCCCAAATTGATACGACTATGCAGTATGCGATGGTAAATCAGAATAATGTAAAAACATCCCATCAAAAGTATATGAGTTAAAGGCAACTTACAATTTGTGGGGAATTTTAGATGAAGTATAGATTAGAAAAAATTTTTGATCTTCAGATGGGGAAAACACCTTCAAGAAGTAATACGGAATATTGGAATACAAAGGATCATAAATGGATTTCAATAGCGGATTTATCAAAATGTGGAAAATATATTGAACAAACAAAAGAATATCTTTCTAATAGAGCAATTGAAGAAAGTGGAATTAGTCAGATACCTGCAAATACAGTTGTTATGAGTTTTAAATTATCTATTGGGCGAACAGCAATTACATCGGAACCGATGTATTCAAATGAGGCAATTATGTCATTTAGAGATAAAAAGATCATAGATATACTTCCGGATTATATTTACTATATGTTTTCTGAGATAAACTGGAATGAAGGATCAAACAATGCTGTAATGGGTAAAACACTTAATAAAGCAACTTTATCTAAGATTAAAGTTGATATTCATTCATTATCTGAGCAAAGAAAAATTGTAGAAATTTTGGATAAAGTGAGCTCAATTATTGATGATAGACAGAGTGAACTCTTGAAATTGAATGATTTAATTAAAGCCCGATTTGTTGAGATGTTTGGTGATATGTATTTGAATTCCAAGGGATGGCCAGAAACAAAATTGGAGAATATGGCAGATGTTGTTTCAGGCATCACGAAGGGCAGAAAAACAAGGAATGAAGATTTAACCGAAGTTCCGTACATGTCTGTATCTAACGTAAAAGATGGCTATATAGATTGGAGAACAATAAAAACAATAGAAGCAACGCAACAGGAAATTGCGCAATACCGATTGCTTCCAAACGATGTACTTATGACCGAGGGTGGTGATCCAGATAAGGTAGGTCGCGGTGCTATTATAAAAGAACCTCTTAAAAATTGTATCCATCAGAACCATATTTTCCGGGTACGACTAAATGAATCTATGATGCTCCCTGAATTTTTTGCAGAATACCTTCAGCATCAACGATCAAAACGCTATTTTCTAGGGTGCGCAAAGCAGACAACTGGAATTGCGAGTATCAACATGAAGCAGTTACGAGCGTTACCTGTGCTGGTGCCGCCATTGTCCGATCAAGAGAGATTTGTTTTGTTTAAGACACAAGTCAACAAATCAAAGGTTGCATAACTAATAAACCACAAAATCACCCCAATCAAGGTGAAAATACATTAAAAATTCGGGAGGTGTCGTGATGACTAATTTTGATTTCCTGAAAAAAGAACCAAAATTTAAAAATTTTGCAGACGTAGCTATCTCAGCGGAGAAAATTTTACCGCTTGATTGTGCGGCATCTGTGATTAATTGCCGTCGGGCGATGGAATTTGCTGTCAAATGGATGTATTCCGTGGACAGTTCACTTGTCATGCCATGGGATGACAGGCTGGTTACATTGATGAGTACAGATGAATTCCGGGATATCATAGATGCGGGTGTTCTGAAGAGAATGGAATTTATACGCAAGACTGGTAATTTTGCTGCGCATGCAGGGAAAAGGGTAAAAAGAGAACAGGCGGAATTATGCCTGCAAAATCTACATGTTTTTCTTGATTTTGTTGCGTATTGTTATGCGGATAATTATACAGAGAGTATCTATAATCCTCAGTTATTACAGGATAAATCTTCAGAAGTGATTGGTCAGACAGTAACTGACTTAAAACTGGAACAGCTGATAAAGGAAAATGCCGCACTTAAAAAAGAACTCACTGCCCGTCGAGAAGCACATCAGCATACATATGTGCCGAAACCACTGGACATTTCTGAATATAAGACACGTAAAATTTACATTGATTCCATGTTGCAGGACGCAGGATGGCTAGAAGGTCAGAATTGGATCAATGAATATAAAATTCAGGGGATGCCGAATAAATCAGAGGTGGGATACGCAGATTATGCGTTGTTTGGCGATGATGGGAAAGTTCTGGCTGTGGTAGAGGCAAAGAGAACGTGTGAAGATGCATCCAAAGGAAGACAGCAGGCGAAACTTTATGCAGATTTAATTGAGAAACAGCAGGAAATAAGACCAGTTGTATTTCTTACAAATGGATTTGATGTCTCTATTTGCGATAATCAGTATCCGGAGAGAAAAATTGCTGCGATTTATTCAAAACGGGATCTGGAAAAACTGTTTAATCTTAAAAAAATGCGTTCAAGCCTGGATAAAATTTCCATAGACAAAAAAATCGCAGGACGCTATTATCAGGAGGCTGCAATTAAAGCGGTTTGTGACAGCTTTGGCATAAGAAATCGTCGTAAGGTATTACTTGTTATGGCAACCGGATCTGGAAAAACACGTACAGTAATCGCACTTTGTAAGGTACTGCTTGAAAAGGGATGGGTAAGAAATATCCTTTTCCTTGCAGACCGTAATTCTCTCGTGACACAGGCGAAGAGAAGTTTTGTCAATTTACTGCCGGATTTATCGGTGACGAATCTTTGCGAAGAAAAAGAAAATTATACAGCACATTGTGTATTTTCTACTTATCAGACAATGATGAATTGTATTGATGCTGTCCGTGACGAGAATGGAAAGTTATTTACCTGTGGTCATTTTGATCTGGTAATCTGTGATGAAGCACATCGTTCCATTTACAACAAATATAAGGATATTTTTAATTATTTTGATGCCTCACTGGTGGGGTTGACAGCGACACCTAAGGATGAAATTGACAAAAATACTTACGAAACATTTGAACTGGAAAATGGAGTACCAACTTATGGATACGAACTTGCACAGGCAGTAAAAGATGGATATCTGGTTGATTTTATGTCTGTAGAGACGACATTGAAGTTTATCCAGAATGGACTTGTATATGATGAGTTGTCTGAGGAAGATAAAAAAACATATGAAAATACTTTCGAGGATGAAAACGGAGAGATTCCGGACAGTATAGATTCGTCAGCATTGAATGACTGGATTTTCAATGAGGATACGATTAAAAAAGTACTTCATATTCTTATGACAAATGGGTTGAAAGTAGATTATGGAAATAAAATCGGTAAGAGCATTATTTTTGCGAAAAATCATCGCCATGCAGAAAAAATATTTGAAGTATTTGGAAAAGAATATCCTCATCTTGTGGGATATGCAAAAGTGATTGATAATTATCTGAACTATTCGCAGAGTGCGATTGATGAGTTTGCTGATCCAAAGAAATTACCGCAGATTGCCATTTCTGTTGATATGCTCGATACGGGAATTGATGTGCCTGAAATTCTGAACCTTGTATTTTTTAAAAAGGTTATGAGCAAAGCAAAATTCTGGCAGATGATTGGTCGTGGTACGCGTTTATGCCCAGGACTGTTGGACGGAGCCGATAAGCAGAAGTTTTATATTTTTGATTTTTGTGGTAATTTTGAATTTTTCCGCATGAATAAAGGACGTGCAACTGCAAATATGATTGCCTTGCAAGGAGCAATTTTTCAGTTGGAATTTGAAATTGCATATAAATTACAGGGAGCTGCATATCAGACAGAACGTTTAATTGCATATCGGAAATCATTGGTAGAACATATGGTTACAAAAGTGCGGGAATTAAATAGAGAAAACTTTGTAGTAAGACAGCATTTGAAATATGTGGATACATATGCAGTACTGGATAATTATAAAGTTCTTACTTATGAGGATACACTGGCAGTCAGGGATGAGCTGTCTCCACTGATTGAGCCGGAAAATGATGATGCAAAAGCATTACGTTTTGACGCGCTGTTATATGGAATTGAACTGGCTTATCTGGCTGGAAAGAAACATGGGCGTGCGCGAAAAGATCTGCTGAAAAAAGTTTCAGTACTGGCAAGTATTTCTAACATACCGGAAATCATGATGCAGGCAGAACTGATTGATCAGATTCTTCATACAGGATATCTTGATAATGCGGGAATCAATGAATTTGAACATATCAGAGAGAATCTTCGTGATTTGATGAAATATATTTCGGATACGAAAAAGACAATTTATGATACTAATTTTGATGACGAAATCCTCAGTATAGAATGGAAAGATTCAGATCTGGAAAGTGATGATTTGAAAAATTATAAAGCGAAAGCGGAGTATTATGTCCGACAGCACCAGGATAATGAGGTGATTGCGAAATTAAAAACGAATGTTCCGTTGACAGAAGATGATGTGAGGGTGCTGGAAAATATTTTGTGGAGTGAATTGGGGACAAAGCAGGACTATGAAGCTGAATATGGTCAAAAACCGTTAGGAGAATTTGTGCGTGAAATAGTAGGACTTGATATGACGGCTGCCAAAGCTGCATTTTCACAATATCTGGAAGGAAGTAATCTGGACAGCAGACAGATTTATTTTGTAAATCAGATCATAGAATATATTGTGCATAATGGAATGATGAAAGACTTATCTGTTCTTCAGGAAACGCCATTCACGGATCAGGGAAGTATTGTAGACATATTTACAGATTTAAATGTCTGGATTGGAATCAGAAAGACAATCGACCAGATAAATGCAAATGCATTGGCAGCATAAAACAGTTCGCTTAAATCATATAAGTATTGAATGTAGATGATAATATTGGAGCTGGAAGGAGGGGCTTTATGGTTAAAGAAGAATTGTATATACTAAAGTACAAAGACTTGGACGTAGCCATGGTAAAGATCAGTACTTTTTCTGGAAGAATTGAATATATTCTGGAAATATATCTGCCGGAAGAACTTCCAGTCGGATGTGGTTCTGATGGTACCGGACTCATAGAATGGTGGAATATGCGGGCAGTTCCTGATACAAGAAAAGGAATCCAGCAGGCACTGAGAGTTTTGAATGAGGAGACGAGTCAGTCTCTAATGTTAGCGGCTTATGGTCTGAGCCTGACAGACCATTACTGGATGCAGCCTGTTTCCAGAGAATTGTACTGGAAGGACATTAATTTTTTTGAAAATGATTTTTCTGATGAGTTGGGCGATTTACTGACAGATACCGGGCGCATAGATGTAGAAGGACATATTTCACGTTTTTCCCCGGCATCTTCTGTAAATGGAGAAATGAAAAAGAAATGGATCATCAGAGATGGCAAACGCTATCTGATGAAAATAAATACCAATAATTATGGGCAGCAGGCTGTAAATGAGAAAATCGCATCGCGGCTTCATGAACGGATGGGATGGAAAAATTATATTCCATATGAAATTGGCAGAACAAAGATAGAGGGAGAAGAATTTCCGTGTAGTCTGAATGAATTGTTTACATCTTTGGATATGGAACTGGTATCAGCATATCAGTTGATCGGAAACTATAAAGTCCCCAATGATTTGTCTGAATATGAAGCGATTATCCAATTGGCTGTAAAAGCAGGACTGGATGAAGATGAGGTAAGAACACAACTGGAATATACTATTATGACAGATTTTATTCTGAGCAATACAGACAGACATTACAACAATTTTGGATTTCTGTACAGTAACAGAGAACATTGTCTGATAAAAATGGCTCCTATATATGATACAGGAAACTGTCTGTTTTATAGCGAAGATCCGGTTCCGGTGAAATCCGGATTATTAAATATCAGAGTAAATTCTTTCTGCAAAAAAGAAACTGCTATGCTTTCCTATATAAAAAATAAAGATATAATTGATATACAAAAGCTTCAGGATTTTCCGGAAGAATCCGAAGAACTCCTCCTGAAATATACAAAAATGCCAGAACAGCGCGCAGAGAAAATTGCGGAAACTATCGAACAAAAAATTGAGTATCTTCAGCTTTTTCTGGAAGGAAAGAAAATTTGGAAAAGGGAAAAATATTGGTGAAAGGAAGCTGCTTATGAAATGGCGTGCAGGAGAATATAACGTGGAATTGGATGGAGAAAAGTTATACATTGGTGATTCTCCTAAACTAATAATTAATCTGAAAACACAGAAAAATTTTATCCGTTATGAAGAGGAAAATATTCCATATAAAAAAGAAATACGGATTAGTCCGGATCTGCTACAAAGAAAACGCCCAGAGGTATTTCAAACAGCAGTAAAATATTATTATCAGCAGGCATGCGAAATTGCAGAAGGAATCCAAATTGCCAGAGAGTACGGAAAGAAGGCTAATCGAACAATTAGTGTTAAAGAGCCAATTAGAGAAAATAAGCTGATGAGACAGATGGAACAGGAAAAATAGGCAAATGTCTTAGTTAATCAATACAAAATGAGGGGATTACAACGAGATGTACAGAGTGAGTAAAGTATTAAACAACAACGGTGTCATAGCCATTGATATGGACGAAAACCAGGAATATGTGATCCTGGGCAAGGGTGTTGGATTTGGGAAAAAGGTCAGCCAGCGTTTTGATAAGCCACAGGAGTGTACCATGTACCGCCTGGCACAGGAGACGGAGCGTGGATCTGCGAAGGAGCTGGTAAAGGGAATCGAGCCGGAATATCTGGAAATTGCAGATGCGATCCTGACAGAGGCGCAGAAAGTATTTGGAGATTCCATAGACAGAGGAATTCTCTTTCCACTTGCAGACCATATCTCCTTTGCTGTGGCCAGAATCCGCAGAAACGAGCAGATCAGCAATCCACTGACTGAAGATATCAAGGTTCTTTTCTACAGTGAATTTAAGGTTGCGGAAACACTGAAAACAATCCTGAAAGAGAGACTTCAGATAGAGATTGATGATCATGAAGTAGGGTACGTGGCATTGCATATTCATTCTGCAATTGGTGATGAGAAAGTATCTGTTGCCATGCAGACTGCAAGAGCTGTGAGAGAGTGCATCGACATGATTGAGAAAGCGACAGGCGAGCCGATTGATGTACTGTCACTGTCTTATAATCGTCTGATGAATCATATGAAATATATGGTGGCGCGTGCGTCTACAGGAGAGAAACTGAACCTGGATATGAATGAGTATATGCTGGATCAGTATCCACAGGCTTATGAGATTGCCGCTGATATCTGTAAGAATCTGGAAGGATGTATCGGGCATAAGCTGGACGAGACGGAGATTGGGTATCTGGCAATGCATATCCAGAGAGTCTATAAAGATGCGGTGTGAGAATTGGTGAAAAAAGAAAGTTCCCTTATTTCAGGAACTTTCTGAGCAGTTTTTCATAAACTTTTCTATATGGCTGGTATCTCATCGGGAGGTCCGGCCATGTTTTTTTGTCTACAATACTCTTGTAATGGGAGAAAGTATTGAAACCTTCTTTTCCATGGTAGGAGCCCATACCGCTTTCTCCAAAGCCTCCGAATCCCATCTCACTGGTAGCCAGATGAATGATCGTGTCATTCACACAGCCGCCACCGAAACCACAGTGTGAAGTTACTTTTTCAGCAACCGCTTTGTTGGAAGTGAAGATGTATAAAGCCAGTGGATGTGCCATGGAATTAATATTTACAATGGCTTCATCCAGTGAATCATAAGTCAGTACAGGAAGTACCGGACCGAAGATTTCTTCCTGCATGACAGCGTCCTGGAAAGTAACATGATCCATTACAGTAGGTGCAATCTGCAGAGTACCTGGATTGCAGTCTCCGCCGCAGACGACTTTGGCCGGGTCGATCAGGTTATGGATGCGTGTGAAGTGTTTCTCATTAATGATTTTTCCGTAATTTTTGTTATTCAGAGGGGTAGAACCAAACTGTTTTTTTATTTGTTTCTGAATTTGACGGATTAGTTCATCCTTGATTTCTTTGTCACAGTAAATATAATCCGGTGCCACACAGGTCTGTCCACAGTTGAGATATTTTCCAAATACAATTCGTCTGGCGGTCAGTTTGAGATTGGCACTTTTCTCTACAATACAGGGGCTTTTTCCGCCGAGTTCGAGGGTAACAGGAGTCAGGTGTGCAGAGGCTTTTGCCATTACTTCACGACCTACGTGTTGGCTTCCGGTGAAAAAGATATAGTCAAAATGTTCATTAAGCAGAGAAGTGTTCTCTGCACGTCCACCATTTACGACTGCTACATAATGCGGATCAAAGCATTCGTCGATGATAGATTCAATCACACGGTTTGTATTCGGTGAGTACGCACTTGGTTTCAGTACAACTGTATTTCCGGCGGCAATGGCATCTACCAGCGGATCGATTGTGAGCAGGAAAGGATAATTCCATGGGCTCATGACCAGAACCACACCGTAAGGAGATGGTTTTTTGTAACTTCTGGAAGCGAACTGAGCGATTGGAGTCAGCACAGTCTTTTCTTTTGCATAAGATGGGGTGTGGCGGATCATGTAGCTGAGTTCTGAGAGTACAAGACCTACTTCACACATATAAGACTCAAAATTACTTTTTCCCAGATCACGTTTCAGGGCTTCATTGATAAGCGGCTCATATTTCTGAATACAGACCCTTAATTTCTTTAAAGCTTCCAGCCTTTTTTCTACCGGTAAAGTAGCACCTGTATAGAAATAACTGCGTTGTTTCTGGACGATTTCTTTGATTTCTGTTTCTGTCATAGAACAAACTCTCCTTATCATCAAAGTTGGAATACTAGCAAGCGATTTCTGAATTATTTTCTGCAGGAATCAGCATGTAATAGAATTTCTCAAGTTCAGAAGCATCCATCAGTTTCGGCACTGGATACAATGGATTTGCTTCTTTATCTGCATAATGTGCCAGTTTCGGAATATCAGTTTCCTGAATTTCTTTTACAGTATTTCCAATTCCAAATTTCTCTTTCATTTCTTCAATTGCCTGGATAAAAAGTTCTGCTGCCTCATGATCCGGCATGCTTTTATCAGCAACTCCGGCAGCAACAGCCAGGTTGTGGAGCTTTTTGTCAATACAGCTTCCATATTCACGAAGCACCATCGGCAGCAGGACTGCATTGGCAAGTCCATGAGGAACATTATATTCTCCTCCAAGTGAATGTGCAACTGCATGTACGTATCCTACATAAGATTTGGTAAAAGCACAGCCGGCATAGAAAGAAGCATGGAGCATATTTCGTCTGGCATGAATATTATCGCCCTGGTCATGAGCAGTATAAATGTTCTCAAAAATCAGCTTTACAGCCTTTAAAGCATCTTTACGTGTATCAATGGTTGTGGAATTTCCGATATATGCTTCCACTGCGTGAGTCAGTGCATCCATACCTGTAGTGGCGGTGATAAAAGGCGGAAGGCTTAAGGTAACTTTCGGGTCCAGGACTGCATAGCGCGGGATCAGCGGAAAGTCATTGATTGCATATTTATATCTGGTATCCGCATCGGTAATGACAGCGGCGAGAGTGGTTTCACTTCCTGTACCAGCAGTGGTCGGAACTGCGATGAGAAGCGGCAGTTTTTTGTGTACTTTCAGGATTCCTTTCATCTGAGCCAGAGATTGTTTCGGTTTTACTGCACGTGCACCGACAGCTTTGGCACAGTCCATACTGGAACCGCCGCCAAAACCGATGATCACATCACATCCGTTCTCATGATAGAGATCCAGTGCTTCCTGGACATTTACAGTAGTAGGGTTGGCAACTGTTTTGTCATACATGGTATACGGGATACCTGCCTCTTTCAGGGCTTTTTCCAGACGTCTGGTAAGTCCGAGTCTGGCAATCCCTGCATCTGTAATGATCAGTACGTGTGTACATTTGTGACGCATAATGATCTCCGGAAGTTCTTTGACACTTCCTGCGATTTTCGGTTTGCGGTAAGGTAAAAATGGAATGGCAATGTGAAAAGCTTTTTGAAAAGCCCTGCAATATATTTTTCTGACTGGATTCATAATAAGTTTTCCCCTCTGAAATTAATGAATAAATGACCGGTACATCGTCCAGAACAAAAGAACTTCGCCCGAATCAATAGATAACTAAGAAAAATATAGCAAGGTGAAAAAGAAAAGTCAATATATTTTGAATATCAAAAATTATGAATGGCATAATATTCCTTTTTGCTGCAGTGAAATCCTGCCCGGGGGAATTTTATGTCATAGTAAGAATAATATAAAACAATTTCTTATGACATAAAAAATACTGTACATCTCATGAATATCATAAAACATGGGAGATACAGTATTTGACGAAAATTCTATTTTGTAGTTTACAGACAGGACAGTGCATACTGCAGGGAATCTTCCAGATGCTGTTTCATCAGATCTCCGGCTTTGGTAATTTCTCCATTTTTATACGCTTCGAAGATCTGCTTATGCATCTGCCCGATATTATGCTGAGGTTCCGCCTGCGTTTCATATAAATTAGAAAAGATCGTAAGCTGACTGCGAAGCTTTTCAGCTGCCAGTTTCAGGCGGCTGTTTGCACAATAATCGTAGAAGATTAAATGAAAATGGTCAGAATAGTTAATCCATTTCTCAGTTTCTTCTTTGGAAAGAGGTGACTGCTGGGCTTTTTCTTCCAGTTTCAGGGTATGGCAGATATTATCTTCTAATATCTTACAGATCTGTTCATGTTCAGGAGAATTTCCACTGTAAAGAATCGCAAGCCGGTCCAGATCGCCCATGAACTGATAAAGCTCTGTCAGATCCTGCTTCGATAATTCAATTACATTTACTCCGATATTAGAATAATAGCGAACCAGACCATCTTCTGTAAGGCGGGTAAGTGCCTCGCGAATAGGAGTGGAGCTGACTTCAAACTGCGCCTGGAGATTCTTAAGCGTTAATTTCTCACCCAGAGGGATTCTCTGATGCAGGATATCAGAGCGGAGAATCTGGTAAATTTGCTCGGATAAGGTTGATTTATTTAATGCCATGGTAGACTCCTTATAATTATAGTATAGTAGATTTTCGTTTTTAACCGAATCAAGTAAGTCCCCTGCTTCAATTGCGAAAAGCAATAAGCAGTGGGTGGGGATTTGCTTGTATCAGGAGGAGTGCAAACTCCTTCTGATAAACGGTGGAGCAGTTATTCGGTGTAGAGCCACGTAGCGAAGCGGATTGCGAATATCCGCTTGACTCAAAAAAGGTAAGTAGAGATAAGTTATTTATTCACATGCTACTATTTCGTAAGGTGATTTGGTATGAATATGCCAAAATCCCGAAATATATTGTACGAATTTGAATTTATGACTGAGACATAAATTAGGTTTGCGAAGCAAACAATACTCCTTGAGTTTAGCACGAGATGGTTCACATTTTTTGCCCTGTAAAGTATGTTATTGAACACAGAGCAGACAGTAACAAGAATAACTTTATCTGATGAACAGGAGAAGTAAGAACCGACTTATCCTTATATATTATTTGTAATGATATAGTTCCAAAGCATAAAAGTCAAGGATTTTATATTTTGCAAAATGCAAAATGCATATTGCAAAAATTCATCAAAAGTGGTACACTAATTACAATTTAAAACTTTAACGGGACAACGCGTTAAGGCGATCAAAAACAAGCTAAGAAAAATAAGAGTTACTGCGAACGGTGTGAAAGTGAACAGTGACAAGTAAGACAACCGGAGTGATCAGATGAGAGATGAAAAACTGTTAAAAGAGCTTACACAGCTCTGGGGCGTATCCGGATATGAGAAAGAGGTACGCAAATATATCGAGAAAGAGGCAGCTCCTTATGCTGATGAAATGCTGACAGATGCAATGGGAAACCTGATCGTGAAGAAGAGTGGTACAGGTGGACCGGATTCTAAGAAGATCATGTATGCAGCGCATATGGATGAGATCGGATTTATGGTAAAGACCATCGAGGCAGACGGAAGATTACGTGTCTGCAATCTGGGATGGAACTGGACAGGATCTGCATACAACAGCAGAGTACAGTTCAAGAACGGAACCATCGGTGTAGTAAGCTGCATGGGACCGATTGAAGAGGCTGCCAACAAAGCTGGCAAACTTTATATCGATATCGGAGCTACATCAAAGGAAGATGCGCTGAAATACGTAAATCTCGGTGATCCATGCGGATACCGCGGAGAATATCTGGAACTTCACAATGATCGTGTATGCTCCAAGAGCCTTGATAACAGAATCGGATGTTACCAGCTTCTGGAAGCATTAAAAGAGAATGACGGAACTTATCCGAATGACATCTATTATGTATTTTGTGTACAGGAAGAGTTAGGATGCCGTGGTTCCAAGACAGCAGCAGAGAGAATCCAGCCGGATATCGGAATCGCAGTAGACATTTCCCCGGCGCATGATTATCCGTGTGATCTGGAGGGCAGTAACGAAGTGGATGGCGGAATCGGCGTTAAGATCTGCGATCCGTCAGTTGTATGTGATGAAGATGTAGTAGAGGCAATGTACAAGTGCTGTGAAGAAAACAACATTCCATACCAGAGAGAGGTTATTGATCAGGGTGGTACAGATGCTTCCAGTATGAATCAGTCCCATTATGGTGTGCGTACAGGTGGAATCGTAGTTGTCACCAGATATCCACACTGCCAGAGCGCAGTAGCTTCCAGGAAAGATATTGAAGCTGGTGTAGATCTGATGAATGCATTTTCTAAATATACTTTTAAATTTTAAGTGAATTGCAGAATTCTTAAAGAAGGAAATTCAGACAGGAAAAGCAAATAAAATTGTTTAAGCCCTGCCTTAAAATAAGTAGTTTATAAATCGGCATAAAAAGAAAGAGGATCAATACTATGAGAATGAAAAAAGCCCTTGCAATTTTAACAGCTGTCTGCACAGTGACAGCCTCCATGTGCTTTGCAACCGTTGCACAGGCAGCAGACAAGACAGATCTTGTCATTGCACTTGATGCAGACATTGATACACTTCATGCAACTAATTATTCCACAGGTGTGGAACAGGATGTTTTAAATCAGATTTATGACACCTTAATGTACTATAATCCGGACGGAAAACATGATCCGGAACCGAGAATTGCTGAGAGTTATGAGATCAGCGAAGACGGTCTGGATTATACGTTCCATTTAAGAGATGATGTAAAATTTCATGACGGAGCAGCAGTGACAGCAGACGATGTTGTATTCTCTCTGGAGCTGTTCAAAGAGTCTGAATATCAGGGATCCCAGATTTCCATGCTGTCAAGTGTGGAAGCAACAGACGACAGTACAGTTGTATGTCATCTGGATACTCCATACGCACCATTCCTGCAGGGCGTTCTGACACCTTACATCTGTGAAAAAGCATACTATGATGAAGATCAGGATGCATTTGCAACAAACCCGATCGGAACCGGTCCATACAAATTTGTGAGCCGTGCAACAGGAAGCAACATCACTCTGGAAGCAAACGAAGATTACTACCGCGGAGCACCGGAAATCAAGAATCTTACATTTGAAGTAATTCCGGATGCAGCTACAAAGGCAATCGCACTTCAGACTGGAGAGGTAAATTTCGCAGAAGTGGATTCTTCCGTACTTCCACAGATTCAGGCAAACCCGCAGATCAAGATCGCAGAAGTGGAAACTTCCGGATTTGCCTATGTATCAATGAATCTGGAAAAAGAGCCATTCAACGATCCGAAAGTCCGTCAGGCTATCAATTATGCCATCGACAGAGATAATCTTGTTTCTGTATGTTATGACGGGGAAGCAGAAGTAAATTCCAATATCTGTGCAAAGGCAAGAAGTGGATATTCTGATGACCAGCCACAGTACACCTATGATCCTGAAAAAGCAAAAGAACTTCTTGCAGAAGCAGGAATTGAAACACCATATGATCTGGGCGAAATTCTTGTAGCTGAGAAATATTCCAACCTTGCAACAGTTATCCAGAACGATCTGAAAGCAGTAGGACTTGAGATGAGCATTTCCGTAAAAGAATTCAACTCTTACATCAGTGACCTGACAAGCGGAAATTACGGAATCACAGCTCTGACAATGACACTGGACGGTGACACACAGAGCCTTGAGATGGCATTTACATCTGATTATATTGGAACTGCAAATAATGCAAGATACTCTGACGAAGAGATGGATAAGCTCTTTGATGATGCAAGAACAGAGACAGACAATGATAAGAGAATGGAAATCTTTGACGAGATCTTCACAAAAGCACAGGACGAAGCAATTTACGCAGTTCTCTGCAATCCTCTCACCCTGTATGCATACGACGCAGACCTTACCTGCCCGGAAGAGTTCCCATTTGAGGGTAACTACTATGTATATGATTTCAACTGGGCATAAACAGATTTCTTATATAAGATTTCTTATATAACAGGAAATTCCGATGAATTTTCTATTATATAAAAAAAGCCCTCCGGGCAGGATTCTTTTTTACAGTACAAAATGAGTTATAAAAAGAGATAAGATAACTGAATTTGACTGAACCAGATGAATAATAAAAGGACTGTTGCATGAAGCAATAGACATGACTTACCCGAAAGTGTGTGTGAGTTTATGGAGATGCTTGTTGCAGCAGTCTTTTATGATATGACTGTTACAATATGAAAGGGGCACATTGTCCATATGGCTAAGTACATAATCAAGAGAATTTTATATATGATACCGGTTCTCCTTGGCGTAGCATTTCTGGTATTTACGATCCTTTCCCTGACACCGGGTGATCCGGGAACGATCATTCTGGGAATTACCGCCAAACCGGAAGACGTTGCTGCATTGAATGCGCAGTTTGGCTATGATAAGCCGTTCCTGATCCGATTCTTCAGTTACATCGGAAACATTATTTTTCATTTTGACCTGGGAACTTCCTATGCGTCCCGTCAGCCGTTGATCAATGATATCCTGGCAAGATTCCCGAATACTTTTCTTCTGGCACTGCTGTCCATGTGTGTTTCCTCCATTATCGGAATCTCACTGGGAATCCTTTCTGCAGTACGCCAGTATTCCATCACAGACCATGTATGCGTAGTGGTTGCACTGGTTTTTGCGTCCATGCCTGGATTCTGGCTTGGACTGATGCTGTTGATTTTATTTTCCCTGAAACTGGGCTGGCTTCCGTCATTCGGTGCAGCTTCTCTGAAGCACTTTATCCTGCCGACACTGACGGTTTCACTGACTTCGGCAGCAGGACTTTTGCGACTGACCAGATCTGCCATGCTGGAAACCATCCGTCAGGAGTATATCCGTACAGCCAAGGCCAAAGGTGCCTCCGGGAAACGTGTCATCTGGAAACATGCGCTGAGAAACGCACTTCTTCCGGTTGTAACAGCACTGGGAACTGGTTTTGGTGCATCCTTAGGTGGTGCGATCATTGCGGAGACTGTTTTCGCAATGCCTGGAATGGGAACTTTGATGACAACTGCAATCCGTCAGAAAGATATCCCGATGGTTATGGGAGCGACTTTATTTCTGGCAGTGCTTTTCAGCTTTGTCATCTTACTTGTAGATATTTTATATGCGTTTATTGATCCGAGAATCAAGGCGAAATACCAGAATGGAGGAAAGCATCATGAATAGAAGAAAAAAACATGCACAGCTTTCAGAATTCTGGCGTCGTTTCCGCAAGAATAAGGCAGCAGTTCTGGGACTGGTTTTGCTGGTGCTGATCATTGGAATGGCAGTTTTTGCAGACCTGATCGTACCTTACAGCAAATGTATTGAACAGGTTGGTGCTGACCGTCTGCAGGGACCGAGCCTGAAACATTTCTTCGGAACAGATGAACTGGGACGTGATCTTTTTGCACGAATCGTTCATGGTTCCAGATATTCTCTGCTGATCGGACTTGCGACCAGTCTGATGGCACTGGTAGTCGGTGCAATCCTCGGCGCAAGTGCCGGATACTTCGGCGGGGTTGTTGACAATGTGATCAGCCGTATCATGGACGTATTTATGTGCGTGCCTCCGATCCTGCTTTCTCTGGCAGTGGTAGCTGCTCTGGGAACAAACTTACGAAACCTGATCATTGCCATTACTGTTTCCTGTATTCCGGGAAATGTCCGACTGATCCGTTCTGTAGTCCTGACAACAGCAGAGCAGGATTATGTGGAGGCGGCGAAATCCTACGGAACCTCCAATGCGAGAATTATTTTCCGTTATGTACTGCCAAACGCAATGGGACCGATCATTGTAAATACAACCATGAGTATTTCAGATATGATGCTCTCTGCAGCGGGACTGAGCTTCATCGGAATGGGTATTCAGCCGCCGTCACCGGAATGGGGCGCACTGCTTTCCAATGCCCAGACTTATCTGTTTTCCGCACCGTACATGCTGCTGTTTCCGGGTATGTTTATCCTGTTATCCTCTCTTGCCTTTAACCTGGTAGGTGACGGACTGACGGATGCTCTGGACCCGAAACTGAAAGATTAAGAGCAGGTCTGAATTTCAGCATGCTCTGAGAAAGGTAGATTCTAATATGGAAGAAATTTTAAAGGTAGAGGACCTGTCTATCATTTATAAAACAGATCTGGAAACCGTTTATGCAGTAAATGGCATCAGTTTTTCCCTGAAGCAGGGTGAGACAATGGGGCTGGTAGGTGAGACAGGTGCCGGAAAAACAACCACAGCCATGGGAATCATGGGACTTCTGCCGAAAAGAACGGCCAGGGTCACTTCCGGTCAGATCCTTTTTGAAGATCAGAATGTCTGTACATTGCAAGAACGTGAGCTGGAGCGCATCCGTGGTCAGAAGATTTCTATGATCTTTCAGGACCCGATGACAGCTTTAAACCCTGTTCTTACTGTAGGCGATCAGATTGGAGAGGCTCTGTATCTTCACAACGAAGAGGGACTTTCACAGAAAGAAATTGATAAAAAAACAGAGGAAACTCTGGAGCTTGTAGGCATTCCGAAAGAGCGAAAGAACGATTATCCGTACCAGTTTTCCGGTGGAATGCGCCAGCGTGTAGTCATTGCGATCGCACTTGTCTGTAACCCGAAACTTCTGATCGCAGATGAACCGACTACAGCTCTTGACGTGACGATTCAGGCACAGATTCTGTCTATGATCTGTGATCTTCAGAGAAAATATGGCACGTCTGTCATTATGATCACGCATGACCTTGGTGTGGTAGCAGAAACCTGCGATAAAGTGGGAATTATGTATGCCGGTGAGATTGTTGAATACGGAACGCTGGAGGATATTTTTACAGGAAAAAATCATCATCCGTACACAACCGGTCTGTTTGGTTCAATCCCGAATCTTCAGGAAAATACCCGCAGACTTCACCCAATCGAAGGTCTGATGCCGGACCCGACAAACCTGCCAAAGGGATGCAAATTTGCACCGAGATGCAGCCACTGCACGGAACTCTGCAAAAACAGACAGCCGGGAGTATGGGAAAAAGACGGCCATCAGATCAGATGTCATCTGTTTTCTTCACCGGAAATGAATTCTGAAAATGCAAAGGAGGCAGGCAAATGAGTGAAATACTTCTTGATGTCAAAAATCTGAAAAAATATTTTAAGACAAATGCCGGAATGCTTCATGCAGTGGATGATGTCAGTTTTTCCATAGAGAAGGGACATACCATGGGAGTGGTAGGAGAGTCCGGATGCGGAAAATCTACTCTGGGAAGAACCCTGCTTCAGCTTTATGAGCCAACCTCCGGTGAGATTGAGTTTAAGGGAAAAAATATCGCAAATCTTTCCAAAAAGGAATTTCATCAGGTGCGTCCGAAACTTCAGATGATCTTTCAGGACCCGTATTCCAGTCTGAACGGACGTATGACAGTTCAGCAGTTGATTGCGGAGCCTTTGATTGTTAATAAGGTATGTAATAATAAGAAAGAGATTCAGGAGCGTGTCAGCGAAATCATGGATACGGTAGGTCTGTCAGAGCGTCTGGCGATGGCTTATCCGCATGAACTGGATGGTGGAAGACGCCAGCGTATCGGTGTTGCCCGTGCATTGGTATTGAATCCGGAATTTGTTGTCTGTGATGAGCCGGTATCTGCCCTTGATGTTTCCATTCAGGCACAGATTCTGAATCTTCTTATGGATTTGCAGGAACAGATGGGACTGACATACCTGTTTATCACACATGACCTTTCCGTTGTGAAGCATATTTCTGATGAGATCATGGTTATGTATCTTGGTAAATGCGTTGAGAAAGCACCGGCAGAGGAGATTTTCCGCAATCCGGTACATCCATATACAAAAGCGCTTCTGGCAGCGATTCCGATTCCGAGTATTGAGTCCTGTCATAAGAGGAGAACACTTTTGCAGGGTGAGGTTACGAGCCCGATCAATCCGAAACCGGGATGTCGTTTCGCAGCCCGCTGTCCGCTGGCAAAGGAGAGCTGCCGTACAGGGGAAATGCCACTGGTAGAAGTGTCACCTGGACATTTCTCAGCGTGTCCGGTACAGGGTTAACAAAATATGGAGGGAATCGAGAATGAAGAATCAAGAGTTTAACTGGCCATATGCCAATGAAATAGGACAGGAAGAGATTATCACCAGTGATGTGCTGGTGCTCGGCGGCGGACTTTCCGGATGTTTCGCAGCGATCGCAGCGGCAAGAAGAGGTTTGTCTGTTACTCTGGTAGAGAAAGGTGCCACAGAGAAGAGTGGTTCAGCAGGAACCGGTTTTGACCACTGGGAATCTGCCTGTACAAATCCATGTTCAGAAGTAACACCGGAAGAAATCGCAGAAGCTTATGTCAATGAACAGGACTGGTACAGCAATGGGATTGCGCATTATATTGAGTGCCGCGAGGGTTATGACCGTCTGGTAGATCTGGAATCCTTTGGCGGAAAGATCCGTGATACAGAGGACGAATTTGTGGGAGCGGAGTTTCGTGATGAGAAAACGAAGCTGATGTTTGCCTATGATTATAAGAACAAGTTTACGATCCGTGTGTGGGGTTCTACGTTTAAACCGGCGCTGGTGAAAGAGATGAAGCGTCTCGGGGTCAATATTATGGACCGGACAGAAGCGACAGCTTTGCTGGTTGCGAATGAAAATGGCAAAAAGCGCGGTGCGGGTGCCATGGGTATGAATGTACATACCGGAAAATTCTATATTTTCCGTGCGAAATCCACGATCCTTACCATGTCACGTCCTGCCCGTGTATGGCTTTTCAATGCGGATACGATCGGGCTTTGTGAATTCAGACCGATGCAGAGTATCGGAAGTGGTCACGCAATGGGATGGAGAGCAGGAATTGAGTTTACCATGATGGAGAAATCTGTTCGTGCAGAATTTTCCGCAGCAGGAAGAAGTTTCCCTCCGTATGGTGCAGGCAATAACCATAATACCTGGTATGCAGCTACGATGGTGGATGCAAGAGGCGTGGAGATTCCGTATGTGGATCGTGACGGAAAAGAATTGAAGACGGTTTCGGAGAGATATTATCCGGCGAAAGGACAGAAGTTCTTCTTAAAGGGCGGCGTTATTGACAACCCGAAATATGAATACAGAGGACCGGAGACGGTTGATTTCGCAGAGCTGATCAAACGTGGCTATCAGCTTCCGTTCTATGCAGATTTAAGCCGTATGCCGGATGCAGAGCGCAGGGTAATCTGGGGAATGATGGTCGGGGAGGAAGCCAAGACTAAGATTCCGATCTTCCGGAATTATACAGAGCGTGGATTTGATCCGGAGAAACATATGCTTCAGAGTTATGGTACAGGATGGCAGTCTGCAAGTTTCCTGGATCAGGAGAGACAGTTCTTTGGTGCACCGGGCGGAATTATGCATGACTGGGATCTGAAGACGAATATTGATGGTATCTATGCGGCAGGTGACCAGCTTTATGCTTCTGACTGTGCAGGATTTGCGTGTGCGACAGGATATTATGCAGGTCGTAAGGCTTCTGCTTATGCGAAGACCGTAGAGCTTGCAGATTTTGACAGAGCGGATGCAGATGCGGAGAAGAAGCGTCTGTATGCACCGCTGTATGCGGACAGAGAGAATGGCATGGGCTGGAAAGAGCTGAATATGGCGATTTCCAAGGCGATGCAGAATTACTGTGGTGGTGTGAAGTGTGAGGCACTGTTGAAAGAGGGGCTGGATCTGCTGCAGAGTTTTGAGAGGGAGATTGTGCCGGTGCTTGTGGCTGATAATCCGCATGATCTGATGCGTACGCATGAAGTTCTGGATATTCTTACAGTGGCTCAGCTTGTGCTTCATGCGTGTCTGGCGCGTAAGTCAAGTTCTGCTCCGCTGTGTTTTACCAGAAGTGATTATCCGGAGATGGATCCTGTGGAGGATCGTAAGCATATCGTGATCCATCAGGAGAATGGTCAGGCGGTGACAAGGATTGTTCCGCTGGATTTCTTTGGAAAGCTGAAGGATGAGTATGAGAAGCGGAATCAGGATTATATTACAGAAGAAGCACAGACTCCGGACCGTGCGGAGAAATATGTGACTGCGGCTGAGACTGAGGTTCAGAAAGAAGCACAGGAAGCTGGCGGTGCAAAAGCTGACTTTGAAGTAGAGCCGGTACCTTGCAGTACGAATCCTTTGAAGTATGATGAAAGTAAGTGCATCGGATGCAACCGCTGCGCAAATGTATGCCAGTGCGATATCCTGCTCCCATCACCGGAGAAAGGGAAACATCCGATCATTATGTATCCGGGTGAGTGTTATTATTGCGGTGCGTGCGTCATGGTCTGCCCGAAAGATGCAGTTAAGCTGGCACATCCGCTGATGAACAGGGCTAAATTTGTGGAAGTCAGACACTGATCAGACATTAAGAATAAGCGTTTAAAAGACAGTTTCTATTTTTGAGATAGAGGCTGTCTTTTTTTAGTGTAGAAATTTTACGAAACTGCGAAAATTGGTTGACAAGGCAGTAAGTTTACACTAACATAAAGTTAGATAAGCATAACAATGTTATGAATCAACTTGTTGTCACACTAGATGAACAAAGCTATGCTGTAAAAATTGCTCAGTTGGAGTGAACAAGAGGGAGGAATGAGAAAAATGTTTCTGCAGATACAGGGCATTAAGAAATCTTTTGGTACCGGGGACAGTCGTGTGGATGTGCTGAAAGGACTGGATCTTGAGATAGAGAGAGGAGAGTTTTGCGTTTTACTTGGACCGTCTGGGTCGGGTAAATCTACGCTGTTGAATATTATCGGTGGAATTGACAGTGCGGATGAGGGAAATCTAGTCATAGACGGGGAGCGTCTGGCGGATATGTCGGAGAAGAAGCTGTCTTTGTACAGACGTAAGCATCTGGGCTATATTTTCCAGATGTACAATCTGATCCCGAATCTTACAGTGAGGGAGAATATAGAGGTCGGTGCCTATCTGAGCGATAAGCCGCTGGATGTGGACGAGCTGCTTCATACACTGGGAATTTATGAGCATCAGAGGAAGCTGCCGAATCAGCTTTCCGGTGGTCAGCAACAGAGAACTGCGATCGGCAGAGCTATCGTGAAGAACCCGGATATCCTGTTGTGTGATGAGCCTACCGGAGCGCTGGATTATAATACTTCGAAAGAGATTCTGAAACTGATTGAGACTGTGAATCAGAAGTATGGGAATACAATCGTGATGGTAACGCATAATGATGCGATCAAAGATATGGCAGACCGTGTAGTGAAGCTTCGAGACGGTATGATCCGTAAGAATTATATTAACGAACATAAGATTCCGGCTTCAGAGCTAGATCGGAAGAGCACACGTCTGAACTCCAGTCACTAGCTTATCTCGTATGCCGTCTTCTGCTTGAAAAAAAA
>ENA-USUG01002376-USUG01002376.1-human-gut-metagenome-genome-assembly--contig:-NODE-2376-length-28706-cov-14.600335_pt1 | contig 28706 bp, 26 predicted proteins | sample MGYA00250059_ERZ773394 | MGnify/ENA primary metagenome ERZ773394 (study PRJEB29103, sample SAMN06111957) | human gut metagenome | biome: human gut; feature: ankylosing spondylitis patient; material... | reverse complement strand
GTAACAAGAGAGTATAAAACATTATGATACCCAGGGTCAAAAGCTCCAAAAGCCTTTCGTGCTTGCACTAAAGGCTTTGAGCTTGGGTATCAGTTGGGCACAGTCATGATTTTACTCTTCATGGCTGTGCGTTTTTATTTTAATATTTATTTTTTGGTATCTTTTATCTCATTTCTTTTTGGCTATCTTATTTGTTTTATAGCTACGGCACGCCTCTGCAAATTTTTCGGCAAACTTTGGATTTGAATAATATGACAGATGCGCAAAGCCCCACCAGTGATCACTTCCTGCATGAACACACTCCCAACTTTTTGTTCCAACAGGCTTTTTTGCAATAGCACATTCACCATTATCCTCGCTGTCATAATAATGAAACTCATGACCGCGTATTGTTTCTCCTTTTTTCAAAAAGCTGTCTGTCTTTGAGTTTAATGTAAGATATCCAAAACGCACAAGCCGCTCTTTTTTCATACAGCATGCATGAATCACTCCTGCCATTTTATATGGTTTTTTCTCTGAATCAAAAATTGTATCATGAAGATACATAAACCCTCCGCATTCAGCCAGTGACGGCATTTTATTTTCAATAGCTGATTTTACGGAATTTCTCATGCTTTCATTTTCTTCCAGTTCTTTTAAATACAGCTCTGGATAACCTCCGCCAAACAGTATTCCATCTAAATCTTTCGGCAGCGTATCATCATGAAGAGGAGAAAAGAATATAAGCTTTGCTCCAAGTGATTTTAACAGATCCAGATTATCTTCATAATAAAAACAAAATGCTTCATCTCTTGCCACACCTATTCGAATTGTTTTTTCTGTAAATTTCTGTTTAATGTCACTCTCTACATCATACTCTAATTTTGGCGCGCTCTTTGCAATCTCAAGAATCTGTTCAATATTGGCATTTTCGCAAAGGACTTGTGAAGCAATTTTTAATCTGCTTTGAATATCTTCTAGCTCATACGGCATAACAAGACCAAGATGACGGCTTTCAATTCTCACATCATCTCTAACAGGAAAAGATGCAACTACAGGAATATGGAAAGTTTCCTCAATTTCCTTTGCCAGCACTGATGCAAAAGATGATGGTGTCTGATTAAGAATTACTCCCTTTATAAGATGAGCTGTATCATATTGGAGAAAACCACTTAAAAGCGCCAAAAGTGAACGTCCCATCCCCCTTGCATTTACAGTCAGTAAAATCGGTGTATTAGTTGCTTTTGCAAGTGCATATGATGAAGCTTCCTCGCGAATCCCGCCAAGACCATCGTAAAGTCCCATAACACCTTCTATTACTGCCAGATCACGGCTGTCCTGTCCTTTAGAAAGAAGCATTCTCGTTATGCTGTCTTCTGTAAAAAATGGATCGAGATTTCTTGAGGAAATTCCAAGAACTGTCTTATGAAACATTGGATCAATATAATCTGGTCCGCACTTAAAAGACTCTAAATGATAATTTTTCTCCTTAAGCGCCTGTAGCAATACACATGTAATTAATGTCTTTCCACTCCCACTTTGGGGCGCTGCAATCATAATACGCGCCCCCTTTTTTGCTATTTTTTCATGTTGCACATCTATTTTTGTATTTTCCATGTAACTGTTTCCTCACAATATTATTCATCTGCTTCCATCTTATCATCTGGCAGCAGATTAAATGATGCAATCAATACTGGATTTTGTGCCTGCATCAAATTGTATGATCCAAGCTTATGCGCTCTGCTTGCCTGAATCTGAGTCAGCTGCACATGCTTAACCGGATACATCTGAATCAATTTTGTAATCTGCGCAATTGTTTCAAGCGACACAGCATTGATTACGACACGCACTCCTTTACTAGCTTTGTCTGTTTTTCCTTTTGTATTTTCTTTTACTATTAACTTTTTTTGAATAGCTGACAAAATATCACTTAGCGCGCCGCTGCTTCCGCCTATAAATACATGAGTCGGTGTCGGAAGCTCTTCAAATCCTTCAGGTGCCTTTTTATTAATTACCACGATCTGATCTGAAAGACCAAAACGAACAGCATTTTCTTTTGTTAAATTTGCAGCCTCTTCTTTTTGTTCAATTGCAAATACAAAAATATCAGGAGACAATCTTGCACACTCTATACTGACTGAGCCAGTTCCGCTTCCCACATCATAAACGACAGCATTTTTTGTCAGCTCAAGACGACTTATACTAAGCACGCGAACTTCATTTTTTGTCATAGGTACCTTAGTGCGTGAAAAAATCTCATCATCAATTCCTGGTGTCAATATTTGCTCCTCGCAGTCTTCATTTTCAATTAAACATGTATATACTCCTTCTGGCAAATCAAAAAGCTCTGTCTCAAATTCATCAAGATAAAACATAAAGAGCTTTTCATCTGGATATGAAAGACGATAACCTGCACTAATTTTTACATGATTTATCCCAGCTTCTCGAAATTCATTTACAAGCATTTCAAAATCATTTTTCCCAGACAACAATAAAAATACCTTAGTATTCTTTCGCACAAGATTTACAACATTTGTACGCCTTCCATGAATACTTGCAAGAACTGCATCATTCCATGAAACACCAAAATGTGCTGCAAGTGCGCTCACAGATGAAATCCCTGGCAAAATCGTTGTCTCTGATTTTAAGATACCTTTTTCATTCGCTTCATCAAGTGACTTTTTCATCGACTGTGCACCACTGTAAAAGCCACTGTCACCGGAAAAGGCAGCTGCTACCTTCGTATACTGTGGATGTTCAATTAAATATGAAATAATATCATCCGCGCGATAATAAGGTACTTTTACACCTTTGCCTGGCAAATTTTCAAGCATTCTTTCTGCACCAAATATAACCTCTGCATCCTCAAAGGCATAATAAGCTTCTCTTGTCATTCCATCTGTACTTCCCATTCCTATTCCAGAAAGAATTATTTTTCGCCTGCGTTGTGATAAAATATCTTCCTTTAAAAGTGACTCTAACTTTTTTGCTGTATCATATACATTTTCACATATGTACATAGATAACTTTCTTTCATCGCCCGATATTTCTGTCTGACACACATTTTCTGCTGGCGGCAGAATGGCACAAATTCCGACACCAGCCTTTTTAGCCGCCTCAACCTTTTCCTCAAATCCACCTGCATGACCACTTATCTTTGTCACCATCCAGTCAATTGAATATTCCCTTAAAATACATTCATTCATCTGCGCAGAAAACGGTCCCTGCATTGCAATGATTTGACGCCCAGTAATGCCATTTGCCGTACATAGACGAATGCTTTCTTCTCCCGGAAGCACACGCACAAAAAGGCGATTCTTAATTGTTTCATTTTTTGCATAGCTGCCCAAATCCTTACTTCCTGTCGTAAGTAAAATATTTCCTGTCTGAAACGACAGCCACGCACTACATTCTTCATGTGTCTTAAATGATACAAAACCTTCCTCTGCACTCTCTGTACTGCGACGCAGACGAATAAGCGAAATAGACTCTTTATCTGCCGCCTGACGGACATTTTGCGATACGATCTGTGCATACGGATGTGTCGCATCAACTACCACATCAAAGCTTCCATCTCTCATAAGCACTTCCATCTCTTCTTCTGTAAGGCGGCCGCAATGCACATCAAGACGTTTATCGTTCATAAGCTCAAGCGCATAATCAGTTGCAACGCATACACTGCATTTGATATTCGAATCAGCGAGCAATTCAGCAAGTTCACGCCCTTCTGTTGTTCCGGCAAATACTAGCACTTTTTTCATCAAAATCACCTACTTTCTATAAATTCTTGTTTTCTCAGTTTTCCTTTTGCATATGAGTATTTATATGATAATTACGCCCTGTCACAAGTTTTCCTTTCACCACATGGCTTTGAGAATTACCGATAAAAACAGTTGTAAACATATCGACCTGCTCATCCTTAAGCTGTTCAAGCGTACATATTTTATATTCAGTACCCTCTCTTCCAATATTTCTCACATAGCCACACATTCGCTCTGGACAAACCTTGCGAAGCAAAATTTCACATGCGCGCTTTAAATAATCTGGTCTTCCCTTGCTTGACGGATTGTAAATGGCAATACAAAAATCTCCGTCTGCCGCCGCTGACAGCCGCTTTTCTATTATATCCCATGGCGTCAGTCTGTCACTTAAACTTATCACACAAAAGTCATGACCAATAGGCGCCCCAAGAACTGCTGCGCCGCTGACTGCTGCCGTAATACCCGGAATAATCTCAAGCTCACAGCCTGGATACTCCGGGAGAAGATCATACATTAAAGATGCCATACCATATACGCCTGAATCACCGCTGCACACAATAGATGCGATACATCCTTTTTTTGCCTCCTCGAAACAAAGACGGCAGCGCTCCTCCTCCTTTGTCATCGGTGTTGCAATTGTTTTCTTATTCTGAACCAGATCACCAAGAAGCTTTAAATATACCGGATATCCGGCAATCACATCACTTTCTTCAAGTGCCTGCCTTGCCTGGGGCGTCATCATCTTATGTGCACCCGGTCCAATTCCTACTACATATATTTTTTGTTTCAAACCAATAACCTGCCTTTCGTTATTTTGTTATCGTCCGCGAAAGCGTTATAAAAAATCTTCGATGGAATGTCTTTAAAATACCGGAAAAAATGTATGCATTGCAATAGCTACTGTTACTCCATCTTTTGCATACTTTCTCGCAAGAAGTATTCCCTGTGGTGCTGCTGCCATTGCAGAGCGCTCACATACATTGTCTACTCCAACAGTCTTTTCAACGAATGCAGAACTGCTGAAATTTCCCGGCACTTGTCTTAACTTTTCTTCAGTAAATGTAACAAACTCAACATTAAAATCTGCTGCTGTCTCAATAAGTCCAGCCTCATCCTTTTTGCGGTCAATTGAAGTAATCTGACAAACTGCCTCTTTCGCAATACCACTTTGAGCTAAACGCTCACAAATTGTCTGTTTAATTAAAGCTGCCTCTTTTTTTCTTCGGCAGCCCACACCAACCACGATGCAGAGCGGCACAAGCCAAAGTGAACCCTTTTTTCCATCTTGTATAAAAGGAGAAATTATGATATCCGCCTCTTTTTCTGGCACTGATTGATCTGATATCTGCTTTTTTTCACTTTCTTTTTCTGATTGCTCAATGCTCTCTTGTTTTAGTACTGTTCCCTCAAAAGAAAGCGTCACTAACCTGTTTTCACAGCGCACTGTCACATTTTGATGTGCAAGCGTTTTTGCTGAGACACGAGCAATGCCTTCTTTATTTTGAATAACATAGTTGTTCTTCTGTGCAAATAAATCAGCAGCAAAGCAATGACTGACATCAGTTGCCGTAGTAATTACTGCTTGTGCATTTAAAAAGAAGGCAATTTTACGAGCATACTCATTGGCACGTCCAACATGACCCGACAAAATAGGAATAACATAATCCCCATTTTCATCAATCACAATAACAAATGGATCATGCAGTTTATCCTTTAAAAATGGTGCAATCGTGCGCACTGCAATACCGGCAGCACCAATAAAAATCATTCCATGTTTTTTTTCAAAGCTTTCTTTCGCACACTCTGACAAACGTATCGCAGAATAAGATTTTGATGCGCGGCACTTACTTATGCACTTAATTAAATCTCTATCACATTCGCAATCCGCTTGATCCTTTTGCTGTGACTGGAAAAGATATGTGCTTAACCTCTTTGCTAGAGCCTCTCCCTTTTCTGTAAAGCTAATAATATTGATGCAATTACTTGTCTCTTCCATCTAATGCTAATGCCTCTTCTGTCTTTTTCTTTCTGTACTCTGTCTCAAAGTCAGGCGCATAGAGACACGACAGTGCATAGTCGGACGGTGAAATTGCATCTCCCACAAGAACAACTGCTGTCTTTTTGATTCCATACTTTTCAGCTTTTTCGTCAAGTGTAGACACAGTACATTTTAAGCAAAGCTGCTCTGGCCATGTTGCCTTATAAACAATAGCTGCCGGCGTATCTTCGCTGTAGCCGCCTGCCATCAATCTCTTTGATAATTCTTTTAAATGACCTGCACTTAAATAAACTGCCATAGTCGCATGATGCGCGGCAAAGCTTTCGATGCTCTCTTTTTCTGGCACTGTCGTGCGTCCTGCCATACGTGTAATAATAAGGCTTTGTGACACTTCTGGTACTGTCAGTTCTAAGTTAAGTGCTGCCGCCGCACCAAAGCATGCCGTTACACCAGGACAAGTCTCATAACCTATTCCAAGCTCTTCAAGACGATCCATCTGCTCACGAATTGCACCATAAATGCTCGGATCACCTGTATGAAGGCGCACCATCTTCTTTCCTTCTTCTTCACCCTTTTGCAATGCATCGATGACTTCGTCAAGCGTCATATAGGCGCTATTTAAGCATTCACATCCCTTCTTTGTATACGAAAGCAGCTCAGGATTTACTAGTGATCCGGCATAAATGACAAGATCTGCCTCCTGCAAAAGCCGCATTCCGCGCACTGTAATCAAATCGGCAGCACCGCATCCTGCCCCTACAAATGATACCATATTTTCCTCTCAATCCGCAGCCTCATTTGCGGCTGCTATGTTTTCTAAATGGTTGTCTCGTTAGCATTAACATTTTCGTGCTGCAGCTCATGTAAAAATTCCTCTGCACCTTCGCTTTTTGCCAATTCACCATATTGGTTGTCGTAGAGTATGCATTCAATTTTCATTTTGCCGCCGGCACGTTTATTCGTATAATAGATAATTCTTTCCATCAGATAGTCCATGACAGGCTTTGTCTTGTTCTCTTTTTCTAAAAAGGCGATTGCCTCTGTTGTTGTCGCGCAGTCTAATATTTTTCGTAAGCTTTCTGTGCTGACGCCTGAGCGAAGTCCAGCTGCGGCGAGTAATTCCATTCGAGCGTCTGCCTCTCTTGAATGTGTATTCATAATGCCGCCAGAGACTTTGACAAGCTTTCCTATGTGTCCGGTAAGAAGCATTTTTTCAAATCCGCATTCAACTGCCATATCTATTGTCTCTCCAATAAAATTGCTGCACTTAACACTAGCATCAAGATCGTAGCCGTAGGTTTCTTTCATAAAATCGAGTCCATAGTTGCCCGGAGAGACCGCCGCTATCTGACTATTCTGCGCATGTCTCATATTTAACTCAAGACGAATAGTGTCAAGAAGCGCCTGACTGCTCATTGGCTCGACTACACCACTTGTGCCAAGCACAGAAATGCCGCCAACAATTCCAAGGCGTGGGTTAAATGTTTTTTCTGCCAGCTCGACTCCCTTTGGAATAGAAATAATAACCTTTAAAGCTCCCTTATAATCTGCCATGCGGCAAACCTCTAACACCTCGGCCTCAATCATCTGGCGCGGCACATGATTGATTGCAGCATTTCCAACTGGCTGATCCATGCCCGGTCTTGTGACACGGCCAACGCCAATTCCGCCGTCAATCTCGACGGTTGCATGGAGTGCTGTCGTTTCTGTTTGTTTTTCTTCTTGTAGAGAATTTTCTGTCTGGGACGTTTTTGAACGTTCTGTGTAAGATACCTCTGCATAGACAAGCGCACCAGTCGTAATATCAGGATCATCTCCTCCATCCTTTTCAACCGCACAGCTAACGCTTTTCTCTTTTCTGGTAATCTCTAACAGCTTTGTCTCAAACACGATGCCTTTTGGTGTTACAATAGAGATTGTTTCTTTTTTCTTTCCTGTCAAAAGCATGTAGGCAGCTGCCTTAGAGGCTGCTGCCGCACAGCTTCCTGTCGTAAATCCGTACCTCATACGCATTTTCGTCCAGAAAGTTCATAGAGAACTGCATTGCAGATGGCTGCTGCCACATTGCTTCCACCTTTTCTTCCTTTATTTATAATATAAGGAATGTCAGTCTCCATGATTTCTTCTTTTGCTTCCACTACGTTCACAAATCCTACTGGAACACCTATTATAAAGGCTGGCTTATATAATCCTGCCTGGTACATTTCATAAAGTTTCATCAGCGCAGTCGGTGCATTTCCTACCACAAAGATAGTAGGTTTGTGGTAGGAAGCAGCAATCTCCATGCTGACAGCTGCACGCGTTGTTTTCTGCTCCTTTGCCAGTTTTGCTACTGTCTCATCTGCCATAAGACATTTTGCTTCACATCCAAAGGCGGCTAATGTTTTTTTATTGATTCCAGACAATGCCATATTTGTATCTGTCACAATAGATGCTCCGCTTTTTATAAGTTCCTTTAGCTTATCAAGCGCACCTTCTGAAAATACAAGTGTATGTGCATAATCAAAATCGGCTGTCGTATGGATGGCTCGGCATATAACTGGTGCCAAATTCGGATCAAGTGAAAGACCCCGTTCCTTTAATTCTGCTCTAATGATTTCAAAGCTGTGTTTTTCAATTTCACTTGGAAGCACATAGTTTGTCTTCATAACTTACTCCTTTTTCTTTAAAAATCCTTATCGTATAAGTAGGATCGACTTTTGAGCTTGCGACTTTGAGATAAAAAATAATCCCACCAGCAAAAAAGCTGACGGGATTTTCTAGTTATCGAACAATTGTATCTTTGGTCAGATCCTTGATGACCTCTCCTGCTAAAATCAGTCCTGCCACTGGCGGCACAAATGCAACACTTCCTGGAATGTCCCTTCTCTCGGTACACTTATGTTCTGTTCCTGGAGGGCATACACAGTGAGAACGACAGCTTACGCTCATATCTTCCAATGGACGCACTGGCTTTTCAGTTGAATAGACAACCTTTAACTTCTTGACACCGCGCTTTTTTAACTCATGGCGCATAACCTTTGCAAGAGGACACATCGTTGTCTTATAAATATCGGCAACATGAAATTGTGTAGGATCAAGCTTGTTTCCTGCACCCATGCAGCTAATCACAGGAACACCTGCCGCCTGTGCACGCATGATGATTTCGATCTTTGCTGTAACAGTATCAACCGCATCAACCACATAGGAATATTCAGAGAAATCAAATTCATGCGCATTCTCAGGCAAATAAAAGCACTGGCGCATCTCTACCTTCGCATCTGGATTGATTTCCAGAATTCGGTCTCTCATGACCTCTACCTTATATTTTCCGATTGTCTTTCTCGTTGCTATAATCTGACGGTTGATGTTAGTTAAGCATACTTTATCATCATCTACAATTACAAAAGAACCAACGCCACTTCTTGCAAGTGCTTCTACCACATAGCCGCCAACGCCGCCAATGCCAAAAATGGCTACTTTAGCTCCTGCAAGCGCATCCATTCCCTCTTTTCCCAATAAAAGCTGTGTTCTTGAAAACTGATTTAACATTTCTTTCCTGCCTTTTCCTTTTGCATGTTTCTCTATCTCTGCTTTGGTATCTTAGCATTGATAAACTACCATGTCAATAGGTTTATCATTGTGGGCACCTTATAGTTTTGTGAAAGCATTACAGTTCACGGATATATGTTACGAAAACCCTTCGGTGCAATGATTTCGTCGCCGGACCAAACTCAGCAGGCTCCTTTTATGTTCTTTCTTATCATACATTACTTTGAAAGACCTGCTTCAAGTGCCCGGCTCGTGAAATCCATTCACCTTCGGGTTTAGATTTAAGTATTAAATTAGCCGTGAACTGTAGTCTCACCACTATTTTATAATTTTCCCCAACTGCTTTGCATAGGAAAGAAGTTCTTCATTGGCTTTCTCGAAGGTGCCGAAATGCGGTCGGCAGCAGATTATGTGGTCGCACTCACTTAGAGTGACTTTCGCGACTTCTAGCGTCTTGCCTTTGATTGGCTCGAAGCTTTCGGTGGAGATGACTTCAGTTGCGAGTGCCTTTGCGACTGGATAATCGAGATCGTTTTCAAAGAGAATGCCTGTAGCAAATGGAATGTTTTTTCGCTGCAGCTTTCTGTAAATGTTTCGCCCGGTCCCGTCACCGGAGATGACAAAAACAGATGGCTTTCCACAAGGCTTTGGCAGTTCTGCATTCATGGTTTTCTCATCGAAGCTTCCTGACGAGATGCCAAACAGCTTCGAAATATATCCTTTTGTAAAAATTTCCTGTGGTGTTCCGAAACGCTCTGGCGTTGTTCCATTCACACAAAGAATCTGATCGGAAATGCGCTCAGCGAGGTCTAACTCATGAAGTGACATGATGACTGTCAACTTTTTCTGGTGCTTCATTTCCTGTAGAATTGATAAAAATTCAAGCTTATATTTCACATCCAGATAGGAGGTCGGTTCATCTAAGATCAAAATCTGCGGCTCCTGACAAATCGCACGCGCAAGCATGACGCGCTGACGCTGTCCATCGCTGATTTTGTTAAAGTCAAGATCCTTTATCTGTGTTACCTGCACCAATTCCATTGCTTCCTTTATCACCTTCCAATCAGACGAAGAAAGGATTCCAAAGCGCCCCGTATAAGGATAGCGGCCTGTCGCAACTACATCCTCACATGTCATTTTTTCTGCGCGAAGCTTTTGTGTCATTACGACTGCCATGCTCTGTGACAACTGTTGTCCAGACAGCCTTGACAGTTCTTTCTGATCGAGATAAATACTTCCGCCAAGTGTTTCAAGCTGTCTGGCAATGCTCTTTAATACAGTTGACTTTCCTGCACCGTTTGGACCAATCAATGTGAGAATCTCACCCTGTTCAAGAGAAATTTCTATATTATCTACCACTATGTGCTTTTGATAGCCGACGCAAAGTTTTTTCGTTTGAAGGTATCCTTTTTCACTCATCTTAAATTCCTCTTACTCTGCCGTTCTTTCTTTATTTCTGCGAATCATAATCCAAAGTACAATCGGTGCACCAAAAATTGCGGTAACTGTGCTGATACTAAGCTCTGTCGGTGCCATCACCGTTCTTGCCAGCAGGTCACAAAATAAGCAGAATACACTTCCTCCTAAGAAACATGCCGGAATCATTAAGATCGGCTTTGTACTGGAAAGAAACTGCTTTGCCAAATGCGGCACTGCAATCCCTACGAAAGAAATCGGTCCTGCAAATGCCACGATACACGCAGAAAGAATACTTGAAAGAAGTACCATAGCCGTGCGAAGTCCCCTTACATTCACGCCGAGATTTTTCGCATACGATTCACCCAGCTGATATGCGCTAAGCGGCTTTGACAATAGAAAAACGGCTAACGATGTCACTGCCACAGTGACCGCCATCACAGTCACATTATCCCAGGTTGTGCCTGAAAAACTTCCTCTTGACCAGTTATGAAGATTAACAATTTGCGCATCATCCGCAAAGGTCACGACAAGTTCCGTTATGGCTGAGCAGATATAGCCGATCATTACGCCGGCGACAACAAGCATAGCCATACTGTCGACCTTTCGCGATACCAGTAGCACAAATCCCATTGAAATCATTGCCCCGACAAACGCTGCAACAATCATCATTCCAGAACTTACGCTAATAGCCTGTCCCATCAAAAATACCATGACAACCGATACGGTCATCTTTGCACCAGAGGAAATACCAAGAACAAACGGTCCCGCGATCGGGTTATGAAAAAAGGTCTGCAATAGATAACCTGCCAGGCCAAGCGCTCCTCCGAGAATCAGAGCAGCCAGCATTCTGGGCATACGAATATCCCACAGAATCCTGGCATTTTCAACTGTTTTTCCCTGAATGGATGCCAAAATATCGAAAACAGTAATTGAAACGCTTCCAATGCAGATATTTAATACACAAAGCAGCACCACACAGCCTCCTAAAAGGAGAAATACAATTATGTATCTTATTTTTCGTTTTTGTTCCATTGTAAGGCAATCTCCTTTCCAAAAATTGGCAAAGCTGTGTACTGTTCACGCGTCATGTTTTATTTATTAATCCAAACGATACAAATAGTTCATTTCTTTATCATCTGCACCTTGAAGCATGTTGTGAATGTCTTCAATTAAAAAGCCAATCGACATCGACTGCTGGTAGACATCCTTTTCGGTACACCAGACGTCACCACTTTTTACTGCTTTAAAATCAGATAAAACTGAACATTTTTCTATAAGCTCATCAACTGACTTTACACCACCATCAATCGTACTGTTGTAAATCAGATAGTCGGCATCCTTTGCTTTGTTATAAAATTCCTCAACCTGCATATTCATTGTTGAGCGCTTTGAATCATCTCCCAGGTTTTCAAATATATAGCGTCCCCCAGCAAGCTCAATCATTTTAGGAATATAGTCGTTGCTCTGGCGCACCTGGACAAGACCATTTGAGGTAATATAGAAAAATGCAACCGTCTTGTCAGTCTTCTTTGTCGCTGTGACATGCTTTACAATCTCTGTCTGTTTTTCAAAGGCTTTTTCTGCCTCCTCTTCCATTCCAGTCAGCGCGCCAAAAAATTTAATCCACTCGACACGGCCAAGTGGATGCGTCTCATAACTCGAATACTCGATAATGACTGGAATATCAAAATCTTCCAGCATTTCCTTAACCTCTGGTGAATGAAGAATCATACTGTTCTCGATCGCAAGTGAACATTTTTTTGAGACTAACAATTCGTAATCAGGGCTGCTGTACTTGCCGGCATACAAAATGTCACCGTTTTCCATCGCGGCCTTTGCCCCCTCGACATACCAGTTCTCTGCCTTTTGCGCAGAAAAACCAATGGTATCAAGCGCATTCAGTTCCCGAAACATATCCATAACAGCCGACGAAACAAGATAAATGTTATTCACCGGCTGCTGCATCACAATTATTGACTCATCAAGATTATCTGGTGCTTTTTTTCCTTCTGGAACGGTTAAAATCTGCGTACCGTCCTTAATAGTAAGAAGCTTATAGCCACCTTCATAGTAGTCAATAGAAAAATTCTTTGCATATGCTAACTGTAAATGATCTGTCGGTTCACCAAGCGCATCCACATTAGATGTTGCTTCCTTTGTGATCCCCACGGTATCTTTTTTAGTATCAGAAGACGAACCGCAGCCACACAACCCGGCCAAGCCTATAAGCATCACACAGCATACAGTCGCTATTGAATGTCTTTTTATCATCTGATTACTCTGCCTTAATGGTAGATGAGTCAAATGTAATTTTATATTCAATCTCATGCGGCTTGCTCATTGCTACTGTATCGGCAATCACATCAAGTGCCGTATCAAATGAAGCAACTGGAATTTCAAACACTGAATTTCCCTCTGTGTTAACAGGAAGAAGCTTTTTGCCATCCACAATCATATAATCATAGTTTGGGCTGCTCCAGACAATCGAAGCAGTCACTTTGCCGTCCTTCACTGTGAGAGTAGCTGGAGACTCAATCGAAGCTCTGCCACTTCCACCCTCAAGCGTAACCTCTGCTGTATAAGTGCCATCTTCAAGGTCAACTGCACTCTTTGCATCATCTTCTTTTGGCTCTGGGTTAGATACGCTTACCTTATGATCATACCATGTTCCCTTTGTTCCAATAAGAGCAACATCAAATTCTTCATCAAGTGCCGGAACTGGAATATCAAAGCCATACACTTCCTCTGTCATTCCATCGCTGTAGGTTACACTGTCTGTAGTTGGATCTAGAAGCTCGGCGCCTTCCTTTCCAGCATCTGCTGCAAGACCATAATAAAGATTTAAAATCTTCTTCGATGTAAGTGAAACATGAATGGTCATCTCTCCATCCTTTACAGTCAAAGTACCCTTTCCATCACATGCTTCATTTACATGAAACATACTGCTGTCAGTGTTAAAATCGGCAGTGTAGACACCATCTGCCAGTTCATCAGATTCAGAAACTGCCGTCTTTGTATCTGCCTCGGTCTTACTTTCAGTTTCTTTTTCTGTCTCTGTTTCAGTTTCTTTTAAAGTTTCCTTGCTTGTCTCTTTAATTGTTTCTTTTTCCGTCTTCTCTTCTGTCTGCTTTTCGGATGCTGTCTCGAAAGCAGAAGTCTTTGTTGCTGCCAAAGACTCCTGCTTATCTTTCTTCTGTCCGCATCCAACGGATGACAGACAGGTCACTAACAGCATACCAACTACAGCGATATTTTTTCTTCTCATATAATTGCTATGCCCTTTGCTTTTATGTATTTTTAATTACTGCTCGTTGATTACAGCTGCTGTATGATCAATGTAAAGCTTCTGAATACCCTCGATCTCACCAAGACCAAGGATCTGAGTATCTACACTTTCAAACTTTTCAGATTCCTCAAACTGACTTAACCAGGAATCTTCATCCTCACCTGCCATATCGTTGTTTGCGTGATCACCAGCAACAACCATCAATGGACGAAGGATAACCTTTGTGTAACCAGCCTCTGCTACTGCATCAATAACATTCTCGCATGCAGTCTCCTCTGGCTCACCCTCTACAGTTCCGATAAATACATTGTCATATCCAAGATCATTCATCTGAGTCTGCATTTGGCTGTAGGATACCTTTGCTGTATGAGAAGTTCCGTGACCCATGAATACAAATGCAACTCCATCTTCCTTTGCTGCATCCAGACTATCATAGCCTGCCTTCTCAACTGCCTCTGCTGTCAGGATCTCTGCAACTGCTTTCTTGTCATCATTTACTACAGTAGCATCGTCGCCAACCTCACCTAAAAGCGGCTCAGCAACCTTTACAGACTCAAACTTGTCCTCATACTCCTCTACTGCATCCATAAGCTCATCATATTCTGCACCATGCATAAGGTGAGTTGGCTGAATAACAAGATTCTTTACACCATTATCAACTGCGCGGTCAAGTGCCTGCTCAACATTATCAATACACTCGCCATCACGAGCCTGTACGTGATTTATGATTATCTGTGCTGTAAATGCACGTCTTACAGACCAATCTGGATATGCTTCCTGCAATGCATCCTCAATTCCCTTGATATCAGCAGCACGGCTGTCATTAAAGGAAGTACCAAAGCTTACAACAAGAATCTCATTCTCACCGATCTCATCACCGTTTCTCGGATCATCCTTAGAAGCATCACCTGTATCTCTTCCGAAGTAATCCGGATCAGCGTTCTCACCCTCAACAAGCTCCTTCTGTGCGTCAGTCAATGCGTCCCACGCTTCCTTTGCTTCCTTACACTGCTCATCGGTCTTATCGGTTCTCTTCTGAACATAAATTGCATCAATCAGATCTGCAACCTTGTCTGCTGCTTCCTGATCTGCTGATTTACTTTCTGCCTCAGTTGATCCTGCCTCAGTGCTTGCTGCCTCGGTTGTTGTCTCCTTCTCACTTGCTGCATAGCCTGTCATGCTCATAGTGCCCATCAGTGACAGGGATACCAGTACTGCCAGATTTCTTCTTCTCATGTTTGCTTACCTAGCCTTTCTTTTTTTTGCAGTTTTTCTGCTTTTTCAAATCAAATATAAAGCAGACAAAAACGATTTGCTTCCAACCATGATTTTTCCAGCAGTCATCAAAAAAATGATAAAATGCATACAAAAAGAAAGACTCCTTTCTGATCCATTGTCAGAGAAAGAGCCGTACACAAATAGACCTGCAAAATTAATGTCTGTATCAATTTTGCAAACTCAAACGTACAACCTTTTTACTCGTGGTCTGAAACTTTCGTTTCTGTACAGCGTTCAGGCAGGTCTCCCGGCTTAAGATCATCGCATCGGCCATCTTCCCAGTTTCCCAGTGATTTTGCGGCTCCTGCTCCCTATCACGGTGACGAGTTCGTACAGGATTTGCACCTGTTTCCCTTTTCACCGGAGCCAATCGCAGTTGATTGCTCCGACACCTAAACACTCCATATTTAATTTTATCTTACTATAGCACACTTTACTAGTAAGTTCAATCTAATTTTTTACTAATACTTTTATACCCCTTATACTCCATTTGAAACGGGTATAAATGGTATCATGTTCTTCTTGGCTTTAAAACAGTTTTTTATACCACGGTGTCTCTTTATAAGGCTCCGCATAGCTTACTAGAAAAGCTACCGATTCTTCTTGCATTTCACCACTCAACACAGCTGTACCCAATGGAATCGCATACACTGTAAGTTGCTGACCTTCTACATATTGTGTCATACTTCCCACAAAGATTAGCGAAAAAACTTGTTTCTTTTTATAGTGGACTTTCATCACAGTCAAACATTCCCCATCATTTCCAGAAATTTCTTCAATGGTATCAATTGTCGCCCGAAATGAAGTTATTTGATTTGCATACCGCTCAATATCTTTGATTATCATACTATATTTTAAATCTTTATTTTCTAGTTTATCAACGGTTGCCTTATCAATCTCCTCTGTAAATAAACCTTCATTTCCTTTAACAAATTCTACAGCCTTATCTAATACCAAAAAAGAATCATATATTGCTGCATTTTTTCCTAATGCAAGTTGCTGATACCAGTCAACTTCAGAATAACTTGTGTTTTTCTCCTCTGGCAAACTTTCCTTATTTTCTTCTGATTTCTTTTCAGAAGATTTTTCAGTCTGTAAACTTTCCTCAGTTGTAAAAATAGCTGTTTCAGCCTGTGTCTCTAATTTACTTTCTGATTGAACATCATCTGATTTCTCCAGTCCTGATATCTTCTCTGCTGATTCTCTTTTAATTACTTCAGCTGAAAAGCTTCCCTTGCAATCTTCTCCAATTACAGTCATTGACACATTCTCATTTGCATCTACGTAAAAACTCTTATCTGAAGTAAATTCTCGATCAACATATGACGTTTTACTTTTTCTTCCTTCTATCAGAAAACTAATATTTCCCGCTTCAACCTTCACGTCCACCTGAAGAACATACCCATCTCTTATCGCAAAATCCTTCTTGTCTTCATATTTTTCTTGGATATCTGTAAAAACAACATTCCAAGTATCATTTTTATATTGAGAGCGAAATGAATTTTGTACTGAGGCAAATGTCTCGCTACCTAATACGAATACGACAAGAAAAGCCATTAAACAAATTATTCGCTTGCGTCCCCTCATTATTCTATGTCCTCCGTACTCTTAAAAATAATCTCATATGGATCTTGGTCTTCTTCACCTACATCAGTCAGCACTGCTTTTAAAATATTTCCAAGCGTATCCTTTGCATTTTTCAGTGCCTGCTCTTTTACACCATTCTCCTCTACCTTTTTCTCCTGGGCAACTTTATCATCAATCCTAGTTTCATTAAACTCAGATGTACTGATATTTCCCTTCATTAAATACTCATGGTAAGAGGATTCATCCAATTCATGAGAAAGAATTTTTACTGGCGGTAGATATACAGTCAGCGTTCTTGCATCTTTATTGCAATCAATTTCCAATTTTTCGCAATCAATTCCTAATTTGATAATTCCGTCAATACTATAAATCAGTCTGTCCTCATTCGAAAAAATCCATGCTGTTTTATTTGTATATACCAGATCACTTACAATTGTATAATTGTATTGCAGAGTTGCTAGTTCTCCAATTTTTACCAATTCTTCACGTATGGCATCAGAAGTATATCTTGTTTTTTCTCTTTGTAAGAAATTAATTTTAAAGCTAACACAACCTGTCCAATTGAGAACCACCATAAAAATTATTGCATAGATCAAAAGCTTCAAAATTTTTTTAACTACTGGAAACTTTAAAGGCTTTTTTACCCATTCAAATTTTTTCTTTTTCTCAGTTTCAACATTTTCCTCTATTTGTTCCTCATCCATCTTATCTTCTGATGCCATATCTTCCCTCTCCTTTTCTGTGCATACATTATTGTACAATCAACATTATTAATGTACAGTCTCCAGCTTTTCATAGAAATCAATATACGAAAGATATCCTTCCTCGAGTTTTCTATTTTTACTTACTGTAAGATCAATATTAAAATAATGTCCCAACCGATCAATTACTTTCAAATTATAATAACCAGCTGCACACAGTTGAAGATTTTTCATCTCATCTATTGTACAGGTTATTTCATAATCGTACATATCTGGATGTATCGTCACTACCGTATATTCATCAAATTTATTCTCAATTTCATCAATAAATATACTGTCTGCTTCATACGAAATTACATTATCCTGAAGATCAAGATTGGTTAGTTTAATTTGATTCTTATTTTTATCTGTTAGAAGTTCAATCGTTAGTTCTGCCATATTCTCAGATAAAAATACTGCATCATATGTTGTGGTATGTCCATAAATATTAGTTTCCGTGATTGTATAAACAGATGAAATCTGCAATTGCTGATCTACAATCTCCCCATACGACAACTCATATGTTTTTCCATTTTTATGGCAATACGCAGTTACCTGATTCGTGTCAAACTCAGACACCTGAATAAACGTAAAGCCATTTAAATAAGGCTTTTTATCTGTCATTTTCTTTCGCTCTTCATCAGACGGGAAAATGCGGATACTTTCTCGAATCGACAAATCTTCAAGACATTCTAACAGATCATTATCATAGGTACGATAAGAATACTCATCTAAAGCTGAAAAATATGCATACACAATATTTTGCTTAGCATAGTATTCCATCGCATTCTCTAATTCTGTCTCATTGAGATACTTTCTTTTCGAATTGACATTATCCATTGATTTATAATAGTATCCACCATCACTCACTTCAACAAAACGTCGTTCAATATCCTTCGCGTAAATAAGTGCCTCATCGTAAGAATCTAACGAAAAGCATACATAGATATATCCACCACCTGTTGTTTGGTAGGATACCTCATAATGTTTTGCCTTTAATTCCTTTATCGGGTACTCATCACTTCCCTGCTCTTTAAGAAGATTTTGATAATTAACAGTAGGTACCGATTCCTGATCTGTTATCATGCAATGAAATACATAATGATAATAATTTCCTGCCAGTTGAATATCGCCATTATAAAACTCTAATTGATATTCACCTGCCGTCTCTAATGGAATAGATTGTCCTTCTTTATTAGGACATATTTCTTTACTCTCACCAGTTGTCAAGTTTTTAACTACTCCACGCACTGGCAAAACTTGATCCGATACACTCTTCAATAAAAACTGAGCACCTGTATGATAAACTGGATATATCGAACTTTCATCAAACAGTCGTTCTCCACTCAAGTAATTCTCTCCAAAATATGTCTCCAAACACTGTTCAGAATTCTCAGACACATAAATTGTATAATTCGATTTTTCTCCTAACCTGGTGCAGACTTCAACATCATATCTTCCTGGCTCTGTAAAACGTGCTCCATCTTCCTGCTCACAATACTCACCTTCATTATATGATACGCTTACTATATTACAACTCTTTCCAAGCTTATCTAATTTGAATCCTGCTCTTGTGACAGAACCATTTTGTAATGTTTCACCAACTTGCATCATCTCAACACTAATTGAATCACTAACAGGAAAATCCGTCTCATCTAAAGCCAAATTATGAAGCGTAATAATTCCAGTTCCATCTGCCAGGTAAAAATCATATACTTCCAGATGATATCTGTCATCTACCAACGCATCGGTTTCCTTTTTCCACCACAAAGCGCCTTTTGTTTTTTGTCCTGGCACTGCTGTACGATACGCCACACAAATTCGGTAATACATTCCTTGCGCAACATCTTCTCCCGATGCCGTATAAAAATTTTTACAATTTTCTATGTATTCTCCATTTATGTCAACTACAGAAGCAGCTTTTTTATACTTCTTTCCATCCTCTGATTTCAACACAAGTATTGCACCTGTTTTTACTTTTCCGATTTTTTCGCCAGCAACCTTTTTTACAGAATCCTCCTGTATTTGTCTGCTATCCTTGCCAATTGAATTGATATCAGATGGAAGCTGATAATCAAAAGAAACTGTTCCATATGCTCCATATGCCGTCATATCTTCATAGGAACCCGTTTTCACTTTGTCATTGATCACCAATGTTCCAAGTGACTTTTCTCCGAAACACATTTCCTCTACAAGATTTTTATCGGAAATCTTATATGCGTTCTTTTTAGAATCACTTTCATAGCAAACTGGTGTAAGCACTGTCTGACTCGAATCATTTGCAATACTCTTACCAGAAAAAACAAATAACTGCGCTACCAGTATTACTAACATAATTAATTTCTTTTTCATATCATCACCTGTACCTTTTCATTTTCGTTTAGTCAAAGAAATCATCCTCGTCTTCTAGAAGAATTGATATTCTTTCTTTTACCTCACTTATAGCAGTATTTGTAGCTGCAACTACTGCCGTTCCTGCAATTGCTCCTGCTGCCGCTGTCACCGCTTTATGATCTAAACAAATTTTCTTCAGCGATACTATCAATCCCTTGCTAAACTTCTTACTTAAATATTTTCCCAGCTTATGAATCCAACCTACTTTACTTCTCTTCAAGCTTTTTGCTACTAGCTTCAAGGCTTTCTGTGCCGCCGCCGTTATTTTTGAAATTTTCCCAGTATCTGTTTTGCAAATATTATGTACCAATACTGGAGAATTTTCTCCAACATAATAGGTATGTGAATTTTCCACTGTTAGATTATACACAACTGTATTTTCACTTTCATATTGAATACCACAAACATCACTCGTGTTTCCATTCAAGGTGTGCAATCTCTGGTCTACTTTTAAGTTTCCTGCCTTTGTCCATCCAAGTCCTTCTACATACCAAGGGTGACTCTGAGTAGAAAAGATAGTATCTCCTTTGGTTGTCTCAACCTCAACCATATCTGTAGCTGTTCTTTTCGATACTGCAGCAACCTTTTCAATTTTTACACTGTCCTCTTCCTCATTATATGCATACACCAAATCACCTGGACAAATTTCTTCAATAGCTTTACTTCCGCCCGGCACAGCAACTTTTGTTCCAGCTGCAAAACATGCTTCTATAAGCCCAGTTTTTATTCCTACACCACTAATTACAGTTCCCAATAAAAATCCTGTAGATGCATCTTCAACAGCAGCAGGTACCGCATCTGCCAATGCTTTTGAAAATTCTTTTCCCTCACTCATACCTGATGCAGTATCAATTGCCAATGTCGTTGCTCCACTCAATCCAGCCCCCGTAATGCCGGTTTTCACCATAACTACAAGCGCACATGTAGCAGACCCACCAGTAAGTGCTGTCACTGTTACGCCAATCAAAATAATTCCGCATCCTGCACCAAGATTAAAAGCAATTTTTTCCCAATTATATTCTGCCTCTGGATTAAATGATTGCAATCCATTTTCATCAAAGTAAAACGATGTATTTTCACCTGCTTCTTTTTCCAGTTCTGAAAGTGATACACCGAAAAATTGCTCTTGCTCCTTGCCAGCCAGCCATTGTTCTATTGCCTCTGGCATAATATATGTAATTGTCAATTCTGTCACAGTACATCCATTCTTCTCCTGCTCGATACAAAAATCCTGTAAATCTGCCTGTAATTTCTGATAATCAATTTCCTCATATAAAGAAACTCCACTATGTGTCTGATAATTTTCACCATATCCATTGTTCTCAGACTGACCATACACTTGCACCGACATAACAAGCATCACTACACTCATTAATACTGCTAGAATTTTTCGATTCATATGCCTTCCCCCTTGTGTGTTTTTGCAAGATACACTTTTGAACCTTTATGCATCTGCAATAGTTTTTTCTCCTTTTTGTTTCACTTTAAAGTCATTTTAGATAATTTTCTATTTTGATTATAATCATCTTAAAGTATACTGTCAATCAACATATTCACATTTTCAAAATTTGTACACCAAATAAATGTCAGCCACTGTCTATCTATATTCATCAATATTTTAAATTTATTTTATCACAAAAAATCGCTTCAAGAAGTACAGTTCTTACCTCTTGAAGCGATCACTTATCTGTTTCTATTTAATTTTTATCCACGTTTTCTTCCTTCATTCTCTTTTGAAACTCTTACAGAGTCAGCCCTGCTAGCTCTGCAGCCTTCTGGACATTAAGAAGTCCTTCATTAACTAAATCAATTAAAGTTCTAATTTGTCCAGTCTTAATCCCCTCTTGTAATCTTATTCTCTTTCCCTGTAATTCTCCTTCTCTTATTGCCGAATTAATTGAATCATTTCAATCTTTTATTGTCTTCTCGCGACTTCTGTACATTGCCATTAGTTTCTCGTCACTACTTGCTTTCTTCAAGCGCTCGTATGCTTCCTCAAATGTCTTATCTTCCTCTACCAATTTTTCGTAAACCTCCTTCCTGCCGGAATTAATAAAGGTTCTAGCCAAATGCTATCAATACATTAACTTGCGATTTTTCAATCAAGCAAACTGGAATTTGTCACAACACAACTTCTTTTTATTTGCTGCAACTCCTTACTTTGCTAAATCCATAATACGTTCTGCCATGTTTTCTGGATATAATGTCGCCATACTGGCGTGTCCCATATTTTTCATTTCTATAAACTTTACATGTAGAAAATGTTCTTTTACATATGCTAAATCTTTTGCTCTTTCTTTACGTTCTTTATCACCGTACCAATATTCTAATTTACCCAGATATTCTATAGTACCTTCCGGCATCCTGTAGTTGTTGCATGATTCAAAAATTCTCCAGATGGTCTTATAACTGATAAAGCGGAAAACTTTCGCCATATATTCTAAATCTTCCTTGCTATATTCATCTGTTGCAAACACCTTTTCCAGAAGGCTAAACCCGCCTGTTTTTCCCATAGAAATCAGCAGAAAATCCTTAACCGCAATGAATCGAGTAAGTAACCATGGTATCTGATATGGTGTGATTCCGCCATCGCATATTGTGTTATTCACGGTAATTTTCTTATCTGCAAGCATTCTTAAAACAATACTACCTCCCATAGAACAGCCATATAGAACATCAATGGTGGTAATCTTATTTTTTACTAACCACTCTGCCAATTCCCCGGCGATATTTTCCACGCTGGTAAAATTTTGCTGTGAATCATTTTCATCATATCCCGGCAATGCCGGAATAATTACATGACAATCCTTTTCCAATAAAGGAATTAGATATTCAAAAAAATCCCACATCACTACAGATGGATGTACCAGAACCACTGTCTTTGCATTACTTTTTCCATATTCATGAATTGTCATTCCTTATCTCCTGTATACTTCCCAATCAATTTGATAACTTCCGATTTGTCACTCATCAATATTTATTCTCTCAATCCATTTGCGTAGAATCAACCTGATTAACTGCAAAAGTACCTGATACTCCTACGTTACTATCAACATATAAAGACTTAAGCAAAAAATCTACGATACTCTTTTCATATTGACCCTTAATGATATTGTCTTTGCTTTCGCCAATACTTCCATCAACAAAATATTTGCCAGTTTCTTTATCAATTGATAACGAATCAAGAGGGCATCCTTCAAATCTTTTTGATGAAGCTTTATCAACCATATCGAATACCCCTGTTTTTTGAGCTGCCTCATTATCCATGAACGAAGAAATTACACCGTAATTATAAACTGCAATTCCATCTAAATCATTATGCTCTGCCAAATAATTTGCAGTTACTCCGATACCACTGCCAAAATCAAGTATCTTTTTATCCCGAATGTCTCCTAATTGTTTCCAGACAATTCGCTTCATGAGACATTCCCAAGGTTGTAAATCTGTCATTTTTTTACTCACCATACCAGCTCCATTTCATCTTCCATTTTCGCAAATCCATATCTCTCATACAATTCTTTTTCTACCTCTTTTCCGTTGAGTCCCTTTCTCATATAACATTTTTTACCTCACTTTCCACAACTGAAATTTGTCTATCCAAAATGGAATGGAATAATTATATTAAGTAAGAATGCAAGAACAATACTAATTGTTCCCATTAGTGCAGAACTCCTCAATGAGTTCCTCTTCAAAACAATAAATCCAATAATAAAGACTATCACTTCCAAAACAGACCGTGCACTAAAATATCCGAATCCATATACAAAGCACATATTGAATAATACTGCCAAAATCAGAGCCGACAGTATAAATGCCAGTTTACTTTTCCCCCTTGCATACCAGCATACAAAAGCCAATAATGGAGAAACTGCTGTAAACCCAAACCAAATCATCGCATAACTTCTTGGAAAAAATCCTGCAATATAATTTGAATACAAATAGTAACTTGCAACCATGCCAACAAAAAACGCAAAAACATTAACGCTTGCTCTTATTGCAGAATTACTATAAATAGAAATACACAGTGCAATCAATACCCAAATTGCAAAACGCCCCAGGAAATTATGAATATCGAATGCTTCATCTATTGCCATAAGTACACATGGAAGTTCAGCTTGACGAAAATCCAAATATTTTGAAAAAGTTCCCAAAGCTATTCCAAGGAACAATACAACTATAGTATTTATAATTTTACTATTATTGGATATTGAATTTTCTACATTCCTAATATCATTCAAAAGCTTTATCATAATTACCCTCCACAAACAACGACTTATAGGTACAATTTGTTTTCCTTTCTACCGGAACAGACCTTCTTCATTTTTTGCCCGGCAATAAAGCTGACAAACTTGCTATAATCTCTTGCTTTTTTCGGACAGACTGCTACGCAATGCATACAGGAAATGCACTTATTCTTATCGGTCAGCTTCGGATTGTTCAAGGGAATAGCACCCTCCGGGCATTCTTTTGCGCACAGACCGCAGGAAGTGCATTTTCCATTTGCAACAGGTTTGAGGGGAACTCCACCATATTCTCGATATGGTCTGTTTCCAGGGAATTTAGGTGTCCTTTGCGTTTCGTCGCTTTGCATGATCTTTGCGGCAAATTCCAGTAATTCCTTTTCGTCCTGCTGATCCGGGCGTCCGGTTCCAAATTGGTTCATCAGAGAATGTTCTGCAACAGCCTCCATGCCTGCGATACACACAAAGCCCGATGCTTCCAGAACATCCTGTAACTCCAATAAAGTATCGTCAATCGCACGGTTTCCAAACACCGCCACAAGAATTGCCTTCGTGCCGTCTGCCTTTACATTGCAGAACATATCCGTTACAGTCGAAGGAATACGCCCGCCGTAGGACGGAACAGCAACCAAACACAAGTCCTCTTTTTCAAAGTTCACCTTCATGAGTTTATCCGGTTCTTTGATCAGGTCGATTTCTTCAGCGTCCAGTTTCGTCCCTTTCGCAACAATATTTGCTACTTTCTTTGTGCCACCGGTTGGGCTAAAAAATATATTATAAAACTTCATAATCTTCTCCTACTGATTCCTATTTATCCAATTAAACAAATGTTAACTTGTCATTCCTTCTTGTTCTTTTCAATAGCACTAATAGTGCAAGCAAAACCTGTAATCATTGAAAGTAGTATTGCTCCACCCATTGCTTCGTTCATTCCAGCTCCAAAGAAAAAACCAACCAACGCTGCAATTATCATAAGAATGATTGAAATCATTACTCTCATAATATATACCTCCACAAATTTTGATTTATCACTTGCTATATCTATTCTCTCATTTTGATAGTTCCTTGTAAACATGCTTATTACGTTTCATCAGTTGACTTGACGCTGCCAAAACATCCTCATCTGATGCCATTTGCGTAGAATCAACCTGATTAACTGTCAAAGTGCCTGATACTCCTACGTTACTATCAACATGTAAAGACTTAAGCAAAAAATCTACAATACTCTTTTCATATTGACCCTTAATGATATTGTCTTTGCTTTCGCCAATACTTCCATCAACAAAATATTTGCCAGTTTCTTTATCAATTGATAACGAATCAAGAGGCCATCCTTCAAATCTTTTTGATGAAGCTTTATCGATCATATCGAATACCCCTGTTTTTTGAGCTGCCTCATTATCCATGAACGAAGAAATTACACCGTGATTATAAACTGCAATTCCATCTAAATAATATGCTGTGACTTTACCACCAAGCTTTGCAATCAGTTTTGAATAGTAAGTAATCATCTCTTCATCCGACAGTCTCTCCATATTCATAGGCGTTCTGATATTTAATCCCGGCTGCCGCGAATCCTCTAAATCCAGTTCTTTAAAATACAATCCCACGTCATTACAAATCACAATGTCAAAATATTGACCATAGAACTTTGCCTTTATGATTGCATTTTCTTCTGGTGAAGTACCCTTTTCCTCAGGTTCTTCTGTAATTTCGATATCATTCAAAGTAACAAATTCAATGTCATACCCTTTTAACAAATCCGCAAATCTTTTGACCTTTGATGGATTCGTTGTTCCTAATAAAACTTTCATTTTCTACCTCTTTTCCGTTGGAACATAGACGTAAGTTCAACTAGATATTTTTCCATTTATAATATCAATGGCCTTCTGCACGAATTTCCCGTGTAGACCTTTTCCTTTAATATCTTCAGTACATACAACAAATGGCTCCATCCAATTCCATTTCCATTTATCATCATCAAGTATGACAAAATTTTTAACCTCAGGTCTTTTTTGCAGCCATGAACGTATTTCAAGTGGACGACTATATGGTCCTGAAATGTTATATTCCAGTGTACATCCTACAATTTTCATCTTATATCTGTCAAAAAAATCAAATAATATTTTTACTGAAGAGTTTTCCACATTATCATGCAAATATCTTCTAACACTATATCTCCATGAGGAAGTCAAAACAATCTCCGCACCTGTCTTATCAATTATTCGTCTCAAATTAAGTACAAATTGATTATCAATGATATGACCTTCATCATACCGCAATCCTTCATCATTTAAGACTCCATCTATATCAAGGAATATTACTTTCTTAATTTCATGCTCGACTAACTGCTCATGTTTAATTAAGTCTGCATATTCATCCTCCCACCATGCTCCATATTTCAATATCCGCTCCGCATATTTCACATATTCATCCGATAAATAACTCTCTTGGGCTGTGTATACTGTATGTCCACGAAAATCTTTTTCCATGTCAACATCATCAATTACAACATAGGAGCGTAACTTTGGATGCTCATCCAAATACAGCCGAATCTCCTGATTTTTAAAAGAACTGTCTGTATATGATGTCATATCAGTAATGTATTCATCTAATCCATGCAGCCGAAACAACAGCTTTAATTCCTCTAAAGTTCTTGTTCTTTTCCAATCGGATGATATCACAATTTCAGCATCACAATTCGTAATTAGTTTTTTCAGATTGTATACTGCTTTTTCACTCCAATCATAGTATACTGCACCTACATCATACTTATCTAATTGTAAATATTTGCTATTTCCTGTCTCTCTCACAACCATCTCTCTTGTTTCACTTAGATCATGGTCAAAGCGTTTCTGACTTAAACACGGCTGTAACACTCCATCTATATCCAAAAATATAACCGTTCTTTCTTCTTCCTTTTTTTGCCTTAAATGTTCACTGGCACTTATAGAAATTATCATACGTATCTCCATTTCTCCGCCTTTGACCGGCAGCACACATAGTATAACGATTGTGTTACATACAGCATAGCAAAACCACAAGATTTTTCCATTATTAAATTTAACATCCGTCTTTTTTGTATATGAATTATACATACACGAAATTATATCAGGTGTCTTTATTTCACCTTTAATAATAATCATATTGTATCTTGTATTCATCTATTCCTCACTACTTCTTATCCGCACGCTGCTTGCCCTTAAATTCCTTCTCCACATGGCAATGCTCCTGTTTGCCAACCAACTTATCGCCTTCAAAATCCAATTCAATAATATACGGCATCCAATCTATAATTCGCAGAAACTCTTCGCACTCGAAACTATTGTCATAAAAATTCAATATCGTACTAAGGGCAGTACCATGGGTTCCCACAACAACCTCTTTATCCGCATTGTCTGATAAAATTTCGTTCAAGGCTTCCATGTTACGTTTCTGAACCATGGCAATAGATTCTCCACCTTCTTCATGATAATCATGATCCGCCCAGCGTTTCTGAAACATCCCATGGTTATTGCCTTCCGGACCTTTTTCACGCTCTCTTAATCTCTCATCTGTTATAATCTCTTTTGCGAAAAAAGCTGCTGTCTCTGCAATAGTATCCATACTACGTTTATATGGACTACAATAAAACGCATCTATTTTCTTGTCCTTCAAAAATTCCAGTACAATTGCGGAATCCACCTTACCTTCTTCCGTCAAAGGTCTTGTTCTGTCTTCTTTCCAATCATGTTCCGGCTGTGCGTGACGCACGAAATATACTCTTGTCATAATGTGTCTCCCATCTCTTTTCAAACATTAAATGATGAAAAAATGCAATGTCTTTATATCCATTCATATCAGATACTCGCATCTCGATTTCCACCATTTTATCCTGCCAGTCAGCATCCTTATGAATCTCCTGATTTTGTTGCATATCTCAAAAATATTCAAAGGTACAAGTGTCAGGTACTCTTACGTCATATTGCTTGAAGAAAGCTCTACCAAATATTTTTCAACATTTCGATACTAAGTCCCCTCAATCGTCTGATCCTCGCCGCGATACAAAACTGTCTTCGCTGTAATTAGGCCGTATCGATGTTCTGTCAATGCACATTTTTTTTCATCAATTAAATGACGAAAATGATCTTCATACTGATAGCATCTAAGCGAATGCTGAATATTTCTAGCAATCGCAGTATCCACATATTCGTCAGTGCTCTCTACACTTGCAAACGTAGACGGAACCCGAAGGCAACTTTGCAATTTGTTGATCTAATTCTATAATACGCGCTTGAATTTCTGATTGGCTCATCATGTTACCTCCTAAAACTTATCTTTTATACCATTATACCCCTTATACTCAAATTTAACAAGGGTATAAGGGGTATAAGATATTCTATAATCCATTGGTGCCTAGTACTTACGATCTATCATTTCACATTCGCATTATACAAGTCCATAAAATAAGAATCTGTATGTAGTAGTTCTTCAAAAGTACCTTGTCCAACA
>ENA-USUG01002365-USUG01002365.1-human-gut-metagenome-genome-assembly--contig:-NODE-2365-length-28812-cov-17.156673_pt1 | contig 28812 bp, 16 predicted proteins | sample MGYA00250059_ERZ773394 | MGnify/ENA primary metagenome ERZ773394 (study PRJEB29103, sample SAMN06111957) | human gut metagenome | biome: human gut; feature: ankylosing spondylitis patient; material... | reverse complement strand
TAAAGTTTATTTATATCCGGATTTCAGTTCGCTGACCGTGAAACGTTTTCTTGGTGTGCTTCTTGATGCAATGAGCCAGTTATTTTTCTCCCTGAGTGTTTCGATGGGAATCATGGTTACTTATGGCTCCTATGTGAAAGATGATGTCGATCTGAATAAATCAATCAATCAGATTGAAATCTTTGATACCGGCGTGGCATTTCTTGCAGGAATGATGATCATACCGGCTGTGTTTGTATTTCTTGGAACAGACGGAATGGCTTCAGGCCCGAGCCTGATCTTTATTTCGCTGCCAAAAGTATTCGCATCCATGGGTGCGATCGGCAGAATCATTGCCATTGCCTTCTTCCTGATGATGGGCTTTGCTGCCCTGACTTCCTGTGTATCGGTTATGGAAACTCTGGTCGCAAATTGCATGGAAATTTTCCATAAGTCACGCCAGAAAATGTGTGCTGTCATCGGAATTTATTCTCTTGTTACCGCAGTGCTGATCTGCCTCGGCTACAATATACTTTATTTTGAAGTAAAACTTCCAAACGGAACCGTCGCACAGCTTCTGGATATCATGGATTACATAAGCAACAGCTTCCTGATGCCGTTCATCTCACTGCTGACCAGTATTCTGATCGGCTGGGTTGTAGGGCCTAAGCTGATCATTGATGAAGTAGAACGAAATGGCGAACATTTCAAACGTGCAAAATTGTATTGTTTTATGATCCGCTATGCTGTACCGGTTGTGATGCTGATCCTGTTTCTTGTTTCAACCGGCATCGTATAAGATTCAAGAATGCTTCGGATAATTTATTTCAGATGCAGAATATCCCACAGAAAAATCTGTGGGATATTTCGTATTTATATAGGAATGATGAAAAGAGATTTGTATTATTTTTTGATGGTTACTTTTTTTGCAGTACTCCATGCAGTACAGATCTGTTTGCCATTAGAGTCTTTACTGAAAGCCCTTACTCTTACATAATAGGTTTTTCCTTTTTTCAGTCTTTTGATTGTTATGCTGTTCTTTTTGATTTTTACATTTTTCGCACTCTTCATGGATTTTTTCAGGGAATACTGCACCTGATATCCTTCTGCACCAGCTACTTTTTTAACGGTAACGATTGCTTTTCCGGCTTTTTTACTCTTTACAGATTTCACAGCTGCTTTCTTTGCTGCCATTTTTGCTGCCTGAAGATCTTTCTTTGCTGCTTCTACTTCTGCTTTTGCTTTTGCAATCTCTGCATCTTTTGCTGCATTCTGTTTCTGCAGTTCTTCCAGATTTTTCTTTGCTTCTTCAAGATCCTTCTTTGCCTGATCCAGATTTTCTTTTAAAGTACGTTCTGTTGTGATCTCTGATTTATTTACTGTCTGATAATTTGTCAGATCACCGCAAAGTGCCGTGTAAGATCTTGTTGTTGTGCCGTAAATTCTTGCCATATCTCTTGACTGCATAATGACTTTCAGGTTGTTGATCGCACTCTTCTGCACATCACCAAGGCAAATATTGTTGTTTTCTTTGTAAGTACCTTTATAAACAATGGTTTTTCCATCTTCGCTTACAGATGCCACATCTGTCGTAACCGGTGTTTTATAGTTTCCTGTTCCAGCCCAGACATTTGCCTGATACTCTCTGTAAATTTCCTGTCCGTTTACCAGAATCTTTCCATCCTCACCTACACTTGCTGTGTAGTCATCTCCCAGTTTTGCTTCCGCTGTCTGTGTTCCATCCGCTGAAACTTCAAAATCGCCCCATGCTGCTGATTTATAACTGAACATATACATCAGTTCATCTTTCAAACCAATCTGTCCGTTTGCTTCAAAGATCGGTTTTACATCTTCCGCACCTGTGATAATTTCGTTTGCTTTGGATGCTCCGCCCGGCATGATCAGGTCATTTCCTGCATGCATGGATGTGGACGGGTGAGATACACCGCCGTTCCAGTCGGTCATGATCAGACCTTCAAATCCCCATTCACCGCGTGCAATATTGGTATTCATATCATAAGAGTCTGCCGCTGGAACGCCATTGATCTGGTTGTAGGATGTCATGATGGACATTGGTTTAGATTCTTTTACTGCAATTTCAAAACCTTTCAGGTAGATTTCTCTCAGTGCTCTTTCGCTTACAATGGAATCCGTTCCGGAACGGTCTGTTTCCTGATTATTTGCTGAGAAATGTTTCAGGCATGCCCCTACACCCGGCTCTTCCTGCACACCAAGTGTGATTGCAGATGCCATCGTACCGGAAATGACCGGATCTTCTGAGAAATACTCAAAGTTACGTCCGCAAAGAGGATCTCTGTGGATATTCAGGGATGGTCCAAGAAGAATTGTAATATTCATCTCTTCCAGTTCTTTTCCAAATGCTTCACCAATACGTTTCAGCAGATCCGTATCCCAGCTCTGTGCCAGAACAAAATCTACCGGCCATGCGGTACAGTACTGATAGTAAGTTGCTGTTTCTCCTGTTTCTACATTTTTTGCCTCGTATTTCTGTTTTACACGGATACCACCAGGGCCATCTGCTAAAACGATACTCGGAATACCATACTGATCATAAGTCAGCGTTTCTCCTGCTGCTCCCGGTACGGTTGCTGAGTTGGAGCCAACGATCGGAGTATTTTCATTTGCTACTCCCCAGCCGCTTCCACAGTTCAGCTTTGCCAGTTCTTCCAGACTCATCTGTGCCACAAATTCGCCCATGGTTACTTTGTTATCCACAACATCTTTTAAAGTAGCACCTTTTTTGTCTGTAACAACTTCTACTTTTTCGTAATCCTGAACTGCCTTATAGTCTGGATCTGTTGTGTAAGTAGTAACTTTTTCATCTTTATATTCAGAAACATTATTTTCTGTTTTTACTTTGGATGCATCCAGTGTAAATACCGGGGCTTCTGCCATTTCCTGCTGCTCTGTCGCATAAGTATATGGTGTTTTTCCTGCCTTGCTCCACTCGGTCAGATTTTCGCTTTCCGGAACTTCCATCTGATTGGACAGAACTTCTGTCACTGCACTCTGATTCAGTTTGATCGCTGCCGCTACTTTTGTATTTCTGGAAGAATCACCAACACGCACATAGTAGGTTCCCGGGTCAAGTATGTAAGATGCCTTTTCTTCACTATAATAAGCCATCTCATCGGTATCATAAGTCAGTGTCAGTACCTGACTTTCACCCGGTGCCAGTTCATCGGTCTTTCCATAGGCAGCCAGCTGCTGATATTCTTTTTCTGCATCTTTTGAGTCTGGTGCGGAGAAATAAACCTGTACTACTTCTTTTCCACTGTAAGTTTTTCCGGTGTTTGTAACTTCTGCTTTTACCGTCACCTTATCTTCATTTACCGATACATTCTTTACATTGATATCAAAATTTGTATAGGAAAGGCCATAACCAAATTCATATGCCGGCTTGATGCCAAACGTATCAAAATAGCGGTATCCTACATAAATTCCTTCCTTGTACCATTCCTTCATACTATCACCGTCTGCTTTTGCGAACGTGGCAGATGCAGGATAGTCTGAATAATTTTCTGCCCAGGTATCTGTCAGTTTTCCGGAAGGTGTGACAGCTCCGGTTACTACATCAAGCAGTGCATTTCCGCCTTCCTGACCGCCCTGTCCCATCAGAAGCAGAGAATCCAGACCTTCTGTTTCCTCGAAGAATTTCGTATCAATGACACCGCCTACATTCAGTACAACAATGGTATTTTCAAAAGCAGAGGCTACCTTTTTCAGATTTTCTTTTTCTACATCGCTTAACTCATAGTCACCTAATTCATATTCTACTTCATTTACCGTAACCTTTTTGGTCATTCCACGGTCGGCACCTTCACCGGCATTTCTTGAGATCACATAAACAGCAGTCTTCGTATCTTTTGCAGAGGCTGCCAGTTCTTCATCTGTGAAGGTAAGTTCCGGATAAGCAAAGGTTGCCATCGGATTGCTTGCTGCTTTTGCATTTTCTATATCGTATCCTTCTGCATATTTTTCAAGAATACTTGCCGTCGTGATATCGTAACCTGCTTTTTTGAAAGAATTATAAATGTTAATATTATATCTCTCACTCTGGTTTACATTCACATCACCGCCACCGGAAAGTCCTCCGTTAAACGGATCACCGGAACCGGTACCACCTCGGACAGTACGTACAGCTCCGCCTCCGAACAATGCCAGCTTCTTTGTCTTGATCGGAAGAGAATTATTCTTGTTTTCCAGAAGAACCATTCCCTGTGCAGCTGCTTCTCTTGCCAGTGCTGCATTTGCCTTTTCTCTTGCTGTCACTTCATTGGAAGTAGTTGCTGCAAAAGATACCGGGCATGCTGCTGCCGCCATACTGACAGCAACAGCGGCACTCAAAATACTTCTTGTTGCTTTTTTCATGTTTTGTTTTTCCTCCTTTTTCTGGAAACACCTTATTTATCCGGTGCTTTGTTTGTGCCCTCAGTATAGGAAAAACACTATGTTTTTTAAAGAAGCAGTTTTTGATTTTACGTTTCATTTTTTGATATCAACTCTTTATACTGCGATGGAGTAATGCCTTCATAGCGTTTAAAGGCTCTTGTAAACGCCTGTGCATCGGTATAACCTACGTCAAGTGCTATATTTTTGATGCGTACATCATTTTTTAACATTTCCTTTGCATGTTCCAGTCTTACTTTATGAATGTACTCCAGTACGCCATAATCACGGAAGTTTTTAAAGCTGCGGCTTACGTGTGGTACACTGATGCCAAATTCCTGTGCCAGACTGGTCACGTTCATATTGCAGTCCTGATAATGCCCCTGAATATATTCCTGCATTTCTTCCATCCACTCCGGTTCTCGTTCTGCAGATTTATTCTGTCTGTACTGAATGATCGCCTCAAAAATTGCCCTGCTTTCTGACAGCAGCTCATGGATCGACTGGATACGAAACAGACGCTCTTCATAATTCAGTGACTGATAATAAGCTTTGTCTTCTTCATTTGCACTGATATCAAGTGTCGTGATCAGGGTTCCGATCAGACCATACATGCGATAGCGATTAATCCTCAGCTCTTTCTGATTTCTGGAAAATGCACTCTGGTAAATCTGGTTAAGCTCCCGGTATGCTCCTTCAAAATCTTCACTCTCCAGGCAATTCAGAAGTCTTCTGCTGCCTGTCATGTAAACCGAGGAATGACTGTCTTCATCCGCATCCATCATCTCACCATATACATAGACTCCGGCAGGTGCACTCGTACTCCAGAACTCCAGATACTGCATACTCTCTTCCAGAAGATGATACGCTTCTTTCATCTTTTTATAGTCACTCTGACATTCTCCGATCATGATACAGGCAGAAATATGAAACGTCCGGCTGTAAAACTGTTCTACCGTCTTTAACAGACTGCGGATTTCTTTTTCATCATGTTCCGGTTCTGAAAGATTGACAACTGCCACAAAATCTTTTTCCGGCTGCAAAAGGATTCCTGGATATTTTTCAAAAATCTGCTCTTTCAAAATATTTTCAAGCACGAAATGCTCCAGCTCTTCCGGTTTCTCCTTTTTTTCCTGATCTCTGAAAACTGCATCACCATTTTCATCAAAAGCAAACTGGATCATTATATACTTTTCTTGATCTGACAGTTTATTCAGACTTGCATATGGAAAATTTTTGACCGCACCTGTCAGATATTTTTCCAATTCCCGGCATTCCCGGGTCTCTTCTTTCTTTTTCACTTTTTTCGAAAGTTTTTTGTTATCACTGATCAGATTTCCCACCGGGACATAAGTTTTTTTTGAAAAATACCAGGAACCGATAACCGCCACGCTGATCAGCATAAGAAGTTCTGCCGTTAGAATCATTGCAAAACGTCTCAGTTCTCCATAAAACAAGGTATTCGGAACATACATATCGCAGTTCCATTGAAACATACTCATCTGTTTTTCTACTTTTATGTATCCGTTTTTCTGATTTTCTTCCAATTTTCTGCTGTAAATAACATTTTCTTTTTCCGGCGTTTCAATATAAATACAGTTTTCTGCTCCTGGATCGCCGATCAGACGGCTTCCGCTGTACTCTGCGAAAATAACGGCAATGCGATTATTCTGCGTGTCATTGACCGGACGGAAAAACCAGATTTGATTATCTGATAAAACCTGATAAGATTTTTGATTTTCTTCTGTCATCCAACAATAAAAATCCTGTGCAGTGATACCATACTGTCGGCAGAAAAAGCTGATATCCTCTTTTCCTTCCCGACGCTGCGAATTGGAAGAAAGAATGGAATCGCTCTTCAAAAAATAGATATGCAGATTCTGACAGAGATTGTTCTGTACATTCAATTCTGACATTGTATTTTTCAGTTTCATAGAATCTAAAATCTGCTGTGGTGAAAAATTTCCTTCTATTGATGCAATATCATCCAAACCACCACTGACGGCAAGCGTATCACACAACTGATATGACAGCCGAATATTATTTTCAATCTTCCCCATAACTTCTCTCATACGCAATGCAGCTGAATTTCGTATTTCTTTCTGCACATAAAAGATCGAACTGCTGTAACCGATGATCGTAACTGTGAGCATTGCCAGGCATAATACCAGATAAGAAATCAAAATAGAACGAAAAGTAAGTGATTTTCCTGTTTTCATAAGTTTTTATCTCCTGCTCTTTACAAAAAGATTTCTTCTCATTTCTTTTAATATAATGTCTGTCTTTTTGTTTTGCAAGGAAATTTATGATTCTTTCTTTTTTGCTGATGATTTTTTTCCTGAGTATTTACTTTTTACTTCCAACACAGTAAACTAAAAATAAAGCTTATTATCTGGAGGAAATTATGAAACACAAGTATAGGAATTACTATTTCCCGGTACTGATCTGTATTTTTTTCTGTCTGTGCATTTTTCTTGTCCGACACGCTTTTTCTGTCAGGACACAAACAAATGCTTCTCTTCCGGTTACAGAAGTCAAACAGAGTTTTTCTTTTTTGAATACCATTGATTCTGAACTTTCAGAGCTGTGCGACGGAGATCTGAATAATACTGCCTTTTTCCAGGAACTGGAAAACAGAACGAATATCCATATTGACTGGATCACTTCTTTATCCAATCTGCAGATTCAAAACCGTTTCGAGCAAAACAGCGATTCCGTACCGGATTTGATCGGTGCCGGAAATTTTTCATCCATCTATGGGAATATTTCTGCGGATGATGCGATCGCTCAGGGGGACATCTGTGATCTGACGGAACTGGTTCCAAAATATGCACCGAATTACTATAAGATCATTCAGCAAAAGGACATAAAAGATATCGCCTACACGGATTCCGGTCGAATTGCAGCTGTTTATTCTATAAAACAAAACTCGCAAAAACCATGGTGTGGTCTTCAGATTCGAAAAGACTGGCTGGATGAACTAGGGCTTGAGATTCCTGTCACTTATGATGACTGGGAAACGGTTCTCACTGCATTTAAAGAAAAGAAAGGAGCCACAGCCCCATTATGGATTTCATACGATGCTTATGCACAGGATGAAAGTCTGAATGCCGGTTTTGGAGTCAGTTATGATTTTTTTCAAATGGACGGCAAGGTCTTTTATGGACCTGCCAGGCAGGGATGGAAGGATTATCTCACTTTAATGAACCGCTGGTATCAGAAAGGTCTGATAGATGTTGATTATATGACCGGCAACTCGATTTATGCAGACAGTAAAATGATCGCCAGCGGCACTTCCGGTGCATGGTTTGGTATGTATACCATGCCTTCTGATCTTTCTGCAAAAGATCAGAATATTAAGGTTATTGCTGTTTCTCCGCCAAAATTAAACGAACATGATACGCTGCACATACAGAAAAGATACAGCATCAGTGATAATATGTTTTACATCTCTTCTAGATGCGAACATCCGGAAATTGTTCTAAAGTGGATTGACTATTTATTTTCTGATGAAGGTTCCCGTTTTGCAAGCTACGGAACAGAAGGTAAAACCTATACCCTTGATAAAGATCAGAATCCTGTTTTCACCGATCTGATCTTGCATAATTCTGATGGACTGACTTTTTATCAGGCATTGAAAAACTATACGCTGGCTCCCGGCCTACCTTCTGCTTATATTGACTGGAAACGGGAATTTCAGTGTGTACCTCCTTCCAGTGCTGTTATGTGCGATGTATGGGCTTCCACGGATACTTCATATATGCTTCCGGTCAGTCTGAGTTTTACATCTGAAGAACGTACCAGACTGTCTCAAATAATGGCGAACGTCAATTCCTGTATGTATGAATACACAACTGCTTTCATTACCGGGATCAAATCTTTTGATAATTACGAAGAATATCTGAACACCCTGAAAAAAAACAAGATCGATGAAGCCGTTCAAATATATCAGAATGCTTATGATCGCTATCTTGCAAAACATTCTTCCTGATCCTGCAAGAAACACTTGCACACATCATACACAGGTGTTAGAATTTATTAGCGATTCGCATAAACGCAGGATGAATCTATATGCGAAACCAACATAAACCAGGGGGAGCTGACGGAAGTCGGCTGAGAGGAAACGTGTTCCCGTTTCGACCCATTACCTGATTTGGATAATGCCAACGGAGGAAAAAGAGATGAGAAATTACACAACTCAGATGGATGCAGCCCGCAAGGGAATTGTAACACCGGAAATCGAAACTGTAGCAAAAAAAGAGAACATGGATGTTGATAAGTTAATGAAACTTGTCGCTGAAGGCAAGGTCGCAATCTGTGCCAACAAAAATCATAAATGCTTAAGTGCAGAGGGTGTCGGCAGTATGCTGCGTACCAAGATCAATGTCAACCTCGGCGTATCTCGTGACTGCAAGGATTATGATATCGAAATGCAGAAGGTTATGAGTGCCGTTGACCTCGGTGCGGAAGCGATCATGGATCTTTCCAGTCACGGCAACACACAGCCATTCCGTCAGAAACTGACAAGTGAATGTCCGGTTATGATCGGTACGGTTCCTGTTTATGACAGCGTGATCCATTACCAGAGAGATCTGGCTACACTGACTGCAAAGGATTTTATCGATGTTATCCGTATGCATGCAGAAGACGGTGTAGACTTTGTAACGTTGCACTGCGGTATTACACGCAAAACCATCGAACAGATCAAAAAGCACAAACGTAAAATGAATATCGTAAGCCGTGGAGGAAGCCTCGTATTTGCATGGATGTCCATGACCGGCGAAGAGAATCCATTCTATGAATATTATGATGAAATCCTGGATATCTGTGAAGAATATGACGTGACCATTTCTCTTGGCGATGCATGCCGTCCTGGATGCCTTGCCGATGCAACCGATGTATGTCAGATTGAAGAACTGGTTCGTCTCGGAGAACTGACAAAACGTGCATGGGATCACAATGTACAGGTTATGGTAGAAGGTCCTGGCCATGTGCCGCTGGATCAGGTTGCCGCCAACATGAAAGTACAGCAGAGTATTTGCATGGGTGCTCCTTTCTATGTACTTGGTCCTCTTGTAACCGACATTGCTCCGGGATATGACCATATCACTGCAGCGATCGGAGGTGCAGTTGCCGCTATGAACGGTGCTGCTTTCCTTTGCTATGTTACACCGGCTGAACACCTGGCTCTGCCGAATGTAGAGGATACCAAGCAGGGTATCATCGCTTCCAAGATCGCAGCTCACGCAGCGGATATTGCGAAGGGTATTCCGGGAGCAAGAGACATCGATGACCGCATGGCTGCTGCCCGCCAGAAACTGGACTGGGATGCACAGTATGCATGTGCCCTTGACCCGGAAACTGCAAAAGCGATCCGCGACAGCAGAAGCCCGGAAGATGACCACAGCGATACTTGCAGTATGTGCGGTAAATTCTGTGCCGTAAGAAGCATGAACAAAGCACTTGCCGGAGAATACATTGATATTCTTTAAGACAGAAAATGCCCGGGTCAAAAGACCTTTTGAAACAAGAACGCCTCTGGCATTCTTGTTGCTCGCCGCCTACAGAGGCGGGAGTCACCTCACATCTGATGTATAACACAAAAGCGAATCTCGGATATTGTATCCTTGATTCGCTTTTTATTGCTTTTTATTTGTTATTTTATTTATTCTTCCGGTGCTTCAAAGCTGTGATCTACGGTGATCACACAGGTTGCACCAGCTTCCATTTCTGAGATCAACTGCATCAGCTGATGCAATACACGGTCGGTATCTTTCTGTGTATATTCTGCCGGGACAAGAAGATCAAAGATCAGATTGACCGGCGTTGTTTTCACCAGTCGGAAATCGTGAAAACTCAGTTTGCTGTCTAACGCTTTGATGATATGTTCCGTCTTTTCTTTTAACCGAAGTACTTCCGCATCGTGCAGCTCGACCGGATCCATATGGATCACCAGAGTGATATTTAGCTCTTTTCCGACTTCCCGCTCAATACGGTCAATGATTGCATGGGATACTTCAATATTCACATCGTTCGGCACCTCTGCATGAATGGTTGCCATTCCCTGATTTGGTCCGTAATTATGCACGATCAGATCATGCGTTCCGATAATACCATCATAGGATTCTACCATCTGTGAAATTTTCTGATACAATTCTGCCGGAACCCTCTGTCCGATCAGCGGCTCCAGTGTGTCTTTTGCAATTGAAAATCCGGACCAGATGACAAGCAATGATACGATCAGTCCTGCGATCGCATCAATATTTACGTTTGCAACATAACAGATCAAAATAGAAACAACGGTCGCACTTGTCGTAATGACATCTCCGAGGGAATCTGCCGCAGTTGCCAGCATGACTTTTGAATCTATTTTTTTACCAAGTTTTCTATTGAATGCTGCCATCCACAATTTCACCAGGATCGACAGGATCAGGATCAGAAACGGCACCAAGTCAAACGTGATATCTTCCGGATGCATCAGCTTGCCTGCTGACGTTTTGAAAAAAGTAAATCCAACCTCAATGACCAGAAACGATACGATCAGTGCTGCAATGTATTCAATTCTTCCATGACCGAACGGATGCTCCGCATCTGCCGGTTTCCCTGCCATTTTTACCCCGATAAAACTGATGATCGATGATGCCGCATCGGATAAGTTATTAAACGCATCTGCCGTGACTGCCAGAGAATGCATCAGCGTACCGATGATTAACTTTGCCGCAAACAGAAATACATTACAGAAAATACCGACGACACTGGCAAGAATCCCATACCGGGTACGCACCTCCGTTGATTCTGTGTTTTCACTGTCTCTTACAAACCTGCGAACTAAAAAATCTGTCATACCTTCCTGAAAACCCCTTTTGATTTAAATTCCAGATTCAAGAATGTCTCTGGATGACCCGCCGTCTATAACGGCGAGAACCACTGCACTTCTGATATCATTCTCACTATTATATTGAAATCCTCTGAAAAAATCAATATCTGTCCGCTTTTTTTATCTTCCGTTTGCAGGCTCTACGTTAATTGTTTTTCCTTTAATTTTGGTGTTTTTCATGGCACGGAGTACATCAGCCGCATTTTCACGCGGAACTTCAACGAATGTATATTTGTCATACATATCGATCGTTCCGACCAGTTTTCCCGGAATACCGGATTCTCCTGCAACTGCCCCGAGAATATCGCCCGGGCGTACTTTCTGTTTTTTACCAATGTTGATGAAGAGACGTACCATGCCTGCTTCTGCCCCGGTATCACCGAAATCTTCCATATGCCCACGGTCATTATTCTGCTCATTTTCACCCAGTGCCTGTTTCAGAAATGCTGCCGCAATGTCCATCGCTGTGTAGTCTTCTTCGTTAAGTTTCTGTTCGATGATACGTGTCATGCGGTTTAAGTCTTCGTTTTTAATGATATGGTCGATCTCATCCAGCACTTTTTCCAGACGGATGGCTGTAATATCATTCAGAGACGGAATTGGCTGTGCGTAGATTTTTGTCTTACAGTAACGCTGGATGTCTTTCAGCTTATAAACTTCACGTCCTACAACAAACGTAAATGCCTTTCCGACACGACCGGCACGACCGGTACGGCCGATACGGTGCACATAAAATTCATCATCCTGCGGCACATCATAATTAAACACTGCCTCTACATCATCTACATCAATACCACGGGCCGCCACATCGGTGGCGATCAGGATCTCTGTTTTGCCGCTGCGGAAGCCTTTCATAACACGGTCTCTCTGGCTCTGCTTCATATCTCCATGCAGCCCTTCCGCAAAATATCCCCGTCCTTTCAGTGCCTCAGTCAGCTCATCCACACGTTTTTTTGTATTGCAGAATACAAGGGAGAGCTTTGGATTGTACATATCCAGAAGTCTTGAGAGAACTTCTTCTTTGTTCTTCTGTTTTACTTCATAATAGTACTGGTCGATATTTTTTACGGTCAGTTCTTTCTTTACGACACGAACCTGAACAGCATCTTTCTGATAATTTTTCGTGATGTCCATGATCGGCTTCGGCATGGTCGCAGAAAAGAGAACCGTCTGACGCTCTTCCGGTGCATCTTTCAAAATCGTCTCGATATCCTCACGGAATCCCATGTTCAGCATCTCATCTGCTTCATCCAGCACGATCGTGTGAAGGTTGTCGAAACGTAAGGTACGACGGCGAAGATGATCCATCACTCGGCCCGGTGTTCCGATCACAAGCTGCACACCACCTTTTAAGGAACGGATCTGTTTTCCGATATCCTGTCCGCCGTATACCGGAAGGATCTTGATGCCATGCATAAACTTGCTCAGTCTGCGGATCTCATCTGCTACCTGGATTGCCAATTCTCTTGTCGGACACAGAATGATTGCCTGCAGTTTCCGGTTCTTCGGATCGATCTTCTGAAGAAGCGGAATACCAAAAGCTGCTGTTTTTCCGGTACCTGTCTGTGCCTGACCGATTACGTCATGTCCGGCCATCACTTCCGGAATCGCTTTTGCCTGGATCGGGCTTGGCTCTTCAAATCCCATCTCTGTAATAGCTCGAAGAATCTTCGGGTCAAGTCCAAGTGTATCAAATTTTATGATTTCCATATATTAAATCCTTTCTTTCTGTTGCAAATACCCTTTTATTTCAAATCTCACTGACATAACGCTCCTCACTGCTCAGTGTTTCATGCACTTACAGCTACAAAATACTTATATGTTCATATAATGACATCGGAGGCAAAAGTCCCTAACTATATTTGAAAAACAAGGCATAAAAATACCGCCTCTTTATTTATCTAATGTGAGGCGGAAGAGTAACAATTCACATATGCCAGTCATTTTAACATATCCCGTTTTGAAATTCAACTGTTCATTTTAATTTGAAACCAGACACATATTTGAGCAACATGCAATTCCGTCAAACAATGCTTCGCATTATCCTCTGTAAATTTCTGCACAGCCCGGACTGATTATTAGCTATTATAAAAACAGGGTTGCATTTTTTATGTTTTCGGTATAATATACATATAACTACACATAGTATTCAAAACTACATGTAACGGTTTTTATTTCAATATTCATTTTATATTGCTTTCAAGTCATGAGGTATGATCACGAATATCTGAAAATTGCTCTCACAATTCTGTCATCTGACTTGAATCATGTTTCAAAGGAGGTATTCACTATGTTAGAAAAAATCAAAGATCCCGGAAGTGCGATCACACACTTCATTGGTATGCTGATGGCAATGTTTGCCGCCACACCGCTGATCATCAAATCTCTGCATGAGCCGGATTATATCCATGTGATTTCCCTGACTGTTTTTATTGTGAGTATGATCCTACTCTATGCGGCAAGCACGATCTACCATACTTTAAATCTTTCAGAAAGAACAAATCGTATTCTCCGCAAGTTAGACCACAGTATGATCTTTGTACTGATTGCCGGAAGCTACACACCAATCTGCCTGATCGTTTTGAAAGGTCCGGTCGGATATTTCCTGTTCGCTCTTGTCTGGGCAATCGCACTGATCGGCATTATCGTAAAAATCTACTGGATCACCTGTCCGAAATGGTTTTCTTCTGTGCTTTATATCAGCATGGGCTGGGTCTGCGTACTGGCTTTCACACAGATTGTCAATTCGCTCTCTCCGGCAGCTTTTGGATGGCTCCTGGCAGGCGGTATCATTTACACTGTCGGCGGCATCATTTATGCTTTGAAAGTTCCGCTGTTCGATGCAAAGCACAAAAATTTCGGCTCACATGAGATCTTCCATCTGTTCGTGATGGCAGGAAGTGCATGCCACTTTATTCTTATGTATGTTTATATCGCTTAATGACTGTGAAATCATTTCGATTATTCAAAAATGCCTCTGGCATTCTTGCCGAAAAAGGATAAAATTTCAGAGGTTCTGATTTTGCTCAGAGCCTCTTTCTGTATCCTGAAAACCTTTCTACTGTATATTTTTTTCTTTGATCAGATTTTCTTTTTCTTTCCTTGTCAGCTGTTTGATCGCATATTCCCGCTTCATTGCTTCTTGTTTTCCCTGAAATTCCTCATAATAGACCAGTGTGACCGGTCTGCGATTCCTCGTATATTTCGCCCCGGATTTCCCGCCGTTATGGGCTTTGAGACGCTTGTCCAGATCATTTGTCCAACCGGTATAATACGTGCCGTCACTGCACTTTAAAATATAGGTGTAACACATACTTTCCATTCACTTTCAACTGTTTCATATCTTCGTATTGTGACATGCTCCTGCCTCTGATACAAATCGCTTGCTCTCTTCCATCAGAAACGAGCGTCATTTCACATCTTGTATATGTAAAGCGGAGGATTTCCCCCGCATTATTTCAAGCAATCGGCAAAGCGGTATATTTTCAACTAAGACAAATTTGTTGCTCGCCACTTATAGAAGTGGAAGTCTTCCCCGACTAAGTTCAAGTCGAACGCACGTGAGACTTGGCACGCGATTCTGGTCAGCTTTGCTGACATTTACCCAACAGAATCGCTGTGCATCCTCGCGGAGCGTTTATCTCAGTCGGAGATTGTACTCCCACTGAGAAAGACTTGTTATTACTCACCACTTGCAGAAGTGGGAGTCTTCTCCGACTAAGATAAAACCTGTAAAATGAATCCGATTGCAAATATTGTATGCTGCGTGCAGCTCCTTACGGATACCGTATAGCCTAATATAGTATACGCTTTCTCTCACTTTTTGTGAATCATCTTTCTTTTTGATGTCAAAACGGCTTTTGTACAAGCACATCGTAGTTTCAGGCTTTTGACCCTGGCATCATATTATTCCAGATACAGAAACGGATCTTCTGCTGCTCCGTCTTTTTCCATGGCAAAATATAGATTTGTGCCTTCTTTGCAGTAGTATTTGGTCGGCTGTGCCACGTATCCTAAAAGTTGTCCTCTCTCGACTACATCGCCTTCTGCTACGGCTACATTCTCAAGCTGGCCGTAGATCAGCGTGTACTGATCTCCGAGATTCATGCGGATCGTTGTTCCTGTTTCGTCATTTGTTGTGATGGAATCAACGATTCCTTTTGCCGCAGATACGACCTGTGCTCCTTCTTCCGCCCCGAAGATCAGTGCCGGATTATATTTATACTGATCCAGCGTTGCAAAATACACGGTAGAATCCATGCTGTAGTCCATGAGCACTTTGCCGGCTACCGGCCACTGGAGTTCCTGTGTGGATGCAAAGCTGACCGTCGGACTGACCACTGCGTTGACCTGTCCGGAGGAAACTTTTTCGGTCTCCATGCCTTCTGTCTCTGCTTCCGTTTCCTGCCCGGCTGTTTCCTGTTCTGCCCTTATCTGCCGATTGCCGCCTGCCAGTGATTTCGGATCAACATCCATCTCATTTGCCTGAGAAGCCAGATTTGCTTCCGCTTCTGATGAAATCACCGCCTCAGCTTCTGTTTCGACAGGACTTTCATTCAGATCCACCATATGCTCTTTTGCCGGTTCCTGTGCCGTATCCGACAGATCAACAGCATAGTAGGTCGTTGCCGCAGCCGCCCCTACAAGACATAAAGTCAGAACCAACATCGCACCTTTTTTTCGCGTAAACCATTTTCCATCCTTCTTCTGCATATCCCTTCACCTCATAAATTCAGATTTGCAACCAAACAGTTACCTTATTCTCATTTTTTCCGATTTTGGGTTTTTTATGCGAAGTGAATATGAAAGAAATAAATTGTAACTGTTCAGAGCCAAGCAAAATTTCAAAAGACAGGTATAAAATGCTTGCATTTTTAAAACTGTTTTTGAAATTTTATTTGGCGGATACGCCACACCGACGAAATGCGTAGCATTTTGGAGGTTGGCTCTGAACAGTTACAATAAATTTAAATATAAAAAATCAAGAGCGGAACATTTTTCAATGTGCCACTCTCTACAAAGGCTTTCGCTTTTCAATTATGCTATACATTATATGTTTATTTTACTAAATTGTCAATTACTTTTTTATGAAAATTATATACTCCGACTATCTTACTGTTGCTCTGAAAAAACTGTTTATTCTTAACCACACGACCATTCATAAATTCTTGGATTTCTTTATAACGTTTTTGTTTTGGTATTTCATTCATTAAACTATCATATACATACAATACCGTTACAAAACTATTGGTAAATTTATAGCTTAGATTATTAACTCTTGAAGTTTTTGATATATTTTTCATTCCAATAATGAAGCTTGAAATTTCATTATTTACCTGTTTGGTTGAATCAATTTTTTCTGTCATTTTATTTAACAGACAATTACTATGTGCTGCTGCATTTCTAACATCACGTACCGTATTCATCAATTTGTTATTTATAATCTGAACTCCATAAATTTTTTCATAAAAAGAACAGAAATATAATAAATCACCAAATGAAATTAGTTCCACAAAAACCCATACTGGAAAATATGGATAGTATTTTTCAATAAGATCTTTACAATATTCACCTGATTTATGGCTTCTGATATTTTTCAATATTCGCAGGTTATCATCCTGAGCAATAAATTTACGTACAATATCATATCCATCTTCCGACGGGTTATTTGTAATATTTTTAATCAATCGTACTTTGATTACATGTTCGATGTCCAAACACATATCCATTACTATGTATCTCAAATACATATCAATAGTGGATAATTCCTTTAAATAACCAAAATCTAATTTTTTATATTGCCCTTGTCTTTTACCTGTATCGCATTTGTCATAATTAGCTCTGTACGCAGCCAATTTCATATAATAATTATTGTTTTGCAAAAACTGTTTGGCATCATTTTCTGAAATTTCATTAAATGTAATACCTCTGTTTTTCATATGTTGAATTAACTCCTCAATAGATAACAGTTGTTTCATATTTCACCTGATTTCTTTCGTTATATAAAATGATTTTATCATAAAAGAAACTATATTTCTATGATGTTCTTTCTTTTTTATAAAAACAGGCAGTTGGCTTTTTCATATCCAACTGCCCATTTTTGCTATTTCTTTATCATTCTTTTACGCTTCTACGGTCACTTTATCCAGATGCCAGATTTCATCTACATACTGCTGGATGGTACGGTCTGATGTGAACTTGCCGCTGCATGCGGTGTTCATCATTGCCATTCTTGCCCAGCCTGTTTCGTCACGGTATGCTTTTTCTACTCTCTCCTGAGCTTCTGCGTAAGACTTGAAGTCTGCCAGGATGAAGTAAGTATCTGCTCTGTCGCTGCTGTTTGTGTTCAGCAGAGAATCGTAGATATCACGGAATCTTTCTGGATCATCCGGAGCATATTCTCCATTGATCAGCTGCATCAGGACACGACGGATATCCTGGTCGTTGTTGAAATAATCCATCGGATTGTAGCCGCCGTTGTTCTCGTAGTTGATAACTTCCTGAGCGGACAGACCGAAGATAAACGCATTTTCTTCTCCAACTTCCTGAACAATCTCTACGTTTGCTCCGTCCATGGTTCCCAGTGTCGGTGCACCGTTCAGCATGAACTTCATATTTCCGGTTCCGGATGCTTCTTTACTTGCTGTGGAGATCTGCTCGGAAACATCTGCTGCTGCAAAGATCCATTCTGCATTGGATACACGGTAATCTTCGATAAATACAACTTTCAGTTTTCCGTTGATGCTCTTATCGTTGTTGATCACATCTGCAACAGAGTTGATCAGTTTGATCGTCAGTTTTGCACGGCGATATCCGGCTGCTGCTTTTGCACCAAAGATGAAGGTTCTTGGATAGAACGGCATTTCCGGATGATCTTTGATCTTATTGTACAGATACATAACGTGCAGGATATTCAGCAGCTGACGTTTGTACTCATGAAGTCTCTTAACCTGTACATCGAAGATAGAACGAGGATCTACATCGATACCGTTGTGCTCTCTGATGTATTTTGCCAGACGCAGTTTGTTCTGGTATTTGATGTTCATGAACTCCTGCTGTGCTTTTTCATCATCCACATAAACTTTCAGTTTGGAGATCTGAGCCAGATCTGTGATCCATTCATCACCGATATGCTCGGTTACCCAGTCTGCCAGCAGCGGGTTTGCATGAAGCAGGAAACGTCTCTGTGTGATACCGTTTGTCTTGTTGTTGAATTTCTCCGGCATCATCTCATAGAAGTCTTTTAATTCCTGATTTTTCAGAATTTCTGTATGCAGTGCAGCAACACCGTTTACAGAGTAACCTGCACAGATAGCCAGATGTGCCATTTTAACCTGTCCATCGTAAATGATAGCCATCTTGCGGATTTTCTCCTGGTTGCCCGGATATTTTTTCTGGATCTCTTCCACAAATCTGCGGTTGATCTCCTCGATGATCTGGTAGATACGAGGAAGCAGTCTTGAGAACAGCTCGATCGGCCATTTTTCCAGTGCTTCTGCCATGATGGTGTGGTTGGTGTATGCACAGGTCTTTGTGGTAACTTCCCATGCTTCATCCCATTCCAGACCTTCTTCGTCAAGCAGGATACGCATCAGTTCTGCTACTGCAACAGTCGGATGTGTATCGTTCAGCTGGAAGGTTGCTTTCTCATAGAATTTGCGGATGTCAGAATGATTCTTTTTATATTTTGCAACAGCTGCCTGAACACTTGCAGAAATGAAGAAATACTGCTGTTTCAGACGCAGTTCTTTACCTGCGTAGTGGTTATCGTTCGGGTAGAGAACTTCTACGATATTTCTTGCCAGGTTTTCCTGTTCTACGGCTTTCTGATAATCACCTTTATCGAAAGAATCCAGCTGGAAGTCATTGATCGCTTCTGCATCCCATACACGCAGTGTATTTACTACATTGTTGTTGTAACCAACGATCGGAATATCAAACGGGATTGCACGTACAGACTGATAACCTTCCTGGATAAATTTGTTGCGTTTTGTTGCTTCATCGTATTCTACACGGATATAGCCGCCGAATTTTACTTCTTTTGCATATTCCGGACGACGCAGCTCAAATGGATTACCGTCTTTCAGCCAGTTATCCGGCACTTCTACCTGATAACCGTTTTCAATCTTCTGTTTGAACATACCATAGCGGTAACGGATACCGCAGCCGTATGCTGCATAACCAAGTGTTGCCAGAGAATCAAGGAAGCATGCAGCCAGACGGCCAAGACCGCCGTTTCCAAGTGCTGCATCCGGCTCCTGGTCTTCGATCACGTTCAGGTCAAAGCCCAGCTCTTCCAGAGCTTCTTTTACTTCTTTGTACTCTGTCAGGTTGATCATGTTATTTCCAAGGGCACGTCCCATCAGGAACTCCATGGACATATAATAAACCATTTTCGGGTCTTCTTCTTCGTAAACTTTCTGGGTTTCCATCCAGTTGTCAATAATCGTATCCTTGACCGCATAGGATACTGCCTGAAATACCTGCTGTTTTGTTGCGTCAACCAGTGTCTGACGGTACAGTGTTTTCAGGTTGCTTTTCACACTCTCAATAAATACTTCTTTGTCAAATCTTTTGCTCACAGCAAATCCTCCTTATTTCTGTGTCTTTTCAACACCCATGCGTACACTTTCACCGTTAATACTCCATTCTTTTTCGTATCCGGCAACACTTCCAAGAACAATCTCATCTGCAAGGACTTCATCCTTGATCTCATCCATATGATCGTTCAGGACGGTAAGGATCTTTTCGTTATCAGCTGCATACAGGCGGATTCTGTCCATCACCTCAAAACCTGCCTCTTTACGCATGGTCTGGACTTTACTGATCAGTTCTCTCACAAATCCCTCCTCAATCAATTCCGGAGTAAGGTTGGTATCCAGAACAACGGTAATATCGTTATCCTGCTCAGATACATAGCCTTCGATCTGTGCTGTATCAATCAGTAAATCTGTCTCATATAATACAACTTCACTGCCATTGATGTCAAGCGTGATGGAGCCTTTGTCTTTCAGCTCATCCATTGCCTGATTGCCATCAAGTGCAGAAAGTGCCTGTTTGATACCGCCAAGCAGTTTGCCGTATTTTGGTCCTACGGTTTTCAGCTGCGGTTTGAAGCTGTAAGAAGTAAAGTCTTTTACATCCTGTGTAAAGGTAACTTTCTTGCTGTTCAGCTCGTCACGGATAATGTCTGCGAAGTATTCCGGCAGTTCTTTCGGTGCTTTGACAAACATGTTTGCGATCGGCTGTCTGTTCTTGATGTTTGCAGTATTTCTGCATGCACGTCCCATAACAACGATCTTCAGTACTTCATCCATGTTTGCTTCGAGTTCTTTGTCTACGTGAGCCATATCTGCCTTCGGGAAATCACACAGATGTACGCTTTCCGGTGCAGTCTTGTCAATGCTGCATACCAGGTTGCGGTAGATGTCTTCTGTCATAAACGGAATCATCGGTGCAGCTGCTTTTGAAACATTTACCAGAGCGGTGTAAAGTGTCATGTAAGCATTGATCTTATCCTGCTCCATGCCTTTTGCCCAGAAACGTTCACGGCTGCGGCGTACATACCAGTTACTCATATCATCCACAAATTCCTGAAGTGCTCTTGCAGTTTCCGGAATACGGTAATTTGCCAGGTTGTCATCCACGGTCTGAATCATGGTGTTCATCTTGGAGAGCAGCCATTTATCCATTACGGAGAGTTTGTCGTAGTCTAATGTATATTTTGTTGCGTCAAATTCATCAATATTCGCATACAGAACGAAGAATGCATAAGTATTCCACAGAGTTCCCATGAATTTACGCTGTCCTTCCTGAACGGCTTTGCCGTGGAAACGGTTCGGCAGCCATGGTGCACTGTTGATGTAGAAATACCAGCGGATCGCATCTGCTCCGTAAGTCTGAAGTGCATCAAACGGATCAACGGCATTTCCTTTGGATTTACTCATCTTCTGACCGTTTTCATCCTGTACATGTCCAAGAACGATAACGTTCTGATACGGTGCTTTGTTGAACAGGATCGTGGACTCTGCCAGCAGAGAATAGAACCATCCTCTTGTCTGGTCAACTGCCTCGGAAATAAACTGTGCCGGGAACTGTTTCTCAAACACGTCTTTATTTTCAAACGGATAATGATGCTGTGCGAACGGCATTGCTCCTGAGTCAAACCAGCAGTCGATCACTTCCGGTACACGGTGCATCGGCTTGCCACACTTCGGACACTTGATCGTGATCTCATCGATGTACGGACGATGCAGTTCTACGGTTTTTGCCTTTTCATTTCCACTCATTTCGAACAGTTCCTGACGGCTTCCGATCGAATGCTGATGTCCGCACTCACACTCCCAAATGTTCAGCGGAGTTCCCCAGTAACGGTTACGGCTGATACCCCAGTCCTGAACATTCTCCAGCCAGTCGCCAAAACGTCCTTTACCGATGCTTTCCGGAATCCAGTTGATGGTGTTGTTATTGCGGATCAGGTCATCTTTGACAGCTGTCATCTTGATGAACCAGGATTCTCTTGCGTAGTAGATCAGCGGAGTGTCGCATCTCCAGCAGTGCGGATAGCTGTGCTCAAACTTCGGTGCATCAAACAGAAGTCCTCTCTCATCGAGGTCTTTCAGCACGAGCGGATCTGCTTTTTTTACAAAGATACCGCCAAACGGTGTATCTTCCGTCAGGTTACCTTTGCCGTCAACCAGCTGTACAAACGGCAGTCCGTATTTACGTCCGACTTTCGCATCGTCTTCACCAAATGCCGGTGCGATATGAACGATACCAGTACCATCTGTCAGTGTTACGTAAGTATCACAAACAACATAAAATGCTTTTTTGTTCTGTTTTTCTGCATGAACGGCTGCACAGCTGTACAGTGGTTCATATTCTTTATATTCCAGGTCTGTTCCTTTGTAATTCTCCAGTACATTGTAAGCATCTTCACCGAGCACCTTGTCAGCCAGAGCCTGTGCAATGTAATAAACACGGCCGTCTTCTTTCATCTGAACTTTTACATAATCCTCATCCGGGTTTACGCAGAGTGCAAGGTTGGAAGGCAGTGTCCATGGTGTGGTTGTCCATGCCAGAATGTAAGCGTCCTCGTCTTTGACTTTGAAACGTACAACAGCAGAACGTTCTTTTACGTCCTTGTAACCCTGTGCCACTTCCTGGGCAGAAAGCGGAGTACCGCAGCGCGGGCAGTAAGGAACGATCTTGAATCCTTTGTACAGCAGGCCTTTTTCCCAGATGGTTTTCAGTGCCCACCATTCAGACTCGATATAGTTATCATCATAGGTAACATACGGATTTTTCATGTCAGCCCAGAAACCAACCGTTCCGGAGAAATCTTCCCACATGCCTTTGTATTTCCATACGCTCTCTTTACATTTATCAATGAAAGGAACCAGTCCATATTCTTCGATCTGATCTTTTCCGTCCAGACCGAGCATTTTTTCTACTTCCAACTCAACCGGCAGACCGTGTGTATCCCATCCGGCTTTACGCGGAACCATCTTGCCTTTCATGGTCTGATATCTCGGAATCATATCTTTGATAACACGGGTCAGAACATGTCCGATATGCGGTTTGCCGTTAGCTGTTGGCGGTCCGTCATAAAAGGTGTAAGTTTCACCTTCTTTACGGTTTTCCATACTCTTTTCAAAGATGTGATTTTCTTCCCAGAATTTCTCAACATTTTTTTCTCTGTCTACGAAATTCAGATTTGTCGAAACTTTTTCGTACATAAGCAACCTCCTGTCCTTATTATAAGGAATAAATCAAAAAGCTGCCATCCTGTAAAAGGATGACAGCCAATACTCTCATAACCACCTGTTACAACATACCGACAAAATGCGATATGCGTTCCCGATAACGGGGGAATCCGGCACGACTTACTTTCAGCGATGCTGTAAAACAGCCTTCAGTCTGCAACTCCGAAGTGATATTCCGCCTGTGTTACTTGTACTCCTTCCCACCCACCGGAGCTCTCTGTGTCTTTTACGACAGACGTACTTGTCTTCTTCTGCGTTATTTTCCTGTTAGTCTGTCCCTATTATATAGTAGAAATTCCGGAAAAGTCAAGGCAAAAAAGTTGTTCAGCTATAAGAGTTGCCTGACAAACATATTCTTTTTCTATTTGTCATTTTCTCAATCTTATATTTGCCAAAAAGTACTAAATATTTCATATATCATCATTGAATTTTCAGTTAAATATGCTATGATAAATTTGAGTTATGATGCCAGAGTGAGAGGGTCCATCACTTTATAACGAAGCAATTCGCCGGCATCATTTTTATTCTCAACATCTTTAATATTTATCTTATGAAAGGAGAGAAAAGAAATGAAGAAAAACACACTCAAACGCTTTATGGCTTCTGCAATGACAGCCGTTATGTGTGTCAGCTCACTGGGAACATTAGCTGTAAATGCTGCTCCTGCTGACCCGGCTGCTGAAACCTCTGTTGTCGACAATCTGATGAGCAAAATGACGCTCCGTCAGAAGATCGCCCAGATGATGATGCCTGATTTCCGTAAATGGCAGACAGAATCGGACTCGGGACAGAAAAATTTCCAGGTGATGAACGATGAAGTGGCTCAGATCATCAAGGATTATGATTTCGGCGGAGTTATTCTTTTCGCTGAAAATGTAGCTCAGACAGATCAGACACTGAAACTGACAACGGATCTTCAGGAAGCTGCCACAGGCGGAACCGACGGCAGCAACATCCCACTGCTCCTGACAATCGACCAGGAAGGCGGTATTGTTTACCGTCTCGGAAGCGGAACAGCTCTTCCTGGAAACATGGCTCTCGGTGCAACCAGAAGCACGGACGCTGCAACACAGTCCGGAGAAGTGATCGGACGCGAGCTGAGTGCCCTCGGCATTAACGTAGACTTTGCACCTGTTGCCGATGTCAACAGCAATCCTTCCAACCCGGTTATCGGCCTTCGTTCTTACGGAAGCGATCCGGAACTGGTAGGAAGCATGGCAACTGCTGCCATGAAAGGTATGCAGAAGTACAACATCGCTACTGCTGCCAAACATTTCCCGGGTCATGGCGATACCGCTACAGACTCCCACACAGGTCTTCCTTGTGTAGACAAATCTCTGGACGAACTCAGACAGTGTGAACTCGTTCCGTTCCAGAAAATGATCGACAACGGCGTAGACATGCTGATGACAGCACACATTCAGTATCCACAGGTTGAAAAAGAAACTGCCATTTCCAAGAAAGACGGTTCCGAGATCAGTCTCCCGGCAACGCTTTCCAAAACCATTCTTACTGACCTTGTAAGAAACGAAATGCACTATGACGGCATCATCGTAACCGATGCCCTGAACATGGATGCGATTTCTCAGAACTTCGGCGAAACCGATACCTGCATCCGTGCCATCAAAGCCGGTGTTGACATTTGCCTGATGCCGACTATCCTCAGAAGCAAGGCAGATATGTCGAAAATGGATGCGATCCTGGACGGCGTAGAAAATGCTGTTAATTCCGGAGAAATCTCTGTGGATCGCATCAACGAATCTGTTAAGAGAATCCTTTCTCTGAAAGAAAAGAGAGGCATCCTGAATTACACAAGCGATACTCGTACTTACGAGGAAAAACTTGCCGTTGCAAACGAGCAGGTTGGTTCTGAACAGAATCGTGACATTGAGAGAAATATTTCTGCCCAGGCTGTTACCATTATCAAAAATAACGACAATATTCTGCCGCTGAAACCGCAGGCAGGACAGAAAGTGCTTCTGCTTGGTGCATACAACAACGAAACTCCGGGACTCGCACTTGGTATGAGACGTGTGATCGCAGATCACATCATCAGCGGAAAAGTAGATTATGAGACATTTCGTTATACTTCTGCAAACCTTGACCAGGTAAAACAGAAAATTGACGATGCTGACTACGTGATCGTTATTTCCGAAGTTTCCACAAACTTTTCCAACTGGCTGACCACACAGCCGACCGCTATCACAGAATACGCAAAAGCACAGGGCAAGAAATCCATCGTTATGAGTATTTCCAAACCTTATGATGTTGCAAACTACGCTGATTCTGATGCGATCGTAGCTGTATACGGAAACAAAGGTATGGATCCGACAGAAGCTCTGAAACCGGATAATGCATTTGGTCCGAACATCATCGCCGGCGTAGAAGTTATCTTTGGTCGCTTCGCTGCATCCGGTAAACTTCCGGTTAATGTTCCAGTTATCGAAAATGGTCAGATGACATCCGATATCAAATACGCTTTCGGTTATGGTCTGACTTACGATGCAGTCGAACCAAGTTCCTATTATGCAGTTGAAAACTCACTGCTGAACTTCTACAATACATGGAAAGACGCTGATCTTTCTGTTTATACAGCAGATTCCGCAGCTGCACTGAAGAGTGCTTTAACTGCTGCAAAAGCTGTTCTTGACAAATCCAATGCTTCCATCACAGAAATGGACAGTGCTGTGTCCGCTCTGGTCGATGCAGTCAACAACCTGGCATACGGTGTTCAGAAAACACATCTGAATGTTGCCATCGTTGCTGCTGACAAGCTTCTGGAACGTGCTGCTGATTATGAAAACACCGAAGATCTGACAGCTGCTCTGACAGCTGCAAAAGCTGTTTATGCAAACACATCTGCTACTCAGACAGAAGTTGACCGTGCTGCTTCCACACTGCTGGATGCACTGGCTGCTATGGCTGAAAGAGCTGACCTCGCCGCTCTGAAAAAACTGGTTGCTTCCGCAGGCGGTCTGGAAGAAAAAGACTTTACATCCGACAGCTATAAAGATCTGAAAGATGCAATGGATGCTGCAAAAGACGTCATTGATGACCTGAACCGTACACCGGAGGCGATCGGCAAGGCATATGCTGATATCATCACTGCGATCACCAATCTGGAACGTGTCGGAAACAAAGCTGCTCTGATTGCTGTCATCGCAAAAGCAGAAGCCATCGTTGCTGCAAAAGACAGCTATGTATCTTCTACACTGAACGGTCTGGAAGAAGCTCTGGCTGCCGGAAAAGCAGTGAATGACAACCCGAATGCACTTCAGGATGCAATCAACAATGCAGTTACCTTGCTGACCGAAAAAGTTGCAAACGTTCGTCTGCTTGGCGACGTAAATAACGACGGCAGCGTAACTACTGCCGACAGTGCACTGCTGCTTCGTTCTGCCGCTGAACTTGATACTCTGGACGATGCTGCAACCGTAAGTGCAGATATGAACCAGGACGGTATTGCAGACACTTCCGATGCCGTTCTGATCCTGCAGACAGCTGCTGAATTCTGATGCAGAAGTTTTTACCGATCAAAAAATCGATTTTTATAGTTTGTCTTGCCATGATGCTGTGCTGGATTCCTGTCACAGCACATGCCGCAGGGCACAGGGAAGCACCAACATCTCCCACACGCATTTTATTTGTGGGAAACAGCTATACACAGCGAAATCATATGCCAAATATTTTTCGGAAACTGTGCAAGAGTTCCGGGCAGAACGTGATCGTAAGGTCACTCACCAATCCGGGACATTCCCTGAAAAATACAAGCAATCCTACAACTGCCAACGGCAGAAAACTTTACCGGCTTCTGCGTATGCAGCGATGGGATTACGTCATTTTGCAGGATCGACGCTATTATCCGATTTCCAAACCACAGCGTATGAAAAGAACCATCCGCAAGCTGGCTCCTTATATTCAGGCCAGCGGTGCAAAGATGGTCCTTTATCAGACATGGGCCCCGGGGAAATGGCATAATGATTATGACCGGTACGATTCCGTGTCAAACCGCTCTGATTACCAGAGTATTCTTAACCGTACGATTGCGGAGATCGCCGAAGAGCACAATGCTCTCGTCGCTCCGGTTGGCACAGCATTTCTGCTCTGCAGCCATTCTTCGTATGGGATCAAACTTCTGATGGGTGACTATTCGCACCCAACCGCAGAAGGAAGTTACCTGGCAGCATGCGTCATTTACAACACTGTTTTTTCGAGATCCTCAATGGGCATACCCTATACCGGAACTCTTGATGTGATGACTGCATTCAAGCTCCAGAAACTGGCTGAAACTGTATGTTTTGCATCTTAACCGGAGCAATATTTTCAACGAAATCACTCCACAGATATATACAGTGATCCTGCCGCAAAAAAAATCCGGAACAAAACAGTTTTTACTGTCCGTTCCGGATTTTTTATTTCTTTCATTTATTTGTGTTTCTTTTTTACTGCTGTTTCTCTTCGATGATCTTCTGGCTGTCGCTGTTCAGAATCTCCATAAATTCTTCTCCGGTGATCGTCTCATGCTCGTAAAGGAATTTTGCGATCTCATGCAGCTTCATAACGTTGTCTTCCAGGATTTTTTTTGCCTTCTGATGCTGTTCTTTGACCAGCTGAACGACTTTCTGGTCGATCAGCGTCTGTGTCTCCATGGAGCATGTCAAAGAGCTGTCTCCGCCAAGATACTGGTTAGAAACGCTTTCCATGGCTACCATATCAAACTCTTCGTTCATACCGTAACGTGTGATCATGGCTCTTGCAAATTTCGTTGCCTGCTCGATATCATTGGAAGCTCCGGTTGTGATCTCACCAAAGATCAGTTCTTCTGCCGCACGGCCGCCGGTAAAGGTTGCGATCTTGTTTTCCATCTCTGTTTTGTTCATCAGGAAATGCTCGCCCTCTTCTACCTGCATCGTATAGCCGAGTGCACCGGAAGTTCTCGGAATGATCGTGATCTTCTGAACCGGTGCGGAATTAGTCTGCATGGCAGCAACCAGTGCATGACCAACCTCATGATAGGAAACGATCAGTTTCTCTTTATCCGACAGGATACGGTTTTTCTTCTGATATCCTGCGATAACAACTTCCACGCTCTCCATCAGATCTGCCTGTGTTGCAAATTTGCGTCCGCAGCGTACAGCATGAAGTGCTGCTTCATTCACGATATTTGCAAGTTCCGCTCCGGATGCTCCGGATGCAGCTCTGGCGATCGCATTGAAATCTACGTTATCCGCAAGTTTGATCTTTTTTGCATGGACTTTCAGAATATCCACACGACCCTGAAGATCCGGCAGTTCCACCGGAATACGACGGTCAAATCGTCCCGGACGGAGCAGTGCCGGGTCAAGAGAATCCGGCTGGTTGGTCGCTGCCAGAATGACAACACCTTTTGAACCGTCAAATCCATCCATTTCCGTGAGCAGCTGATTCAGCGTCTGCTCACGCTCATCGTTGCCGCCGATGCGTCCGTCACGTTTCTTGCCGACCGCATCGATCTCGTCGATAAAGACGATACACGGTGCTTTCTCGCTTGCCTGTTTGAACAGGTCACGCACTTTTGCAGCACCCATACCGACAAACATCTCAACAAACTCAGAACCGGAGATCGAGAAGAACGGTACGTTCGCCTCACCTGCAACTGCTTTTGCCAGCAATGTTTTACCGGTTCCCGGAGGGCCTACAAGCAGTGCACCTTTTGGCATCGATGCTCCGATCTCCTGATATTTGCCGGGATTGTGAAGGAAATCTACGATCTCTGTAAGCAGTTCTTTTGCTTCTTCCTCT
>ENA-USUG01002340-USUG01002340.1-human-gut-metagenome-genome-assembly--contig:-NODE-2340-length-28965-cov-8.553898_pt1 | contig 28965 bp, 29 predicted proteins | sample MGYA00250059_ERZ773394 | MGnify/ENA primary metagenome ERZ773394 (study PRJEB29103, sample SAMN06111957) | human gut metagenome | biome: human gut; feature: ankylosing spondylitis patient; material... | reverse complement strand
CACCTTGACCTCTGATACGATAAAGAGCATTACAGGGCGTAGTTGGATAATCAATTGTTTTAATTAGGCTTTAGTATAAAAAAACAATCTTTGGACGACAAAAGCGCCGGTTGACAATGTCAACCGGCGCTTGACGCTATTTTGAAAGTTAAGACTTTGCCTTGGAGGCGGCGCGCATACGGGCCGAGTGATCGAGGATGCGCTTGCGCATGCGAAGGCTCTTGGGCGTGACCTCAAGCAGCTCGTCGTCCGCGAGATATTCCATGCTCTGCTCCAGAGACAGGACCTTGGGCGGCGCAAGACGAATCGCCTCATCCGAGCCTGCCGCGCGCATGTTGGTCAGCTGCTTTCTCTTGCAGACGTTGACGGACATGTCCTCGTTGCGGTTGCACTGGCCGACGATCATACCGGCGTACACGTCCGTACCCGGAGCAATGAAGAGTGTGCCGCGGTCCTGCACGTTGCCTAAACCGTAGGCGCAGGCCTCGCCGGTCTCGAACGCGACAAGAGAGCCCGTAAGCCTGCGCTCAATGTCGCCCTTGACCGGCTCATAGGTTTCAAGCGTGGAGGCCATAATGCCCTCGCCGCGGGTGTCGGTCAGAAATTCGTTGCGGTAGCCAAAGAGGCCTCTTGTCGGGACGAGGAACTCCAGACGCATCCGGCTTCCGATCGGGGTCATGGAGATGAGCTCACCCTTGCGCTGCGCCATCTTGTCGATGACGGAGCCGACGGAAGTTTCGGGAACGTCTGCTACCATGCGCTCAATGGGCTCGCAGAGCTTGCCGTCGATCTCCTTATTCAGAACGTGCGGCGTGGAGACCTGGAACTCGTAGCCCTCGCGGCGCATGGTCTCGATGAGGATCGAAAGGTGCATTTCGCCGCGGCCCGCGACGTTGAAGGAGTCTGTGCCGACCTCCTTGACATGAAGAGACACATCCTTTAAAAGCTCTCTTTGCAGCCGGTCGCGCAGGTTCCGGGAGGTGACATATTTGCCCTCGCGGCCCGCGAACGGCGAGTCGTTGATGGAGAACGTCATTTCGATCGTCGGGTCGGAGATCTTTACGAACGGCAGCGGCTCGACCGCGTCCGCCACACAGAGCGTACGTCCGATGGTGATATCCGAAATGCCGGAGAAGGCGACGATCTCGCCCGCGCTGGCTTCCTCGATGGGGCTTCTGCCAAGGCCTGTGAACTCATAGAGCGTGACGATCTTCTGCTTTTCCTTGATCGAGGGATCATGATAGTCGCAGACGATGACCTCCTGGTTCTGGCGCACGGTGCCGCGCTCAATGCGGCCGATGCCGATACGGCCGACGAACTCATTGTAGTCGATGGACGAAACGAGCACCTGCAGCGCGCCCTCGCGGTCGCCCTTGGGGGGATCGATGTAGTTGATGATCGTCTCGAACAGCGGGGTCAGGTCGGCTCCCTCTTCGTCCGGGCTGTAGGACGCGATACCGCGCCGCGCCGAGCAGAACAACGTCGGAGACTCGAACTGCTCTTCCGTTGCGTTGAGGTCCAGCAGCAGCTCCAATACCTCGTCGATGACCTCGTGGACACGTGCGTCCGGGCGGTCGATCTTGTTCACGACAACGATGACCTTGTGGCCGAGCTCCAGCGCCTTTTGCAGCACGAAGCGCGTCTGCGGCATGGGGCCCTCGGCCGCGTCGACCAGCAGCAGAACGCCGTCGACCATCTTCAAAATACGCTCGACCTCGCCGGAGAAGTCGGCGTGGCCCGGGGTGTCGACAATGTTGATCTTGTAGTCTTTATAGTGTACGGCGGTGTTCTTCGCCAGAATCGTGATGCCGCGCTCGCGCTCGAGATCGCCCGAGTCCATCACACGGTCTGCAACCACCTGATTTTCGCGGTAAACGCCGCCCTGCTTTAACATCTGATCGACCAGGGTCGTCTTGCCATGGTCAACGTGCGCGATGATCGCAATGTTCCGAAGCTTGTCCTGCGTCATATCCTGCGCCCCTTTCTTTTCTTCGTCAAGAATCTAACAAACATGTATTCTAACACAGGAAAACCGTGATTACAAGATTTTTCGGCCAAATTTCATACCAAATTTCGCGGCGTTCCCGGTATTTTTTTGAAGCAATTCTACCCATTGGGGAACCCCTGCATACCACCGCGGCATAAAATGGACGGAAGGAGGGATTCCATGAATCAGATTGACTGCAAACAGGCGCAGAACGTCTGGAGCCGCGTCATGGCGGCGCAGGCGGGCGCGCAGGGTACATCCGCAAATCCACCTGTGCAGGTGAAAGCTGCGCAGGAAGAACAGACCGCGTCCATTACCCCCGAGCAGCTGCTGTCAAGCATTGAATACGAGATGCTGGACGCTGCTACCTATCAGTGTCTGGCCGCGCGTATGTCCGGCTGCGCGCAGAAGACGCTCCGGGCGCTCTCGCAGGACGAACGCCGCCACGCAAAGGAGCTCTCGGCGATGTATTTTCTTCTGACAGGCAAAAAGGTCTGCCCCAAGAAGCCAGACTCCCCCTGCATCACCTGCAACGCCGAGACTTTACGACGGCAGTATCAGGGCGAGCTTGCCGCGCGCGACCGCTATGAAGCGCTTGCACCGCTCGCCGGGGCCAGAGCCTGCACGCTGCGGGAAATCGCGCTCGACGAGTGCCGCCACGCCCAGAAACTCTATGAGCTGCTCCAAAGCTGCCTCTGAGCGAACGTAAAATCTATTGATTTTTGCACATTTGAGCAATCCATGCGTAGGGGGCGATTGAGCACATCGCCCCGGCAAATAAACCCGATTTTACGGAAATCTCCGGCGAATTCGTAATTGCCATTGGGGCGATGTGCTCAATCGCCCCTACGAAATCAGCCTGCGTGTCAAAAACGACGCAGTGGGAAGTGCTCTGCTTCGCGATGGACGTTTTGGCCAAACGGAACGGGTGGGAGTAGTACATAACGACGAAAACAGGAGTGGTGACCGTGAGTAGAGTGAATTGCTTGACGTCATGGAAAAGGCGCGCTGCAGAACTGTTTATTCTGCAACGCGCCCTTCCGTTTTTGTATGCTGTTCTGACGTTTTTCAGCGCCCAAAGAGCTCCGTGGTTTTCTGCATCCGTTCCGCGATGGGCACGCCGAAGGGACAGCGCGATTCGCAGGCATGGCAGCCGATGCACTCAGATGCGGTATGCTCCAGCGCTTCATAGTGGGAACGTACCGTAGCGGGCACCTCCGGCTGCATGGTTGCAAGGTCGTAGAACTTGTTAATCATGGCGATATCGAGCTGTGCAGCACAGGGCTTGCAGTGTCCGCAGTAGGTGCATTCCCCACGGTAGGAGTGGAACGGCGCATTGGAAAGCACCGACGCGTAGTCCGTTTCGTCATTGGACGCGGTTTCATAGGCTACCGCCTGATCAACCTGCTCTTTGGTGTCGTAGCCGCACATGATGGCGCTGACAGCCGGACGCGTCAGCGCGTAGTGAATGCACTGCACCGGACTCAGGCGCACGCCGAACGGAGAACGCTTTTCGTCAAACAGTCTGCCGCCGGCGAAGCCCTTCATGACTGTGATGCCGACGTCATTTTCTTCACAGATGCGGTATAGCTTCGCGCGGACTGGGTCCGTTCCCTTGAGTCCCGCGTCAAATGTTTCCGCAAACATCGTGTCAATATTCTCGCTCGCGGGCAGCATATCAAAGGCCGGATTGATGCTGAAGAGAATCATCTCCACATACCCGGACTCGGCGGCTTTCCTGGCGACCTTTGGGTTGTGGGAGCTCATGCCGATGTGGCGGATCACGCCGCTGTTTTTAAGCTCCATGACGTAACCCAGATAGTCCGAGTGCTGCATCTGCTCCCACTCTTTTTCGGAGTCCACATAGTGAATCATGCCGAGGTCAATATAGTCCGTCTGCAAGCGACGCAGAAGGTCCTCAAACGCGGGGCGGACATATTTCATGTCGCGCGTCCTGAAATACTGCTCGTCCTTCCATGTAGAGCCGATGTGTCCCTGAATGTACCATTGTCTGCGGTTATCTTTGATACCTTTGCCGATGATGTCTCTCGACTTCGGGTCAGGCATCCAGCAATCTAAAATGTTGATGCCCTGCGCGGACGCATAGTGAATCAGGTCGATACCGTCCTCCTCCGGGTGGCGCTCCAACCACTCGCCGCCAAAGCCAATTTCGCTGACTTGCAGTTCCGTTTTTCCCAATCTTCTGAGTTTCATGTTCTTTTCTCCATCGTATTCTATTGCATTCTTATTTATTTCTCTTTTGACCTAATTTTCGGCTGATATTGCATGTTCGACACGTTATAGACGGTGATAAATGCCTTCGGGTCTTCGCGGTTGATAAACGTCATCAGCTTCTGATACTCACTTTTATCGACAATGGTGATAATCTCATTGTGCTTTTCAAAGTTATACGCGCCGATAGCCTCATAGATCGTCGCGCCGCTGTGCAGGTCGTTGATGATAAACTTCCGGAGTTCTTCTTCCTTCTCGGTGATGATGCAGACGCGGCGCTTTTTGTTGTGGTCGAAAATAAAGTTGTCCAGAACAATGCCGTTAAAATAGGTACCGAGGACGCTCAGAACCACGGTTTTCTTGTCGTAGACAAACGCGGCCGAAAGCGCCACACACATGCCTGCCAGCGACATGGCTCTTCCCAGCTCCACGTGCAGATATTTGTTTAGAATCTTCGCCACGATGTCCAGTCCGCCGGAGGACGCGTTCCGGTTAAACAGGATGCTCAGACCGATGCTGACCACCAGAATGTAGCAAAGCACATCGAGCTCCTGACTGCCCGTCATGGAACTGAAATTCGGGAACACAAGTTCAAACAGCCCTATGAATAATGGCAGCAGGATACTCGTATAGACAGTCTTTGCGCCAAACTCTTTTCCGCAGGTTAGAAACCCGATGATCAAGAGCACCACGTTCAGAATCATTGTGATGGCTGACAGCGGCAGCGGAATAAAGTTGGACAGCACAATGCCAAGGCCTGAAATGCTGCTGACGGACGTGTGACTCGGCACCAGAAAAAAGAAGACCGCTGCCGCGATAATCGCCACCGCCGCGGTCAGGATGATAATTTCTTTGATCAGTTCTGCGTAATGCAGCTTTTGATTTTGCATCGCTGCGCCTCCGATGTTTGTTTTGTATTTATATATCATATCATACTTTTGTTCCGGTTACAATGTGCCGCGAACACGCCCAGTGTGCATTTTGTCTTGCAATCTCTATTGCTATGATGTACAATATTATCTATAAATTAAATTTGATTGAGCAGATATATATGACAGAACCGTGACTGATTTGGGAGGTTGCGCATGAACGAACCTGTGAAAAACGAGATTCAGCTGTTTGAAGATCAGAAGATCCGCGTGGCGTGGGACGCAGAGCGGGAGGAATGGTATTTTTCCATTGTGGACGTGGTTACGGTTCTGACCAACAGCACAGACCCAACGGCATACTGGCGCAAGCTGAAGCAGCGGCTAAAGGCAGAGGGCAACGAAACCGTGACAAACTGTCACGCTTTGAAAATGCGGGCGGCGGACGGTAAAAACCGCCTCACCGACGTTGCCGACACCGAGCAGCTTCTGCGCATCATCCAGTCCATTCCATCTAAGAAGGCCGAGCCATTCAAGACATGGCTGGCGATGGTCGGCCGGGAGCGCATTGAGGAGACCATCGACCCGGAGCAGGCGATCGACCGCGCGCTGGAAACCTATCTGAAAAAGGGTTACTCGGAAGAGTGGGTACATCAGCGGCTGCTTGCTATCCGCATCCGAAACGAGCTGACGGACGAGTGGAAAAGTGCGGCGTGCAGAAAGGCAAAGAATACGCCATTCTCACGGATGAGATCACCTGCGCATGGTCTGGCATGAACACGCGGCAGTATAAAAACCTCAAGGGCTTGAGAAAGGAAAATCTCCGTGACGATATGAGCGATCTGGAGTTGGTGCTGACCATGCTGGCAGAAGCGTCCACGACCGATATTGCGAAAGCGGAACAGCCGCAGGGCTTTGACGAAAATCAGAAGGTCGCCCGGCGCGGCGGCAATGTCGCGGGCGTGGCAAGAAAAGCGCTGGAAGTCGAAACCGGCAAGCCTGTCGTTACCGCGCAGAACGCCGAGAGCTTCCGCCAACTCGTCACGGACATTGTCACAGACGCGGCACAGCTGCCGGAGCAGACGGAGGAGAACACGGATGGGAAATGAGCCGAAAAGCAACTACCGAGGAATCCTCGGCAGCTGGCGCCAGACGGAACAATATCTCAAGGGTGAATGCAAATGATTGAACGCTTTGACATTGCGGGGTATGCCCGCATTTCGGTCGATGAAGAGCTCGACCGCGACAATGTGTCGATTGAAAACCAGAAGTCCATTATTGAGGATTTCGTAACAACGCACTTTCCAAACAGCACGCTGACATTTTTTGAAGACCGCGACCGCTCGGGCTACACGTTCGAGCAGCGCGAGGGGTATCAGGAAATGCGCCGGGGGCTGATGAGCCACAAATACGACATTCTCATCGTCAAAGACTTCTCGCGCTTCTCCCGCCGCAACTCGCGGGGACTTGTAGAACTGGAGGATTTGCGCGACGCGGGCGTGCGGATCATCTCGATCGGCGATAACATCGACTTTCCGAACGATGACGACTGGCTGAAAATCCAGTTCCAGTTTTTAATTAACGAAATGCCGGTCACGGACACGTCGAAAAAGGTGCGCAGCGTTGTGAAGCGGCGGCAGGAGGAGGGGCGCTGGCTCTGCGCCGCGCCGTATGGCTATATTCTGAACAAGCAGCAGGTCTTTGAGATCGTGCCGACCGAGGCGGAGGTTATCCGGACAATTTTCAAGCTATACCTGGACGGCTGGGGCTACAAGAAAATTGCCAACTATCTGACGGATAACAACGTGCCTACGCCGCGGATGTCCGAGTGTGAGCGCCGCGCCGCCGCCGGGGAGACTGTCCGCCGCAAGACGAAAGCGGCCTGGGCGATCGTCACGGTACAGGGGATTTTAGATAACGATTTTTATATCGGCACGCTGCGGCAGGGCAAGTTCACGCGCGTGAAAATCAACGGCACAGACCGAAAATTGGACGAGCACGAGCACCGCGTCTTTGAGCATCACCATCAGGAAATCATCGACTACCGCACGTTTGCAACGGTGCGCGCGCTGCGCGAGAGCCGTTCGACGAACAATTATCGCGGCGTGAAAGTCAATGACAACGTGTACTCCGGTTTGCTGGTTTGCGGCGACTGCGGCAGTCCGATGTTCGCTATGAGCCGGAGCGATTTAGCGCCGGCCTACACCTGCGGAACGTATCACCGCCGCGGCCTCAAGGGGTGCACGAGTCACCATATCCGCGTGGAAACGCTCGACGCGCTGGTCAAGGACTATGTGCGCAAGGTGTGCGACAATTCCAGCAGCATGCTTGAACGGTTGAACGCCGATTTAGAGAAGGAACAGGCCGACATTGCGGAAACGAAGCGTACGGAAGAAAACCTGGAAGCCTTGCTGCTTGAGAAGCAGGAGGAGCTGAAAGCGACCAAGCGCCAGCGCATTCGGGACATCATGAAGCACCCGGAGCAGGAGGAACTCTTGGAGGAAACCTACGACGAGCTGGAAGCGGAGCTGACGCAGCGCATTGCGGGCATCCAGCACCAGATCGAATTTGCCAGCGACAAACGAAACACCATCATCCGCATCAACCGCGTAGCAAAGACTGCCATCGACGTGTTCAATGACATTCTGGAAAAGCCGTCGCTCGACCGCAACAACCTCAATCTGATGATTGAGAAAATCCGGGTGTTTGAAGATCACATCGAGGTGCAGCTCAAGGCGGACATCGACAGCCTGCTCAAAACCGGTGCGCTTCCGGAGGACACCGGAAATTTAAAGTCAGACACGGAGAGTAACGAATTACCGCGGGTCGATGTGGGCATCGACCCCTACGAAACCGAAATCGTCCAGAGGGCCAAAAACCATGAGGACAAGGTTTTCTGTGTCAGTGTTATCAGCAGCGGCGACCCGTTGGAGATTTATACGGAGAAGGACGGCGAGGTCATTTTTAAAAAGTACTCCCCGATGGGCGATCTGACGGACTTCGCCGCGCAGATCTGCGAATCCATCGGCAAGAACACCGGCCACATCGCCGCCGTTTCCGACCGGGACGCGGTCATTGCGGCCTACGGCGTGCAGCGGCGCGAGCTCATGGACAAGCACTGCTCACAGGAGCTCGAGCAGCTTATGGAGGCCCGAAAAATCTATCGCTATCAGCCGGGGCAGGCAAAAATTTACCCCTCCGACGCTTCGGAGCGGTACTATCTTGGTGTGAGCGCGCCGATTTTATCCGAGGGTGACCTGATGGGCTGCGTGATGCTGCTTCTCGAGGAGCAGGACGCGCCGCTTGGGGAAGCCGAGCAGAAGCTCGTGCAGACCGTCGCAGGCTTTTTGGGCCGGCAGATGGAGAATTAAACACGCATCCGGGACGTCCGTAGGGGGTGATGTGGGCATCGCCCCCTACGCGTTGGTTTTCGGATATCCCGTATACGCGCGGAAAACCGCAAAATCCCGGAAGTGCGGCTTTTTTCGTGCGTTCTATTGATATTCTGCGTCATTTGGACTAAAATAGTCGCAGAAGATTCAAAATACGTCGGGAGGCGGAGAGAAAATGGACTATGTGACAGAAGCGAAGGCGCTCGGGTTTACGGACGCGGCGCTCATGCCGGTACGGGAGCTTGTGATCGTGCCGGAATACCGCGTGTTCTGCGAAGAAAATCTCTGCGGGAATTATAACGTTCTGCCTGCCTGTCCGCCTGCGAGCGGGACAGTCGAGGAAATGACGGCACGCGTGCGGCAGTATGAGACGGCGCTCGTTCTCATGGTCGAGCATACGCCGAAGGACTATACCGATCGTCAGGAGCAGAAGGCGGCCAAGCGGCACCAGAACGAGCTGACCGAGCAGCTGATAAACCGCATGCACGAAAACGGCACAACGGATACGCTCATGATGGGTGCGGGCCCCTGGAAAACGGCCTCGTGCATGTCGGCCTACTGCGTAAACGCGCAGAAGATGGCGGACTTTGTGGGCATGAAGTGCTGGGATAACGACGGGAAAATCCGCTATTTCTCGCTGATTCTGTTCTGAGCGCTTGATTTGCAGGCCGCTTTGCGGTACAATCAGGAAAACGACGGCGCGCGCCTCGCGCGAACGACAACAGGAGAGGTTACAACATGGATTTCAAGGATATCGAATTGCAGATCTGCCCGCACTGCGGCGGAGACGGCATTCTGGAGGATGAAAACGGCTGGTGCTGCTATGTGACGTGCATGGACTGCGGCGCGCACACCGCGCAGGTCGATTACCATACGCCGGGCGAGCGTCTGGATGCGGCCAAACGCGCGGCAACGCTCTGGAACATCGGCAAGGTCGTCTCAAGTCATCCGGGCGAATAAGAAACCCAATACGTACAAAAATCCCGTCAGCGATATGCTCGCTGACGGGATTTCTTTTTCTATTAACCTGCCGCGCTCTGGGAATTGCCCTCGAAGGTTTCGATGCGGCGGATTTTGCCGCCGATGGCGGAGAATTTGCCGATGATGTCCTCATAGCCGCGCTCGATATAATGCGCGTCCTCAATCGTCGTTGTGCCCTCGGCGCACAGCGCTGCAATCACCATCGCCGCGCCCGCACGAAGGTCGCACGCACGCACCTCGCAGCCGTGCAGCTGCGTCACGCCGTCGATGACCGCCGTCTTACTTTCCACCTGAATGCTCGCACCCATGCGGTTGAGCTCGGCGGTGTAGCGGAAACGGTTGTCGTAAATGCCCTCGGTCACAAGGCTTGTCCCCTCGGCCAGCGCCATACACACGGCGATCTGCGGCTGCATGTCGGTCGGAAAGCCCGGATACGGCATGGTCTTCACATTCGAGCGGCGGAGCCGGTGGTCGGCTTCGACCCGGATTGCGTCGTCGTACTCCGTGACCTTTGCGCCCATCTCGCGCAGCTTCGCGGTGATGCAGTCGAGGTGCTTCGGAATGACGTTATCGACCGTCACATCGCCGCCCACGGCAGCCGCCGCAGCCATATAGGTTCCGGCCTCGATCTGGTCGGGAATGATCGTGTAATTGCCGCCCTTCAGCTGGCCAACGCCGCGAACCTTAATGACATCGGTTCCCGCGCCGGATACCTTCGCGCCCATGGCGTTCAGGAAGTTCGCAAGGTCAACGATATGCGGCTCCTTCGCGCAGTTTTCGATGATCGTCATGCCGCTGCAAAGAACGGCAGCCAGCAGAATGTTCATCGTCGCGCCGACGGAAACAATGTCAAGGTACACATGGCCGCCCTGGAGGCCGCCATCGGGCGCATCTGCGCAGACATAGCCGCCCAGCTGCTCGACGCTCGCGCCCATCGCCTCAAAGCCCTTGATGTGCTGGTCGATGGGACGCACGCCGAAATTGCAGCCGCCGGGCATGGCGACGCGCGCGTGGCCAAAGCGTCCGAGCTCTGCGCCGATGAGATAGTAGGAAGCGCGGATGCGGCGCACAAGATCGATGGGTGCCGTAGCGTTGCGCACGTGCGAGCAGTCGATCTCGAGCGTGTTCCGGCCGAAGCGGCGGATGTTCGCGCCCATATTTCTTAAAATTTCAAGCAGCAGCCGGACGTCTGAGATATCCGGAACATTTTCAATGCGGCAAACGCCGTCGACCAGCAAGCTCGCGGGCAGGATCGCGACCGCCGCGTTCTTTGCACCCGAAATATTGACATGACCAGACAGGCGGGTTCCGCCCTGCACGATATATTTAATCAAAGTTCAAATCCCTCGATCGGAAGTATTTCCTGAAAGCTCAGAAGTTACGATGCCAATTCATCCATTTGCATGGAAATTTTACTTGCGCACCCCATAAGAATACCACAGGCGTGCGGCAATGTAAAGGAAAAATGACAATTCTGGAACAAAATTCTTCATAAATTTTTAAGAATTTCGACACGGACGTTCGCGCCCTTACGACACCAGCTGACGTACCTCGCGCGTAATACCGCTGACATGGAACGTGCCCGCGTCCGTTTCGATCCGCCAGACCGGTACAAAGCGCATCGCGCTCGAGGCCGTTTCCGAGTGAACGTACCCCTGCTCACAGGAGAGAATTTCGCTTCCCACCCAGCCGAGGCTGTCGCGGCTCGAAAGCAGGCACACCAGAGCGTCCGCGCAGGAGATGCACGCGCTTTCCGATACGCGCACTGTCTCGCCCGTCGGGTAAAACGTCCCATCGACGCGGGAAAGGGCGCTGTTGCGGTAGGTGAACGTGAGCGCGCTTTCAAAAACGGGCACGCCGCAGAGGCTCTGCACCGCCGTCACGCTGTAGACCCCGGCGGATTCGCGCAGCGGCTCGGAGATGGCGCTGAGATCAAAGTCCATCGAGCGAAGATAGCGCCTCGTCGCGCGCGCCAGATCGTGCGCCTGCGTTGCGCCGGTCAGCCTTGCGGTCAGCTCCCCGGAGCGGCTGAGCTGCATCGAACCGAGCTCAGAGGTGTAGCTTGCAAGCCCACGGGCCGCCGTCTCCTGCGATACCGCCTTGCTGCCGAGCAGCGCCTGCGCGGCATTGGACGCGTCCGGGTTTTCGAGCTCGATGGCATAGAGCGTCTGGCTGTCGGGAAGGCTTGATGCGTCCAGCGTCAGGCCATAGGAGCTGTAGAGCTCCTCGAGCTTTTCGTGGACGTTTCGCTCCGCGCCCGTTCTGGCCGCCTGCGTCGGCACAACTGCGGGCAAAAGCCCCAGAACGCCGAGCAGCAAAATGAGCAGAATCAGATTTTTGATCTTGGAAGCAGACATACCGGCACCTCCCCTACGACCGCCATCCGGCCGTCACGCCGGAGGAGGTATCGCTGTAGATGAGCCCCAGCTCACTGCCGTCCGGCAAAATTGCCGCCGCCTGCGCGGGCGGGAGAACGGAGACGGTCTGGGTCGTGAGCGTATACGTGCGCAGAAGGAGCCTCACCTGCACGATGGACGCGCCCGAGAAGCGGATTTCCGCGCCGTGGCCGCCAGAAGGGTAGACGGGAATGCCGTTTAAATAGTAGTCGAACGTGCAGACCGTTTCCGAACCATCCTTTTGAAGCCCGGTCAGATACAGCCGCGCGTCGCCGGAAGCGCCCGCCGTCATTGTGGAAAGAAGGCTTCTCGCGCATTCAACGAGGTCGGCTTCCTCACCCGACGCGGCGCGAAAGCGCGTGACCTGCCCGTCGGAGCGGAGCGTGAGCTCGCCCGCAGCAGAGATGGAGAGGGCGTAGCCGGTTTCCGTATAGGTTGTGTTGCCCGCGTCGTCGGTGTAGCGCGCGTCGCCGTAGGGGTTGAAGCCAAGGCTCGAGGCAAGCGCGTCCGAAAAGCGCGCGTCGCAGGGATTTGCCGCCGAGGCCTCGTGAATGGCGGGCGTCTGCCCGGGAAGCAGGCTCAAGGGCGCGAGCGTGTCAAAGCGGGACTGCGCGTCTTCAAAGGCGAAGAAGCTTCCGTCCGGCGTGCAGCTTTGCAGCAGCTGCTCGAGGCTTTCTGCGCGCATCTGCGTCTGGCAGGAGAAGAGCTCCTCGCCCGCGAGATAGAGCGTCACATACACGCCGTCCCCGGCCAGAATGAACCAGCGGCTCTGCGTGTCCAGATCAGTATCCACATGCAGCCATGAAGCGGCAAGCGTGGATGAGATTTCGCCCGGATAGCAGAACGCAACCGAGGTTTTCCCGAGCGCCTCCTGCACGCGAAGCGCGCTTGTCCGCTCTGCATCCTGCGCCGTTTCCAGCGCCTGCCCGAGCGCCGCGCCGAACTGCTCAAACGACGTGTCCAGTGTGGAGAACGAATACTGAAAGCTCGTCCGCCCGGCGGGGTTCCGTACGGAAACGGAAACCGGCTGGGCCGCGCCCGTGACGCTTCCTGCGTCCGCCATCGGCGTATCGGTCAGATCGCCCTGCGAAATGCCCATCAGCGAGGCAAACGGGCGCACAAGAGCCGCCAGCCACGGCGTATCGGTCACCGTCTTGACCGGCAGCGCCAGCACCGTCAGCGCCAGCAGGATCACCGCCAGCAGCGCAATGAGCACGTTCTTTGCGCGCTCGACCCAGCGACTATTGTGCATGGTTTGCCTCCTTTCTCGGATAATACGTGAACTGTTTCGATGGTGCTCGTAGGGGCGGACGCCTCTGTCCGCCCGCCGAAGAATTGTCCGAAACACGAAACCCATCGGCGAATTCGTTGGTACCCAAGGGCGGAAAGCCGCGTCCGCCCCTACGGATTTTTTTGGAGATTTCCCGGTTATGCGTAGGGGCCGATGCCCACATCGGCCCGTTGGAAAGTTCCAAATTCGTCGAGGATTACCATAAAATCGGTCCGTCCTGCCGGGGCGATGTTGGCATCGCCCCTACGCAATGGGTGTTTGTGCGTCGTGTAAATCGATCGCATGCAGTATTTGTGCGTCGCGAAAAACGCAAAACTACTTCTCAGGCGGGGCGGCGGGGAGCGTGATGCGCACGTCGGTTCCCTCGCCGTAGACGGAGTCGATTTTGATCTCGCCCTTGTGCTGCGAGAGAATCTCGCGGGCAATCGAAAGGCCAAGACCTGTGCCGCCCGACTCGCGGCTCCTGGCTTTATCGACGCGGTAGAACCGCTCAAAAAGGCGCGGCAAATCTTTTTCGGGAATGCCGATGCCGTTATCCGTCACGCGGACGAAGACGGATTTTCCGCTGCTGCCCGCGTAAATTTCGATTTTGCCGCCGTCGGGGGTATACTTGATGGCGTTCGAGACGATGTTCATGACCACCTGCTCGATGCGCTCGCGGTCGCCCATGACGTCTGGGATGTCGTCTTCGCAGTGGAAGAGCATCGTGTGGTGGTGGTTCTGCTCGGCGTTTAAGCGCGCGGCCTCGTAGACATTCGAGATGGCCTTCGCGAACGAGAAGCGGGAGATGTTCATCTCCATCTTGCCGTAGTCGATCTTGCTGAGCGTCAGAAGGTCCTGCACGATGCGGGTCATGCGGTCGGCTTCGTTGATGATAACGCCCATGAAATTATCGTGAAGCTCGCGGGGGAGCTCATCTCCCGCGGAGACGATCGTTTCGGCATAGGATTTGATGTTCGTAAGCGGCGTCCGCAGCTCGTGCGATACGTTTGCGACAAACTCACGCCGCGACTGCTCGCTCTTTCGCTGCTCGGTCACGTCGTGGATGACGACCAGCGCGCCGCCCTGGGTCTGGTCGGATGAAAACGGTGCCATGAAAAGCTCCAGCTCGCGGTCACCCGCCGTCTTCTGCGCCTCCAAGTATTGCGGGCGCTTCAGGGTTAAGAGCGTGTCGAGCTCGGCCTGATCGGAGAATAGCTCGTCGAACGTTGTTGTCGGGTCGAGCGGCCTTGCCAGCATCTGCGTCGCCGCGGGGTTGCAGTGAATGAGATTGCCCGAGGCCGAGAAGGCAACCACGCCGTCTGTCATGTGAAGAAAGAGCGTCGAGAGCTTGTTGCGCTCGTTTTCGGCCTCCGAGATCGTGTCCTGCAAAACCTTTGCCATGTGGTTGAAGTTCCGCGTCAAGACGCCGATCTCGTCCTGCCCTTCTACTTCAATGCGCTGAGAAAAATCGCCCGCCGCAACCTGCCGCGTGCCGAGCGTGAGCGCGCGGATGGGCGTAATCAGAATCTGGGCGAGGAGGAAGGATAATACCACGCAGATCACAAGGCCAAGGCCAAGCGCGCTCAGGATGATCGAAAAGAGCTCTCCTGTGAGCGCGTCAACTGTGGCGCGGCTGTCTAAAATATAGACGATGTAGGTTCCGTTTGTTGACACAATCGGGACCGCTAAATCCATATAGGAACTCGTGATCGAGCCCTCCTGCCCGACCTCGCCGTTCATTGCGGTAAGCAGGTTCGCCGTCATGGAGACGTTCGTCTCCTGGTTGGAGCTTGCGAGGACGTTTCCGGTTTCGTCTAAGATATAGACGTTCCGCGTCGCAATGTCGATGCCGAGCCCGGCCTGCGCCATCAGAAGCTCTTTCATCCGCACGGGCGCGCTCTGCTCCTGCGCGGGGATGGTTTGCAGCTGTCCGATAAAATCGGGCGAGAACGTTTTCTCCATCTGCTCATAGAACTGGGAGATATAGAAGTTGCCGACGCCGTTGATCAAAAACGCGCCGATCACACACATCAGGGCCAGAATCAGAATGACCATGATCATGACCAGCTTCGTGCGCAGAGACCGCATCGTCCCGCCCTCCTCTCAATCTTTCAAATGCGCGGTTCCGCCGCGTTACGGCGCAAAGTAATAGCCCGCGCCGCGCTTGGTTAAAATATACTGCGGCTTGCCGGGGTCTGCCTCGATTTTTTCGCGCAGGCGGCGCACGGTCACGTCGACGGTCCGCATGTCGCCAAAATAATCGTAGTTCCAGACCTTCTGCATGAGGTCCTCGCGCGTGAACACCTTGCCGCGTTCGCGCAGCAGATGCAAAAGCAGATCATATTCCTTCTGCGTGAGGTCGACCGGCTCGCCGTTTTTCGTGACGGAGAACGTCGACGGCTCGATGACGAGCTCGCCTGCCTTTAAAAGCGTCCCGACCGATGCTCTTGCGTCCAGGTCAAGGCTTCTTCTTCGGATATTTGCCCGCACGCGCGCCATGAGCTCGCGCATGGAAAAGGGCTTTGTCATATAATCGTCAGCTCCCGCTTCGAGGCCGAAGACCTTGTCCGTTTCCTCTTCGCGCGCGGTGAGCATGATGATGGGGACGGTGCTTCCCGCGTCTCTTAAATTCTGGCAGATTTCAAAGCCGTTCATCTTGGGGAGCATCACGTCGAGCAGGATTAAATCGGGGTCCTTCGTGCGCGCCAGCTCGAGACCGAGCTCGCCGTCGAGCGCCTCGAGCGTATCATAGCCCTCGCGCATGAGGTTGAATTTCAGAATTTCCACGATCGCCCGTTCGTCTTCGACGATCAGGATGCTTTTTTTTTCTTCCATGGAGCCTTCCTCCTTTTTATGTCGCGCGCCGAAGCGCCTTGGGATAGTGATTTTTGAGGACACGGCCGTCGCCCTTTGCCCAGCCGAGACTCAAGGCCTCGACCTGCACCAGCGTCCAGCCCTTCGTCTCGCACGGCAGAACGTCCCCCGCGAGATAGCGGCGGAGCTCGTCGCTCGATGCCGCGAACGACACGGCGTTCGGGAGGCTTTTTTGCCACAGCGCCCACGTGTGCGCGGGTTCCAGCCGGTTCTTGCGCACCTCGCCGAGCTCCAGACCCGCGCGCAGAACATGCAGCCCCTTGAGACTTGGAAGCTCGCTTGGCGCGAGATAGACGGTCTGGCCGAATAAGATGGGTTTTCCCTCCGGTATGGCCGCGCCCGTTTCCCGGCAGAAATCGGCCAGCTCTTTGGGAAGCTTTGCGGCAGGTTCCAGTGGGAGCTCCGCGCCGTCTCCGTTTCCCGCTTTGCGCAGGACTGCGCAGTAGTGCCCCTCGCCAAGGAGCCTGTGCGGCCAGAGGCGAAACGTTTGCTCCAAACCCGGCGCGGGATTTTGTACCCAATCCGGCCTTCCGGGTGAAAACCACGGCGCGTCGACCGCTTCGATCGAAAAATCCGGATGCGTGTGTAAAAATTCGCTGACGCTTCCCTCGTTTTCCTCCGGGGAGAACGTACAGGTGGAGTAGACGAGCCTACCTCCCGGGCGGAGCATGACAGATGCGGAATGCAGAATTTCCGCCTGCCGCCGCGCGCACATGAAGACCGTTTCTTCCGACCAGTCCGTGACGGCGGCTTCCTCTTTTCGGAACATGCCCTCGCCGGAGCAGGGTGCGTCCACAAGAATTTTATCGAAGAAGCCCTCGAACCGCGCCTCCAGCCGCTGCGGATGCTCGTTCAGGACCAAGGCGTTCGCGATGCCGAGGCGCTCGATGTTGGACGCGAGAATTTTCGCGCGTTTGGGACTAATTTCATTGCAGACGAGAAGGCCGCGCCCTTGCATTTTCCCCGCCAGCTGCGTGGATTTTCCGCCCGGCGCGGCGCAAAGATCGAGCACCCGTTCACCCGGCTTCGGGTCAAGCAAAGCTGCGGGCGCCATCGCGCTGGCCTCCTGCAAATAGTAAAGCCCCGCCTCATGATACGCGGACTTTCCCGGTCTCGTTTCCGGGTCATAGTAATACCCACAGGGCTCCCAAGGGACAGGCGTAAGCGAAAACGCGGACAGATCAGGAAGGGAAGTCCCTTTCAGGGGATTCAGCCGCAGACCGACCGCGCGGGGTCGGGAAAAGCTCGCGGAGAATGCGTCGTAATCTTCTCCCAACAGCCGCCGCATCCGTAATGTAAACTGTTCCGGAATCAAGCCCGTCCCTCCCCACGTTCGAAATAGTCATACAAGTTTATTATACTGCATCCGGCGCAAAATGAAAAGAACCGTTTTTGCCGCGCGCGCAAAAAGAGACTGTAGCGATGTCCTTTTCGCTACAGCCTCTGTGCTGTTTTTATGTTACGCGTGCTTCAGCTTCTCGATTTCGCGGCTGTGTTGACGAACGATGGTGTGCAGGAACGCGACCTCTTCCTCCAAATTTTCAAACCGCTCTCTCGGAATCTGCGTTTCCTGCAAGCTCTGAATGCCCTCGGCGAGCAGCTGGAACTTCGGCTCGAAGTAGGACTCCATCAACGCCGCCGCGCCCTGCATGGTGCGCTGTTCAGATTCCTTGATAGCCCCCATGGTGCGCTGTTCAGATTCCTTGATAGCCCCCATGGTGCGCTGTTCAGATTCCTTGATAGCCCCCATGGTACGTTGCTCGGATTCCTTGATAGCTCCCATGGTTCTTTGCTCGGATTCTTTGAGCTTGGAATCGATCAGCTGTGCTGTCCGCTGCTCAGATTCCTGAAGCTTGGAATCGATCAGCTGTGCAATAGCCTGTAAATCTCTTTCGTCTAACATGTTCTCTCACCTCATGCTTCCATTATACGGCTTTTTCGGCGGTTGTCAATCCGCTTCCGCGCGATTTCCCAACCGGGCTCGTAGGGGGCGATTGAGCACATCGCCCCATTGGGAAGTTACGAATTCGCCGGGGATCTCTGTATCATAGGATGTACGCACCGGGTCGATGTGGGTATCGACCCCTACGCATATTTGGAAAATTTCCGAAAATCCGTCCGTGCGCGCGTTCCGGGAAATTTACCGGGTAAAGAATCGATGAAGCATGGCCGCGGCTTCGGCTCTGGTGGCTCCATCCTGCGGGTTCAGGCGGAAGTTATCGCCGCGCAAAATCGCCTCAGCGGCTGCCCACTGCACGGCGGGAAGCGCCGTCTTGCTTACTGCGCCCGCGTCCGTATAGCGGGAGAGGTCGGCGCGCTCGATGGCCTGCTTGCCGAGGTACTGCGCGTAACGATACAAAATCAGCGCGAACTCTTCGCGGGAGATGGCCTCCTCGGGGTTTTCCCCATCGGAAATGCCGTTTTTCGCCGCCCAGTCGCAGCCCGCCTGATACCACGGGGTGCCCTTGGTATTGACCCCGTCGTGCCGCGCGAGGATGGTCAGCAGCATGCCGCGCGTGAAGCTATCCTTGGGCGAAAACTTGCCGTAGGCCGTGCCGGTGATCAACCCCCGGTCGTAGGCGTACATTACATCGTCATAGAACCAGTCGATCGCGCGCACGTCGCGGAAGGGGTTGTCGTCCCCTGCCAGCAGAAGCGCGCCCGCCGCCAGCGCGGGGAACGAATCCGTCTCTTCGGGTTCCTCCGGCGCTTTTTCCCAGCGCGCATAGAGCGTGATCGTCCGATCCTGCTGCGCTTCGATCATGCCGACGGTCCATTTTTGATCAAACATAAACGACGTTCCGCCAACCGAATCTGTGTACCAGCCGGTGAGGACGTAGCCGTCTTTTGTGGGGAGGGGCTTCGGCGGGGCAATGAGCGCTGAATACTCAGGCGTACGATTTGCGACGGCTTTTGCCGTGACAGTTTCCGAGGTGCCGCCGTTTGCGTTAAAAATGCCGCCGTTTGCGTGAAAAATTACGTTCATGCTTACCGTGCCCTCGGCAAACTGAGACGCCACGCTGGTATCGAAGAACATGCCCGCCCAAATATTGTTCGTGCTTCCGTTGCTGCCAGCGGCCTGTACATTTTTGTAAAAAACACCGCCAAATACATTGCTCTGGCCGGCTCCGCAGAGAAACTTTGCGTCTTCGTGGAACACGCCGCCATATACAGTTACGCTGTTGCACCCCGCAGTGCTTACCGTGTTGTAAAACGTCCCGCCATTGAACTCAACCGCGTCGGTACTGCTGCGCGTTGTTATTTTCCCATAAAAGGAGCCGCCATAAATCTTGCATGCATCATTCGGCGCGAGCGTGACTTCTTGCTGGAACTCCGCGTCGCCGTAGATGGTTCCGTTCAGTGTTGCCGGGCAGTCGATCACGCCTTCGCCGGTCAGATTCAGAGGGCGTGTTTCGCGCACATCTACGATCAGATTCCCGCCAAAGATGGTGTGCCCATCCATGTCGATTGTGATATTGCCGCCGGAAATCGTCAGCGGTTGCCCTTTCAGGTTGATGTTGTCGGTCAGCTTGATAGGAGTTTTGCGTTGTCCAAGCAAGCTTTGCAGTTCTTCCGCCGTACCGGCTGTGTACGCATCGTCCGCCAGCGCGACGGTCGGCAGCAGCGAGAGCGCCAGCGCGAGAAGCAGCAGGGCGCAGAGCAGTCGTTTTTTCATCATACAGAGTCCTCCCTTTTTGATTGGTTGGGTTCGGTTTGGTGTACGTTGGCATGTGTGCCAACAGTATAGCAGAAAAGCGGTGGGCGCACAATAGCTTTGCGGAAATTTTTAAGATTTTCCCGTTACAGAAACATGAGCCCCCGCGCAAAAAAGCGGGAGCCCATTTGTAAGATGCGTATTCAGATGGTGATACCGGCCAGATCGAGGATCGTGGGGACGTTCTTCTCTGCGCCGATCGCCATGATGTGCACGCCGTCGCACAGATGCTCGTCTTTGATCTTCGCGATCATTTCGGCGGCCATTTCCATGCCGAGCTTCATCGGAAGACCCTTCACGCCCTTGGCCTTGCCCTCTTCGGCGGCGGCTGCCAGACGGTCGATCATCTCCTGCGGCACGGCAATGCCCGGCACGTTCTCGTTCATGTACCGCGCCATACCGGCGGACTTGAGCGGAATAATGCCGGCCATGACGTGCGTCTGGATGCCCGCTGCGTCAACCTGCTCCAAGAAGCGCTTGAACGCGTCGAGATCAAAAATGCCTTGCGTCTGGACAAACGCCGCGCCTGCCTCCACCTTCTGGCGGAGCTTGTTGATCTGGAGGAAAATCGGCTCGTAGACCGGGGTGACGGATGCGCCCTTATAGAGCTTCGGCGCGCCGCCTGCGATCTCGTTGCCGCCGCAGTCGCAGTTTGTCTGCTCCATTTTGCTCAGCATATGCAAAATGCCGACAGAATCGAGGTCGTACACCGGCTTTGCGTCCTTGCAGTCGCCGACGACGGGATGGTCGCCCGTGAGCGCAAGAACGGAGTCAATGCCGAAGCTGGCCGCGGACAAAACGTCTGCCATAATGGCCATGCGGTTGCGGTCGCGGCCGGTCATCTGCAAGATCGGCTCCACGCCAGCGTTTTTAAGCGCGATGCAAAGGCCGAGGCTGGATGCCTTCAAAGACGCGGACTGCATATCCGTAACGTTCACGGCGTGAACCTTCGGGGCAAGCAGCCTGCCGGCTTCCAATTGCTCGGTAAAATCATAGCCCTTCGGGGGCGCCATCTCGGCAGTCACGCCGAACTGACCGTTTTCGAGTGCTTCTTTTAATCTGCTCATGCCTTCTTCCCCCTCTGGTTGATCGTTCTCGGATACGCGACCTTCTCATAGCCCTTGTCCGGCCGCGTCATGGACAGCTTGTCGAGCTGGCCGAGCTGCTCGAGGCGCTTGTAGATCTGGATCCACGCGCAGTCGTTTTCAGGGTTCACCTCGCACTTGCCGTTCTTCTGGCCGCCGCAGGGGCCGTTGAGAAGGCTCTTGGCGCACTGGGTGATGGGACAGATGCCGCCGGTCGTGCCGAGCACGCAGTCGCCGCACATCTTGCACGCTTCCTCCCAGATGCCCACGCGCGCGACCTCGCCGAGGAACATCGTATTGTTGGCGGGGTAGACGGGGATCCCGGTGCAGTTTTTCGCGATGGTCTGTACGCCGTCACCGCAGGACATGCAGACGATGCACTCGGGAGCGGCCGCGGAGATCGCCTTGCACTTGGCGCGCACGCCGAGCTTCATACAGCACGCATCGGCCACATCCGTCACGACGACGGTCTTTCCCGCTTCTTCCAGAGTCTTCTTCATCGCCTCGACCTCGGGCGCGCCGCCGGTCTGGCAGGTGGACGCGCACAGACCGCAGCCGATGACGGCTACGGTTTTCGCATCGCCGACCATGGCCAGAACCTCTTCCAGAGGCTTTTTCTGTGTAATAATCATAAGATGTAACTCCTTACTCTTCATCCTGTACGCCGCACGTGCTGCCCGCAAACCGGGCGGCGCACTCTCCAAAGCCATCATATCGTATTTTTGTATGGAAATCAACGGGTTTTCCCGGAAAAACCTGTGAGACATGGCCGTGTCTCACCAAAATCAATGTGTTCTTGCGATGGACACGCCAGCGCTTGCAGATTCCCGCGTATGAGGCTGCGAGGACGGTTGCATTTTCACGCATTTTGTGGTATTTTGTTACCGAATACACCAAATACACAGCAGAGCGAGGTGGAGAAGACGAAACGGATCATCACACTTTTTCTGGCGATCGTGTGCGCGCTGGCGCTGTGCGTGACGGCGGGTGCGGCGGACACAAGCGTCATTACCGATATAAAGACCGACTGCGTGGTAGACGCGGCGGGCAGCTGCCAGATCACGCAGACCGTGACCATTGATATCGCGGGCACGGAGGACACGATCGAGCTTCCGCTGGCGGCGGGGGCCAAGCGCATCAGCGTCGCGGGCTACAAATACAAAAAGACGACGCAGGACGGCTATACGGTGCTCGTTCTCTCGTCAAACGGCGGATTTGCCGGAAGCCGGACCTTTACCATCAGCTATACCGTCTCCGGGCTTGTCTCCGAGCAGGATAAAATCCAGACGTTGACGCTGCCGCTGCTCGCGCCGAAGTGGAACTGGGCAATTAACAGCTACGATTTTACCATCACCCTTCCCGCCGCCTTTGAGGGCTACCCTACCTTTACAAGCGGATACTACGGCGATGTGATCGAGGACTACATGAACTTCACCGTCCGCGAGGGCATGATCGGCGGCACGATCTCGACGGCGCTCAAGGACCACGAGTCGCTGACGATGACGCTGGACGTGGGCGAGGGGTACTTTGCGGGCCGTTATGCCAGCTGGTCTTCCGGCTGGGTGGAGACGGCGCTTGTGATCGTGTTCAGCGTGCTCGCGCTCTTATACTGGGCGCTGGCGCTTCGCTCGAAGCCGCTTCGCGCGTCCAGCCGCACAGCTCCCCCGGACGCGGTAGCTCCGAGCGATCTTCCGTATTTGCTCGCGGGCGGCGCGCCAGACTTCAACATGCTCATCTGCCACTGGGCGGCGCTCGGCTACCTCACGATCGAGATGGACGAGAAGGGACATGTGCTTTTGCACCGGCAGGTCATCATGGGCAACGAGCGCAAGCGGCTGGAATACAAGATTTTCTCGGCGCTTTTTGCCCGGGGCGAAATTTGCGACGGCGCGAGCCTTCCTTATAAAAATACGGCCCAACAGGCCATGCGCGCCATCAAGCGGTACTGGGACAAGCGGCTCTACGCGCGCACGAGCGGCAATCCGCGCATCATGAAGGCGCTCTGCGCGCTCGCGATGGGCGTTGCGTCGCTTGCCACGATGAGCCAGATCCTCCCCACCATGCCCGCGCGGGGACTGGTTCTGGCGCTGTGCCTGATTGCAGGCGCGTTTCTGAGTCTGCTCATTGCGCGCATCTGGCAGTTTTTCTATCTGGGAAATATCTCGGGAATGATCTTATCTGCGGCCTGTGCGCTCGTGTTATTGGTTACTTCGCAGCTCTCCGGGAGTGGCCTTCCGATGCTGGTCGCGACAGGGATGAGCTTTTTGTGCGGCTATCTCACGCTCCACGGCGGACGGTGCACGGAGCTCGGCACGCAGCTCATCTCGCAGAGCCTTGGCTTCCGCAAGGGCTTAGAAAAGCTCTCCACGCGGCACATGGAAATGCTCCTCTCGCGCGACGGCCAGTATTTTTACAAGCTCCTTCCCTACGCAATGGCCATCGGCATGGGCCCGGAACTCGCCCGCCGTATGGGCGATACGGAGATGGAGCCCTGTGAGTGGTACGTCACGCGCGTCCCCGCCGCAAGAACGGGACTCGAGTTCTACAACCAGCTCCGCCCCGCGCTCGAAATGCTGGAGCTTTCGATCAAGAAGTAATGCGTCAATTTGGCGTAAGGGCGGACGCGGCTTTCCGCCCCTGGGTACCATCGAATTCGCCGAAGATTTTCGCGTTTCAAAAGTGCTTTTTGCCGGGCGGACAGGGTCGTCCGCCCCTACGAGGCTTTTGAAATCTTCCCGTCTTTGCGTAGGGGGCGATGCCTACATCGCCCCATGGGTACCAACGAATTCGCCGGGGACTTCCGTAAAAATGGTGCATGCTGCCGGGGCGATGTGGGCATCGACCCCTACGGACCCCACTGCGACTGCGACATAGAAAAAACGCCATCCGGATGGATGGCGTTTTTTCATGGCAAGCAGCACTCTTTTCGCTCCCCGGCATATCGGGATGTGCTGAAGGGCATACGCACAAAATTACCGGCGAATGAGCACCATGGCAAGGTCGTTGACGTTTGTGCCGGTTGCGCCGGTGACGATGAGGCCATCGACCTTCTCGAGCGCGTGATACGAATCGTTCTCCTGTAACACATCCGCCGTGCGGATGCCGCGCGCGCGGAGCTTTCCTTCCGTCTCTCCGTCGACCATACCGCCCGCCGCGTCAGTCGGGCCATCGGTGCCGTCCGAGCCAAAGGAGAAAACAGCGGTATCGCGTAGGCCCGAAATGCCGGGTGCGGCAGCGAGCGCCAGCTCCTGATTGCGTCCGCCGAGGCCCGTTCCTGTCAGCTTCACAACCGTCTCGCCGCCCGCTAAAAATGCAAGGGATTTTTCCGTACCCGCGTACGTCTTTGCGATGCTGGCCAAAAAGCTTCCGGCCTCGCGCGCCTGGCAGCACAGGCAGTCGGTCAGCAGCTGGCAGGTATACCCCAGCTGGGCTGCCTCTTTTTCTGCCGCCGCGCAGAGCTCCCGGACAGAGCCTGTGATCTGCGTTTCGACGTTTGTAAGCGTCTTCGGCGTTTCCTTCTGCAAAAGTGCACGCGCGCTATCCGACAGGCGCAGGCCGTATTTTTCCGCAATCCGCGCCGCATCCTCGCATGTCGAGCTGTCCGGATACGCAGGGCCAGAGGCGATCATATCGAGTGGATCGCCCAGAATATCGGAGAGCACAATGGCAAAGACCTTGGCCGGGCTCGCGAGCTCCGCGAACCTTCCGCCCTTCACGCCGGACAGGCGCTTGCGGATGGTGTTCATCTCCACAATATCTGCCCCGCAGGCAAGCAGCTGCTTTGTCACGTCGGCCATCTCGTCCTCCGGAATCAGCGGGCACTCAAAAAGCGCCGAGCCGCCGCCGGAGACGAGAAATAACACCGTGTCGTCTTTTCCGAGCGGTTTTACCAGTTCCATTGCCGCGCGCGTGGCGCGGTAGGAATTTTCATCCGGCACGGGGTGTCCCGCCTCAAAAATCTGTAAATTCCCGATTGGACCCCGGCTGTGGTCGTATTTTGTAATGACAACGCCGTCGATAATGGCCTCACCCAGCGCTTCAAACGCCGCGTTTGCCATCGACCACGCTGCCTTGCCGATCGCGACAAGGTGAATGTTCCCGGTCAAGCTGGCCGTTTCCAGTGCTCGCCGGACTGCGCTGTTCGGCTGCACGGCGGAAATCGCCGCCTGCCAGATTCTTTTTGCGTCTTCTCTCACACCCATGGCTTCTTACTTGTTCACAACGTTCTGCGGCGCGCCGTTTAAGAACGCCTTGACATTGTCGACCGTGATGTCCATGATCCGCTGACGGCTCTCCTTGGGCGCCCAAGAGATGTGCGGAGTAATGATGCAATTCTTTGCCTGGAGCAGGGGGTTATCGGCCTTAATCGGCTCGGTGTAGACAACGTCCAGACCCGCAGCGCCCATCTTGCCGGAGTTCAGCGCGTCGGCAACATCCTGCTCGACGATCAGCTGGCCGCGGGCGTTATTGATCAGAATCACGCCATCTTTCATCTTTGCAATCGTATCCTTATTGATCATGCCGGTATTCTCCGGGGTCAGGTTGCAGTGGAGCGTGATAACGTCCGCCTTTGCAAACAGCGTATCGAGGTCGACATACTCCGCAATCACGCGGCCTGTCTCGTTCGGATACAGATCGTACGCCAGCACGTTCATGCCAAGCGCCTTTGCGACGCGGCCTTCGGCCTGACCGATGCGGCCAAAACCAATGATGCCGATCGTTTTGCCCTCGAGCTCGATGAGCGGATAGTCCCAGTAGCACCAGTCGGCGTTATTGGCCCAGTTGCCCGCGTGGACAGACTCGCTGTGATGGCCGACGTGGTGGCAGATCTCGAGCAGCAGGGCAATCGAGAACTGGCTGACGGAGGCGGTGCCATAGGTCGGGACGTTGCAGACGGGAATCCCCTTTTCCTTCGCGTAATTGTAGTCGACAACGTTGTAGCCCGTGGCCAGAACCGCAATCAGTTTGATATTCGGGCACTTGTCAATTGTTTCCTTCGAGATGGGGGTCTTGTTCATGACCACGATCTCGGCGTCTCCAATGCGCTCGGCAATGAGGGGAGACTCCTGATAAGCCGTGCGGTCATAAACCGTAACTTCGCCCAGTGTTTCAAGCCCTTCCCAGCTCAGATCTCCGGGGTTTTCGGTGTAGCCGTCCAGAACAACAATTTTCATGGGAATACCTCCAGATTCAAAATAGTCGTTTTACATGTCATACAAGCAGCGTTTCCAACGCCTTTGTTCTTATCATACCCTGTTTCTCCAATCCTGTCAAACTGTTTTTAAAAGAATCTGCAATCTTGACAAAGCGGTGGGATTGTCGTACACTATACTTGTAATACAAGATTGGGAGACAACCATGAACAAGTACGAAGAAATTGCGCGCTGCCTCAAAGATCGTATTCGGTCCGGTGCATATATCCCCGGCCAGAAGCTGCCCTCGGAGGCGGAGCTCTGCCGCGAATTATCTGCGAGCCGCCTTTCCGTGCGCAGCGCGATCGGCCAGCTTGCGGCGCAGGGGCTCATCCGGACGCATCAGGGCAAGGGCTCCTTTGTCTGTCCGGGCACGCCGTCAGGGGATACAGAGCTTTCCTTTCAGGGCGCTTCCATCAGCCGGACGGATTTTTTTGAGCTGCGCCGGATCCTGGAGACAGAGATCGCGGGTCTGGCCGCCCAGAGAGCCAGACAGGAGACGATCGACCATCTGCGCGAGCTCTCGTTTCAGATGCAGCGCGCCGAGCGGGAATCGGAGATGGCGGAGGCCGACGAGGCGTTTCATCTGCTTCTGGCCGAGGCCTCGCAGAACGCCGCCATCCGCACCGTTTTTCAGATGCTCCGGCCGTATATCCACACGATGATGGTGCAGAACGTCTCCGTATTGGGCGCAGACGGCTGTACGGCGCATCTTAAAATCGTCGCGGCGATCGAGGCGCGAAACTCCGAACTTGCCAAGACCCACATGGCAGAGCACCTCAACCGCTCCATGGAGCAGACGAATATGCTCAACTATGTGAAAAAGCTGGACGCACCGGCCGACTGACCCGCTTGTTCCGGCAGCACGCTATCAGAACCCCGGCAACACGGACGTTTCGCTCCGTATCGCGCATCAAAATTTTTGTTTTAAACCACGAAAAGCTGCATGTCCGCGCCTCATTTTGCCGGATATGCAGCTTTTTTCCAATCCCGCGCGCAGCCGCGCAGGCGCAAAATTCTGCATAATCTCCCGCACACGGCAAACAATAGCCATGTAGTATTTAACAGACAAGGGAGATTTCGATATGAAAGCAACAGGAATCGTTCGCCGCATTGACGACCTCGGACGGGTCGTGATCCCCAAGGAAATCCGCCGCACCCTCCGTATCCGCGAGGGCGACCCGTTGCAGACAGCATTGACACCGTGGGAGCGGTTTTGTGCCGCAATGGACGATTTGGCCAAACGAAATGGGTGGAGTTAGTACATAACGCTGAAAACGAGAGTTGTGACCGTGGGTATCCGAGAAGGATGAATCATGGAAACGAATCGTCCGCATCCATTGCACGGCAATGGATGCGGACGATTTACTCTGTGCCCATGAGGCCAGTAAGGGCGGGATTCAAACAGCGATAGGTACATATAACCACATGAATTTCCATCTCTCATCCTACTGCAACTTCAACCTTTTTCCCACTGAAAGCCACGCCGTATTTATAAATTGTCTTGACCCCGGCGGCAGTCAGTTCAGCATCGTATTTCTTCTCATTGATTTGCTGCAGTGCAGTTTCCGCCGGCTTCTGCGTATCTGCCGGGATCATCCAGCGGTTATGAGTTAGAGGCGCGTTTACAGGTAATTTTGAAAGGATACACATGGCTGTTCGCCGCCCACTGCCCGGAAATTGATGTCCGGGCAACTGGCTGGAACATTTGCTCCCACTTGGAAGCACATGAAATCCTGAAATCTGAGTTGCGGCTATATTTGGGCTACACATCGGCTGAGGCGATTTATCGTTGGCCGAAGGGCAAAAACCTCCCCACGCTCCAGAACCTCTATGCAATTAGCCGGATTTTAGGCGTATCCATCAACGATTTGCTTGTAACGGTTCCGGCTTGACGTGTAATTTGTTTCACGGTGTTGCAGTTAGTTGTAAAAACACTGAAAAATTTGCGAAAAAGATAGAAATAAAAAATAATTGCTTTCCAGTGCAACTCGCGATCTAATTAAGCTAGAAACTGAATACCTGCACCAGACAGGCATGAAAGCAGCAAGACGCGTCTTGCTGCTTTTTTATCCGCATTTTTGCATCCAGAAGGCCAGATTGGTATGAAAACAGGGGAAATGCGGAAATCATACCCATAAGGAGCGTGAGGCCATGGAAATGACCGTCAAAGATGAGCGGAAGCTGGTTGAGATTTGGCTGACGAATGCAGAAAAGTCAGACCCGGTTCTGCGCGCCGGCTTACAAGGCATCTATGACACATACAAAAAGAAAAAGTATCTGGTGGCAGTTTTCGAGTCCGGAAATTGCGACCTTTATGCACAGACGCGGGATTTGCTGCTTTATAACCGCCAACGGCTGGCGGAGCAGGAAATCAGGCGCGAAAAGGCGCAGCAGATGACCATGTAGCGCCGGAACCATTGGGAGCGAAGAGAAAATTTCTCTTCGCTCCCGTTTTCTATTTTGTATGATGTTCTATCGTTTTTCCGCACCCAAAGAGCACCGCGGCAGGAGTGGAACGGCGCGCTGGAAAGCACCGACGCGTAATCCTTCTCGGCATCAAGCGCGGTTTCATAAGCCACTGCCTGATCGACCTGTTCCCTAGTGTCGTAGCCGCATAGAATGGCGGAGACGGCCGGACGCGTCAGCGCGTAGTAATGCACTGCACCGGACTCAGGCGCACGCCGAACGGAGAGCGCTTTTCGTCAAACAGTCTGCCGCCGGCAAAGCCCTTCATGACCGTGATGCCGACGTCGTTTTCTTCACAGATGCGGTACAGCTTCGCGCGGTCAGGGTCAATGCCTCTCAAGCCAGCGTCAAATGTTTCCGCAAACATCGTGTCAATATTCTCGCTCGCGGGCAGCATATCAAAGTTTGGCGCCATCGAGAGAATTTCGCCCGTCTCGCGGGAGCGGAGCAGACCGTAGTTCTGCGAAATCCTTTGAAACAAGATCGGAAGAGCGTCGTGTAGG
>ENA-USUG01002337-USUG01002337.1-human-gut-metagenome-genome-assembly--contig:-NODE-2337-length-28985-cov-7.706206_pt1 | contig 28985 bp, 21 predicted proteins | sample MGYA00250059_ERZ773394 | MGnify/ENA primary metagenome ERZ773394 (study PRJEB29103, sample SAMN06111957) | human gut metagenome | biome: human gut; feature: ankylosing spondylitis patient; material... | reverse complement strand
TTAGTTTTTTAAATTTATAAATTTAAAGTTTTTCTATTATGAACAAAAAGTTTTTAAGTGCAAAGCCCGAAGCTCGACGATCTGGCCTGCGTGTTTGCTTCCCTTGAGGGCTTCCTCGCAAGTAAGCCTGCCTCCTGCGTCCCCGTCTTCTGCGTGTTTGACAACGAGGAGGTCGGCAGTGCAACAAGACAGGGCGCGGCCTCGACGCTGCTTCGCGATACCCTCCGGCGCATGGCGGCTTCTCTCGGCATCACAAACGGACATCTTGCGCGGATGTTAGATGAGAGCTTCCTTCTCTCGTGCGACAACGCGCACGCGCGGCACCCGAACCACCCGGAATTCGCAGACCCCGGCAACTGCCCGTATCTGAACGAGGGCGTGGTCCTCAAATTTAACGCCAACCAGCGCTACGCCACAAGCGGCATAGCCGCCGCGCTCTACCGCAAGCTCTGCCAAAGAGCGTGCGCGAAGGTGCAGGTCTACGCCAACCGCTCGGATATTCCTGGCGGGTCGACGCTTGGTTCGATTGCGAGCACGCTCGTGCCGGTCGAGATGGCGGACATCGGCCTTCCGCAGCTGGCGATGCACTCGTGCTATGAGACGGCGGGCGTGGAGGACCTGTTTGACATGGTGAATATCTGCCGGACGCTGTTTGAGTCCGGCGTCGAAAAATCTGGCGGCCTCATCCGGCTGGTGTGAGGAGGCGAAGATGGAACAAAAACGGGTTCTGATTCTGGCAGAGCACAATGACGAAATCAAAAAAGAGCTCAAGCGCAGATTTTCCGCGCGCTGCGAGCTCATGTTTGCGGAGGACTTGCAGGATTTAGACGCGACGCTTTCCCGCGCGGAGATGATCATCGGCGAGCCCGAGCAGGCGCAGCTTGTAACGGCAAAGGCGCTTTCCCTCTTGCAGCTTACGTGGGCGGGTGCGGACAAGTACGCGCGGATGGAGCGCTTTCCGGAGAAGGTAACACTCTGCAATGTCTCCGGCGCGTTCGGAACGGTAATTTCCGAGTACGTGCTGGGCTCGATTGTTGCGTTTTACCGGGCACTGCCTGCCTATTGGCGCGACCAGAAATCGCATATCTGGCAGCAGCGGAAATCTTCGCGGACGATTTGCGGAAAGCGCGCGCTGGTCCTTGGCATGGGCGACCTCGGCGGGAACGTCGCGCGGCGCATGCAGGCCTTCGGCGCAAGGGTCACGGGCGTGCAGCGGACAAAGAAGGAGGGCCTTCCCGCGGGCTTCGCCGAGGCGTATACGATGGAATCTCTCGACGAGCTGCTGCCAAAGGCTGATATCGTAGTCAACTGCCTGCCGTCCACGTCGGAGACCGCCGGCCTTATGACGAGGCCGCGGCTGCTTGCGATGAAGCCGGGCGCGCTCTTTGTGAACGTCGGGCGCGGGAGCTTCGTTCGAAATGACGATTTGGTATTCGCGCTCGAACGCGGGCACTTGGGCGGCGCAATTCTGGACGTGACGGAAACGGAGCCGCTGCCGGAAGATTCGCCCCTCTGGGACATGGAAAACGTTCTCCTTACGCCGCACATCGCGGGGCCGAGCTTTGACAGCAGTCCAGACGTGCAGACGGCCATCTGGGATATCTGCATGGAAAATCTCGACAACTTCCTGACCGGCAGGCCCGTCACGCACGTCGTCAGCCGCCGGGCCGGATATTAAACAAAAAATCCGGGGTGCCGTTCAAACGGACGCACCCCGGATTTTTTTGCATATGTGTACGTTCTTGCGTAGGGGTGGGCGACTCTGTCCGCCCGCAGAAAAATCCGGTTTTTACGAAAATCTCCGGCAAATTCGTAACTTCTCATGGGGCGGACAGAGGCGTCCGCCCCTACGGCTCGACTAGAACGTCCGGATTATTCCATACTTTCCAGCAGCGTCCGGGCGATTTGTTCGGCGGGAAATGCCATGCTGCTTGGCCACCAGAGCGTCACGGAGAGGAGCTTCTTCCCTTTTTGCAGCAGCAGCCGGTATGCGCCATACTGGTCCTGATAGCAGCGCGCCATAGAAGCGTCCAGATCTTCCGGAAGCGCGAGTTTTGTCAGCTCGCGTGTGTGTTTGGAAAACAGGCGGAATGCACGCCCTTCATCGTACCGGCGCAGATCGTTTGCCAGCCAAACGGCCAGCCACGGTGCGCGCAGCTCGTAGTAGTCCGCTTCGTAGATCGTGCCCATGCTTTGCTCTCGCAGGCTGTAACGCTCCGGAGCGAGCAGGTCGTGCGTTTCATCCAGCGTCAGCTCATAACGGTCGTCTGCGTGATCGACCGGGAAATTGGCAAAATCGCAGAGCGTCGGAAGGGGCGCTTCGCCTGCATCGATAGCCAAGGCGTCCGGATGCAGCCGCGGCATGACCATCATGCTAACAAGCAGAACGAGCCAGACGGCAGTTAAGATAGGCCTGATGATCTTGCCCGCAAGGCAGCGTTTTCTTTCCTTGTGCCAGCCGTCCGTATGCTCAATGTGCCCGCCGGATTGCAGGTGCTTGCGGAGCCTTCGCAGCCTGCTCCAGTCGCGCACCGCGCCCCACGTCTGCACGATGGTAACCAGGACCAGCGCCAGAAACCGAGTGGTCCCAACCGTCAGAACGCCGAGCAAAAACGTAGGCTGCTGCAAAAGAAACAGCAGAAGCGGGTATAAAAACAGATAATAGCACGTCGAAAACACCCGGTCAGCAAGCGTTTTCTGCACACGCTTGAAAGACAGGGCCTGCACAGCAGGGTCGGTGTTGAGTTCGGGAAGGTGCGCGTCGCCGCAGCGGTAGATCAGAAACTCTTTCCACTCCGCGACAAACTCCCAGCCCATCTCTTCTGCCAGCGCGATGGCCGCCTGCTTTTTTTCGTCAAATTCGGAAAACGCCTTCTCCTTCGGAACTGCGTCCAGCCGGTAACGTACGCGCCTTGGCGCGCCGGATTCAAAACACGCAAGGCCGAGGAAAAATCCGTCGTCCTTCGATAAAAACAGCCCCTGCATCGCCTGCTCCTCGAGCCAGCTTTCCATCGCAGGCACATCGTAATCCGGGCACGGGACGAGCACCCAGCGCTGTTTTTTCGTAATCTCATTCATGCAACAGCCCTCCGATCGTTTCCGCGTCCTGCAGGCAGGCCGTCAGGCGGCCAAGTTCGGCGTTGTACGCGTCCGTGCCGCGCGAGGTGATGCGGTAGGTGCGCTTGCGGCCCTCGACGGCGATTTCCTCAATGTACTGTACCTCTTCAAATTTAGAAAGCACCGTATAGAGCGTCGCCGGGCCGATGCGAAGCCGCCCGTTTGTCGCCCGCTCCAAAAACGCGGCGATCTCCATGCCGCACATCGGGCGCGTTTTGAGCGCCAGCAGCACATAGAACATCGATTCCGTCAGATTTTCCAGCGGCCTGCGCGGCATGTTTATCCCCCCTATTATCGTTATATGATATCGTTTGACGATATTATAGAGCAAGCTTGAAACTCTGTCAATAGGAAATCCCCCGCATCGCGCCCATGCGTCTGCGCACGGCCCGCGGTACGGGGGATCAAAATTCAGTTCTGCTTCAAAATCAGCTCCTGAAGCTGCCGCAGCGCATACGCCCGGTTGGGCGCGCCAAGGCTCAGAAACGTCGCGCTGCCCCGGTCGAAGCTTGCCTGCACCTGAGAGCCGGTTCTCTCATACGTCGAAGCGAAGGCGATGGTGACGTGTTCAAAATCCTTCGTCGCCTCCACATCCCAGACACCAGTCGAGATGATCTGCCCTGCCCAGTCGTAAATATGGCCCTCCCAGGCGCCATTTTGCCGCGTCAGGCGGATCGTCATGTTCTCTTCCAGCCCCGGCACGTCGGTAATGTACAGCGAGCCCTCGAACACATCCTTCAACAGCACGCTCTGCGTGAGCGTTCCTGTAAGCGTCACATGGCAGGGCTTTTCATAGCGCTCGTCCGAAACGCTGTAGATGACCGCGTCCTCATCATAGGAAATCGTCTTCTGCGTCGGCACAAGGAAAAATAGCAGTACGTTCAAAGCCACCAGCACCACGGCCACCGTCAGAAGTGTTTTGCTGCGCTTGTTGTCCTTTTCCTGTCCCAGTCTGTCCGCCATGCTCGAATCCTCCCGCTGTGTTTTCTTTCCGCTATTATACCGGATCGTGCGCCGTTTGACAACCGGGGCGCAGAATTCAAAAAAATTTAAGAATTCTTAGCTTGCGCCGCAGAAGATTTCGGCTATAATGGAAGCAAAGAGGTTACAATTTGGTAACAGCATTTGTGGAGAAATTTCTATCTGGGGGGATGCCATCGGTTCATATCACACACAGACCTGACACAAGCAACCACCATACAACCAACCAAAAATCGCCCGCGCGGAGTATGCTTGCTCTGCGCGGGCGTTTTGCGTGCCGATATTATTCCCAAAGCCTCGCGGGGTATTTTCCTTCCCGCTTGAGTTGCCCGATGGCCGCTTTCACACTGTCGAGGTCTTCTTTGTATGTCACACCGTGCCACGTCTCCATACACGGCAGCACACGCACGCGGACCTTTCCCTCCGCCAGCCGGCTTCCCACAAACGTCGGCAGATAGAACTCGCACTTTTCCGGGTTCACCGGGAGATTTTCTGTCAGAAACGCCGGGAATGCGTCCCAGATCTCGTCCAGAATCTCCGGCGTAAAGCCCCAGAAGTTCATGGAGACCTGCGTGTCGCCCGAAAGGGGCACAAACGTCTCGCCGTCTTCCGTATAGGCCGCATCCTGCCCGCGCTTGAAGATTTTTGTCCGCTCGGTGATATCCAGCAGCATTCCGTCCTGCACGTGGCACACGCCGCGCGCAACCGAGCCGAACTCCGTCACGGTGTTCCGCAGCTGATAGCCCAGCATCGCATAGTGGTGCGGGGTTTCATGCTCCGTCAGGAAGCGATAAATTTCCTCATACGCGCCCCGGCCATAAAAATCATCGGAGTTGATAACGGCAAACGGACCTTCCACCACGCCCCGGCAGCAGGCCACCGCGTGCGCCGTGCCCCATGGCTTTTTACGTCCCTCGGGAACCGCGAACCCCTCCGGCAAACGGTCCAGCTCCTGATAGACGTAGTCGACATGGAACCATTTTTCCATGCGCGCGCCGATCGTCTTGCGGAACGTCTGCTCGATTTCGCGCTTGATGATGAACGCAACGCGGCGGAAGCCCGCCCGATACGCGTCATAGAGCGAAAAATCGATGATGAAGTGCCCTTCCTCGTCTACCGGCGTCATCTGCTTGAGTCCGCCGAAGCGGCTGCCCATTCCGGCGGCCATGATGACAAGCGTCGGTTCGTGTGTCAAAGCTAACACGCTCCTTTTACATTTGTAATTCCATTCTACCCGGTTTCTGTCCAAAAAGCAACGTCTGATTTCCAGACGCAGGAAGAGCGCCCGAGGAACGATCTTCGAGCGCTCTATGATGTTAGTCTGTCAGAATGCCTCGGAGGTCGACAATTGCATGCCGCGGGCACTTGACCGCGCACTGCCCACAGGACAGGCAGATGCTTTCTTCGATATGCGACAGGTTCTCCGTCACGGTGATGGCACCGGCGGGACATGCCTTTTCGCACAGGCCGCAGCCGATGCAGGAAACCTCGCAGTATTTGCGGGCGTTTTTGCCCAGGTCTTTGTTGGAGCACTTGACGACGATGGGGTTCGCGCACTCGTGGATATGAATGAGTTCGCGCGGGCATTCGCGCACGCAGGCACCGCAGGCGATGCACTTGTCTTCGTTCACCTGCGCCACGCCAAGGTCGTTGATCTCGATCGCGTCAAATTTACATACGCCGACGCAAAGGCCGCACGCGACGCAGCCGTATTCGCAATCTGCCGTTGCGCGGCAGCCGCCGTTGCAGGCCACGAACGCGGCCTTATAGGGAAAGCGTTTTTTGACAGCCATACTCACACCTTCCTTTCATACGGCGTATGCACAAGCGGCAGAACGGTCCTGCGCTCGTGGTCATACTGGTAATAGGCCTCGGCAATCGCGGGCGCGGTGGGAATCGACGTAATTTCTCCGATGCCGATGGCCCCGCATGCCACGTCCAGACCGGGCTTATCAATGACGATCGCGTCGATCTCGGGGATTTCATGCGCGCGGAAAAGCCCGAGCTTTCCGTATTTGTCGATGGGCTTGCAATTCTCGTCGATCGGGTACTGCTCGCGCAGCGCGTAGCCCATGCTCATGACCACGCCGCCTTCGATCTGCCCCTCGCACGAGCGTGGGTTCACGGCCTTGCCAACGTCATGCGCCGCGACGATCTTCTCCAATTTTCCGGTCTTTTTGTCGAGGATGCACATCTGCGTCGCGTAGCCGTACGCAACATGGGAAACTGGATTCGGCTTATCCGCGCCGAGGGGGTCTGTTTTCGCGTAGTATTCGCCGTAGAACTCCTGCCCATTGAGGTCCTTCATCGTGCGGCCCTCGAACGCCGCGCAGAACTTTTCGCACGCTCTGCGGCACGCTTCGCCCGTGATGAGCGTCTGGCGCGAGCCCGAGGTATCGCCGGAGTCCGGCGCGATCCACGTGTTCGAGCGCTCATAGACGATCTGGTCGCGCGAAAGCGGCGTAGACGTTACGCACATCTGCACGAGCACCGTGCCGAGTCCCTGCCCAATGCACGACGCGCCCGCGTAGATATGAAGCTTTTCGTCCTCCTCGACGATGAGCTTACACCGGCCATAGTCCGGTAAACCCACGCCGACGCCCGCGTTTTTCATCGCGCAGGCAAGGCCAACCGGCTTTCCGGCCTTCACCGCCTCGTCGAACGCAGGCTTCACGGCCTCCAGCGTCTCGACAAGCCCTGTCTCCGCGCCCACGATCTGGCCGTTCGGCAGCACGCCTCCCGGACGGATCGCGTTGCGGTAGCGGATTTCCCACGGGCTGATGCCGATTTTCTCCGCCATTTCGTTGAGCAGGCTCTCAATTGCAAAGCACGTCTGCGTCACGCCGAAGCCGCGGAACGCGCCTGCAGGGGGATTGTTCGTATAATACGCGCGGCCCTTGATCTCAAAGTTTTCATAGGCGTAGGGTCCTGCCGCGTGGGTGCAGGCCCTCTCGAGAACGGGGCCGCCGAGGGAGGCAAACGCGCCGGTATCGGACACGACCTCCGCCTGTACGCCCTGAATGATGCCGTTTTCATCGCAGCCGATCGTAAAGTCCATCCAGAACGGGTGCCGCTTGGGATGCACGAGCAAAGACTCGGCTCTCGAGAGCTTCACCTTGACCGGCAGATGCGTCACGTAGGTGATGAGCGCGGCGTGGTGCTGGACGGACATGTCCTCTTTTCCGCCGAAGCCGCCGCCCACGAGCTGGTTTTCGACCTTAATCTTCTTTGTGCCCAGCAGCAGCGAGCACTCATGCAGCGTCGTGTGGGACGACTGGTCGGTCGTCAGCAGCATCACGTCGCCGTCGTTATCGATATAGGCCACCGCGCACTCTGGCTCCAGGAACGCGTGCTCGGTCCACGGCGTTTCAAAGTGCCGGGAGATCACGTATTTGGATCTTGCGATCGCGCCCGCCGCGTCGCCGCGGCTCACATGGCGGATGGCCTGTAAGTTGGTGCCCTCTTCGTCAAAGACGTGCGGCGCATCGTCCTTCATCGCCTCAAACGGGCTGTGGACGGCCGGAAGCACCTCATATTCGACCTGCACGAGCTTTTTCGCCTTCTCGAGCGTCTCGGGGTCGTTTGCCACAACGAGGGCAATCGCGTCTCCGAGGTAGTGCGTCAGGCCGCCGACGGGCACGAGCGTATACTGGTCGTGCTTGATGTGGCCAACGAGGTTCGAGCCCGGGATATCGTCCGCCGTCAGAACTGCGCACACTCCAGGAATCGCAAGCGCCTTCGACGCGTCGATCGATTTGACCCGCGCCCGGGCATACTTCGCGCGGACGGCCGAGCCGTAGGTCATATAGGGCACATAGCAGTCGTCTGGGTACTTTCCGTAACCCAGCACCTTTTCCTCCACGTCCAGACGGTGGACGCTCGAGCCGACCTTCCAGTCGGTTTCCGAGGGGGCCGGGATCGCGCCGCCCTCTCTTAAAAGCTTCGCCGCCAGACGCACGGCCGCGATAATCTTCACATAGCCCGTACAGCGGCAATAATTGTTCCGCAGCGCATAGCGGATTTCCGCGTCCGTCGGGTTCTGGTTTTGATCGAGAAGCGCCTTTGTACACAGCACCATGCCCGGAATACAGAAGCCGCACTGCACGGCTCCGGCCTCGCCGTAAGCGTACGTGTAGAGCTCTTTTTCTTCGTCGGTAAGCCCCTCGACGGTGAGAATGTGCTTTCCCTCCAGCCGGTCGGTCATCGGCGTGCACGCGCGGATAGTCTCGCCGTCGATGATCACCGTACATGCGCCGCACGCGCCCTCTGAGCAGCCATCCTTCACAGACGTGAGATGCAGCTCGTCGCGAAGATACCGCAGCAGCTTCTGATTTTTTGGTACCTCGACCTCTTTGCCATTGACAAAAAAGACAGCCATTGCAAAAACTCCCTTAACCTGAATTTCGGTTCTCACGTCACAGAAGCTCTGTTCTCGGCATTTCGCCACCGTAATTCCGAGTTTTTGAGCAGGAGCCCGGCAGATTCTGCGCGAGCTCCTGAAAATCTATTTGCATTATACAATTATTTTTAGTATCCTGCAAGAACTTCACCAAAAATTCCCGCCGATGCGTTATATTTTTTATTGATCACGCCCAAAGGGCACCAATTCTCAAAGCCGTTCGTCAGAACCAGCTGCAAAACGCAGCTTGCGGTACGCGTCGATGAAAAACGCAAGGACGAACAGATAAAAAAGGATGGTCATCAGCCAGCCGCCCACGCTGAGGCTGAAATCCCAGAAGCCGTGAAGAAGCGCTGGAACCAGCAGGCTCGCGCGCAGATACTGCCCCGGCGTTTCGTCGGGGAGCTCGATATAATACCGCTGCATCGCCCGCTCGGCCATCTTCGCCTGCCCGAGGTAAATGCCCATGTACACGGCAAAAAAGCAGTGTCCCGGCACAGACAGTAGTGCTCTTGACACCGCGACAGCAAAGCCGTATTCCGCGACGTAGAGAATATTCTCCAGCGCCGCAAACCCGAGCGCTGAAAACACGCAGTAGACCACCGCGTCAAACCGGTAGTCAAACGCCGGATGGCGCCACGCGAATTTCAGCACGACCCAGCGCTTGCAGGCTTCTTCTACCAGCGCGACGGCCAGAAAATTCTCCAGCACCAGCCGCAGCATGCCGCCTCCCAGCGTCACATCCAGCACGCGCGTGAGCGCGCCCTCGATCGCGCCCGCCGCTAAGCCCGACAGCGCGCCGAACAGCACCAGTTTCAGCAAAAGCCCCGCCGGCTCCTTTTCGATCCGGTCGAGCCGGTACACCTGCACCATCAGAAACGCGGCGGGCACCAGCGCGGCCAACAATAAAAACGGACTCATAGACTTCCTCTCTTTTTCTCATCAAACAATTTCATTTCTCCCAATGCACCCTCGTGCCTTTTTGTAGGGGTCGATGCCCACATCGCCCCGGCAAACTGCACCGTTTTTACGAAAATCTCCGGTAAATTCGTTCGTGCCCATGGGTCGATGTGGGCATCGACCCCTACGGACTTTCGGGAAGTTCTGTCGCTTACAGCAGCGGCGAGAACACTTGCAGGAGCGCGCGGAGGATTCTCTGGTAGAAATGCACGTGGCGGCACCTTGCGTAGGTCATCTCGCGGCAGACGGGGAACGTCTCTTCAAAGTCCTGCGCCACCTGCGAAACGGCCGGGCTGTCATAGAGATAGACCGCGTCTTCAAAATGAAGATACAAGCTCCGAAAATCCATATTGACTGTTCCGACGACGGCGTACTGGTCGTCTGCCAGGCAGACCTTCGAATGGATGAAGCCGGGCTTGAACTCAAAAATACGCACGCCTGCCTCCGTCAGCGGCTCGTAGTTTGCCCGCGTCACGGCGTGGACGTACCATTTATCCGGAATACCCGGCGTGATAATGCGCACATCGACGCCCGTTTTTGCCGCCACGCAGAGCGCCGAGATCATCTTGTCATCCAGAATCAGATACGGCGTCATGATCCAGAGCCTGCGGCAGGCGGACTGGATGAGGCTCTGGAAGATCGTCGCGCCCACGTCCTCGTGGTCCAGCGGGCTGTCTGCAAACGGCTGCAAATAGCCCTCGCCCTTTGCATCCTCCGGATAATCCGGCCGGAACGCGGCCACGTCTTCCTCTAACCCCGCGACATAGTCCCAGATGCTGAGGAACATCATCACCATCGACCAGACGGCCTCGCCTTTTACCAGAATGCCGCAGTCCTTCCAGTGGCCGAAGCGCTCGATCTCGTTGATGTATTCATCCGCGAGGTTCACGCCGCCCGTGAAGCCCACCTTGCCGTCGATGAGCATGAGCTTGCGGTGGTCGCGGTTATTGAGCCGGCCGGAAAGGACAGGGATGAACGGGTTAAAGACGTGCGCCTCAATGCCCATCTCGCGCAGCTTCTTGCAGTAGCGCATCGGAAGGCGCGTGATGCAGCCGAAGTCATCGTACAAAACGCGCACGTCCACGCCCTGCATTGCCTTGCGGTGCAGAACCTCCAGAATGGAATCCCACATCTTGCCGTTATTGATGATAAAAAATTCGAGGAAAATATAGTGCTCGGCCTTTTCGAGCTCTTCGAGCATCCGCGCGTAGCAGCTCTCGCCGCTCGGGAAATAGACGGCCGCAGAGTTATCATAGACCGGGTAGCGCGAGCTCGAAAGAAGGTAGCGCGCATGGTTCCATGCCGGAATGTCCTCCCGCTCGAGCGCCTGCATGACGGTCTGATCCTGCCGCAGGTGCTGCGCGACCATGACCTCCACGCGGTTCATGCGGCGGTTCTCGCGGTTTGAGATACGGTTGCCGCCGAAGAGCAGATAGATCGTAATGCCCGCGACGGGGAAGGCGAGAATCAGGATGATCCACGCCATTTTATACGAAGGATTGCTTCTTCCGGTCATGATCGTCAGCACCGCGACCCACTTGACCACGTCCATTGCGGTCTTCATCCAGTGCCAGTATTCGCGCAGCCAATCCATGCCCGCAATCACGAATAAAATTTGCAGCAAAATGGCCAGCGACACCACAACGACCCGCTGGAACAGCAGCTTCGGCAAGTTTCGCACAGCTTCACGCCCCTTCTATAAACCCCATACTTCTTCTTTTTGTCAGTATAGCACGTCTGCGGGCTTCTTACAAGATGGAGAACTTTTGTTTGAAAATACTTCTTGTACTGAGATACGCTCTATGCTATAATAGAACACTACAAATACCGCCGCTTCGGAGCGTTTCCGGGCGCAATCAGGAGAATTTACCATGCAGGATACCATCCGGGTGCAGGGCGCCCGCGTCAACAACCTTAAAAATATCACCGTCGAAATTCCGCGCGACAAGCTCGTCGTGCTCACGGGCCTCTCCGGCTCCGGCAAATCATCGCTCGCGTTCGACACGATCTACGCCGAGGGCCAACGCCGGTATGTCGAGTCTTTGTCCTCCTACGCCAGAATGTTCCTCGGCCAGATGGACAAGCCCGATGTCGACGCGATCGACGGTTTGTCGCCCGCCATTTCCATCGACCAGAAGACGACCAGCAAGAACCCCCGCTCCACGGTCGGCACCGTGACGGAAATTTACGACTATCTGCGCTTACTTTGGGCGCGCTGCGGTGTGCCGCACTGCCCGAAGTGCGGCAAAGAGATTCAGCGGCAGACTGTCGACCAGATCGTCGATCAGATCATGCACCTTCCCGAAAAGACGCGCTTTCAGATACTCTCCCCCGTCGTGCGCGGAAAAAAGGGTGAGCATACAAAGATCTTTGAGGATGCAAGAAAAGGCGGCTACGCGCGCGTACGGGTCGACGGAAGCGTCTACGATTTAACGGAAGAAATTTCGCTCGATAAGAATAAGAAGCACCACATTGAGGTCGTGGTCGACCGGCTCGTCATGAAGCAAGACTTAACGCGCCGTCTGACAGATTCGGTCGAAACCGCGCTGTCGCTTTCGGGCGGCCTTGTGATTTTGAACGAAGTGGCGGACGACCGCGACACGATCTTCTCCCAGAACTACGCCTGCGAGGACTGCGGCATCAGTCTTCCGGAGCTCTCGCCGCGCATGTTCTCGTTCAACAATCCCTACGGCGCGTGCCCGGTCTGCTCGGGTCTCGGGACGCAGCTGGTCGCGGACCCCGACCTTGTCATCCCCGACTGGGACAAGTCGATTTTGGACGGCGCGATTCAGGCCAGCGGCTTTAATAACGTCAAAGACGACTCGATCGCCCGGATGTATTTTGAAGCGCTCGCGAAAAAATATAAGTTCTCTCTCACAACGCCCATGAAGGATCTCCCCAAGGACGCGCTGCACGCCGTTCTGTACGGCACGGGCAAGGAAAATCTCACGATCTACTATGAACGCGCGAACGGACGCGGCACGCTCGAGCGGCCCTTTGAGGGCGTTCTCAACAACGTCTCGCGCCGCTTAACGGAAACGCAGTCCGACGCGATGCGAAAAGAACTCGAAGAATGCATGTCCGAGCGGCCGTGTCCGAAGTGCCACGGGAACCGGCTGTCCGATATCAGCCTCGCCGTGACGGTCGGCGGCCTGAGCATCATGGACTTCTGTAGGCTCCCGGTCAGTCAGGCGCTGGACTTTATGGAGCATTTAGAGCTCACGGGCTCCATGGCCGTCATCGCCGAGCAGATTTTGCGGGAAATTCGGTCCCGGCTTCGGTTCTTGCAGGCGGTCGGCTTATCGTATCTGACGCTTTCGCGCGCGGCGGGGACGCTCTCTGGCGGCGAGAGCCAGAGAATAAGGCTTGCGACCCAAATCGGCTCGAGCCTCATGGGCGTTCTCTACATTCTCGATGAGCCGTCCATCGGCCTTCACCAGCGCGATAATGATAAGCTTCTCGATACGCTTCGCCATCTGCGCGATTTGGGAAACTCGGTGCTCGTCGTCGAGCACGACGAGGACACGATGCGCGCGGCGGACTTCATTGTCGACGTCGGCCCCGGCGCGGGCATTCACGGCGGCGAAATTGTCGCAGCGGGCTCTGTCGACGATATCATTGCCGAGCCCCGGTCGATCACCGGCCAGTATCTCTCCGGCGCAAAGAAAATTCCCGTTCCGACCGAGCGGCGCAAGGGAAACGGCAAGGAACTCAAAATTTTCGGTGCGGCGGAAAACAATTTGCAGCACCTGGATGTGTCGTTCCCGCTCGGAACGTTCATCTGTGTGACCGGCGTGTCTGGCTCCGGCAAGTCGAGCCTCATCAACGAAATCCTCTATAAAAAACTCGCATCGAGCTTAAACCGCGCGCGCACGAGACCCGGCAAATTCGACCGCATTGAGGGCCTCGAGCATCTCGACAAGGTCGTCGGCATCGACCAGAGCCCGATCGGAAGAAGCCCCCGCTCGAACCCCGCGACCTATACGGGTCTGTTCGGCGACATCCGCGATCTGTTCGCCTCCACGCAGGACGCGAGAACGCGTGGCTACGGCCCCGGAAGGTTTTCGTTCAACACCAAGGGCGGCCGCTGCGAGGCCTGCTGCGGAGACGGTCTGGTCAAAATCGAAATGCACTTTTTGGCCGACGTTTACGTTCCCTGCGAGGTCTGCCACGGCAGCCGCTACAACCGCGAAACGCTCGAGGTGCGCTACAAGGGCAAAAATATCTCCGAGGTGCTCGACATGACCGCCGAGGAGGCGCTCTCGTTCTTTGAAAACCTTCCGAAGATCCGCCAGAAGGTGCAGACGCTCGTTGACGTCGGCCTTGGCTATGTAAAGCTCGGCCAGAGCTCGACAACGCTTTCCGGCGGCGAGGCGCAGCGCGTAAAGCTTGCAACGGAGCTCTCCCGCCGCGCAACCGGCAGAACGATCTATATTCTCGACGAGCCCACGACGGGACTTCATATGGCGGATGTGCACCGGCTGATCGATGTTTTGCAGCGGCTGGTCGACACGGGAAACACTGTGCTCGTCATTGAGCATAACCTGGACGTGATCAAGACGGCGGACTACATTCTTGACCTCGGCCCAGAGGGAGGCTCCGGCGGCGGCACCATCGTCTGCCAGGGCACGCCCGAGGACGTCGCCGCCTGCAAGGAAAGCTATACCGGCCAGTATCTCAAAAAGCTTCTGAAATAATTTTTTCGCCCCGCGCGAAAGGAAGGAGCGCCCCATGTCCATTCACGAAGGCCACCGCCAGCGCATGCGCCGCCAGCTCAAAACCAGCGGCATGGACTCGCTGTCCGACGTGCAGGTGCTGGAGGTTCTGCTGTATTACGCCATTCCCCGCGCGGACACGAACCCGATTGCCCACAGGCTGCTCGAGCGCTTCGGCTCTTTATCCGGCGTTCTGGAGGCCGCGCCGGATGAGCTTTTGAACATCGAGGGTATGGGCGACGCGGCGGCGCAGCTCATCTCTCTCATTCCGCAGCTGGAGCGGCGGCACTTCATCGATAGAAGCGGCAAGGCCAGCATTCTCAATTCAACGAGTAAATGCGGGCAGTATCTCGTCCCGTTCTTCCACGGCGAGCAGGAGGAGGTCGTGTACCTTCTGTGTCTGGACGCAAAGTGCAAGGCGATCTGCTGTGTGCCGGTGCACCGCGGGAGCATCACCGCAGCCTCCATCAGCATACGCAAAATTGTCCAGACCGCGCTCAACCAGAATGCGGCCTCGGTCGTTCTGGCGCACAACCACCCGAGCGGCTACGCGCTGCCGAGTCCCGAGGATCTGGATACCACGCGCACGCTGCAAACGGCTTTGCAGGCGGTCGGTATTGTGCTGGCCGACCACATCATTGTCGCCGACGACGATTTTGTCTCGCTGGCGGACGACGGATACCTCGGAGGTTCCTATGGACTTTAAGCTTGTTTCGGAATACAAACCCACCGGCGACCAGCCGAAGGCGATCGAATCGCTCGTAAAGGGCGTAGAGATGGGGCTCGATGATCAGGTGCTGCTCGGCGTGACGGGCTCGGGCAAAACGTTCACAATGGCAAACGTCATTGCGGAATTAAACCGCCCCACGCTCGTGCTGGCGCACAACAAGACGTTAGCGGCGCAGCTCTGCTCGGAATTTCGTGAATTTTTCCCGGAGAACGCCGTCGAGTATTTTATCTCCTACTACGACTACTATCAGCCCGAGGCGTACATCGCGCACACGGACACATATATTGAAAAGGACTCCGCCATCAACGACGAAATCGAGCGCCTGCGCCACTCGGCTACCTCCGCACTTTCCGAGCGCCGGGACGTGATCGTCGTCTCCTCCGTCTCGTGCATCTACGGTCTGGGCGACCCGATCGACTATAAAAACATGGTCATCAGCCTGCGCACCGGCCAGACGCGCGAGCGTGACGAGCTCATGCGCCGCCTGACAGATATCCGCTACGAGCGCAACGACATGAACTTCACGCGAAATACCTTCCGCGTCCGGGGAGACACCCTGGAAATTTACCCCGCCTACTGGGCAGGAAGGGCCATCCGCGTCGAGTTTTTCGGGGATGAAATCGACCGCATTTCTGAAATCAACGCCGTTACCGGCATGCCCGAGCGCGTGGTGCAGCATGTGGCCATCTACCCGGCATCACACTATGTCGCGTCCAAAGAAAAAATGGCGCGCGCGATGCACGACATTGAAGAAGAGATGTGGCAGCAGGTCAAGTTCTTTGAATCGCACGACAAGCTGCTCGAGGCCCAGCGCATCCGCCAGCGGACGCAGTATGACCTCGAGATGTTATCTGAAATCGGCTTCTGCACCGGCATCGAAAACTACTCCCGCGTCATCGCAGGAAGAGCGCCCGGCACGCCGCCGACGACCTTGATCGACTACTTCCCGGACGATTTTCTGCTCTTTGTCGACGAGAGCCACGTAACGCTCCCGCAGGTCCGGGCCATGTACAACGGCGACCACTCGCGCAAGCAGTCGCTGGTGGATTACGGCTTCCGCCTGCCGTCAGCGTACGATAACCGACCGCTCAAATTCGATGAGTTCGAAGCCAAGATTCATCAGGCGATTTTCGTCTCGGCAACGCCCGGCGACTACGAGCGTGAGCACGCGGCAAACATCGCCGAGCAGCTTATCCGCCCCACGGGGCTTCTTGACCCGGAGGTCTTCATCCGCCCGATCGAAGGGCAGATCGACGATCTGATCGGCGAAATCAACGCCACGACTGCGAAGGGTGAGCGGACTTTGGTCACCACGCTGACCAAAAAAATGGCCGAGGACCTGACAAAATACCTCACCGAAAACGGAATTCGCGTGCGCTATATGCATTCAGACATCGGCGCGATGGAGCGCATGGAGATCATCCGCGATCTGCGCATGGCAAAGTTCGACGTGCTGATTGGCATCAACCTTTTGCGCGAGGGTCTGGACCTTCCCGAGGTGTCGCTGATTGCGATCCTGGACGCGGACAAGGAGGGCTTCCTCCGCTCGGAGACGAGCCTTATTCAGACCATCGGCCGTGCCGCGCGAAACGCCGAAGGCCGGGTGCTTCTCTACGCCGATAAAATAACCCCCGCCATGCGCGCGGCCATGGAAGAAACTGCCCGCCGCCGTCAGATTCAGGACGCATATAACAAGGAGCACGGCATTGTCCCGAAAACCATCGTCAAATCCGTCCGCGATCTCATCGAAATTTCCGCCACCCCCACCCCAGAGCACAAGGGCAAAAGCGGCGTGAAGATGACAAAGCAGGAGCTCCAGCGGCAGATCGAGAAGCTGGAGAAGAGCATGCGCGAGGCAGCGAGGATGATGGAGTACGAGTATGCGGCCGTGCTGCGAGACGAGATCATCCGGCTGCGCGGGGAGGCAAATCAAGCGAAATGATTCTTGCTTCCTGCCATACCTGGCCACGGCAGGAAGTACAGAAAGCATTTGGAAGTCATTTCTAAAAATCAAAAAACTTTGTGGTTTAATGACCATTTTTCCTGTATTCTTCTTCCCAAGAACATGTAATTATGCACAAATTCACAGGAATCCAAAATTACACTTTGTACGAAAATGTAACGCGGCGCTGCTTTTTGGAAGTTTCCTGTAGCTTTCCAAAGGGAATAGGTATATTATATATGATATGGAGGAAGCGGCTTTTCGGAGGCGCGTTCCCCCTCTCAAAAACCAGTTCGGCAAAGCACGACCCATGTGCACCAAATTCATGTTTAAACGGAGGAAACGTTTATGGTTGACGCATACTTTGGACGCTTTGTTCTCCCGGAGGATTTACACGCGGCGCTGCAAAAATGCCGCTCGATTGCCTACATTGAGACGCAGGAGGAGCTCGACGAGCTCGTCTTCGGCCCGACGCACTCGTCCCGCTACGACGTGGTCTACAACATCGTCGGCAACGGCACCGTCAAGGAAGCGGAAGTCATCCGCTGTAAAAACGGTGCATCGGTGAACTTCATGGAAGACTATATGCGCCGGCGCGACCCCAACTCGATGGTCATCAGCGACGAGTTCCCGACCGACAAACCGCGTTTTCAGGAGCGCTTCGGCTATTCCTTCTCGAAGGTCCGTCAGGAGACGATGGATTGGCTCTCCGAGCAGCGGGTCATTATGCTTCCGTTTAAGGCAGGCGACCCGGCGCACGGGTATGACAGTTTGCTCGTTTGCCCGGCGAACGCGGCATTCTTCGCGTTGGCGCTTGCCAACATGCAGGGCTTCGTCGCGATTCAGGATATCCCCGAAAACTACACCCCGCGCGCGATCATCTACGTCGCCCCGCCCTTCCGTCACACGCATTTTGACGGCAAGCAGGTCGTGGTGCACAACCGCAGCGAGAACCTGCACGAGGTCTTCGCGTACAATCTCTATCCGGGCCCCTCGGCAAAAAAGGGCGTTTACTCGGTGCTTCTGGACATCGGCGAACACGAGGGCTGGGTCTGCTGCCACGCGTCTTCTGCGTTAGTTGAAACGCCGTATGAAAACGAGACCGTCTTCATGCACGAGGGCGCGTCCGGCGGCGGCAAGAGCGAAATGCTGGAGGATTTCAAGCGCGAGCCCGACGGGCGGCTGCTGCTCGGTGAGCATGTGGTGACGGGAGAGCAATATTTCTTAGATCTTCGCGAGTCGTGCAGCATTTTTCCGATCTCAGACGATATGGCGCTGTGCCACTCGGCCTATCAGGACCCGCAGGAGGGTAAGCTCCGCATTGTAGATGCGGAGGCGGGCTGGTTCCTCCGCATGGACAGCCTGCACGCTTACGGCAACAACCCCATCTACGAAAAAGCGTCGATTCACCCCTCGCGGCCGCTGCTGTTTTTCAACATGGACGGCGTGCCGGGCGCGACGTGCCTCATCTGGGAGCATGTGAAGGACTCGAATGGGCAGCCGTGCCCGAACCCCCGCGTGATCATTCCGCGCGACATGATTGAGCACATTGTGCCCCGCGAGCCGATCTCTGTTGACGTGCGGAGCTTCGGCGTTCGTATGCCGCCTTCGACGGCCGAGCAGCCGAACTACGGCGTGATGGGGCTTCTGCACATCATTCCGCCGTCTCTTGCATGGCTGTGGCGATTGGTTTCGCCGCGCGGGTTTAAGAACCCCAGCATCGTCGACGGTGGCGGCGGCATGAAGAGTGAGGGCGTGGGCTCTTACTGGCCGTTTGCGACGGGGCTTCGCGTGACGCAGGCAAATCTCTTGTTGCGGCAGATCATGGCCTGCCCGAAGACGCTCAACGTCCTCATTCCGAACCAGCACATCGGCGCATATAAGATCGGCTTCATGAGCGAATGGGTCGCCAGAGAATATCTCGCGCGGCACAATGGCGAAATTAAGGCGAAGCACTTAACGCCCGCCAGATGCTCGCTGTTTGGGTATGCCTTGGTTGATATGAAGCTGGATGGCCAGTACGTCCGCCAGACCTTCCTTCGCCCCGAGACGCAGTCGAAGCTCGGCATCGATGGCTACGACGCGGGCGCGAAGATCCTGACCGACTTCTTCAAAGACCAGATCAAGCAGTATCTCACGGACGATCTCGACCCGCTGGGCCGGCAGATCATCGAGTGCTGCCTGCATGACGGCACGTTGGATGACTATCTCGCGCTTACGCCGATGTAACAAATTTCAGACCGCAAAACCACCGGACTTTCGTCCGGTGGTTTCGTTATAATGTGTCAGCTTTTTTGAGATAAATTCCATCCTTCGGCCCGTTCGCGGATTTCGGTGAAGCGCTTGTACACACTGTTCTGCCGGATGAGCTCCTGATGCGTGCCGCGCTCGGCGATTTTTCCATCTTCCACAACGAGAATCTGGTCGGCCTGCTCGATGGTGGCTAACCGGTGGGCGATCGTGATGATCGTCTTGCCGCGCGTGAGCTCGGAGATGGCCTGCTGGATGAGGTGCTCGTTTTCGGGGTCGACGCTCGCGGTCGCCTCATCGAGGATGATAATGGGCGCGTCCTTGAGGATGGCCCGCGCGATGGACGCACTCTGATAGCCCTTTTCGAGAAACTAGGCCTCTGCGGCGGCGTGAAACCGGTCTAATGTGGAAGAAACAGGCTCCTGCGCCCTAGGGTGTATTCTTCCAACTCCCAACACACCCGGACAGCGGGTCTTTTCACGCCGCGCCGCGCCATTTTTCCTTGAAATACGTCAGTATTCCTGCGGAAAAATATCTTGCTCAGCGCAAAAATTCCTCGCTGCCGGTCACATTGAGAGTTTTCAGATACACCCTACCGGTCTTCTGTAACAGCGTTATATAGCGGCGTTACAGTACGCGAATCCGCGCAGCTTGTCAAGGCTCACCGTCAGATTTCGCGAAAAATTCCCCGGACACGGGATGCCGCATCCGGGAATCTGGGTTTTTATTGCTCGCTCAGGCGGTACAAAATCGCTGCTGTCTGGGCACGGGTGAGCTTGCCTTTGGGGAGAAACGAACCGTTCGAGCCCTGCAAAATGCCCTCCTGCGTGCAGAGGGCCACGCCTGCTTTTGCCCACGCGGAAATGCGCGCGTCATCTTTATAGCCCGTCTGCGCCGTATCCACGGAGGCAAGGCCGAGCGCCGTCAGGTACCGCGCGATGACGGTCGCCATCTGCTCGCGCGTGAGTCTGTCGTCCGGCAAAAACGAGCCGTTCGAGCCGTCCATGAGCCCCGCATCGCGCGCCCATTTGACGTAAGGCGCAAGGGGGCTATCCGCAGCAATATCCCGGTAGCCGGTCTGCTCGTAGTATTTGTAGCTCTCGTCCACACCGCAGAATTTCGCCAGACTCGTCACAAATTCGCCCCGCGTGATGGGCTTATTGGGCCGGACGCGGCCGTCGTCTTCATAGGCTAAGTACCCGTGGTTCAGGCAGAATTCCAGCGCGTCATACGCCCAGTGTAATTTTAATTGGCTCTCGTCAAAATATCCGCTGCCCGCCTCGTCAATGTCTAAGTTCACACCCGTGTTCTTTGCGTCGTAGTACATGACGCCCGCCTCCGGGCGGATCCCCCGGCGCAGAAGAAGATCCCGGACGGTGACAAATTCGTAGCCCTGCGCGAGCAGCTGATCGATGGCCGCGAGCGCGCCGTTGACACTGGTTTTGTAGATATCGTGCACCAGAATGATCGCGCCGTCGTAGCTTCCGGAGACGATGTTCCGGCAGACGGTATCGGCGTTGTGGTACTTCCAGTCCTCCGGGTCGACCGACCAGTTGATGAGCGGAGCCTGTGCCGCGTTTCGCACGGTCTGGTTCGCGTTTCCGTAGGGCGGGCGGATATAAGCAGGATCATCGCCGCCTGCTGCCGTGATGAGCTCCTGCGTCTGGCTGATCTCGCTGGCGATTTTGCTGCTGGAGAGCGTGTTGAGGTTTTCGTGGTTTTGCGTGTGACTTGCCAGCTGGTGCCCCTCCGCGACGATGCGCCCCAGCGTTTCGGGGTAGCCCTTTGCGCGGTAGCCGGAGACGAAGAACGTCGCCTTTACGTCGCGCGCAGCCAGCTCATCGAGAAGCATGGCTGTATACGCGCCGGGGCCGTCGTCAAATGTGATGGCAATGAGCTTTCCGGTAAACCCGCCGGCAGACGCCGGAATGCAAAGCGCGAGGAGCAAAAAGAGCGCCAGCGCGGTGCGGAAGATTCTTTTCTGTTTCATGGGGTCATCTCCTTTTGATCGTTATATCATATCATAAAATCCAGAAAATTGGTGAATCTTCAGGAAATTTAAGAGAATCGAAAGGATATCCGGGAGTTTATGAACAAAGCGTGAACGGATTGTGCGATTTGTATGAACATTTAGCACTCTCCTATTGACAGTGCTAGTTTCAGGTGTATACTGAAGCTGTTCCAAGGGAGAGAGAAAGAAAGCTCCCGGGGAGCGAAAAGAATATATCATCTGGCAGCAAAAGCAACCGCCGCGCAGGCTGAAAACCCCCACGACAGGCAGTCAGAACTAGGAGGAATGTTTTATGTTGCCCAGCATTTTTGGTGAAAGTTTGTTTGATGATTTCTTCGCAGATCCGTTTGAAATGATGGCCATGCCGCAGGGACGCAATCCCCTCTATGGCAAGCACGCGAAGAACATGATGAAGACCGATATCCGCGAGACGGAAAATCAGTTTGAGCTCGACATTGACCTTCCGGGCTTTAAAAAGGAAGATGTGAATCTGGATCTCAAGGACGGTTACCTGACGATCTCGGCCGATAAGGCGCTCGACAAGGACGAAAAAGACGACAAGGGTCGCTACATCCGGCAGGAGCGCTGGAGCGGCTCGTGCAGCAGAAGCTTCTATGTCGGCGACACCGTCAAGCCCGAGGATGTGCATGCAAAGTTTGAAAACGGCATTTTGCAGATCGCCCTTCCGAAGCAGGAGCAAAAGCAGCTCCCGTCCACAACAGCCATCGCCATCGAATAATCTTCTAAAATCAGGTGCAGCCCCGTCTCCATTTGGAGGCGGGGCTTTTTCCGTCCATGCAGACGGGCTTACAATCCTTCCGGAAATGTGCTATACTACAGAAAATACGACCAGCAGGAGGCAGCTATGCAGCAGGGATATTTTGAGAAGGAATTTACGCTCACGCCGGACTACTGCGACGCGCGGGCAGGGCTCTCGCCGCTCGGGGCGTTCACGATCTTTCAGGCCATCGCGACCGAGCACGCAGAGAAAATCGGCGTAGGCGGAGCGGCCATGGCAAAGCGCGGCGAGTTCTGGCTGACGGTACACAGCCGCATCGACTTTCTGGGCAGCGCGCGGCTCATGCAGACGCTCACGGCAAAAACGTGGCCCGAGGGCTGCGACGAAAAGTCCATCCGCTGCTTCCGGAGCTACAGCCTCAGATGCGGAGACGCGCTCGTCGCTATGGGCCGGACGCAGTGGGCGATTTTAGGGCCGGAGCAAAAGGTCGTGCCATTCGGCCAGTCGGGCTTCCCGCGGGAGTTCCCGTTCACGGGCGAAGTGGCTATTTCCGACGCGCCCACAAGGTTCCGCGACGATTTTACGCCGGATGATTTTGCGCGAAACTATACCGTCCGTCCGACGGACATTGACTTTGGCCGGCACATGAATAACGTCGCGTACATCCGCGTGCTGCTCGACTGCTTCTCTGCAAAGCAAATCGCAAGCGGGACAATTTCCTCCATCGAGGCGCACTACGCTTCACCGTGTCTGGAGGGCGAGACGCTCTCGGTCTATCAGAAGCAGGACGGCGATACCGTCCGCATCGCCATCAAAAAGCCCGATGGCAAGCCCGCCGTCCTGGCCGCCGTCCGCTTTACCGCGTAAGCCTCGGCCTTTACGGAATGCGCCTGTTTTTGGTGTAATGTTTCAAATTTTGCGTAATCTTTAAATTTTGCGTAGGGGGCGATGCCTACATCGCCCCATTGGGCACCAACGGATTCGCCGGAGATTCCCGTAAAATCGGTTCCATTTGCCGGGTCGATGTGGGCATCGACCCCTACGCATCGTTTAGAAATTTTGGAAATCCCGCGAAGGATTCGGGAACATGGATAGAAAACCGCGCAGTCGATCGTCGACTGCGCGGTTTCCCGTCAGGAAGAGAAATGATGAGGAGGTTTGTATTGGTAAATAGGGATCACGCCTGTTCCGGGTGCTCAGCCTGCCAGAGTGCTTCTGCCGTGGGCTTCCAACATGCGGCATAGTCTTTGCACTTTTCGCACAGGTGCTCGGCAGTCTCCGGGGCTTCCAGGTCTGTGGAATGCGCGCCGGACTCGGCTACCATTTTCGGCAGCAACTCCGGATTTTCGAGCATCGGACACGGGCGCAGATGGTTCTGATTGAATGGCTGGCTCTTGCGATAGAGCTTGAACAGCGGCTGCTGGAGGCACTCGAGGAAGGACTGCTCCTTGATATTGGCGCTCGAATAGTGAATGAAGACGCAGGGCTCAACGTCGCCCGCGGCGTTGATGTGGCAGTAGATCCTGCCGCCAGCCACGCAGCCGCCGGCAAACTCGCCGTCGTTCTGGAAATCGATGCAGTAGAGCTCTTTTCCGCCCGTGACCCCGCGAATCTCGCGCACGCGGTTCTTCATATAAATCCGCTGCTCGGGGGTCAAAAGAAGCGACGTATCCGCATTCTGCCCGACGGGCATATAGTGGAAATACCACGCGAAGACGCAGCCCTTGGAGATGAGAAGATCCAAGAATTCGTCGCTCGTGACGACCTGGTAGTTTCTGCTCGTGTAGCAGATGGAAACGCCGAACGGAATACGGTAGCTGCGCATGAGGTCCATGGCGGCAAGCGCCCGCTGGAAGTGTCCGTCTCCGCGACGGCCGTCGTTTGCTTCCTCGAAGCCCTCGATGCTCACGGAGACAAAGAAGTTTCCGACGCGGAGCATCGCCTTGCAGAACTCGTCGTCGATCAGCGTGCCGTTCGTGAAGGCGTGGAAGGCAATATCGCGGTGCTTTTCGCAAAGCCGGATGATGTCTTTTTTGCGCATCAGGGGCTCGCCGCCGGTAAAGAGGCACGCGTGCGTGCCGAGCGCCTTGGCCTCGGTGAGCGTCTTGTCCATTTCCTCGAACGTGAGGCTCTGCTTGTGGCCGTATTCCGCCGCCCAGCAGCCGGTACAGTGCATGTTGCACGCGGAGGTCGGGTCCATCAGAATGAGCCACGGGACGTTGATATCGTATTTTGCCGCGGTTTCCTGCGCGACATGATAGCCCCGGATGCCGCCCTCGTAGACGGCGTTCGTGAGGAAGGTTTTGAGAATGTAGGGGTCGTTATCCCGCAGCAGCCGCTGGGTATAGTGCGCCCATTTGCCGTTCGGGTCATTTGCGATCATGCGAAGCGTCTGGAAGGACTTCTCGCTCCACACGTCGCCATGCAGCCGCTGCACCATGGCGACCAGATCGGAAGCGACCTGCGACGCGTCCTGCGTCTGTCCCTTTTTGATGAGGTTATCCAGCAGCGTCTCAAACGCTTTGCATTCGGCAGCGTGAGAAATTTTATCGGTAAGCGTCATAAAAGCCGTCCTTTCGTTGTAAAACCCGTTGTTTTTGTGCTTACAGGTTCAGTATAAGAGGCTTTTCGCAAAATCGGTACGGGCAAAGGCCGGACGATTGCCCCAAAATTGGGCAGCAGCCCCGTAAGTGTCCAAGAAATGACGCTTTCAAAAAGAAGATGCCGGAAATGCCATGAAAAAACCGGAAATCGGACTCGTGGATTTGACAAGCTTTTTTGCTTCCGGGCGGCGAAATTTTGTCGCATGGCACAATCTTTTGGCGATTGCGAAATTCTCTCTTGAAAAATGGCCGCGCCGGTGGTATTCTTGCACCATCTCAGAAAGGCCTACGGAAAGGACGACGAGCGATGCGTAATTCGGCAATGCACCATCAGAATACCGCTCGTTTTGCGCAGAGCTCCTGCGCCCGTTTCGCATGCTCTGAGAACAATTCCATCATCATTATTCTGGACGCCGTACTGGCGTCCATTTTTGCGCTTATTTCCCTTCTTTCCATTCGACTTCCCCTTGCGGAGTCCCGGAACCTGACGAGCTTTCAATCCATGCCGCAGTTCGCATGAGCGTTTGATACGCACAGAAACGATGCAGCACCAGAGGCTTCGCCGGTTTCGGCGGAGCCTCTTTTTTTCGTGATCTTTGCGCTTCCGGTCCGGCCAATCGGAGGCGGACAAGATAAAAAAATTCCAACGAAAGAGAGACTACCCCATGGAATTCATCAACTTTGTAATGGCGCTCAGCCCCATCGTTGTCGTTCTGGTCGGCATTCTGGCGTTTCATCAGTCCGCCAAGAAGGTCGCACCGGTCGCGCTGGTCTGGACGCTGATCCTGGCTTTTACGTATTTTAACGTCACAGGCGCGACGTTCAAGGAAAACGTCGCAACGTATGACCCGCTGGTCTGGAAGGGCTTAAAAGAAGGCCTCAAGATCGTGCTGATGGTCTTCGGCGCCTTTGTCATTTTGAATCTTCTGCGCGAGACGGGCGCGATTGAGGACGTGAAGTCCACGATCGCGAGAATCAGCGACGATCGCCGCGTGCAGGTCGTCATCATCGGCATGATGCTCCCGATCTTCTTAGAGGGCGCAGCAGGCGCAGGCGCTCCGGCGGCGATTGCAGCTCCGTTCCTCGTAGCCCTTGGCTTTGACCCGGTCACCTCCATCGCAATTGCGCTGCTTGGTGACGCGACCCCGGCCTCCTGGGGCGGCGCAGGCCTGACCACCATCAACGGCGGCGCGGCTTTGGTTGACGCGGGCGTATCGACCGTGGCGCTCAACTCCGCGATGGTCGGCCGGTTCCACATGTTCGGCGTTCTCATCATCCCCTTTATCATGGTCTGGATGGCCTACGGCAAGAAGGGCTTCAAGGGCATTGTCCCGTATCTGACATTTGCGGGCGTATCGACCTGTCTTGTGATGTTCGTGCTCTCCAACTTCGTGGGCGCGGAGGTCACCTCGATGGGCACGGGCCTCATCTCGATTCTGCTGTCCGTTGCGTACGTGAAGCTCGTCGGCATGAAGACCCCGGACGAGTTCCGCAACAAGGAAGAAGCGCGCGCGCGCAAGTATTCCTCCTTTCAGGCAATGTCTCCGTACATCTACATGCTGGTCCTGCTGCCGCTCGTGCGGTACGGATTCCCGGCGGTCGTTCCCAACGGCTTCGCGGTCATGTGCACATTCGGCTACATCTTTTGGGTCGATCTCGTGATTCTCGTTTGCGGCATGCTCGGCGCGGCGACGCTCGGTGTGAGCCGGAAGACCTACAGCGCAGTCTGCAAGCGCACAGTCGGCCATGTGGCGCCGGTTTTGGTCACAATGGGAAGCCTGCTGGTTGTGGCCTACATCATGCAGTCGCCCAGCACGGGTATGATGAACCTGCTGGCCTCTGATATTGCTTCTGTCGTCGGCAAGTTCTATCCGGCAGCGGCAGTTTTGATCGGCTCGAGCGGCGCGTTCATCACCGGAACGGGCCTGGGCTCGAACATCATGTTTGCCGATATGCACCTGCAGGCGGCGGAAGCCCTCTCCATGAACCCCATCACCATCTTCGCCGGGCAGAACGCGGGCGCTTCGCTCGGCAACCTCATCTGCCCGAACAACACCGTCGCCGCCTGCGCTACGGTCGACCAGATCGGCAACGAGAGCGACGTTATGAAAAAGACCCTCAAGGCGTTTGCGATCATCCTGTGCATGTATATGGTGCTCGCGATGCTCTACACCTGCGTTCTCTTCCCGAACTTCGGCATGTAAGCCGGAGCGGCGGAGTAAGCTTTGAAATGATTTACGAAAGGATGCGTTATATATGAGTAAGAAACGAGTTCTTGGTGTCATCGGCCTAGGCCATGTGGGCGCGCACGTCGCCTACTCTCTCGCAGTGCAGGGCATTGCGGACGAGCTGGTACTGGTCGACAAAAACGAGCAGAAGCTCGCCAGTGAGGTACAGGACCTCCGCGACGCGGCAGCGTATCTTCCGCACCGGGTGACGGTTCGCGCGGGCGATTTCGCAGACCTTGGCGAGTGTGACGTGATCGTCAACAGCGTCGGCAAAATCGAGCTCCTGCGCGAGACGCACGACCGGCTGACCGAGATGGATTTCACCGTTCCCGCCGTCCGCAGTTACGCGGCAAAAATCAAGGCATCCGGCTTTGACGGCGTGCTCATCAACATCACGAACCCCTGCGACATCGTTACGCGGGAGCTTGCCCTGGGTCTCGGCCTTCCGAGAGGAAGAGTGTTCGGAACCGGCACTGGCCTTGATACCTCGCGGCTTCTCAGCGCCCTTGCCCGGCAGACCGGCGTTGACCACAAGTCCATCACCTGCTACATGCTCGGCGAGCACGGCAACCAGCAGTTTGCGCCGTGGTCCTGCGTGAGCTTCCGCGGGATGCCGCTTGACGTGTGGGCAAAGAAGGACGCGCGCTTCCGCTTTGACAGAGCCGCGCTTCAAAAAGAGTCCATCGGCGGCGGCTGGGTCACGTTCTCCGGCAAGTTCTGCACCGAATACGGCATCGCGACGACGGCTGCGCGCATGGCACACATTGTGCTCCATGATGAAAAAGCCATCATGCCCGCAAGCGCCGAGCTCTGCGGCGAGTATGGTGAGACCGGGCTCTTCGCGGGCGTTCCGTGCGTCATCGGCGCAAACGGCGTCGAAGAGGTTGTCGAGCTTCCGCTGACAGGCGACGAAAAGGCGACGTTCCACGCCTGCTGCGAGGGCATCCGCATGAATATGGAGCATTTGAAAGAACTTTGATACGTTTCATTGCATTTTACCAAGGAGGTTTTTGATATGAAGATCACCATCACACCCAACCCGAACCACGGCACGCTTCCCGCGTCCGACAAGCTTGGCTTCGGCTCTGTTTTCACTGACCACATGTTCCTCATGGACTACACGGAAAAAGACGGCTGGCACAACGCCCGCATCGTCCCCTTTGGCCCGATCTCCATGTCCCCGGCGGCAAGCGTTCTGCACTACGGCACGGAGGTCTTTGAAGGCCTCAAGGCCTATCGCCGCCCGGATGGCGAGGTACAGCTGTTCCGTCCGTGGGAGAACGTCGCGCGTCTAAACCGCTCGTGCGACCGCCTCGGCCTTCCGCGCATCGACGAGGAAGACGGTCTGGAGGCCATCAAGGCGCTTGTGAAAATGGACGCCAGCTGGGTTCCGTCCGACCCCGGCACGTCCCTTTACATCCGCCCGTTCCTCTATTCGACCGACCCGACGCTTGCGCTGCACGGCGTGCATGAGGCGACGTTTGCCGTTATCCTCTCCCCGTCCGGCAGCTACTTTGCAGACGGCCTCAAGCCCGTTCCCATCATGGTCGAGACCGAGGATGTGCGCGCGGTGCGCGGCGGCACGGGCGAGGCGAAATGCGGCGGCAACTACGCGGCGGCCAATCGAGCCGGCGACAAGGCCATCGAAAAGGGCTATTCGCAGGTGCTGTGGCTCGATGGCGTGGAACGCAAATACGTCGAAGAGGGCGGCGGCATGAACGTCATGTTCAAGATCAATGGCACCGTTGTCACTCCGATGCTCACGGGCTCGATCCTGCGCGGCGTGACGAGAAAGTCCTGCATCGAGCTTCTCAAGAGCTGGGGCGTTCCGGTCGAGGAGCGGCTTCTCAGCGTCGATGAGCTTTTCGAGGCAGCCAAGAACGGTACGCTCGAAGAGGCCTGGTGCGTCGGCACGGCGGCCGTCATCTCCCCCATCGGCGAGCTTGCATGGAACGACGACAAGTACGAGGTCAACCACAACCAGATCGGCGCGCTTAGCCAGAAGCTCTACGACGAGCTGACCGGCATCCAGTGGGGCACAAAGCCCGATCCCTTTGGCTGGACCTGCAGGGTCTGATTGCAATTGCACCGCGCCTGATCAGCGCCTTTTGATAAAAAATCCACCATTCAAGCAAGAATGGTGGATTTTTTGCGCTGGAACACGGTTGCGTTTTCCGACAAATTATGGTATTGTCATATCGGTGCTACCGATAAACGGCAAGCGGGCGGCTCTCCTCGCGTCAGCAGGGGGCTCACCTCTTTTTGTTGCCCCCTGACTTATAGAAAGGGGGCTGCGGCAGATGGTTACAT
>ENA-USUG01002331-USUG01002331.1-human-gut-metagenome-genome-assembly--contig:-NODE-2331-length-29018-cov-11.914447_pt1 | contig 29018 bp, 16 predicted proteins | sample MGYA00250059_ERZ773394 | MGnify/ENA primary metagenome ERZ773394 (study PRJEB29103, sample SAMN06111957) | human gut metagenome | biome: human gut; feature: ankylosing spondylitis patient; material... | reverse complement strand
ATAGTCTTAAAACGCGCCCTTCACGCCCGTGAAAACAGCGCGGAAGAAATAGCCGTCTGACTTTGCCTGTCGCTCGGGCGGCTCACCGATTTAATAGTAAACAAACATATAAAATATTCGCATTCGAGCGGCAAAGCACGGAAAACAAACCGTGAACTGCCGCTTTTTTGCCGTCCGCAAAGCGGCGTGTAAAAAGAAAAGAACGTCATAAGACGATAAAATAATGCTGTATTTGCGCCGCGTCCGTATTGTATAATTGAAGCAACCTTAAAAATTATGCGAAGGGCTAGACGGCGTTATGTGGATAAAAAGAAAGAGAGAAAATGAAAGCGAAGGGTTGCCGGTGTTTACGAAAAGCTTTTCGGCGCGTGAAGGACTTGTAAAGTGCGAGCTTGCGATAACCGCGACCGGAATCTTTTCGGCGAGCATAAACGGGTACGAGATACCCGATTTGTTCATGCCCGGCTGGTGCAATTACTTAAAGCGCGTCGACGTGTGCCGCTATGACGTCACCAGGCACATAAACGAAAACAACGTGATTTCCGTCACCGTGGCGAACGGCTGGTATTCCGGAAAACTCGGCTACGGCAATAAAACCAACGTTTTCGGCGACGAGAAGCGGCTGTTTGCCGAGCTCACGCTGACTTATGCCGACGGCGAAGTGGAGAAAATAGTCACCGACGAAGATTGGACGGCGACTACTTCCGACGTGGTTTTCGCCGACTTTTTCGACGGCGAAGTAATCGACGCAAGGCTGAGAAACAAAGAAAAACGCGCGAAAAACGCGGAGATAAGCGACTTTTCCGTGCCGCTCACCGAGTATTCGTGCGAGCCCGTGCGCGTGGTGGAAACGCTGACCCCCACGGTTATTTATGAGGACGAGCGCGTAATCCGCTATGACTTCGGGCGCAACGTCGCAGGCATGATTTCGCTTGAGGCGAGCGGCGAGCCGGGCGATAAAATCGTCGTTAAATACGGCGAAATGCTTGACGAGAACGGCGGCGTGTACACGGAGAATCTGAGAAGGGCAAGATGCACCGACGAGTTTATTCTCTCGGGCGGCGAGCTCGACTGCTTCAAACCGGAATTTACATACCACGGTTTCAGGTATGCGGAGATAAGCAAGCCCGCGAGCTCGCGCGTGAACGGCATAGAGGGGCGCGTGATTTCGCAGGATATAGAGTATTACGGCAGTTTCGAGTGCTCGGACGAGGTGATAAACGGCGTCTACGCAATGGCGAAGAACGGGCAGAGAAGCAATTTCGTGTCGATACCCACCGACTGTCCGCAGCGCGACGAGCGGCTCGGGTGGACGGGCGACGCGGAAGTATTCTGCAATTCCGCCATGTTCAACGCCGATTGCAAGCGGTTTTTCACCAACTACCTGCGCCTAATTCGCGACGACACGCCGGCCAGCGGACGGATACCATCGATTGTGCCGCTGTACATGCCGATTGCGGATAACACCGCCGGCGTTCCGGGCTGGGGCGACTGCATAGCGGTGATGCCGTACTTTCATTATCTTCACTACCGCGACGAGTCGGTGATAAGGGACAACCTCCCCACAGCCGAGAAATGGATAGCTTACTATATAAATAAGAGCGAGAATTATCTCACGAAAATAACCAATAACTTCGGCGATTGGCTGTCGCAGGGCGGCGAAACCGACGCGAACGTCATAAATCAGATTTTCTTCGCCTACTCGACGCGCCTCACCGCAAGCATGTGCGGCATAATCGGCGAGAGCGATAAAAAGGCATACTACTCCGACGTGTACGAAAAAGTAAAACGCGCTTTCCGCGCATGCTACTATAAGAACGGACGGATAACGAGCGACACGCAGACAGCGTATGCCTTCGCCTACGCCGCAGGGCTTATAAGCCGCGATGAAACGGCAAAAAGGCTGCCAGATACCGTGCACGAGAGGGGCGACGCGCTGACCACCGGATTTATCGGCAGCAGGTTTATTCTGCCCGCGCTGTGCGACGCAGGCGAAACGGAGCTCGCGTACAGACTGATAAAGCGCACCGAATACCCGTCCTGGGGGTATATGCTCGCTCAGGGCGCGACCACGGTGTGGGAGCGGTGGAACGGCTATACCGCCGAGCACGGCTTCGAGGACCCCGAGATGAATTCGTTGAACCATTACAGCCTTGGCTCGTGTACCGAGTGGCTTTATTCCTACGTTCTGGGCATAAAGCTGTCGGCGGACAGTGCAAAGGCGATTATTTCGCCGTCGTTCAGTCGCGAAATAAGCTGCGCGCGCGGTGGCACGCGCCTCAGCGGCGGAAACATTTTCGTGTCGTGGAAATACGAAAAATCCGCCGTCAGACTTACTGTCGTCGCGGCGGACGGGGTGGATTACGAAATAGACAAGGGATTAGGTTCGCTCGCGGCAATCGAGAAGCGCGGTAACGATACCGTGGCGGTGTTCGCGACGGACGGGGAGAGCGACGGCGCGTTCAGTTGTCGTGACGAACGGAGCTGCGATACTCGAGCGGCGAAACGTTGTATTTGTCCTTGAATTTCTGGGCGAAGAACGACTGATTGTCATAGCCGACCTTGGAGGCGATTGTGATGACGTTGAGGTCGGTGGAGGAGAGAAGCGTGGCGGCGTAGGCTACGCGCAAATCGGTCACATAGTCGATAATCGTCTTGCCGACGTACTTTTTGAAGATTTTGATGAAGTGCGAGTGCGAATACGAGCTGAACGCGATGATGTCGTTTATGCGCAGCGAGAAAACGTCGGGCGTGGAAATCTGCTGTAAAAACGACAGAATACACTCGGGCAGCTGCTTTTCGGAGCGGTGCTCGACGTAAATGCCCAAAAGGTAAACGACAATCGAGGAGAGCACTGCGCTCGTGTGCTCAACGTCCGCGTTAAATACGTTGATGTTGTTGAGCCGCTTGTGAAGCTCGCCGAACGTTTCGATGCTGAGGTGTATAACGATAGGTTTTTCCTGCCGTTCGAGCGCGGAGTACAGAGTCGGCGACAGAACGGCGCAAAGCTTCTGCATCTTCTCGACGGCGATACACACGTCCCTGCGCTGAATGGGCATATCCGAAACGAATTGATGGACGTGGCGCGGACCCAGCAGCACGAAGTCGCCGGGCATCAGCGGATAAACCGCTCCGTTGACGAGGTTCGAGCCCGTTCCGTCGATTGTGGAAGTGAATTCCCAATCGCTGTGACGGTGCACGATGCTGTTGTCGTTCCACAAAAAAGTGTTGATTTCGTCGGGTTGCAGCTTGGATATGATTTTCTTAACGGTAGCGTCCTTCATAAGCGTATTTTACCCGTATTTGCGTATTTTGTCAACATTTCATCGTCGGAATACGAAAAATAAAGGATTAAAAGCCGTGGAAAACGCTCGACGAAACTCTTAAATCCCATAATAAAAAAATAGCGAAGTACAATAAACTAATGATTGAAACGAACGCGCCGATAATGATAGAATTTAGGTAGTATAAAGGCGTATTGCGCCGAGGCGGCGAAAAACGACTCGGGCAGACAGTTAAAACAGGGATAAAACAGGAGGCATTAACTAAATGATGAAAAGATTTAAGTCCGTTATAGCCGCGGCTTTGGCGGCGGTGACCTGCATGAGCGTTTGCGCTTGCGGCGGCGACAAAGAGGATTCGACGAAAACCTATCTCGACGTGGGCGTGTTCGACGCAGGACTAGGCACCGTCTACTTCGACGAAATGAAAAAGGACTTCGAGGCGTACTACGCAAACGAGAGCTTCGAGGACGGCAAAACCGGCGTCGTTCTTCGCGCCACCAAGAAGAACACCGAGTTCAACCCGGCTCAGCTTCTCACTTCCATGAAGGACTACCAGCCCGTGCTGTACCTCCTCAATACCGGTGACTACGAGGCGTTTACTTCCGCCGAACTTTTCACGGACGTATCCGACGTCATGACCGAGAAATACCTCGACGAGAACGGAGAAATCGCAAAAGATACCGGCAAGACCGCCACGCAGTCCATCGAGGACACTATGCTCGACGGCTATTCCGACGTATTCAAAAAGGACGACGGCAAGTATTACGCCGTGCCGTTCATGTACTCCGCTCCCGGCATAATCTTCGACGCGGACTTGTTCGACGAACAGAGTCTGTACTTCAAAGCCGACGGTACCGTGGGCGCGAACGCAGCCGACCTCGCGGCGCAGAACTGCTCGGCAGGTACCGACGGAAAATCAGGCACCTACGACGACGGGCTTCCCGCGACCTGGGAACAGTTCCTCATGCTTCTTTCCGCTATAAGAAACAAGGGGCTTACGCCGTTCACCTGGGCAGAATCGCCGAGTACATACCAGATTTCCAGAGTGTTCAACATCATTCACGCGAATTACGAGGGCTACGACGATTTTATGCTCAACTACTCGCTTTCCGGCACCGACAACGAGCTCGGGGAAATCAACGATAGTAACTACGACAAGCTGCTCGAGCAAGAAGGCAGAAAAGCCGCAATCAAGGCGTTCTATGATATAACTAAGAACGCAGGCAACTATTCTGTCAAGGCGGCTCCTGCCGGCGGCAACACGCACACCACCGCCGAGCGCGAGTTTATTCAGAGCAAGCGCTACGGCACGAGAATCGCGATGTTCGTGGAGAACAGCTATTGGGAACAGGAGGCTCGTTCGGTTTTCGACGGCGAACCGCAGCCCGAGCAGAACGGCTACGGCAAGAGGAACTTCAAGTATCTGACGATGCCTAAGTTCGTGGGAATGGAAGGTGTCGAGGACCAGACGAACGAAGAGCGCGTCATCCCCACAACCTATTCCGAGAGCTATATGTGCATCAGCGCAAAGAACACCAATAAGAACGCCGAGGTGCAGACGCGCGTAGCCAAGTTGTTCATCAAGTTTGTCCAGCAGAGAGCTCAGCTCGTGAAGTTCACCGCCAACACCGGCTGCTTACGTCCCTACAAATATACGATAACCGACGAGGAAAAGCAGACCTGCACACCGTATACGCGCAGCATTCTCGAGCTGATAGCCGAGGGCGCGACCGTCGCTCCCAACCTCGCGATTGCCACCAAGCGCCGTCAATTCACCGGCGAAGACGGCTTCGACGAGAGTAACAACGGCTTCGCGTTCAGAGCAAAAGTGGATAACAACGTGTACAAAGAGCCGTTTACCTACTTCTATATGAATCCCGACAAGACGGTGGACGACGCGTTCGGCGAGATGAAGTCCACGATTACGTCCATACTGAAAGAAGCCGGCGCGATTTGACGAAAGCGCTTCGGGCGCGACTATAAAAACTGTGAGATAACCTATGAAAGCGGAAAAAACCTCTATCTTCGGCAAAATCAAGGCGTTCGTTTACGACGTCAAGGTGAAGCTGTATCAAAAGTTCGGGAGAAAGAAAAAGCAAAAGGTCTACAAAAAGAAGTTGGGACAAAACCTGTTCCTGTTCTTCTTCCTGCTCTTCCCGATAGTGCAGTTCCTCATATTCTATGTGGGCGTGGCGGCGAATACCTTGAAGCTCGCGTTTCAGGCGCCCGACAAGACCGGCAACTACTATTTCACGCTCGACACCTTCAAAAAAGTGCTCCAAGCCTTTTTCGTGACGGGCGAAATGTCGGTGCTCATCCGCAACTCCGCCATTCAGTTTGCGTGCGGTTTGCTCATCAGCATGCCGCTACAGATTATGGTCGCCTACGTCGTGTTCAAAAAAGTGCCGTTCGCCGGCGCGTACAAGGTGATACTGTTCCTTCCGAACATTATTTCCAGCCTCGTGTTCGTTATCTGCGCGAGGGCGCTGATGCAGAAGGGCATACCGTTCCTGTTCAACAACCCCGCGATGGGACTATTGAATCGTCACACGACAAAGAGCTTCTATTCGGTGCTGGTATTCGGACTGTGGATGAACTTCGCCAACGGACTGATTATCTATCTTTCCGCGATGTGCAGCATCTCCAAGGACGTGCTCGAATACGGCGAACTCGAAAAAATGTCGTCGTTTCAGGAATTTTGGCACATAATTCTGCCGTCTATTTTCCCGACGATAGTTACCTACATAATCGTGGCAATCGCAGGTTTCTTTATCAATTACGGGCATTTCTATTCGTTCTACGGCGGCGAGGACGGAGCGATGCAGCCGTTCTCCACGCTCGGCTTCTACTTCTTCGTGAAGGTTGCCGGCGGAAAGAACACCATTCCGTCGCCCAACGACTATCCGTTCGTTTCGGCGGCAGGCATACTGTTCACGCTGATAGTAGCGCCCGTGACGCTGCTCACCAAGTACCTTCTGGAAAAATTCGGACCGAGCGAGGATTAGAGCTATGCTGGAAAACGTCAAGATTAAAAACAGAAAATACATTAAAATGGACGCGTTCCAGATTGTGCTGTACGCGATTGTCACGCTGTACTGCATATCGATGCTCTACGTCCTGTTATTCGGCTTCGTAAACTCGCTCAAAGACGCCACCGACTACGAGTGGAATAACCCGTTCGCGTTCCCGAGCAGCGAGTTCGGCTGGAAATTAAGCAACTACACCAAGGTTTTCAAGGACTTCAACGTGTTCACCGTGGGCGGCAAACAGGTATACTTGCCGGCGATGTTCTTAAACTCCGTGCTGTACGCCGGACTCATGTCGCTGTTCTGTATGGCGACGCAGGTCATCACCGCCTACGCCGTGGCGAAATACGACTTCAAGGGGAAGGGACTGATTTACGGCGTGGCAATCGTAGTAATGCTGTTGCCCATCATCGGCTCGCTCGCGTCGGAAGTGCAGATAGCGAACCTGTTCGGCTTCCGCAACAACCTTATCGGCGTGTGCATTATGAAATGCAAGTACCCGGGCATCTACTTCCTCGTGTTCTACGCCACCTTCAAGAGTCTGCCCTGGACGTTCGCCGAAGCGGCTCAGATAGACGGAGCCGGGCATTTCAGAACGTTTATTCAGATAATGCTGCCGCTTATCCGCAGCACGCTGTTCGCGGTGTTCATACTGCTGTTCATCGAACATTGGAACGACTACTACACGCCGATGATATTCCTGCCCGAAAAGCCCACGATGTCCTATGGCTTGTTCATTTTCCAGACGGACAACAAGGCAAGCACGCCCATTCAGCTCGCCGCCTGCATACTCGCGTGCGTGCCCATTCTGATTGTGTTCGCCGCGTTCAAGGACAAGATTATGAGCAACGTAACCATGGGCGGTATCAAAGGTTAATCCCTTAGGAGAAAAATATGACTAAAAAGCAAGCGTTAATCGGAAAAATTTGTTTAATCCTGTTGCTTTGCGCTTTAGCGGCGTTGTGCGCCGGCATGCTTTCTTCGCGCGTCCGCGCCGACGAGGGCGAAGTCACCGAAATTAAAATCGAAATCGATTTCGGCGACTATGACGGAAGAAACGACGGCAAAAACCTGCCGCACGGCAAAAAGGGTATGTCCTACCCGGTATTCGCGTGCACGGCGACGGATAACCTCGGCAACGATGCCGAATCGGTGCTCGTGACCGTGGCTAACGACTCGGGGAAGCTGATACCGCAGACAAACGGCAGGTTTGCCACCGAAACCGCAGGTAAATACACCGTAAAATACGACGCGGTCAGCGGCTCGGTGAGCGCGACCAGAACGTTGACCATCACCGTCGACGAGTACGTCGACAATATTTCTTACGACAACGGCGGAGAAAACGTACCGACTACGGGCACTACGGGCTCGGCGGTTTTTGTGCGTTTCGGGGATTTCGGCGGCGGCACGGGCGAGCTCGAGCCGTTTATGAGATTGACTCGCGCCGACGACGAGCTCGAAATGCAGACTGCCGCCGAGTACGCGTACTTCGTGCCCGAAAAGAGCGGCGAATACGCCGTGACCTACGGCGTTACCGACTTTGTCGGCGACGAGAAGTCCGTCGTAAAAACCGTTACCATAACCGACCCCGACGTGCCGGTTATGAACGCGGTTTCGTTGCCCGGCTCGGCAATCGAGGGAGAAACGCTGGAGTTGCCGCTGCCCGACGCGATTTTCTATCGGAACGGCAATAAGACCTATGTGCCCGTGCGCGTTACTTTCGACGGCGTCGACGTGACGGCAGATATGAAAGTAGCCGGACTTGCGACGGGCAATCACAAGATAGAATACGTCGCGGCTAACCCTCTCGACGAGTCGAAGCAGGTAAAGCAAACTTTCGACTTCACCGTAAAAAGCAAAAGCGTGGCGGCGAACGCAAAAATTTTCGATAACTATTTTGAATTTACGAACTGCGCTGCCGATTCCGAAAACAAGAGCGAGTACGTCGTGAAGGTGACGGCAAACGCCGACAGACGACCGCTTGACGCTGCTGTGGCGTTCTCGCGAGCGTTGCCCGTCGAGCACGCGAACCTCGAGCTTAAAATGACGACTTCGTTCGCGGCTTACGACGACGCGTACTTCGTCGTCACCGACAGCAAGAACGCGTCCGAGCAGATTAAGATAAGAATAAGCAGGCTTTCCTCGCTGGGCGCAGTGTGGCTGTCCTACGACGAAGCGACGCAGTCGATAATTAACCGCGACGGCGGCGCGACTTTGGCTAAAATCGACAGTTACTCGGACAAAACGAAATTCAACGGCTTCGGCAGCGGCAGAGTGTACGTTTCCTTCGAGCTCAAGGGAGTGGTAAAGGACGTCGCCCTTTCGCTCACAAAGGTGGGTTCGAGCGCGGTAACCACGGGCTCTACCGACTTTACGCCGCCGTCGTTCGTCACCAATCCCGATTACCGCTCGGTTTACGTCACCAACATCGGTCACAAGATTTATCTGCCCGAAATGCGCGCGTTCGACCTTCTGGACAAGAACGTCACCGTTACGCTCACCGTCCGCAAGCCCGACGGCACACTGTTGTTCGAGGGGCAGGGCGGCTACGAGCTCGACGTCACCGAGAGCGGCGAGTACGGCGTGGAATACACCGCGCGCGACGCCTCCTCCAATATAAGGAAGCTTGTTTCCGGTGTTTCCGTCGTCGACCTCGAATCGCCCGTCATCAAGGTTTCGGGCGTCAAAGCGACCGTCAAGGTAGGCGATGAAATCACGCTGCCCAAGGCGGAGATAACCGACAACGACACCGCAGCCGACAAAATACTCGGCTATGTATATGTGCTCAGCGGCAACAATCGCAAGGAGCTCGTCGGCGAGACCTACAAATTCGAAACGGCAGGCGAGTACAAAATACGCTACGTCGCCTACGACGCCAACCAGAACTACACCGTAGTCGAGTTTACGGTAATCTGCAAATAGGAGGGCGAGAAGATGAACAAGCTGAAAAGAACACTGGCTATTCTCTTATGCCTCGTCACGGCGTTCGGCGCGTTTTCCGCCTGCGCCAAAAAACCCGACAACGAAGAGAATAAGGACGCTAACCTTATCGGCAACGAGCCGATTACCGTCGACGATACCGACGTTTATCTCGTAAACGGCGGCAAATCGGACTACAAAATAGTAGTGAGTGCCGACGCCACGCGCATTGAAAAGCACGCCGCGGAGGAGCTGAAAAGCTTTATCGAAAAGTCCACTGCGGTAAAACTCCCGATAACCGACGACAAGGAAGTGTCGCACGACAATAACGCACACTATATTTCCGTGGGCTCGACCAAGCTCCTCGCAGCCGAAACAGATATCAAAGTCGACTATGAAGAACTCGGCGAGAACGGCGTAATCGTGAAAACGCAGGGCAACTGCGTGTACGTCACGGGCGCGACCGAAAACGGAACGCTGTTTGCGGTATACAGATTTTTGCATTACCAGGTAGGCTACGAAGCGTATGCTTACGATTGCGTGGAAGTCGATTACCATAAGTCGCTGAAACTTAAAAACTTCGATTACAAGCACGTCCCGTCGCTGGGGCTCACCACCGCCGAGGACGGCGAACTGTCGGGAGAGGGCAAGGTCAAGGAAGCCTCGAGAATGCTTATATACGCTTCCGAGAACGGCGGCTACGATATGAACGGCAACCTCTACAACGGACTTTGGTGTCATACGACCAACTTTCTCATAACCGCCGACTACGATCAGCCGCGCGTTAAAGCCGCGCAGAACGCCGAGTACGAAGCCAAACTCGCGCCGTATCTCGATATGCTTATTTCCGACTACGGTTACGTTCGCGAGAACGATAAGGTTGTGCCGCAGTACGTCAAGAAAACCGAGAACGGCAAAATCGTCTACGAAACCGACGGAAGCGGAAATTATATACTAGCTACCGACGAGAGCGGCAAGCCGCTGTCCAACGTGTACTTTATGAAAGGCTTTGACAGGGGAACCGCCACGCTGTTCACTTCGTCCAAAGGCAGCAAAGACAAGGTCGATATAAAGTCCGATACGGAAGGTTATGACGACTACGTCAAGGGCTGGAACGCGGCTTACGAGAGCGGCAATTATCACGTCGGCTCCGAGTGGCAGAAGAAAGTCAAATCTATAAGATTGTGGAACAACGGTCAGGCGTGCTACACGAAGCCCGAAACGCTGGAACTCGCGGCGCAGACGTTAGAAAACAAGTATATCAACACCGCTACCGGACCTTACCTAATGGTGGGCATCACCGACGGCAAGGGCTCGTGCGACTGCGAGGACTGCAAAGCCGCGACGAATACCTACGGCAATGCCGCCGGCGTGCAGATGGTTTTCATGAACAAGCTGGCGAATAAGCTCGAGGAGTACATGAAAGCGAACGGCATCGAGAAACAGATTACGCTTGTGGCGTTTGCCTACTACGCGTTCCGCGAGCCGCCCGTAAAACTCGTAAACGGCGAATATACGCCCGTTCACCCGGACGTAGTGCCGAAGAACGACGGACAGGTAAGAATAGGCATTATGTATACGCCTATCGAAGCGTGCTACACTCACCCCATCACCGACGAAACCGAAACATGCGAAAAGAACGCGACTATCGCCGCGGAAATGAAAGCGTGGGCTTCGCTGACGACCAACCTTATGATGTACTCCTACGGCACGAACTTCCAGGCGTACAAGTACCACTTCAACAACTGGTCGCACATAGGCGATTCGATAAGATTCTACGAGAAACTCGGGCTTAAGTACTACTTCGAACAGGCTTGCGCCCAGAACGGCATTTCTCCGATGTCGTCGATGCGCGCCTACGTTCGCAGCAAACTAGCGTGGAATTCGGCTTATGACACGCAGGACCTTATCGACGAGTTTATCGAGCATTACTACGGCGACGGAGCGGAGGGCGTAAAGCAGTACTTCGACGCGGTCATGGAGAACTTCGAGCGAATCTACACGCTCGCCGAAACCGAGGATCAGGACATTTATTACAGCAGAATAATGAGCGCGGATTATTGGACGCGTCCGCTGCTGTTACAGCTCGAGAGCTATCTCGAAAAAGCCGACTACGCTGTTGACCTCGGCTCGTCGGGCGATAAGGACGTTTACAAGGAAAGAATTTTCAGAGAGTATTTTCTTCTCAAGGACAACGAGTACACGATGTATTCGGCGTACCTCGGCAGCGACGAGTACGCAGCGCTCGAGGAACTCGTGATGTACGGCAGAGAAAAATATAACGCTTATAACAGCGCGGAGAAGACGCAAAATGGCTAAGACGAAGAGAATTATCGGTTTTATAGTCGCGGTTATCGCGCTTGCGAGCGCGTGCTTATTGTCCGCGTGCTCCAAAAAGGAGGACAAGAACAAGACGACGGAGTACAGTTTCAATATCGGAAAGTCCTCCGTATCATTGGAGGTGGGCGACAGCGAAAAGCTGGAGTGCCGCTACGGTGACAGCAAAATAATCTTCACCAGCTCCGACGCGAGCGTGGCGACGGTGACGGAGGACGGCACCGTTACAGCCGTTTCTGAGGGCACGGCTTACGTCACGGCGAGTGCCGAGGGCGTAGAGGGCGCGAGCAAAATTTGCAAGGTTACGGTAACGAAAAGCGTTTATGCGGTTTCGCTCGACCGTAGCGGAGCAATCGAGGCGCTTCGCGGCGCCGCGCTCGAATTTAACGCGACCGTGTATAAAAACGGCGAAACGACCGCGCTCGTAGCGAATTTCTCCGTCAGCCCCGACGGTTGCACGGTGAATGAGAGCGGCAACACCGCGAGGATAACTTTCGCGGCTGCCGGCACATACACGGTTACCGCCGCTTACGGCGGCGCGACGGCTTCCGTCACGGTGACGGTAGTCGACAGCTTGACCTGAGAAAAGGAGGGCGTATGAAAAGATTCTGGTTATTCGTTCTTACGGCGCTGTGCTGCATGGCGTTGGCGGCATGCTCGGGCGGCAAGAAGCAGGACGACGAGGCAAAAAGCGAAAGCGTTTATCTTATCGACAAGGAAATCACCGTGTATGTGGGCGGAACCTATAAATTCGCCCCCACCGGTGCGGAAGCCTTTACCTATGCCTCCGACGACGAAAGCGTCGCGACGGTGTCTGCCGACGGCGTGCTCACTGGCGTATCCGAGGGCACCGCGTTTATCGACGTGACCGCAGGCGAGAGCACGGTCACATGCAGAGCGGACGTCATAAAAGAAGATAACTATATCCGTCTGGGCGCGGCGACCCGTTACGTCATTGCAGGCGGCGACGTCACGATTAAAGCCGAAACGGTAAGAAACGGCGCGGTAACCGACGAAAAGGTAGAGTTTACCGCCGACAAGACCACGGGGATTACCCTCGCGGCGGTGAGCAACAACGAGGTTACGGCAACGGTAGCCGAGACAGGCAGTTATGTAATCACGGCGAAGAGCGGCAATCTCGTCGCGCAGTGCACCGTAAAGGCAGTGGGCGCGGACGCGAGCGTGCTCGCAAAACCGACGCTCGAAGTCGAGGGTTGCGCTACGCTGAAATGGGAGCCCGTCGAGGGTGCGAGCGGCTATGCCGTCACGATAAACGGCGGAGAGGAAACGGTCACGAGCGAAACCTCGTTCGACGTAAGCTCCGTCACCGACGGTTTGAAATTCGGCGAAAGCGCGGTGTTCGCGGTCAAAGCGCTCGCAGGCGCGGACGACTTCGAGCACATCGAGAGTATGCCGGCGAGAATGGCGTTCGCGCACGACTATAAGGAAAAGGTTGTGACCGAACACACCTGCGTGCAGTCGGGCGTATCGGACTTCGTGTGCGCGACCTGCGGCAAGAAGTATACCGACGAAAATCGCCTCGACGATCACGTTTATACGGACAAAGAAACGCCTGACGGCACGGGCGCATGCCTCGTGTGCGGCTTTCAGAGAACGAAAAAGGTCAATTACAAGTACGACGAGCATAATGACTGCTATTTTGTGGCGGGAGCGGACGGCGGCTACAATTCCGAGGACCTCTATATTCTCGCAAAATACAACGACGGTACGCCCGAACACGGCGAAAAGCCCGTCAGATATATAGGCTTCGGCGCGTTCAAAAACAACAAAATCATAGTGCGCGCATTCTTACCGAAGAGCATGACGGAGTTTACCGATAAAGACCCGGCGTTCGTTCGCCGTAACGGCGCGAGCCTCAACGACGTGGAGGGCATGGGCGGCAAGTCCAGTCCGCTCCGCGGCTCGGTATTCGAGGCTTGCGAAAATCTGGAATTCGTGTCGATGCCCGGCGTATATACGCTGCCGGCGGTAGCCGAGAGCAGTTACACGCACTGGAACTTCCGCGATTGCTACAACCTTACCGCCGTAATCGTTCCCGAGGGCTTTAATAACCGCGGCGCGGGCTTTATGCGCTGGATCAACACGCCCGCCAAAGCCGCGAACAAAACTGATATTTACGTTATCGGCGACAGCGTCGGCGCAATTTGCGACGCGGCGAACTACCCGATCGGCAACGACATCGGCTTCGGTAACAACACGCTCCTTAGCGGCGACGTGCTGACTTACGACGAAAATGCCACGACCGAAACGTGCTTCAAGTGGCGTTACGCCGACGATAAGCACGACGAGATCGTCAGCGGCGGCAAGCACGAATTCAACGGCAAAAACGTGTGCCGTAAGTGCGGCGCGAGAAACGATTACGGCGTGGTATACGGCTATGATAAAGATTTCGTAAACGCCGACGGAAGCACGGGCGCGTATTATGTAGGGGATAACAAGAACCTCGCCGAATCCGAAGTCACGATCGTGGACGAATACGACGACGGCATTAACGGCGTAAAGCCCGTTAAGTTCGTCCGTAACCGCGCGTTCGAGGGCAACAAATTCCTTAAGAAAATCACGCTTCCCGCCGGTGTAACCCGTCTTGACGGACTTGCGTTCAGCGAGTGCGCGAACCTCGAGTACGTCGAAATGCCCGGAGTTGCCGATCTCAATTACAGAGATATACCGAACGAAGGCATTTACGAAAACGCCGGTTATATCGCTTCCGATAACAACTTCCTCGAGTGCGCGAAACTCAAAACGGTCGTAGTAAGCCCGATTTTCGAGATCAACTGCGGACAGTTCAAGACGAGAAACGGCAGCGGTTTGCCGTGTGTGGAATTTTACTCCGCAGGCACTTACACCGAAAGCAAAATCAATATTATCGAGCGCGCCGCGAACGACCTTTTCACCGGCAATATTTACTACTTCGGCGCACTTAACAGATGCCGGAGATGGACCAAGGACGGCGGCGAAATAGTTCACAGCGACGCGGCGCATAATTACGCTCATGGCGAGTGCATTATTTGCGGCGCAAAGGACGACAAGGGCGTTGCGTACAAGTACGAAAGCGGCGCGTATTACGTCGGCGGCTATACCGGCGACGGAGAAATCGTCGAAATCGCGGAAACGTGGAACGACGGCGACAACGGCGAACACGCGGTGACTTACGTCGCGAAAAAAGCGTTTGAAAACAAAACGACGATTAAACGCGTGATTATGCCGTCTATAACCGATCTTGGCGGACAGGTATTCTGGGGCTGCGAAAACCTCGAATACGTCGATATGCGCGGAGTGACTTACATTTCCTACGCGAATAAAGACGGGGACGGTAATGCGAAACGCCCCGACGGCTCGGTTGAATCCAACAACAACTTCCGTTTCTGCAACAACCTTGCCACCGTTATCGTGGGTAACGGTTACTCGTCCGAAACCGGTCAGTTCAATTCAAACAATATCCACGGCGTAGTCAACCTCTACGTTTACGGCACGAGTACCGTCACCACGCACCCGGACGACAATATTCTCACCGGCAAGATTTTTTACCTCGGTGACGGAGAGAAGTGCTTCACATGGAAATTCGACGATAGCGGAAACGTGAAAGCTGGACCTTCCGAACATAACTTCGTCGACGGCAAGTGTTCCGCGTGCGGAATTTACCTCGTGAATTACGCTTATGACAGCGCTTCGCAAACCTATTACGTTACCGGCGTTGCGAGCGGAATTACCGAAGAAACGATCACGATCGCAAGCACTTATAACGACGGTACGCACGGCGAACACGCGGTGGCTTACGTCGCGAGAAAAGCGTTTGAAAACAAAACGACGATTAAACGCGTGATTATGCCGTCTATAACCGATCTCGGCGGACAGGTATTCTGGGGCTGCGTAAACCTCGAATACGTCGATATGCGCAGCGTGACGTATATCAAGTACAATCAGCCGGGCAGACCGGACGGCGCAACCGAATCGAACAACAACTTCCGTTTCTGCAACAGCCTTGCCACCGTTATCGTGGGTAACGGTTACTCGTCCGAAACCGGTCAGTTCAATTCCGACCATACCCGCGGCATAGTCGATCTCTACGTCTACGGCACGAGTACTGTCACCACGCACCCGGACGACAAGATCCTCAGCGGTAAAGTTTATTATTACAGCGACACTAAAAAAGCGGGCGCATGGCATTTCGCGAACGGCGCGGCTACGCTTTGGTAATTCCTAAGCTTAATCGGTTAAAAACGCCGTCCTCGGACGGCAAAAATAAAAGAGCATTTATAAATGCGAAAAAGGAGCGGAAAAATGAGGAAATTCATAAGACTCACGATTGCGGTTTTGTGCGTTTCGATTGCGGCGTTTACATGCTTTGCGTGCGGTGAAACCGAGCCCGAACCGAAAGAAAAAACCGTGCTCGACAGCCCCGTAATCGCTTCGGCAGTTTACACGGGCGAGAAGCAGACGGCAGCCGTGCTCGAGAGCGACGGTTACACCGTCACGACCAACGACGGCGGCATAAGCGCCGGCAACTACGACGTGGTGCTCACGCTTACCGACGCGGAGAGCTATGCGTGGAAAACGCCCGACGAGAGCAACGCCGCCACGGTTACGCTGAAATTCACCATAACCAAAGCGGACAATGAAATCACGAGCCTGACTATCGCGGATTGGTTCTACGGCAAAGAGGCGAATAAACCCGTCGCCACCGCAAAATTCGGCACGCCGTCGTTTACCTATTCGACTGCCGAGGACGGCGAGTATACCGCCGCCGTGCCCACGGCTGCCGGCAAGTATTTCGTCAAAGCCGCAGTCGAGGGAACGAACGATTATTCGGGAGCGGAAAAGGTAGTTTCGTTTGAAATCAAAAAGGCGAAGCCTGCTTATACCGAGCTTCCCGAAGCCGTAGAAAACCTTAAATACGACGGCTCGGCGCACACGCTCGTCGCGGCAGGCGCGACCGCGGACGGCACCGTCGAATACCGCCTCGGCGAGGACGGCGAGTGGAGCGAGAATATCCCCACCGCAACGAACGCCGGCAGCTATGAGGTCTGGTACCGCATTAAGGGCGACGACGCTCACGCCGACATCGAGGCGGAGGAGCCGATTGCCGTCGTTATCGCGCAAGCCGACGTCACCGTCACTGCGCCCACCGCGAAAACGGGGCTGGAATACACCGGCGCCTCGCTTGCGTTAGTCGAGCCCGGCTCGGTAACCGCAGGCACAATGATGTACAGAATAGGCGGAGAGGGTGGCTGGAGCGAGTCCGTTCCCATCGCCGTGAACGCAGGCAAATACACCGTGCAGTACACCGTTACGGTGGACGAAAACTACAAAAAGCCGCAGGACGGCGAGGTAGAAATCGTTATCGCGAAAGCGAACGCGAGCGTTACCGCGCCTACCGCGAAAACTCTTACTTATACGGGCAGCGCTCAGGAACTTATCGCCGCAGGCTCGGTAGTCGGCGGCAAAATGCAGTACAAGCTTAGCGCCGAAACCGAGTGGAGCGATAATATTCCCACGGCAACGAACGCAGGCACTTATACCGTAGAATACAAAGTGGTGCCCGACGGCAACCACAACGCGGCAGAAGGCGGCAGCGTGGAAGTCACGATTGATAAAATCGACGCGAGCGTCACTGCACCCACGGCGAAAACCGGGCTTGCCTATACGGGCAGCGCTCAGGAACTTATCGCCGCAGGCTCGGTAGTCGGCGGCAAAATGCAATATAAGCTTAGCGCCGAAACCGAGTGGAGCGATAATATTCCCACGGCAACAAATGCCGATACTTATACCGTAGAATACAAAGTGGTGCCCGACGACAACCACAACGCGGCAGAAGGCGGCGAAGTAAAAGTTACGATCGCAAAAGCCGACGTGACGGTTACCGCGCCCACGGCTAAAACAGGGCTTGAATATACCGGCGAAGCACAGGAACTGATTGTTGCGGGGACGGTTTCCGTCGGCACGATGCAGTACAAAGTCGGCGAGAGAGAGTGGAGCGAGAATATCCCCACGGCAACGGACGCGGGTACTTACGCCGTAGAATACAAGGTAGTCGTCGACGGCAACTATAACGAACCGCAAGGCGGCTCGGTAGAAGTCGTTATCGCGAAAATGGCGAACTCGGTCAAATTCGACACGGCGAGCATGGACGTGACTTATCCCGCCGTACCCGCGCCCAAAGCGACGGCGATTTTCGGCGAAATCACCTATACTTACGCGACCGTAGCGAACAAGGATAACGCCGAAGCCTACGGCGACTGGAACACTATCGTTTCCGCAGGCGCGGGCAAGCAGTACTACTGCAAAGCGACAGCCGCAGGCGACAATAACCACGAAACCGCTACCGAAATCAGATTGTTCACCGTTCATAAAGGCGCGAACGCGTTCAGCGAGTTCGAACTCACCGCCGCGACACTCAAGTGCGGCAACGAAATCGGTTACACCGCCAAAGCCAACGGCGGCACGGTGGTCGTAAAATATTCGGTCGGCGAGAACGGACAGTACTATTCGTGGAGCGAACTCCTCAAGAAAATGATCGAACTCGACGCAAACAACGCTATCGGCAACGGCTTTACCTACTGGGCGAGAGCGTTCGTCGAAAATGACGATTTCTACACTGACGCTACCGCCGACGCGCGCTCGTTCGTACTCAATCACGACTTTGAGAACGGCGTTTGCAAGGGCTGCAATTACGCTCAGACCGGTATCGCCTACGGCGAAACCGAAACCGAGGCTTACGTCACCGGCTACAGCGGCAACCACTCCAAGGAAGTCTATATCCTCGCCGAGTACAACGGCAAGCCGGTTACTTATATCGCGCACCAAGCATTTCGCGATAAAACCATTAAAAAAATTGTAATGCCGACCGGTATCACCGACCTCGGCGGACTGGTATTCCAGGATTGCAGAGAACTCGAATACGTCGATATGCGCGGAATCGATAAACTTCTGTACAACAAGGACGGCAGACCGGACGGACAGAACGGGTGCGACAACAACTTCTTAAATTGTATTAAGCTGACCACGGTAATCGTGAAAAACGGTTACACTTCGGAAGGATGCGGCGCTCAGTTCAGCGTGAACGGTGAAATAACTAATCCCGAAAAAATAGTTAATCTCTATGCTTACGGCACCGCTACCGTTTCCGCACACGCTAACGATAAGCTTTTCACCGGTACGATTTACTATCTCGGTGACGGCGAAAAGTGCTTTACCTGGAAATTCGACGAGAACGGCAAAATCAAAACCGGTCCCATAAAGCACAATTACGGCACCGACGGCAAGTGCACCTTGTGCCAAGCCGACAGCGGAGTAGAGTACGCTTACGATTCGGCTAATCAGACCTACTATGTGAAAGGACTTAAGACGGGCGTAACCGTGCAGGAAGTCGTAATCGTCGAGAAATATAACGACGGCACCAACGACGAGCACCCCGTGACTTACGTCGCGAAAAAAGCGTTTGAAAACAAAACGACGATTAAACGTGTGATTATGCCCTCCGTTACCGACCTCGGCGGACAGGTATTCTGGGGCTGCGAAAACCTCGAATACGTCGATATGCGCAGCGTGACGTATATCAAGTATAATCAGCCGGGCAGACCGGACGGCGCAACCGAATCGAATAACAACTTCCGTTTCTGCAACAGCCTTGCCACCGTTATCGTGGGCAACGGTTACTCGTCCGAAACCGGTCAGTTCAATTCCGACCATACCCGCGGCATAGTCGATCTCTACGTTTACGGCACGAGTACTGTCACAACGCACCCGGACGACAAGATCCTCAGCGGTAACGTTTATTATTACAGCGACACTGAAAAAGCGGGCGCATGGCGTTACGTCGACGGCGTGGCTACGCTTTGGGAAACGGCTCAGGCGTAAAGTAAAAACGTAAAAACAAAGATTAAACGAGGAAAATGCGCTTTCCGCGGTCGACAATAAAAGCGGCGGCGGAAAGCGTATTTGTCTTTATGAGTAAAAGGAGCGATTATGAAAGCAAGGCTTAAAAAAATAGCGGTTTGCGCGCTGTGCGCAGCGCTTATGCTGTCGGCGTTCGCGCTTGTCGGCTGCGGCGAAAAGGAGGAGGACAAGCCGTCCTTTACCGTCACGTTCGCGCAGGGCGGCGCAACCAAGGCGGAAATTACCGTGGTTTCCGGCGAGAAGATAGATTCCGCCGCCGTCGCCGCGCCGGATAAAGAGCAGGACGGTTTTGTTACCGAGTGGAATTTCGATTTCGACTTGCCGGTCACCGAGAGCCGCACTGTAAGTACGATAAGTTATACCGAAGGCTTGACTTTTTCCAAGTCGCTCAAGGGCAGCGATTACGTCGTTACGGGGTACACGGGGCAGGCAACGGAAGCGTACATGCCCGACTACTACCGCGGCGGCGCGGTGACCTCTATACGCGCCGAGGCGTTTAAGAACAATCAAACGCTCGAGTCCGTGCGTTTTCCGGCTTCGCTCGTATCTATCGGCGAAGAAGCGTTCAAGGCTTGCGTAAACCTCGGCAGCGTGAATTTTCCCGACGCCGTCACGACTTTGGGCGCTTCGGCGTTCTCGGAGTGCGAGGGATTGGAGGAGTTTACGTTCCCGAAAAACATAACGATAGTTTCGTCGCGCGTGGTGCAGGGCTGTAACTTCGATTTCGTCGCCGTGCCCGAGGGCGTAACAGCAATCGAGCCCTACGCGTTCGCATGCAAGGCTACGACCATAGTGTTGCCCGCTTCGCTCCGCAGAATAGAGGAGCTGGGGCTTTGGGCGAATCTTACGACGATTTACTACGCCGGCGAGGACTACCGCTGGGAAACGGTGACAATATCCGAAGTGCCGTACACGAACGGCGGAATTACGTTCTCGGCGAAATCCGTCGCCACCGAGCGCGCGACCGTGTACTTTTATTCGGAAACCGCGCCGTCTAAGCCCGGCAACTATTGGCATTACGTTTCGGGAGAGCCTGTCGTATGGGCGTAAGCGTTAAAAAAGACAAAATCGACTTGGGAAGCGTGGACAGTCGCGATTTCAAGCCTTACAATGACGGAAAGATCTGGACAGCCGCGCTCGCCGCAGCATTGAAGGATTACCGCGAGGTACATATTCCCGGTGGTAAATACTACGTCGACGGCTCGCTGATAATCGGTTCGGACACTTCGGTTTTCGCCGACGAGAATGCGGAAATCATACTCGTAAAGGGTACTAAAACGCTGCTGATTCGCAACGAGAGCGTAGCGGACGGCTCGCGGCACAAAATCGCCGACGACGCGCCCCTCGACCGCAACATTACGATAATCGGCGGTGTGTGGCGCGAGGAAAATACCGAGCGGCTGGGCTACGGCAAAACGGGTTGCTATGATGAGCGCGACAGTTTTCACGGCGTGTCGACCTGCATGCTCATGAGCGGCGTGAATGGGCTTACGATAAAGAACGTCACGTTCGTCAGCACCGCGGGATTTGCCTGTCAGATAGGACGAGTGTCCGACTTCCGGATAGAAAACATGCGCTTCGTGCGCTGTTTTGCCGACGGGCTGCACGTCGGCGGCGACGTGAAAAACGGCGTGATAAAAAACCTTTCGGGGCACACCGAGGACGATCTCATCGCGCTGAACGCCTACGATTGGGACGACTCGTCGATTAACTTCGGCTGCATCGAGAACGTAACGGTTGACGGTGTTGCCGGCACGGGCGACAAAAGCGCGCACAAGTCGCTGCGTATTCAGCCCGGCGTGTATCCGTATCCGTGCGGCGGCACGGAGGACTGCTATATAAAAGACTTGACCGTTCGCGGCGTTTCGGGCGTCACCACTTTCAAAATGTACCTGCAAACCCCGGCTTACACGGAAAAGCCCGAAAAACCGGTGGGAGTGGGGCGGCTGGAGAACATAACGTTCGAGGACATAACGGCGGATACGACTTCGCCCGTCGACCGTCAGCCCAATTATCTCGACGGCGACCCGGTTACGGGCAATTTCGCCGCGTTCGAGGTGGGCAGCAACGCGCGCGGAATCACATTCCGCAACGTCCGCGTAACCCTCGACAGGCAGAAGTACCCGAACTCGTATTTTATGACGGTGGGACCGAAGTCGCAGTATATCGAGGGCAAGGGACTTGAGCTTTTCGACCCCTACGTCGTGTGCGAGGCTTCGGACATAACGACGGACGGCGTGTATATAAACGGCGAGAGAGTGTACGACCTCGAGCCGTACATAAAGGAAATTAAATTCGGCGAACTGTACCCGTCGGATTTACAGTTCGGGCACGGCAAAATCACATCGATAAACAAGGAGAAACGGCAATGAGCAAAGGCAGATTTACGATACCGACGGACGAAAGCTTTGTCGAGGGCACCAAAATCATAGCGGAAAAATGGGGAGCGGACGCGGTGCGCGATTGCGACGGCACGCGGCTTCCAGAAAACCCCGGGCAGTTCGGCAAGGTTTACAACACCTATTTCGTCGTGCGCGGCGACAACGAGTGGGCGAGGAAGCATCCCGAGGAGGCACAGCGCATCTTCCTTCTGTCGGAGCGCACGCTCGCGGTGGAAAGTACCCTGAAAATCGAGATAATGAAGGGTTTTTTAAGGGACGAATTCGACCCCGACTACTCGAATATCGGGCTGTGGCAGGTCTACGACCGCACGACGGGAAGAGAAGTCAACGCAAAGAATTGGCACGCTGACGAAAAAACGGGCGTTGTTACCGTGAAAAACGCCGCGCCGTTCCACGAGTACACCGTGACGTTCATGGCGCGCGTGACCTGGCACCCGGTGCAGATTTACAACTATCTCACCAACGAATGGACGTGCGAAAAACAGCTCACCTACGACCCGGCGTTCCCGGCGACGAAGGAGTACGTCAAGCGGCACATGCGCGAGTGGTGCGAGCAAAACCCGGAAACCGACGTAGTGCGCTTCACCACGTTTTTGTATCAATTCACGCTGATTTTCAACGACCTCGGCAAGGAAAAGCAAGTCGAGTGGTTCGGCTACGCGCAGACCGCCAACCCGATTTTAATCGCGGACTTTGAAAAAGAGAGCGGAATCGCGCTCACCGCCGAGGATTTTGTGGACAGCGGCTACTATAACAACTGCTTCCGCACGCCCACCGAGAAATTTAAGAAATACATGGATTTTGTCGAGCGCTTCGTGAGCAAAACCATAGGCGAGCTCGTTGCAATCGTGCACGAGTACGGCAAGGAAGCGATGATGTTCCTCGGCGACGATTGGATAGGTTCGGAGCCCTACGGCGAGCACTTTAAGGACATGGGGCTGGACGCGGTAGTGGGGTCAATCGGCGGCGGCGTAACCGTGCGCATGCTGTCCGAAATCCCGGCGGTACGCTACCGCGAGGGCAGGTTTTTACCTTACTTCTTCCCCGACACGTTCTTTCCCGGCAACGAAGATAACGCCGTTGCCGAGCTCAACCGCAATTGGCGCACCGCTCGCCGCGCGATTATGCGCAAGCCTATCGACAGAATGGGCTTCGGCGGTTACCTCTCGCTCGCCGCGACGTTTCCGCGCTTTGTGGACAGAGTGGCGGAGATTGCCGACGAATTCCGCACGATTTACGCGGCTGTCGACGGCAAAAAACCGTATTGCCGCCTCAAAGTCGCGCTGCTCAACGCCTGGGGCAAAAAGCGCAGCTGGATGAGCCACATGTGCGCTCACGAACTGTGGTATCAGCAAATCTATTCCTATCAGGGGATTTTAGAGGCGGTTTCGGGACTGCCCGTCGACATCGAATTTTTGTCGTTTGACGAAGTTACGGACGGCGTGCCGAATGGAATTGACGTTCTCATCAACGCCGGCGACGCGTACACCGCGTTTTCGGGCGGCAAAGCGTGGCTGGACGAGCGGCTGCAAACCGCCGTCAGAAAATTCGTCTACGAAGGCGGCGGCTTTATCGGCGTAGGCGAGCCCACCGCATGCGAGGGCAACGGCAGATACTTCCAACTTGCCGACGTCATGGGCGTGGACGAAGAAGTCGGCTTCACGCTGTCGGTCGACAAGTACAATATCGAGAAAGTAACCGAGCCGTTTTTCGGCGAGCTCGGCGGCACGGACTATGGCGAGGACAAGAAGAATATCTATGCGCTCGGCGGCGCGCGCGTGCTCGACATCGCGATAAGCGACCGTTTCCGCCGCAACGTCAACGTCGGTGAGGTAAAAATCGCCGTCAACGATTACGGCAAGGGCCGAAGTTTCTATATTACAGGTATTCCGTACAGCTTCGACAACTCGCGGCTTCTTTACAAGGCAATGTGCTACGTCGCGAAAAAGGAGCTCTGCGTCGCGTACTCGTCGAACCCGGCTACCGAATGCAACTACTATCCCGAAGCCGTCAAGTACGCAATCGTGAACAATACGGACGAAAAGCAGATTACGGATTTTTACGACATAAACGGCGAAAAGCGCGTCGTAGAGCTTGAGCCCACCGAAATAAAATGGCTGAAATAATCGCGAAAACAGAAAGATGGGACGAGGGACTTCCGCTCGGCAACGGAAAGCTCGGCAGCATAGTTTACGGCTCCCGACCTCTGAAAATCACCGTCGACAGAACGGATTTGTGGGATTTGCGCCCCAACAAAACCACTTTGGAGGAGGGGTTTAACTACCGCAACCTCGTAAAATTATCGACGAGCGATAACCCCGAGGATTGGAAGGAGCGGCAGCGGCTGTTCGAGGATATTTTCATGGGCGAGCCCTATCCGTCGAAGATTACCGCAGGGCGCGTAGAGCTCGATTTCGGAGTGAACGCCGACGAAGTACGGTACTCGCTCGACACGCGCGCCGCGCTCGCGAGCGTATACTGCGGCGACCAAATGATTGCGGACGTGTTCGCGTCGAAAAGCGCGAACGTCGGCGTTATCAGGACGTATAGGGATTGTAAACTCGCGCTGCATGTGCCGAGCTATCTGTCCGGGCGTCCGGGCGGCGGCTCGGGACTTGACGACAACTCGGGCGAGCTGTCGCTCGGTTATCCCGAGGCGGTGAAAAAGCGCGACGGCGGCTTTTATTGGTACGAGCAAAACACGCACACAGACTACTCGTTCGGTATCGTGACGTACATGACGCACGGCGCGATTTACTACGCGCTGGTCACGACGGACGACGCGCGCGACTATATCGGCTACGGCAAGCGCCTTCTCGAAAAAGCGGCGGCAATCGGCTGCGACAAGCTGCTCGACGCGCACAAGCGCGAGTGGCGCGACTACAGGCGGCTGTCGTCGGTCAGGACGGGCGACAAGCTTATCGACGAAACCTACGAAAAGAGCTGGTATCTGTTCGGCAGCTGCTCGGCTAAGGGAGGATACCCCATGCCGCTTCAGGGCGTGTGGACGGCGGACAACGACTGTCTGCCGCCGTGGAAGGGCGACTACCACCACGACACGAACACCGAGCTGTCGTACTGCGCGTTTCTCAAGGCGAACAGACTGTCCGCGGGTGAAGCTTTTATCGACTATCTGTGGAAGTTGAAACCGGTTTACGAGAGGTTTTCGCGCGACTTTTTCGGCGTGGACGGACTGCTGATTCCCTCGTGCTCGACGTTGGACGGCAAGCCGATGGGCGGTTGGGCGCAGTATTCGCTCTCGCCTACGATGACTATATGGGCGGCGCAAAGCTTCGACGAGTACTATCTCTACACGGGCGACACGGAGTTCCTTAAAAACCGCGCGTATCCGTTTTTCAAGGGCGTTGGCAGGGCTATAGCCTCGCTTCTATATGAGAAAAACGGCAGGCTGTATCTGCCCCTGTCGAGTTCGCCGGAGATTTTCGACGACACGAAAAAGGCGTATCTCGAGCCGAATTCCAACTTCGACCTCGCGCTTTTGCGATATCTGTTCGGTACGCTGAAAAAGTACGCGGAAACGCTGGGCGAAAACGCCGACGAGTACGCAGGGATTTCGGACAAGCTCGACGACATAGCAATCGACGAGGACGGCGTGGTGATGCTGGACAGAACGCGGCGTTTGCCCGAAACGCATCGGCATTTCTCGCACGTCATGTGCCTGTATCCGCTGCATCTCATAAACTACGACACGGACGAACACAAGCGCATTTACGAAAACACGCTGCTGCACCTCGAAACTCTGGGTACGGGGCAGTGGGTGGGCTTTTCGTTCGCGATGTCCGCCGCGCTCTACGCCATGGCGAAAAAGGGCAACGCGGCGGGCGAGCGACTTACGCAGTTTTGCCGCGGTTTCGTGGGCGAAAACGGATTTCACCTCAACGGCGATTACAAACATTACGGTTACACCTGGTTTCATTACCGCCCGTTCACGCTCGAGAGCCTTTTCGGATTCTGCGACGCGTTGCAGGAAATGCTGATGCAGGACCACGAGGGCGGAATCGAGCTGTTTCCGGCGGTTCCCGACGAGTGGAAAAACCGCACCGTAGAATTCAAGAGTCTGCGTTCGCGCGGCGGCATGCTCGTGTCGGCAAAGCTCATAAACGGCGTTCTCGCGCGGCTGTCGGTAGAGTCGGACGTCGCTCGCGCGGTCACGATAAACGGCGCGGAGTATGCGCTGAAGAAAGGTAAAAATATACTTATCGGGAGGTAATTATGCTTAAAAATATACCTAAAATCGTTTCGCCGGAGCTATTGAAAACGCTGGCGGAAATGGGACACGGCGACGAAATCGTGATTGCCGACGGCAATTTTCCTGCCGAAACTTTCGGCAAGCGCGTCATTCGCGCCGACGGAATAAGCGGCGCGACAATGCTTGACGCGGTGCTTTCGCTGCTGCCGCTCGACACCTATTCCGACCCGAATTTCATTCTCATGAAGCTTATGGAGTGCGACGAGGGCAAAATCGAGCCGATTATCTGGTGCGATTATGCGGCAATCGCGGCAAAACATGACAAGAACGTGCGGATAGGGCAAATCGGGCGTTTCGAGTTTTACGAGCGCGCGAAGTCGGCTTATGCGGTGATAGCTACGGGCGAAGAGGCGGTTTACGCGAACATTATATTGAAAAAAGGCGTTATAAAATAACGAAAGGAGCAAAAATTATGGCAAAGAGCAGACTGATAGGAGATTACCCGGTAATAGGAATCCGCCCCACGATTGACGGGCGGCGCGGCAAAATCAAGGTGCGCGAGAGCCTTGAAGAGCAGACCATGAACATGGCGAAAGCGGCGGCGAAGCTCATCGAGGACAACGTGTTTTACTCGAACGGCGAACACGCAAAGGTAATCATCGCCGACACGACAATCGGCAGAGTAGCCGAGGCGGCGGCTTGCGCGGACAAATTCAGAAAAGCCGGCGTGGACATCACGCTCACCGTCACTCCGTGCTGGTGCTACGGCGCGGAAACGATGGACATGGAGCCGATGACGATTAAAGCGGTGTGGGGTTTCAACGGCACCGAGCGCCCGGGAGCGGTGTACCTTGCGTCCGTTCTCGCCACCCACGCGCAAAAGGGCTTGCCGGCGTTCGGCATCTACGGTCACGAGGTACAGGAAGCGGACGATACCGAAATTCCGTCGGACGTAAGAGAGAAAATACTGCGCTTTGCTCGCGCGGCGGTGGCGGTAGCAACCATGCGCGGCAAGTCGTACCTGCAGATAGGGTCTGTCACCATGGGCATCGGCGGCTCGATTATTTCCCCCGAGTTTTTCGAGGAGTATCTCGGCATGCGCGTCGAGTCCGTGGACGAGGTGGAGATTATCCGCAGAATGACCGAGGGCATTTACGACGAAAACGAGTATAAAAAAGCGCTGAAATGGGTCAAGGAGAAGTGTCGTCCCGACTTTGACAAGAACCCGAAAGAAATGCAGAAAACTCCCGAGGAAAAGGAGAAAGATTGGGAGTTTACGGCTAAAACGGCTTGCATAATCAAGGACTTGTTCAACGGTAACCACAACCTGCCCGAGGGCAGAGAAGAGGAAGCCGTCGGACACAACGCGATTGTCGGCGGTTTTCAGGGTCAGCGGCAGTGGACGGACTTCTACCCGAACTGCGACTTTCCCGAAAGCATATTGAATTCGTCGTTCGATTGGTCGGGCGCGAGAGAGCCGTATATCCTCGGCACCGAGAACGACACGCTCAACGCCGCGAGCATGCTGTTTATGAAGCTTCTCACCGGCAGGGCACAGATGTTCGCCGACGTGAGAACGTATTGGTCGGGAGCCGCCGTAAAACGCGTCACCGGCTATGAAATCGAGGGTAAGGCAAAGGAAGCCGACGGCTTTATCCACCTCATCAACTCCGGCGCGTGCTGCGTGGACGCTTGCGGCGAAGTGAAGGACGAGAACGGCAACCCCACGATGAAGCGTTGGTGGGAAGTCACCGACAAGGACATCGACACTATGATGAACGCCACGACCTGGCCGTATGCGGATTTGGGTTACTTCCGCGGCGGCGGTTATTCCAGTCGCTTCGTCACGCGCGCCGAAATGCCGGCTACCATGATAAGACTCAACCTCATCAAAGGCTTGGGACCGGTGCTGCAAATCGTCGAGGGCTGGACGGTCAAGCTCCCGGACGAAGTGACGGACAGGCTGTGGAAGAGAACGGACTACACCTGGCCGTGCACCTGGTTCACGCCGCGAGTGACGGGCAAGGGTGCGTTCAAGTCCGCCTACGACGTCATGAATAATTGGGGTGCAAACCATGGCGCGATTTCCTACGGACATATCGGCGCGGACTTAATCACAATGTGCTCGATACTGCGAATCCCCGTGTGCATGCACAACGTCGACGAAGCGGATATTTACCGTCCTGCCGCATGGAACGCGTTCGGCATGGACAAGGAAGGACAGGACTACCGCGCCTGCGCCGCCTACGGACCTATGTACAAGAACATAAAATAATATTCGGCAAAACCGAATAGCCGAAATAGAATAACCGGAATAAAAGAAAAGTTGTCCGCGGAAAACAAATCGCGGATAACTTTTTTCGTTGCGATTTTGATTTATGTTGTGTTTCGAGCCGTCACCTTACGAGCAATTCCTCCGGCAAGCGCACGTCGGACTTTTTCAGCCGCGTAACGTCGAAAATCGGTATCAGTTCGTCGAGAGCGACGGGCGAGGGCGAATCAATCAGCCCTGCCGCAAAAGCCAGCGCGCCGATGACCCGTTCGGGCGAGGAAAAAGCGGAGCGCAGGTATTCAAGGTTGGAATAGCCGCCGCGCTTCGACAGTCGTTCGCCGTTGCCGTCGGTGACGAGCGGAACGTGCAGAAACTCGGGCGGTTCGAAGCCGAGCAAGCGATATAAATAGATTTGCCGCGGCGACGAGGACAGTAAGTCCGCGCCGCGCACCACTTCCGTCACGCCCGAGAGCGCGTCGTCGACCACCACCGCGAGCTGATAGGCGTAGGTACCGTCGCTTCTGCGGATAATGAAATCGCCGCAGTCCGCGGCGAGGTTTTGCTTAAACTCGCCCTGCAGTCTGTCGGTAAACGCTATCGTTTCGTCCGCCGCGATAAGCCGCGTCGCAGGCGGTCTGTCGGGGCGCGCGG
>ENA-USUG01002320-USUG01002320.1-human-gut-metagenome-genome-assembly--contig:-NODE-2320-length-29101-cov-7.876378_pt1 | contig 29101 bp, 32 predicted proteins | sample MGYA00250059_ERZ773394 | MGnify/ENA primary metagenome ERZ773394 (study PRJEB29103, sample SAMN06111957) | human gut metagenome | biome: human gut; feature: ankylosing spondylitis patient; material... | reverse complement strand
TCGCCGCAGAAGGGGCAGCTTGCCTCAACTTCCTCGCTGTGAAGCGTTCGGTCGTTGAGGACAAGCCCGCACCGTCTGGCGGCTTCCAGGATCGGCAGCTTCTGATAGGCCAGACGGCGCGCCCCCTTTCTGAAAAGTAAGGTTACGCCGCCTTCGGCATTGCAGTGCTGCCAGCCCGCACGGAAAGCTCCGCATTACGGACGCATTTGGCGAGGATCATCTGACTGGTCGGACGGATGTTGCTGAGATCGTCCACAGATTCCATGTTGTCGAAGAACACCGGGTAATTACGGCCTGTGAGCCGCTTCACAAGCTCCGACACTTCCGCGCCAGCCCGGATCTTCTCAGAGAGCGAGAGCCGGTCGTAGCGGCGGCCGTTGTAGGTAAAGCGGAACACGTCCTTTAATTCTCCGGTCGTCTTGACCACATCGTAGAGCGAGATCTTCACGCGGTTCAGCGCGAGCTTCGAGAATGTCATTTCTGCACGCTTGCTCATGTAGAGGATCACGTCTTTCATAACGATTTTCTTTTCCGTGATCTCCTCCTCAATGGCCTTGATGCGCGTATCGAAATTCTCCGGTGCGGCGCTCAGAACCTGCTGCGCGGCAGCAAGCTGCACCCGGCAGTCTTCCAGCGACGCTTTGCATTCCGCAAGGCGTTCACTGTCCGCGGGACTCAGCGTGCCGCATTCAATGCTTGCAGTCAGGTTCTGGATGCGTGCGCGAAGCTGCTCCAGGGTCTGCTGGCGCTGTGTATTTCGCTCTGCGGCAGCGGTTTGAAGCTGTTCGCGCTTCTGGTTCAGCGCGTCGATCTCAGACTGGTATCTGACCAGATCATCCGCCTTGAATTGCTCGAACGTGCTTTGGCTTTTCTGCTCCAGCTCCTGAAGCTCTGCGATCTGGCCTTTCAGCTGCGTGCCGTCGGCAGCGATTTTCTCCGTTTCCGCCTGTAAAGCCTGACGGAACGCCGGATATTCCTGCTGGGAAAGCACACGGCGGCAGACTGGGCAGCTTGTACCCGGCTGAAACCGCTTCAAAAGCGCAGCGTTCTGCTGATACTTTTTCCCCAGCGCCTGCACCTTTGCCGTATCCTCCGCCAGCGGGCCTGTGTATTTTGGCTGGTAGACCTCGGACGACCGAGCGCCCAGCTTTGCGTGAAATTCTTGCAGCTTCGCGTCCAACTCTGCCGTATCCGGCGTTTCCGGTGCTTCGCCGGAAAGCTCCTCGTACTGCTCGCTGGCCTGCACGAGCTGCTCCTGCAAATCCTCCAAGTTGACATTCTCAAACCGCCGCGCCTCCAGCGATGCGATCTCCCTCTGCAAGTCCTGTATCTGCGCGGTCAGCCTGCTGGAGAGTTCTTTGCTGCTCTGCCGCTGCTTCTGCGCCAGATCCAGCTTGCCGCTCAGATAAACCGCGTTCTGTTCCAGTTCCCGAATTTCCTCCCTGCGATTCTTGAGAAACGTCTCAGGAGACGGAAGCTGCACACCGGACAATCGCTGCTGCGTCTGCGCATTGAGTTGCGCCAGAACGTCGGCCTGCGGAATGGGCGGCAAATACCGCTCCAGCAGCTTCTTTCCATCCTCGCCGAGTTCTTCAATGAAGTACAGCGGGTTGAAAATGGAGAGAAACACATCCCGTTCGCCAAACATCTCGTTGAGATCCGTCTGCCGGATGGCATAGCCGTCATAGGTGATGCTCATGCGATCCTTCTGCCGGCTGCGGGTCAGTTCGTGCGCTCTGCCGGTTTCATCCGTAAAGCGCATCGTGATCTGCAAGTCCGGGTTCGTCTCGTTGTGCAGCCGGTCAATGCCGCGCTCCCCGAAAAAGGGAAGCCCCGTGACGGCAAACGCAATGGCGTCCGCCAGACTGGATTTGCCGCGGCCGTTGCCGCCGGTCACAATGGTTGGATTGCCGAACGTGATCTCCATGGGCGCTTCATAGCATTTGAAGCCGGAGACGGTCATGCTGCTGATCTGAAAGCCTTTGATTTTTTCCATTCGCCCTCCTTACGCTGCCTGCTGCACGACCTGATAGCCGTCCAACGTATAAAATGCGACGTTTCCCTGTTTGCGCATCGTGATCTGCGCGTCATAGAGCTGTGCGCCGGGCATGAGCATGGGATGACTGCCCTGTGCGTAGACCTTCGCCTGCTTGCCCTCTGCGTTTTGCAGAACGGCGCAGACCAACGGCTGGCCGGACATATCCTGCTGATTGCTCACCGACAGCACAACGTACTGGCAGACCTGCCGCGTCGTAAACGGAAGTGGCTGCTGAGACTGCTGTGTTGGCCGCGATGATTGCTGCGGTGCTTGCTGCTGCGTCTGCGGCGTGGCCGCCGGTGCGGTATTCTGCGCCTGCTGTCCAGCCTGCCCGTCGCGCTTATAGCTGAGCTGTGCCTGTGCTGCGCCCGGAGATGTGGGAAGCTGATGCAGCTTATCCAGTAATTCCAAATATGCAGCGTTCAGCTTCGGCCGCTCGGTATCGCAAATCACATAGGAGTTGCCCTTCTGCTCGATCTTGACCCAGAGTGGCTTTGTCATCTTGTAGAGGACACGTCCAATGCCCCATTGCACGGCGGCGCGCTTCATGGAGTCCGACAAGCCGCCCTTAATGGGTTCAATGTCGGAATCCTCCGCACCGTCCCACTTTGTAATAAAGCCTTTGCCCTCAAAGTAGATGGAAATGCCGCAGATCTGCGCGTCCTTCTTCCCATTTCCGTGCCACGGCTTGTAGTCGTTGTACCAGTTCTCCGGCCCCACAACTTCATCCAGACGGTCCTGAATGGCGCGGTTCGTGACATACGGAATGGCAAGGCCGCTGGTCTTGTCTTTCGACGTCACCTGAATCCGCCATTCCAAGTCCTCCGGCGCAAATGGCCGCGCCAGTTCTTCCCGGATGGTTTTTGCGTCTTTTGCCATACGTTACCCTCCAATAAAGTCTTTCAAGGTCTTTCCGTTCGGGATCAGCACGTCGGAATAGTAATATGACGGTTCTTTGCCTTTCAGGTGCTCCAGAAGATCGCGGTATTGCATACGCAGCTTGTTGTTCAGTGCATTGAAGCTGTGATCTCCATTGGGGATGGACAGCAGAAATGTTGGCAAGCTGGCAAGTGCGTGCGGCGTTTTGTATTGTGGCAGAGCGTTTCTGCCAATGCAAATAGTCCCCATGGAACCGCCGACGTTTGAAAACGGATAGCGGTACATTACGGTCTCCATCGTCGGTCTTTCGTCCGCGACAACGCCCATCCTGCATCCGCTGATCTTACCCTCTGTGTCAACATGGAACGCGAAGACCAATCTCGGTAGCGGAAAGTTCGGATATGCCGTCTCATGATAGCTGATGTCTGCGTATAAGTGCGGGTACCAGAGACAATATTCCTTGTTCCCGTTCGGATGGATTTTGACATGGATACAGTCTGACGGCAGCAGTCCGCTGTTGACATAATCTCGCATGGCGCTGTTTTTAATGCAGTCCAGAAGCGCATCTTCCTGTACTTCTTTGCACTTTACGATCCCGTTTGTGTGCGTCTCGATGAGAATCTGTCCGTCCTCCGGAATGATCCGGATCCGCAGTTCGTCTTTGTTCATGCCGCCTCCAATTCCGGAGCGTACCGCTTCGCAAGCGCGCGTTCCTTTCTAAGCAGGTTTTCCAGCTTCTGCACTTCTTTCGTGTACCATGCGTCAATGGAAAGCAGCGCTTCCAGCAGGTCAAGTTCATAGTGAAAATAACCGTCTGTTTCTACAATAAGACCGCTCGACCATTCTGAGCTGATCTTTTTCTGGTAACCCCAGCCCATACCGCCGTTCAGACAGCAGGAATAAAGCGCAGCAGAAAGCATTTCTTCGGCTTTTTTAACGTACGGGTTTTCCGAGAGCTTCATGCTGTGAAGACTCCCGTATTCCCGGATCAGCCGGTAATACTGCATCATGCTGCGAAAGCTGAAATACCAGTGGTCGTATTCATAGGACTCGTTGTATTTTTGATCCATATAATCCGTGGCGGCGATCAGAAGCTCATAATAGACCTCATACAGGTCATCGCTCGATGTCGTGATATCACGTTCCAACAGCCGATCCAGTTTCCCGTATTCGTAGAACATACGAGCCGCTCTGACTGTTTGAAGCGAACCGCAAGCAAATTCATAGTCCATATTCACGCCTCCTTCAACAGAATTTTCGCTGTGCAGCGGCGTTCGGCTTGGAATGATCAAAAATGCTGCGCAGGCGATTCAAGCGGTGCTCCTGATCCTCTGCATCAGACAATGCACTGTACAAGCTGTCAATATCTTCTTCGGTAAATGCCTCGAAATCAAGATCAGCAAAACGGATGCAATCATCTTTTCTCAGTGGAGCCAGAATATTTGTCAGTACATACGGCGAAATGTTCTCCGGTTCGGGTACCGGCATATGCGGCAGCGCCTCCAGCCCCTTTAAGAGCTTGGAAAGATCAATCTTCATGCGGCTTCTCCCATACAAGCTTCACTACGCAGATGGCATAGTCCTTCATATTGCAGAGGATCTTTTTGTGCTCATCCTCTGTCATATACGACCGGCCTTCCCGCAGGAAATAGATCCCGCAGTCCGGCATCAGCTCGCCAAACATGCTGGCGATGTGCCATTCCATGTGGGAACGTGCTTCGGCGGTGTTGCCCTTGAGATAGGCCATACACATCTTTGTATCGCCGACGGTCCGCTCGTTCCCGATCTCCAGATGCTCCATAAAGCCATCAAAATGCGCTTTTGCGCGTTCATCCAGCTGATGCTTTGCGGATGCGTAGAAATACAGGAACAGCGCCGGTTCGTTTCTGCCCAGGATGACGCTGTATGGACTGGATACTTTCTGTCCCCATGCGCCGCCGGACGGCTCAAACCGGGTGCAGAGCTTTCCCATCTGCGGAACGATCCGCTCCGTGACCTGCTGCCAGACAGCTTCGCGTGCCGTCCGGTCATCTGCTTCTGTGACGGGTGCAACGATTGCAAGATTTGTAGTTAACATAATTCCTCCTAGCTCAACGCCAGAAATCCGTTCGGCGTCAGGACATTGAAGATCATCTTGTTGCTGACGACCTCATGCACCTCTGCGCCGGTATGGTTTCCGCGCTGGTCAAACTGTTCTTCGCGTTCTGTGTTTTTGACTTTCACAATACGGCCCTTGATGATGTGCGGAGTATCACATTCAATCAGCCCGTTGATCATCCCAGAGCCGCCGATGAGACCGATCTGCCCAATGGAAAGGGGCAGGAGCGGCCTTTTTTCTGCGCTGTCCAATGCGCTTTTTGCGTTCAGCAGCCGTGTAAAGCTGCCGGAGCGCGTCAGCTGCCGTTCCAGTTCCTTCTCATTGAATCGTTCGCCGCGAAATACCTCGACAGTCTTTGTAACGGCGGGCAGTACATACCGGTGTTCGTCCAGCTCCGTGACACACGGGATCATCTCCGGGGTCAGTGTCTGTGCGCCCAGCCGGTCAGCCGTTTCGTCGTCCTCCGCAGGTTTTCTGCGAAGCCCCAGCACGACCGCCTGATGGAATCTGGCAAACTCGCCGTCGGTGAATTTCCAGACGGAAAGGTCTGAAAAGTTCTCCGCGAGAATGTTGCAGATGTCCGGGCTCAAGCGGTAATACGGCACGATGTAGATAAGTAAACCTCCCAGCATGAGCGTCCGGATGCTCTGCACCAGAAACTGCTTTTCGCTGCGTACCCGGCTGCCGCCCTCTGTCATGACCGACAGATACGGCGGGTTCAGAAACAGCACATGAAACGCCTCTCGGCTGATCTGGCTGTGAAAGAAGCTTCCGAAGCCGACGCGGTGAAGTCTGGTTTGCGCCTCCTCCGCACGGTGTTTGTCCAGCTCCATTCCGTAGGTGTAGCAGTTGTTGCCGTCGGCAAGCTGCCGAAGCGCCTTGCCACAGCCGCAGCACGGGTCGAGCAGATTCGTCGTCACTCCTTCCGGAAACGCGATCCCGCGCAGGATGTGCGCGATGTTTTCCGGGTCTGTCGGGTAATAGCCCATGCGGACATGGTTCATCAGCCGCCCGATCACCGCCGCGTTGACGGTGTCCGTTTGCGGAAGAGATTTCGCAAAGCTGGTCAGGACTTCATACACAGGCTTGTACGCTCTGGACATGAGATCAAAGCGGCCCAGTCCCGCTTGAAGCTGCCCGGCTTTTCCTGCCAGCGCGGATTCCTCCAATTCCAGAAGATACCGCTGTGCATCGCCGAACGCCGCAAGAAGCGCGTCCCGTGTTTTCTGCAATTCCAGATAGTACGCATACGCACGCTGCGGCTGCGCCGTGCGGTATTTCTCCACACCGGCGCGGCATTTCAAAAGGCGCTGGCTGCCGCGCAGAATCCCTTCCGCCGTCTGCCGAAGCTGTTCCAAAGCATAAAAGGAACGTTTGGGCTCCTTCTGCAATTCCTGTTCCATGCTGTGACCTCACGCCGCAGGCTGAATGCTCTCAGCCGCAAAGTCAAAGACCGGCGCGTTTTCCTCCGGCGTGCCAGGGAGAATGCGCAGTGTGTAGCCTTTGCTTCGCAGCAGCTTGAACGTGCCGATCATGCGCTGAAGCTCAAAATCATCCACATCATTTGCATCGTTCTCGCAGGCGGCTTTTTCCGCCGCCTGCTGTGCAAGCACCTCCTGCACGACCTTTGCGATGTTTGCTTTCAGTTCGGTATCTTCCGGCGTGTCAGTCGGTTCTTCCGCCGGCACTTCTGTGCGCGGATTTTCGAATTTGCCCCGTGACCGGCTTGCCGTCAGGCGCAGCCAGAATGTCCGCAGCATAGAAAGAAGCAGCGTCAGGAGCATGCCGCGCGGCTTCGGTGTCAGATGCACAATTTTCTCTGCGTCTACCTCACCGATCTCACTGACCGCCACGGTCAGGCTGGGAGTTTTGACGTAATTGGCGGAGAAAAAACGGGAAACGGCGGCGCTTTCCGAGATCATGGCCTCGCCACAGCTGACGCGCTGCGCCAGCAGTCTCCGGCAGATGACCGTGCCGCATTCCAGTTCGGTCACGTCCACGATGTCTGCGGAAACTTCACCGGCGGTAATAAAACCTCGGCCGGAAATATGCTTTGCTTTCAAGCCGTTCGTGACGTGCAGATGCCCATGGACGATCACATCGTCCGTGACAAGCGTTTCATAGTTGTACGTCGCACCGGCTGGGATATAGACTGTTTTCATGTTCAAAATTCCTTTCTCTTTTACGCTGCCTTCTGTTCTTCCTTGAGCCGTACCGGGAGGACAATGGCGGAGCTGTTACCCGCCACGAGCAAGATCGCGCCCAGCGGGCTGGTCAGGCGCATCGTCACCATGTCCTGCTTTTCAAACTGCGTAAGCGCATCCAGCATGAATCTGGCGTCAAAGCCGAAGACAATGCTGCTTTCCGCGCTGATTGGAACCGCCGCTTTGTAAAGACATTCCTTTGTACGCAGAGTCAAGGCTCCGTTATCAAACCGGACATAAGGCTTGTCTGTCTTTCCGACGCAGGCCAGCAGATATTTGAGGGCCTGCACAGAGTCTTTCCGATGGAAGCAGAATTCCTCATTCCACTTCTGCGGAACAACGCTTTCATAGGTCATGGGTGTGACATTCTGGATACGTTTCGCAAGCAGGCGAACGTGTTCATTCTGGAACAGGACCCAGTTATCTGCCATGCTGATCTGCATATCCGCATCGCCAAACGCCTTGAGCTGCTCCAGTGCCGGAACACCGACAAGAAACGGCGTTTCAACGTCCAAACCGCCGTCATCACAGCAGCCTGCGCGATGTCCTTCCACCGCCCAGATGTGCTTGTTTTGAAACAAAACGCCCTGATATTCCGGTCTGATGCTGCGCAGATCTACGGCATACTTTACCTGCTTGACGCATTTGAGAATGTTTGCCGCGTTTGCCGTATAGCTTTGCTTGGCTTCAAACTCCGGCCAAGTAGGGCATTCCTCAGCTTCATAAACCGGGAACTTGCCGCCCTTGTCTCCGCAGCGCATGGTTATGATCTGTGATTTCCTTTGGCCGGACAGCTCCAGTTCCAGCTGGCCCGTAAAGTAACGGCACACCTTCTGGACACCGGCACTGTTCCAAAATACGAACGCAAAGTCGTCACCGCTCGCGGGGATCGTCACGGACAGCCATATATTGAAGTTTGTTGCGGAGAGCGTACAGTGATCCGCTGTAAATTCCACCTTGATCTCCTGCAGGACTTTGACCGGACTTTTTGCCGGAATGTCCATCAATGCTGTCATCGCTTTATAAAAGTCTGCTGCGTCTACGGAACTTCTCATGCTGCTTTCCTCCTTGTTTTCTGTAAGGTTGCGCGCATATTGACAGAACCCGTTGCAAACGTGATCTGCCGCACACGCGTTTCTCCGACGGTCAGGATGTTGTAGATCATGTCCACGACGGCGGTGGCCGCTGTGATGTTGGCGGCGATGCTCTGCGGCGCGGAAACAGACGCCTCGGCGCAGCTCAGCTCCGTCGGGAATTTGTCTGTGTCCTGCAAAACCTCCGGGAACGCCGCTCCGACGGGCCGGTAAAACGTGCGTCCGCCGCTGCGGATGCCGCAGACGATCTGCCCGGTGTGCATCCCATTGCCGCTGTCGATGTAGATGAGATCATCCAGCTTGTAAAAGACTTCGTGGCAGAGTTTTCGACTCTTGTTGTTGTCCACCGCGCCGATGAGGATCACCAGCTCCTTGACGGTTGGAGAATGCCAGTACGGCCCGGTCGGGAACGTCCGTGACCGCAGCATGGAAAGAAGCCGCTCGCCGGACTCAATAAATTCCGGCACATACTCCGTTTCCATCCCAAACACGGATGAATACCGCTCCGCCAGCACCTTTGCCTTGTTTTCGCCTAAATCCGCCAGTGTGAAATTCTGCCGTACAAGGTTCTTTTCCTCCACGATATCGCCGTCACAGATGATAAAGCGGACAGGCCGTTCCAGCGCGTACAAAAGCCGGTACAGATGCGGCGCAATATGCCCGCCGGTGCCGCCGGCTCCCAGCATGACGATCTTTACGGGCCGATTCTCTGCAAACTTCATCCCGCACCTCCAAGCAATCCGCCCAGAAACGAGCGCACGCCCGCGAAATGTGCGGACGGCGGTTCCGGGAGTTCTGGAAGCTGATGGACGACCTTGCCGCTCCATTCCGTGGGGAAGCTGCCATCCAGCCCTTCGAGCACCAGACTTGGTTCAATAGGGACGAAGCTGCCGCCGCAGGAAATGCGTGCGGAGATCTCCGGAAAGAATCGATCCAGACGGCCGATCACGAGATACAGCCGCGTTCCGCGCTCATCCATGTCGTCAACGGTGGAAAAGACTGCCTTCATGCTGTTGTGCGAGTGGATGTCCGCGTAGTAGAGATAGCGTTCTTCATCCGGGAGGGTCTGCTCCGTCAGCCGGACGCTCACGCGGTCTTTTGTGACGCACTGCTCTGGCACAAACGGAACGAATTTCTGCTCCTTCCGATCCCAGTAGATCCGCACGAGCGCTTCATATTCCGCGCCGTCTTCCATCTGGCTTCTGAAAAAGCCGATGATGGAGCGCAGCAGCTCCTGCGGAATGCGAGGAAGAGCCGGGCGAAAGCCGGCTCTTACCTCTGAAAATTCCGTGATCTTGTGCTTGGGCGCGATAAACTCGCCGAGCTCGCTCCGGCGCATCTCATACGTCTGCCCATCCCGCGAGGGGATGAGGCAGATGACCTTGTTGGACGCGCGTGCGGCCTCCAGCGTCGGGAACACGCCCTTGTAGTCCGCGATGCCCTTCTTCTGCATCCGGATCTGCGGCTTTACGACGCACTCCGGATCCTTGACCTTGCCTTTTTTCAGGCTGTCCAGAAATGCCTTGGATTTCTCGATCTCCGCTTTCATGGCCGCGATGGTGTCTGTCTTGGGCGCGGGAACGGTCTTCGTAACATCTCCGTACCGTACCTGCCATGTGACAGCCGACGCATCCTCCAATTCGGGGAAATCATCCGCTTTCTGGATGCGCAGGGCCTCGAAGGTCATGTCGGGATCTGTGATCTGCTCTCTGGCGCCGCCGTACTGAAAAACGGGCGGCTTGTCAAAGAGCGACAGTTGTGTTTGGGGTCTAGGCGCAATGCTTTTGACCGGGTCTGCCTCTGGGATAGGGTCGCTTTCCGCGCTTGTAAACGCCGAAAAGAGTTCCAGAGGCTGTTTTTCTTCTGCCGGTACTTCCTGCGTCTTTGCAGGGAGAGTATGTTCCGGCTCGGGCTGTGATTCTGCCGTCTCCGTCTGAACCTGTTCCGGCTCAGGCTGAGACTTGACTTCTTCTGCCAACGTTGGCGCGGGAGGAGGCAGCGCAGGTTCATCCGAACCGCTGCCGAAGATCTTATCTACGTCAAACTCCTCATCATCGCCCAGTAAGGTAAAGCCGTCAAATACGTTTTCTGTGTCTGTCATGCTGTGTCTCCTTTCTTTTTGTGTCCGGACGCAAAAAGACCGTAACTGCCAAACGGCAATTACGGTCTTATGAGTCCATTATTTCATTCCATGTCCTGCGCGCGGAACCGGGGGCATACCTGTCCCCAAGTCTTCACCTCCGCCCTAAAATAGCTCCGCCCTTCATCTGCTCTGACCTGGAATACAGGAGTATTGTAGCATAAAAGCGTTCTCGGGGAAAACTTGCGAAGTGTTAAAGAAGCTCTTGTATCTTCGAGATTCGTGCCTTCGGTCATTAAAAAAGAGAAGAATGCTCTGTGTATGTCAAAGCTTTTTTATTTGTTGCGGCACAATTATTGCGCAGCGAAGCGCTCCATTCCTGCAAATAGCGCCCGAGACGATACACTCAGAAAAGCAGAAAACAGCTGGTATAGGTCATGGTATCGGGGCCATAGTAGTAGGAAAGACCGTTGGCCTTGCAGACCTCCAGTACCAGCATACCGTAAGCCTCCATGGACGAGACCATCTTCTCCGGGAAGCGGCAAGGTGCGGCCGGATAGGTGCAGTCCTTGCAGCGCGTGCAGCAGCCCGCGCCCAACGGCAGAAGCTTCGGATAAAGCGGCTGGAGCATCTCGTGCATGGCGTCAAAATGCTGCTTGTGCTGCTGCTCGATGTCCTGGATCGCCTCAAAGTCAAAGCTATCTTCAATTGCGCCTGTCGTCTGGACGAGAAGACCGGTCGAGTAACCAGCCAACTGTGTGCGGCACTGTTCCAAGTTGCCGCAGCCAGGCGGACAGCTCCAGCGCTTGTCGTACTGACCACAGGTATTTTCCTGACACATATCGCGCACGGCCTGTTTGAGTTCGATGCTCGCCGGATCTAAGGGCGCGGACGCGGTAAAACCGCAGGACTTGGCAAGCACAAGAAGTTCAGTCTGTGTCATCGTCATCCTCCTCTTCAAAGCTCAAAGCGTCCACGAACCGATCCTGAAAGTCCGGCTTCGACGCCAGCTCCAGAAACTCTGTTCCGGCGGCGAGGCGCTTGCTCCGCTCAAATTCTGTGCGGGAAAGCGCACAGCGCTGCGCACCGTCTCCAGCGGCATTTCCGATGCCGTGGATGCGGTCGAGCAGCTGCACCGGGATCATTCCGATGCGGCAGGCAGAGACCGGGGCAAGATAATTTCCGAACGCGCCGGCGAGTAAAACCTGCTGAATATCCCGGGTTCGGACGCCCAGATGGCTGCACAGCAGTTCAATGCCCGCGCGGATGGCGGCCTTAGCCAGCTGCACCTCGCGGATGTCCTTCTGCGTCAGAAAAACATCCGTACCGGGGAGCGTATAGCGTTCGCCGCAGGTAAGCCTTCCTGATTCGTCTATGATGTTCAGTTCCAGCAATACCGCGACCAGATCGAGAAGCCCGGAGCCGCAGAGCCCGATAGCAGGCGCGTCATCCACAGTATGGAAAAGTACGGTGCCGTTTCCCTGTCGGACGTGGTCGACCGCGCCGGATGCGCCGCGCATGCCGTAGGATATCTTCGCGCCCTCAAAGGCAGGACCCGCCGCCGTTGAGCACGCCACACGGCGCGCCTGATTGCCAAGAACCATCTCACCATTTGTGCCAATATCGATCAGAAGCGTTAGCTCGCTGATTTGGTCGAACTGCGCCGCGCACAGACAGCCGACCGTATCCGCGCCGACAAAGCCCGCGATATTCGGAAGCACGCGCAGCATCGCGCCTGCACAGCAAGGAAACTCCGGAATTCCGCGCCGCTCGATGGCAATGCAGCTTGCAGGCATATAAGGCGGCGTGATCAGAGGCTTTGTGTCAAAGCCCAGCAGCAAATGGTGCATCGCCGTGTTTCCAACGATGCAGACCATGCCGATCTGTGAGGCAACGATTCCGGCGTCCTTCGTGCACTGCTCTGTAAGCGTCTCAAACGCTTCCCAGACGCATGCGGAAAGCGTCTGCGCGCCGTGTGCCTGTGCGTATTCAATTCGCGAAATAACATCCGCGCCATACTGCGTCTGCGGGTTCAGGCAGCTCTTCTGCGCCAGAAGCGCGCCGCTTACGCCATCGCGCAGGCAGCAGACGATCGTCGTTGTGCCAAGGTCGATGGCGAGTGCATATGCCGTCTGTCCGTCCGTTTCCAGCGTCTCAGACTGTCCGGCAGAGAGAATTTTAGCCGTATGGCGCGCGGGAAGCGTCAGGACAGCGCCCTGCGCAGCCTGCGTCTGGCAGGCGAGAACCTCTTTGCCGTTTACCAGAATACGGCATTTGCCGCAGCTTCCGTGTCCGCCGCAGGGCGCGTCGAGAAAAATACCGTTGTCCTCCAGCGCCTGCATCCAGCTTTTTTGAGAGTCTGTATGCAGCGCTTCCGGTTTGCCTGCAATGGTAAATATAATCTCACTCATAAAAAATCCCCTAAATCAGCAATACCCACAGGCAGATAATTCTTCGGCCTGTGGGTTTTGTACCGTCGGGCGCAGAAGCTGCGTCCGGCAGAATATTAGCGGAATATTCCGGCAGAGGGTGAAGGGATGAAAGAAGCCGGAATATTCAAATGGAGGACACCGGAGTCCTCTATGACTCCGGCACCCATGGCGAAGGAGGTATTTGCCAATCAGCGGACGGCTGTCAGCTTGCGCTGCGCTCCATGGCGAGCTTTTTCGCGGCCTGACCGGCGGAGGCCGCGTCGGGCGTATAGACGTCGGCGCCAATTTCATCGCAGAATTCCTGCGTGATGGGAGCGCCGCCGACCATGATCTTAAAATCCTTGCGGCGCGGGCTCTTGTTGAGCGCGGCAACGACTTCCTTCATGGCGGGCATGGTGGTGGTCAGCAGCGCGGAAACGCCGACGACGGTGACGTCGGGGTCTTCAGCTGCCTGAACAAATTTTTCAATCGAAACGTCGATGCCGAGATCAATGACTTCGTAGCCGCTCGACTCGATCATCATAATGACAAGGTTCTTGCCGATGTCGTGCAGGTCTCCGTAAACGGTGCCCATGACCATTTTGCCGATCTTACCGTCGTTCTCGCCGCTGAGATGGGGCTTGAGCACGTCAACACCCTTCTTCATCGCGCGGGCAGCGACAAGCATTTCCGGAACGAAAATCTCGTTCTTCTTGAACTTTTCGCCGACAACGCTCATGGCGTCGATCATGCCGTGATTGAGCACGTCGAGGGGCGCGTCGCCTTCGTCGAGGCATTCCTGTACCAGATTGGGAACCAGCTTGGACTTGCCGTTTTCAACTGCTGCGGACAGTTCTTCAATTTTAGACATAATAATATCCCCCTGTTGAAAAAATAAAAGAATCAGATATTTTACCGGCGCAAATAGTTGGGAACTGCGCCGTAAAAAACGGAAACCTGCTTACGCCTGCTTGACCGGGCCAAATTTGCCTTCGCGGTAGGCGCTGATATATTCCATACAGTAGTCGTCCTGACCGAGCAGCGCTTCGGTCGCGTAGATCAGACCCATCATGTCGCGGTTCGTGGGATCGAGAATCGCGCTGTCAAGCCCCGCGTTCATTGCGAGAACGGTGAAGCCGAGATTGATCATCTTACGCACCGGCAGATTGAAGGAAATGTTGCTGACGGCGGCAGTAATGTGGATGGTGGGGTACGCTTCGCGGACGGTGGAAATGACTTCTGTGTTCGTCTCGATGCCGTTTTCCGATGTGCAGAGCATCTCAACGAGCGGATCGATGTGAATGCGGCTGGGCGCAATGCCGTATTCCTTCGCCTTGGCCATGATCTTGTCAAATACCTTCAGACGATCGGCGGCGTTTTTAGGAATACCGGTATCGTCGCTCAGAAGGGCGATGACCTGCCAACCGGGATTTTCGGCCATGATGGGGAAAATCGCGTCCATCTTATGCCCTTCGCCAGAGACGGAGTTGAACAGACCCGGCTTGTTGCAGAACTTGTATGCTTCGCTCAAAACCTTCGTGCTCGGGCTGTCGACCGAAATGGGAAGATCGGTCACAGACTGGATGCAGTCGATCATCCAGCGAAGCGTTTCGACCTCCTGCGCCTCGGGAACGGACGCACAGCAGTCGATAAATGTTGCGCCGGCTTCCGTCTGCGCGATGGCTCGCTGCTTGATAAAATCTGCGTCGCGGCGGGCAATGGCATCTGCCACAGACGGAATAGAGCCGTTGATCTTTTCACCAATGATAATCATATATTTCCTCCTGTCTCAGCCGTTCTGTGCCGGGAAATAACGTTTGCTGCAATTGTCGATGGCCTCACTCAGCGCCTCGTAGACGCCGGGGAACGTGCTCATCGGAAGACCCTGCGATGCGTTCGGGATGAAGTAAAGCGTACCGCACTCGGCGCAGGCTCTGTCGACTTCGGCCTGCACGACTTCCTTCGTCCAGCCCTCGTAGTCGACCTTTGCGCTGTCGATATCGCCCATAAAGCTGATCTTGCCGCCGTACTTGCGGATAAGCTCCGGCACGTTGTTGGAGGTCATAACGCCCTGCCAGATATCGATGCCCATGTCGATCATATCTGGAACAAGCGTTGCCGCGTAGGAATCGGAATGGTGCGCGATGACCTGCACACCGTGGGATTTATAATAGCCGTAGATCTTCATAAAAGCTGGCTTGATAAACTCGCGGAACATATCCGGGGACAGGAAGGTCGAGATCTGGCTGCCCCAGTCGTCGTGGTGGAACAATGCGTCGGGTTTGACGTATTTGCAGAGCTCTGCCGCGTAGTCCAGCTCGAACTGCGTGATGCAGTCGATCAGTTCGTGCATTTCGTCCGGATATTCATAGAACGCGACGAGACACTCCTGCATGCTCATCAGATGGTGGCACATCTCAAAAACGCCGGGCGCGTAGAACGCGGTCGCGAACTGCTCGTTCCGGTCGACCTTTTCCGCTTCGGCGATGAACGGCTCCCACTCCTTTGCGTCATAGACGACCTGCGGCACCTTCACATAATCCTGCCAGTGCTCGATGTCCTTGACAACGATCTTATCCGGCGTGTGAACCGGGAACGGACCCGGCGTGCCGATGGGCCAGGAGCAGGTCTCGCCCCATGCGTTGACGACATTTTCCTCTCCGTATTTGGGATTACGGCTGCGCACACCGAAGGGTGTACCGAACAGAAGGGCAAATGCCTCATACTGGTTGACGAAGCGGTCGGGATGTCCGCCATGGATGGTTTCCAGAAGATTCTGGCGTTTGCTCAGCATAAAAAATCCCCCTTTTCAATGCTGTGTTGGAATATATGGGTCAATGCCGGCTTTTCTTGAAATCCGGCACAACTTCCTCAATGGGCTTGAGCTTGAGCAGATCGACAAACGAGTAAGACATCAGCATGAAAAGCCGCGTGTCGGGATCGTTCAGATCTGCACCGATGATCTGGTTGATTTTATCCAGTCTCTGATAGAGCGTGTTGCGGTGGATAAAAAGATGCTTGGCTGTCGCCGTGGCGTTGAGGCCGGTCGTCAGGTACTCGCGCAGCGTGATCAAGAGCTCTGTTTCATTCTTGCTGTCATAGAGCCAGAGCTGAACAAGCCCCGGATGGCACAGGTGCCGGCCGTTGATCTGGCTGGTTCCGTAGTGCATGAAATACGGCAGGACATAGTCTTCAAACCGGTAATACCAGAGGTCGGGCGCATAGAGCCGTCCCATTTCCAGTGCCGCCTCCGCTTCCTTGAAATAGGAGATCACGGTGCTGAAATCGAAGAACGTGTAGCTGATGCCGACGTGCAGCAGATGCTCGCGCAGAAACAAAATGAGATTCTGAATCATCGCGCCGCGGCTCAGCTGCGCTCTGTCTAAATTGATGATCGCTACAATTTTGTCATTGTATACGAACGCGAAGCTCTCAGAAAAGCTGCTTTCCACATTCATACAGATGCTGTGAAAAACAGAATTGGCTCTGTCCCAGCGGTTGATCTCAAAGACAAGGCAGAGGTAGTTGTCGGCGTTGAACCAGTGCATGCTCAGCAGGTACTGGTCGATCACGGCCTGTTCGATCTGCTCGTTGGCCAGAAGCTTTTTGACGAATTCCTCGAACCGCAGGCTGTGACCGTAATGAAAGCTGGACTGGCAGAGCACGATGTGGATGCACTCGGCAAAATAGCTCAGCGCGCTCAAGGAAAGTCTCCGAAGTGGCGCGCGGATCTCCGGCACAGCCAGCGTGAAGATCGCGTTGCCGCGGCTCATATGCAGAAACTGCATGTTATAGGCCAAATAGTCGTCCGAGATAAAAAAGGTGTGGCTGCCTTCTGCCTGCACCTGATGCCCGGACTGCGCCTTGATAATGGATATCATCTCTTCCGGCAGCATCCGCTCCTGCGTCTGCTCGTGAAAGGACCACGCGATTTGCAGCGACGGGTCATACTTGCTGAGCAGGCAGAAATTCCGGTCGAGCACCAGCACCGGGTTTCCGAAAAACGATTCGCCGACCGCCGCCAGCTCCTGCAAAGAAGGTGAGCGTGCCAGCAAGTCGCTCAGAGTCAGCGCCCAATGCTGATAGTCATGGAAGATGCGACTGATACGGTTGAACCAGGTGTTGAACGCCGCCCGCTTGACCGGGATGTCAATCACCAGCGCGTCCACATCGGACATGCGCAGAATGTTTTCATCCACTGTGCCCACGATAACAACAGACGTTCTCGGCGGCAAGAAAAAGTCTTCGCGCACCTGCCGCGCGGGAATGACATAGCACAGATTCCGACTCACGGACTCGTCCTTCGACCAGAGCGCCGCGGCGTTCAGCTGGGGCTGATGGATGGAAAAGGAATTGGCGGAAACGATATGTGCGCTCTGCATATCCAGTGCAGAAAGAACCGTGTCCAGACTGATATTCAATGGTGATTCCTCCCGTTATTTTCTGGGTGCCGCACGAGAAACCTCTCCACAACACCAAGTATAGCATAGCACATTCATTTGTCCAGAGGTAGAAAAACCGTTTGTTTTCCCGATGTTTTTTCTGAATCCGCCTGTTTTTATATAGTGTATACAAAAACAAGTGCCATATTTTGTGCGCTTGTGTCGTATTCAAAAGATGATATAGGCACTATGCACATTGCAGAAGAAAAAGTATTGGCAGTCAACGTGTACACAGTATCATGCCGCGGCGAAAAATTGCGGATGGTTTGTCCATTTTCATTTTCCGTTCGGTTCGTTAGACTAAAGATACAAACCAGCGGACAACTGGCCCGCAGGCAAAACAGAAAGGAAGAGATGAAAATGGAAGCACAGAAAAAACGCATATCGCCCTATATCTATCTCATCATCATCGTGTTGTCATATCTGACGGCCGGCTTCTGTCAGTACCGGCTCCAGCCGATTCTGACATACATGATGCAGGGCATGCAGATCGATGAAGGAAAGGCCGGCGTGCTGGTGTCCGCGCTGAGCATCCTGAGTATTTTTCTCGCTGTCCCATTCGGCGTAATGATGGGAAAAATCGGCCCGCGCAGAACCGGCATTTTTGCGATGATCCTGATCATCGCAGGCTCTCTGGTCGGCGTGTTCGGCACGAAAAGCTACACGGTTATGTTCTTGTCGCAGCTGGTCGTCGGCGCAGGCACCTGCGCAACCGGTATTCTCGGCCCCTATGTTATTGCGTGCCTCTTTGCGCCGGAGCTTCGCGGAAGGGCAAACGGCATTTACATCACGGGCGGCACCATTGCACAGCTCGTCATGTATAATCTTGTTCCCCGCATTACAACGGCGGAGAACATTGCGCCCGCATGGTGGTTCACGATTGGCTACAGCGTGGTCATGCTCGTAGTCTGGGTCATTTTCATCACCGATGAGGTTGCGCCTCCCATGGGGAAGAACGGTTCCGGTGCGCCGAAGATCAGCTTCCTGGAAGCAATCCGGGACAAAAATGTTTTGCAGCTTGCCATTGGCGGCCTGTTCTTTATGATGAGCACAATGGCTATTATGAGCTTCGCGCCGACCTTCCTTGTCGTCGAGCATGGCTACACGGCAGAGGCGGCAGGCTCTCTGGTGAGCGTCTGCGCCATTGTCGGTGCGCTCTCTACAGCCATCGGCGGTACACTGTCCGATCTTCTGAAGACGCGCAAATGGATCTACTTCGGCGCGCTGATCTGGATGGCGCTCTCGCGCTTTCTGATCGCGTTCCTGCCGGCCGGTATTCTTCTGAATATCACCATCTGGCTTCAGGGTCTTCCGGCTGTTGCAATGGGACTTCTCTATACCGTTGCGGGCGAAGCGATCGCACCGGAAAAGGCCAGCGTCGGCATTTCCGTTGTGAATACCTTTATTGGCATCGGTACGCTTCTGGCGTCCGCGCTGTTTGGTGTGCTTGCCGTCGCGATCGGCTACACCGCGAGCTTCTGCGTCTTCGGTGCGCTGACGCTCCTGGGTATGATCGGCGTATGCACGATCAAGGGCGTCAAATAACGAACTGATTCAATTCCAATTCAAAAGCAAATATATTGTAACAGGAGGTTTATTGCGATGATGACATTACGCGAAAACGCAATGGCGATCTACAACCATCAGCAGCCGGATTATTATTTTGATTTGATGGATGCCATTCAACTGGTTCCCGATCCGGTTCTGATGGCCGGTATGTTCCCGCAGGACGGAAAGGAATACAAAGACCCGTGGGGAACTGCCTACATTTATAAGCCCGGCGCGCCGGGTCCGCATCCGCATGTGACGGCGGAAAACGCGGTCATCAAGGACATTGAACACTGGAAGGACTCTGTGGTCGTTCCCCCGACGAGAGGACTGGACTGGAGTGCGGCAAAAAAAGTTGCCGACGAAACTGACCGTAAGGAAAAATTTGTCGGTGTGCTGTTCGGCGGCGGCCTGTTTGAACGCTCGCATCATCTGATGGGCATGGAAAACGCGCTGTGCAGCTATCTGGAATACCCGGAAGAGATGGCAGAGCTGCTGCGTGTGATCGCAGACTACAAGATCGATTACATCCACGAAATGGGCAAGCAGATCCACCCGGACATCATCTTCTATCACGACGATTGGGGCTCCAAGCAGAACGTTTTCCTGCCGCCGAGAGTCTGGCGCGAGATCATCAAGCCCCTGCAAAAGGAAATTGCTGACGCGATCCATGAAGAAGGCATGATTTATATGCACCACGCGGACTGCATCTGCCAGCCGCTCGTGACGGATATGGTAGAGATCGGCATTGACATCTGGCAGGGCGTCATCGCGCAGAACGATATTGTGGAGATCCAGCGCATAACGGAGGGAAAGCTCGCCATGGTCGGCGGCATTGACGGCCCGAAGATCGACGTTGAAAACATCACCGAGGAGCAGATCCGCGCCGAGGTGCGCCGCGCAGTCGACACCTATTGCCCGGCCGGACGGTTCTATCCGGCAATTCCGAACGGCTGGTGCTTCCTGGAGTGGAACGACAAGATCGAAAAGGACGAACTCAAAAAGTACGGCCGCGAGTGGGCGCTCAAGCACCCGATCGCTTGATTGACGCAAGGAGCCAAAATACAGCAAGGATATTAGGAAAGCAGCTTGCGAGTCTTTGGACTTGCAGGCTGCTTTTGCAGACGTTGAACGGTTCTTCTGGCGCGGCATCTCTCGATAGCGCATGCCCCGCTTTTTTGATATGATAAAAAACGATCATTCGCTGATGTTAGTCCCTCGGCGTGTGCGCTGGGGGACGTTTAGCTTTCAGACCATTGTACACCAAAAACTTGTGGAGTTTCCCGTCCTCGTCATACGCGCACAACGTCAATTTCGCGTATTGTATCTCAGGGTCAGCGGTATCGATCCGAACAGTGAAAAACTGCAATTTCCGCGGTTCTATGATCTGTGGAGCCATTGCAGTTCTAGCGCTGACCTGAACCTTTCCCACGCAGCAGCAACTGTCTTTCTCGTTCAATGCAGAAACACGAACGGTTTTCGCGCCTTTGCTTTTCTGCACTTCAAAGTGGAAATTTTCAAGTAAAACTGCAATTTGCCTACTATTCTTTGCGCAGCATTTGATGAAATATTCCTTTTTTACAGTCCCGTCAACAACATCATCAAAGCGAGCAGGCGGCACTGTTATCCTTGTCTCAAATGTTCCACGTATTTCAGTTCTTCCGATTCTGTATGTATAGGCATTTAGCAGCCAACCGAGCAGCGTGCCGCCAAGTGTGCCAATAACGCCAAGCACTGTAAGTAATACTTCTTTGTTCATGAAGGCTCCTTTCTGCACGAATAATCGTTGGCATTGCTCTTTTCTACGAAATATGATAGCATATACCCTCGTGGAAAGGAAGTGGCAACCGCATTGACATATTCCATAGAGGAATCCGCACTCATCGACGGTCTGATTACAGAATATTTCTCACGAGCAAGTGTTTCTGAATCCCTGCGTCTGGCATACCAGCAGGTACATCGGCACTTAACGGATGGTCATTTGACATCAGATGATTTGAAGCGGATTCAAGCTGCGTTGGACTTCCTGCTCCCGGTCTTACCACCAGAGCGCGAAGCGCAGAAAACATTCCGCGCAGCGATTCTGAAAACGAAAGCGATGCTGAAAAGCGGAGCATAAAAAACGAAGCAGACAAGCCGTGCTTGTCTGCTTCGTGCCTACTATGGATTTGCAATAATCTTCGCTTTGAGGAAAAAGGCTAAAACAGATCGCTGTGCGTTCCTGTTCGGATCAACTGTAAGACCAGAATCTCGTGCCTGATCCGGTAGACCAGCAGCCAGTCGGGTTGAATATGACACTCACGCATCCCTTTATAATTACGGGAATTTGTCAGCGCATGATCTCGATACTCAGCTGGAAGAGGCTGTTCGGCGCATAGTGTTGTAATGACAGTCTCCAATTTCTTGGGGTCGCAGCCGCGTTTGACGGCCAGCTTATAGTCGCGCTTGAACTGTCCTGAAAACTCTGGTTTAAGCATTCAGTGCCTCCATCAGATCGGACACTGTATCAAACGGACCATACATTTTATCGTTTTCTGCGGCATCCATCGCGGCATACGTGGTTTCATTCGGTTCATCCAGACGCACATCGAATGGCAGACCGCGATACCGCAATGCCTGACGATAAAAGATTCCGGTCGCAGTGCTCAAATCCATTCCGAGCTCCTTAAAGAGAGCGGCGGCCTGTGCTGTCAATTCCGGTTCAATTTTCAGCGTTGTACCCTTCATAAAAACGCCTCCTTTCAGGCATCCACATAATCAATTATACAGTACCTTTTCCTTTATTATAATGGTTTCAGGATAACTGTCAATCATTTTCGCCGCTTTTACATACGCTGCGTAACCAAACCTCTTACGATCTCATCACCGGCCAGTTCGCTGGTCCGATAGATTTTCTGACAAAACGGCGTCAGGCTGAAATCCATACCGGGATTGCCTGCGTCGAGCAGGATGCCGGTCACGGTGAATTTTCGGGCGGTCTGCTCCTTATGGAGCTTTGCCAGATAGTCCTCCGGCAGCTCACACAGGCCGTCGGTCAGGAAAACAATATCGGCATTTTCAAAGCCGATGTCCATGAGCTGGATCGCTTCACCCAAGGGACGTTTGAAATCCGTGCCGCCGTTCAAAAAGGTTTCGGCGGCATTCATCTTATCCTGCATGGAATACTGGCCGGGCAGAAAAAAGTCCACCTTGCACTCAGAAGAACCGGCAAAGTGAATGAGCGCGAATTTGCGCCGGTTTTCTGCGGCAATATCCAGCAGCGTCAGCGCCACAGCCTTGCCCCACGCGGCAGCGTCTCCGCGCGTGGAGCCGGATTCATCGAGGCAGCAGATCATATCGCCCATACCCTTGTGGACGGGTTCGCGCCTGCGATACTGCTTGAGCCGCCGCTGCTGATACTTCTTCACGAACAGCGGAAGCGTCTGCGGCGAGGCAAGCATGGCAAACTCCGAGCCGATGGCGCGGGAAAGATCATTGCCAAGCTCCAGCGCGTAGGTTTCTCCGCGCCCATAGGCGTAGCCGTTGCGTTTGCCCTGCGCGAAGATCTCCCGAAAGCGCCCAAGGTGCTTTGAAATCTCCAAGAGCGCGCGATTTTGCCGCACCTTTTGAAGAAGCTCGGTGTTCACCGTGTTTTTCTCCATGGTACCGGCATCATCGCCCCACGCGCCGAGGATCGTCTGGACTTCCTTTGCCTTTTCTGCGGCTGCGCCGACAGCGACAGTAACACTCTCAGATATAGCGACTTTGTTTTGCCGTGCCGTGGTATCTACCATCTTTGCAACGGCCTCAGCCTGCTGCGTTTTGCTCTCGGCCTGATTTGCCGCGTCGATCACCGCCTGTTCCAGCGTGGGATTCAGCGCAGAATCCCGCATCTGCTCTAAAAGCTCTGCGAGCTTCTGCTGTGCCTGATTCCGCGCGGCTTGCAGCTTTTCGAGCGTTTTCAGCGTACCGTCCTTGCCGCCAAACTCCGACAGCAGCTCATCCAGCTGCGCGCCGATCCTTGCCGTAAACTCGGATGCGGCCTCGTAGGCGGGCAGTTCCCGGCCTTCGCAGATCGACTTGATCGTCGGATAGTCCGCATCCTCGGTCACATGGTCGAGCAGCTTTGCGTTGAATTTTTGTGCCTCTGCTGTGAGACTGTCCGTATCGGTTCGCTTCGGGAACAGTGAGTAGAACGACTGAAAAATATCTCTGGACAGTGCGGGGAAGCTATGCAGCTTAGATGCTGCCTCCTGCTGGATAGCCTCCAGGTTCTCATCATCCTTGCTCAGATCGCGGTAAATGCAGTCTTCCAGCTTGGAGCTTTGCAGCACACGATCCGTTTTCTGTGCTGCGGGCGTTCCCGCATATTGAAAACTGCCCCAGCGGGAATCCATGACGTTTTGTATGGTGCGAAAATATTGTTTCAATCAAAACCCTCCTATAAAGATAGCAAAAGGGAACGCAGCATAAGCACTGCGTTCCCTCGTTCTTGTTTCAGCAGAAGAACCGGATTCCTCTGCAAATCTCATTATGACCTTTTGAGCAATTCATCCATGCGCCCTTGTGAAAGTGCGGATGCGATGATCTCCTGATACTTCTGAATCTCTGCCTCAGAGAAGCCGGAAACATCTTCCCAGCGGTATTCCGGCAAAAAGCACGTCGCATAGTGAAAGCAATCCTTTTCGTCCGGCTTTTCCACATAAACCTTTACGCTGCCGTCGTCCAGAAGCTGAGAGTGTACGATCTCAGTCTGATCATCCAGCGTTAAAAACGGATACATCATTGTCCAGCACCTCCTGTAAATGTTTCTACTGCTATTTTACCAGCATTCCGAAATTTATGCAATCAAAACATCTACATAGACAAGATGTGCGCTTAATATCCTCCACCAAAGTTCGGGACAAAGCTACCGGGCTGGGCGCTGCCAAAGTTGGGCGTAAAGCCGCCCGACTGCGCAGACGCACCGAAGCCCTGCGTGGGTGCAGAGGCAGAACCGCCGTCATCTTCTTTCTTGCTGTCGCCAAAATAGATGTTTTCCGCAAGGATTTCCGCCGTGCGGCGCTTGTTGCCTTCTTTGTCTTCCCAGTTCCGGATCTGCAAACGTCCGGACACGACTGCCATGCGGCCTTTCGTAAAATACTTCGCCGCAAATTCAGCTGTGCTTCTCCACGCGACGACATCAAGAAAATCCGTTTCCTTCTGTCCGTCCTGTGAGAAATCGCGGTCTACCGCCACGGAAAACGATGTGACGGAAACGCCAGAAGCTGTTTTACGAAGCTCCGGGTCGCGCGTGAGTCTGCCCATAACTACAATGTGATTCAGCATAAATTAACCTCCTTGAGAATTAGTCCTGTTTAGCTTTCATTTCTTCCAGTTTCTTTTTTAACTTGGGAATCTTAAAGGTGCCGTGGAGTTCCCTTTTTGCTTCAGGATGCCGAAGAATCACAAACCAGTTGAATACGGTTTTATCACGCTCGGCTGCCGGCATACGATCAATCTCATCTGAGGAATACCGTGCATCGCGGATCTCCATAAATCGCACACCCGATTCTTCCTCGAAAAAAGTGTACATTTCCTGCACAGTTGCCTTGATCCTGATGTGACTTTCCAACGTTACACCTCCGAATCTTTACTGCAAGACTGCCAGTTGCTCCAGCGGCGTATAAGTAAAGCCAATGGCCTCATGCGCCGCCTTGCTGATGCGCTCCAGTTCGAAAAGAAGTCCGTCCGTAAGCGCCTTTTCGCTGTCAGAGCCGGCGTTTGCGGCCATCTCGGTCTGCATTTGGTAGAGGCGCACCAGTTCCCCGCGGAATTTGCGGAGCGCAGCCTGCTTCGTGCGTACATTTTCCGCAGCACCGCAGGCGCTGTCGAAGCTGTCCTTTGCGTCCTGCGCCATCGCAAGAAGATCGTTGACCTTTTCCTGCATCGGGTTGACGCACAGACGCTCCAACGTGCCGTTTACAAACTCGCGGTCTGTTGGCTGCTGCCAGAAGTAATTCCGCAGCACCAGAAGATCCGTCGATGTGACCTCCGTATGTCCCTCCAGCCACGCCTTTGCCTGCGCAATGGAGAAGTAGCTGAGGAATTTTCGGTCGGACACAGGAATTTGTGCACGCAGCGCGCAGAGTACGTCGTCCATCAGGTCATGGATTTTGTCAGATACCTTGATGGAGGAAACCTCCTGCTGCATGGTGCGCAGCTCCTCCAGCGAGATCGTCGCATGGACTGCGCCGAACGAGCCACCGAGCTTGTCTTTCAGGATCGCCAGCCGGTGTGACTTCTCCGAAATATTTTCCGTGACGACCTTCAATTCCAGCCGATCATAAAGCGCCGCAAGGATTCGCTCCTCCGGGTCATTGAAATTCGGGATCTCATTGGACGCGGCGAAAAAGGAGATCGTCGGGATGGGATAGGTCCGACCTTCATTGGTGTATTTTCACTCGTTGAGCGCCGTCAGAAGCGCGTTCAGAACGCCGTCATTGCATTTGAAGATCTCATCCAGAAACACGATGTCGGCCTCCGGAATTTTACCCGCCGTCTGCACGACCGGTTCACACGGATGCAGCGCGGCGACAGCCTTGCGATAGGCGTCCAGTTTGCCGCTGATCTCTGCCAGCCTCTCAAACGTCGCTGCCTCATTTTTCATTTGCGGCAGACCATTCAGGAAGCTCCGCAAATCAAAGCGCAGGTTCTGGTAAATCCCATCGCCCTCGAATGCAGATTCCGGCACGGAGCCGGGGATCAGGCTGGAAAGATCGAGTCGTCCGAAAAGCTGTTCTTCGTCCGTCTGCTTGGAAAGGAGCCGTTCAAACTGCTTCGCGCCCGTGATGCGGCTGCGGAAAGCATTGATCACGTAGCTCTTGGCCTGACCGGGATCGCCCAGGATAAACAGGTTCTTCCGCGTCAGGAGCGCAATGGCAATGAGTTCAACCAATTCTTCACGCTCGGAAACGGCGCTATTCACGTCGGACATGACAGCCAGCATTTTATCTCGTAAACTCATGCGGCAGCCCTCATGCGGTAGGCGTCCAGCGAGATCACATTGCTGTGCGCTGTTTTCTGCAGCTCCATGCGGAGCTGTGCGAAGATATGCTGCTCCAGATCGCCTTTTTCCGGATCATGCGACATGACCGCCCGGATGAGCTGCAGCGCAAGCTCCTGATACACGTCGTCCGTGTCCAGCTTTGCCGCACGGATGAGCGCACGGTTCTGCTTCATCACGGCCTTGATGCACCACAGATGGTTTTCCACGATGGCGTTTCTCTGAGAAATGGTGAAATTGTTTTTCATGGTCTTTCTCCTTCGTATTTTGGGAGGCAGACGCCTCCATGTGTGTTTTGTCAGGCGGTAGCCTTTTTCTGCTCTCTGCGGTTCTGTCTGGCGCGTTCGGCGTCAAACGACGGGGCGGGGATGTAACCATCCAGCGTTTTATAGAGGATGACGGACTGTACGCCGTCAAAGACCTCCACGACCTGATGCAGCCCCAGATGCACATTCAAAAGTTCCTCTACGGGTGTGGTACGAATCTGCTTTTGGAACGCATATGCGTCCAGATCAAGCTGCCGCACCTCGGAGAGCGTGTATCTGGATGCCGAGGGGCCGATCTCCCGTCCGAGAGACTTGCAGAGATTTTCGTGCATGAGCCAGCTTTCCGTGCTGGCAAAATCATAGATGCGCACCAGGCTCGGCCGGATGCGCTTTTTGCACCAGTCCGGAACGCGGAGCATGTTGTGCCAGCGTTTCAGCAAGCGCGGCTTTTTCTTCTTCGTGCAGTAGGATTCTCCAAACTGCACCACCACGCCGCCGAGCTGACCAGGGTTTCGTCCTCTGTACTCGAAAACATGATCGCAGTCTGTGCATACGGGAACCTTGGGCCGGATCTTCATACGACATTCTCCTTACTTTTTATCCATTTTCGCCCGGCAGAGGTCGATCACACGCTGACAGGTATCAATTTCAAATCCACCGATGTGCGTATCCTCCTCTGAGAGCTTTAATTCTCGTGCCAGCCATTGATAGGCTTTCGTTCGGCTGATGTGCATTTTCTGCCAGTAGGCGTCGAACACCTGATGGGCTTCGATGCGCTTGAGCCGCAGGATCTCATTCGCCACATCGCCGAGCGGCCGCGTGGTACCCTTGTGGCAGCCAACACGGGCATTGCAGTTCTGGCACTGATACAGATATTCGTTCTGCATTCCGAGCCGTTTCGTGGAGCTGCCATAGACATCAGCAGCGGGAACGAGCCGGATGATCCCGCCGCAGTAGCGGCAGATGGTCGGTTTCTTCAAATAGGCGTGTCCTCCTTTTTTATGCCGCCTCCTTGCGCGGCTTTTTTGTCTTTTGTGGCTTTACTTCAATGGTTTTCGGTTCACGCACCGCCATCTGGAAGCAGACAAGCTCGTCTGTTTTGAGAAGCAGCGCACTGTGCTGCACGACCTCCAGCATAAGCGTTCCGTTCAGCGCTTTCAGGCACTCCATGAGCTGCGCCGGATTGTACCAGTACACGCCCGCAGGCTCACCGCTCAGCGCGACAACATCCATCGCCGTCTCCGAAACGCCGTATTCGCTCTCACAGCGCACGGTCAGCCGGTTTCCCGCAAAGGACAGGGAAAACCGGTTCTGCGTGCCGGTGACACTCAGGGCTTGCAAAATGGTATCACGGAGCAGGGCGGCGTCGGTCAGGACAGTAAACTGCTGCTTCAGATTGGACAGCACCTGCGACACGGCAAGATATGGCCCTTCCATAATTCGCGCGGCGAACAGGAAATTCTCCTTCCGAAAGACAATGGCTTTCTCGGTCGTACCGACCTGCAGCTTCTCGCGGTCGCTTACCAGACCTGCCAGCTTTTCCAGCGAAGCGGCCGGAATGAGGAAGCTGATGTTCCCGCGGCTCTCGCGGTCACCCTTGGCAGACGCGATGCGGAAGCTGTCTGTGCTGACCGCCTGCAGGCCGTCTGCGCCGAAGATCAGGTTCACACATTTGAGCATGGGGCGGGTCGTATCCTCAGAAACGGCAAACGCCGTTCGTTTGGTCAGCGACGGAATGCCGCTCACAGGCACGGTTGCCGCCGGGCAGGGAATCTCCATGCGTGGGTATTGTGCCGCGTCCATGACGGGAATGGCGTATTCCGCGTTCCCGGAGGAAACAACGAGCTTTCCGCTTTTCATCTGAAACGTCACGCGCTCGCCATCCAGCAGGCGCAGCATTCCAGAGAGAAGCGGGGCTTTTACGACAACGCGGCCCTCAGTCTCGATCTGCGCGGGAAGCTGCTGCTCCAATGCAATTTCCAGATTTCCCGACGCGACGGTAAGCGTGTCCTGCTCGGCCTGCAAATACGCGCATTGCAGAATTTCGATCGTGGAAACCCTCGGCGCAATGCGCTCGGCGTTCTGCGCCGCGGCAAGCAGTTCTGTTCGGTTGACGGTGAATTTCATAGCATCCTCCTTTTTTACGCAACGAAATCGAATAGACTCAGCTGGTTTTCCACCTGCTGCGTTTTCTTCGTCCGTTTGGCTTTCTGCTGCTCGAGCTGCACCATAGCGGCTTGCAGCTTTTCCTCCTGCTCCGCCGTAAGCACGCGCTTCGGCTGTTCGATCATCGCGGGTGTGGGTTCCAACGGCAAAGTCGTTTCCTCAATGGGAGGCGCTGGCACCTCTCTGTCCGGATTCTCGAACGCCATTTTCTTGAACGCTGCCGCAATATCCTCCACATTGTCGCGGATACCGAGCATCAGCTCCTTTGCCATCTGCGAGGTCATGTCCTGCACATCGCTCATTGCGGCAAGCCCTTCCTCAGAGAAGTTTCCTTCAATGAGACCGGCGACCGCCAGCTTCGAGGCCATGAGCTTCAGGCATTTCTGCTGCATGGTGTCCTCGTAGTAGAGCATATAGACCTTGACTGCGGGCGCCTTCTGGTTGATGCGCCAGCTTCGGCGCGACGCCTGCCGCAGCGTAAAGAGCTTATAGCCCATGCTGTAGAACACCAGCGTCGTAAAGGCGTTGAGATCCAAGCCGGTTTCCACCAGAGACGGGTTTACGATCAGCACCTGCATTCCGGCGGCAAGCTTTTTCTGCACCCAGTCCTCCCGGTCGGTGGTCTTAATCTTATCGGTCAGGATCTCCGTGCGATAGCCTTCTTCTGTCAGGAACTTTTTGAGCTTCTGCTGCGAATCCGTGCGTACCCAGCTTGTGTAGATGAGCGCACGCTCCCTGTTCTGGATGGCAGCTCTTACGATCTCCAGCGTCCGCTGTTCCTTTTCTCCGAGCGTATCCGCATCCCCGATGTTCTCAGGTTCGACGATGGGTACATCGCTGTCGGGGTAGAG
>ENA-USUG01002301-USUG01002301.1-human-gut-metagenome-genome-assembly--contig:-NODE-2301-length-29213-cov-14.971479_pt1 | contig 29213 bp, 27 predicted proteins | sample MGYA00250059_ERZ773394 | MGnify/ENA primary metagenome ERZ773394 (study PRJEB29103, sample SAMN06111957) | human gut metagenome | biome: human gut; feature: ankylosing spondylitis patient; material... | reverse complement strand
ACCTACAGGATTAATTCTAATGTCCATATCGTTTCCTCCTATAATTTATGCTCGCGGGTGAGCTTGTTTAAAAATCTCCAACATTTTCTCCACAGAATTATGAGTGTACACCTGAGTGGCTGCCAGGTTGGAATGTCCCAGCAATTCTTTAATCCCTTGAATCGGCGCCCCGTTTTCCAACAGATGCGTGGCAAAAGAGTGTCGCAACACGTGCGGGCTTCTCTTGGATAAAGATGTATGCTCTTTCAGCTCTTCCGTCACCAAACGATAGACGAAATTCGCGTAGATCGGCATTCCCTTATTCGTCACGAAAAACATGCCATGTTCCTGCTCCACCACGCGCCTTCGAGCTTCCAGATAACATTCGATATCCTGCATCAACTCGGTCATGATCGGGATCTCCCTCCATTTTCCACCTTTCCCGAAGACACGAATACAACGACGTGAAAGATCTACATCCTTTACCTGCAATCCAACAATTTCAGAACGCCTCATACCAGTATCGTAAGCCATCAACAAGATCAAGAAATTCCTCAATCCGGAAAAACCGCTCTCTTTTTCCGCGTCGTTCAACGTATTTTCCATCTCCTCTTCCTTCACGAAAACCGGCAATCGTTTCGGTAACTTCGGCCCGCTAATATCCTCGGCAGGATTGGTCTCTATCACCTTTTCTTTTACCAAAAAACGGAAAAACGCCTTCACGCTGCTCAACTTACGTTTGCCGGAAGCGGCACTTAACTTCCCTTTCGTCCCGTTCTCCCTCAAGTCACCCCTCATTTCTGCCACGACCCATTCTCTGATGAGCTTGGTCGTCACGCGAGAAAAATCCTCATTATTCTTTTCCAAACCACAAAAAACATAGAACTGATACAAATCCGCTTTATACGCGATGATCGTATTTTCAGAACAACGCTTCACGTCATTCAAATACCTCAAGAATAATTCTATCTGCATCATCTCTATTATTTAATAACGTAAGCAAGTTACGCTTTTTTGTTTGGAAAAACAAAGAAAGCGATCGTTTATTCTTCCGCTTGCTGCAAAGATTGACGATAGACAGCCTTCATACGAGCCATTCTATTTTTAATAGACGGTTTGGTGAAAGCCTGACGATCTCTCAACTCTTTAATCACGCCGGTTTTTTCGAATTTTCTTTTGAATTTTTTCAGTGCTCTCTCAATATTTTCGCCTTCTTTTAATGGTACAATTATCATGATTTATAATTTTAAAAAAAATGAATACTTATTTTATAATAAAAAAATCCAGCAACACCCTAATATGCTGCTTCCTAATTAAATATATGTATATTTTTTACTATCTCAAAAATAATTGACCACCCCCTTTCAAGCGGATTGAAGTTCATATTTAACAATTCGAAAACTGGCTGCAAAGATAAATCAATTAATCGAGATATAAAAATAAAACTTCTTTTTTAGTGTCACGCAATCTTTTACCTCCTTTCACTCGCCTTCTCCAAAGATTTTCAGCGTGTTTAAAAATGGTGACACCATCTCATTCACATCCGTCATATTACCCTAATCTAACCCAGAACAAGAGGTAATCTTACCCAAATAATCCCCCTTATTCGAAGTTCTCTCGACGTTTAGCCGTAGCTCAGCCATCCCGAAACGCTTGAGCAACGGATGTGCAACGGATGAGCAACGACTAAGCGGGATTATCTCCCTAGGATTTCAGCAGGATTTCCCATAGTTTTCAAGATAAACAGGGCTTGATGACGATCGTACTCCGGCAGCTCCCATGTCGCAGGCCTCCCTATCCTTGCTTGTCAGGCAAACCTATTCCCCAGATAGCCGACATACTGCAACACATATTCAAATCACCCCGGCATTTTAAGGAAATCACAGCGACACATCAAGGATTCAACAAGTCCTTACAATAATAATTCAGAATTCCGTTAATCATCTCCAGATAAGCCTTCGCCTTTGTATTTTCGGGATTTATGCGCATCACCTCATTCAGGTGGTTTATCGCTTGCGTTGTCTCTCCCATGGCATTATACACCACTCCCAATTCCAGCAGCACGAGTTCCCGCTCGCCTTCATTCTGTTCCAACATCTGCCGGAGCAGAGCAATTGCTCCCTCCCGATCACCTTGCTTTGCCAGTTGTTTCGCGTCTTCTATATTCATTGTTACTTCTACTTTTTATAAATATCCGTCTCAAAGATAGCAATATTTTTCACGGCATCTTCCACTTTCAAGACAAGCCTGTTTTTTCCTTTCACGAAAACGGGTTCATTTATGTTGCCTTCCAGCAGACGATTTTTCGCGTCATACGTGAACAAACACCATTTTCCATTTACCTCAACCCGATAAGAAGAAATACCTGACAAGTCGTCAGCAATCCGGAACCGGATCTTCCGTCCGGCCCTGCCCATGTAAAGGATTACCGGAGCGATCGTATCCTGACGCACCGTGTATTCACCCAACACCCGGGACGACGCCTCAAGTCCCTCCTCCGTCCAGCGAGTCTTCAAGGCAGAAAAACGTTTGTTTTTCTCCAGCAAACAAATCACGGATTTTTCCGGGAACTTCCCGCTAACCTGCAAACGGGCACTTTTCATCAACGGGTATATTTGTTTTCCGGTAGAAAACACCTCTATCGTCTCGACACTATCTCTCAAGCAGGAATACACCACAGATTTGCACACGATCGGATGGGATAAAGCATCAGCCTCCAACCACAGGGTATATTTCCCTTTTTTCAAACTATCACTTTGGTGGTTCATCAATAATTTTTCCCCCTCGGCCAAGCCCCATTCCAGCGAGGGGAATTTACCCCATAACTGGAACATGATCTTGGAACGATTTCCATTTATATCCGACAAATCGACCACGACATCCACCACGCTGTCTTTCTCAACCAGGATGAATCCCCTATCCTGGTTACAAACGGACAACAATTGTTCTTGATAATTACCGAAAGTCAAATAGACCAACCGGCTATCTCGATAATGATGAAAATCTTTAAGCTCGTTAACCAGAAAGGTCTGATCAAAAGAAAGTTCATTCATGATCATCTTAAAAACCTCCCGACCATTAGCACTCACGCTCAAGTCATACACGCCCAACTTGTTCCAAGAATCTTTCATGTAGTCGTCAGATTGTACCCCGATGCCAACCCTTCCGGCAGGCACACAGACCCGACCTCCCCGGAATACCCGGTTGCCCGTATTTTTCACCTCAACCCGGTAGGGCGAAGTACGTAGTCCCTCGTTCGAAACCGGGTACACGTAAACTCCCCGCACGTTCGGTCCGGTCTGATCTTTCACCAAAAGGAAGCGCAAGGGGTTCAAGACATGCTCCGTTTTCGTGTCACGCACCTCAAAATGCAAATGAGGACCACCCGAAGACCCGGTATTCCCGCTATAAGCTATCGTGTCGCCCGCGTGAAAACGGAGTTCATACCCCAGCATATTCTCGTCCACTTCGAATGACTCCTTATTATATTGTATATTTCTCACGACTTTCGCCACCCGGGGTGAAAAACGACTTAAGTGAGCATACACCGTGGTGATTCCCCCTTCATGCTCGAGGTACAAAGCATTCCCGTACCCCGTGGCAGAAACTTTTACGCGAGCCACGATGCCCTCTTTCACGCAAATCACCGGCAGTCCTTCTCGCCCTTCAGTTTTAAAATCCAGTCCCGAATGCAGGTGTGTCGCTCTCAATTCTCCGAAATTTCCACTCAATAGCGGAATATTTTTCAACGGGTAAAGCAACGTGTCCGTTCGCGCCCAAACGTTTGATGATAAAAGAAGTAACATCAATAATAAAACTCCAAACCCTCTCCACATTATTTTATCTGTCATATAAAAACCATTAAATCCATGGCAAAATTAATAACACTATTGATATTTAAAAGAAATTATTCTATCTTTGTGGTGTAAAGATTATGTTATGACAGCAAAACAAGATGCCGTTATTAACGAGCTAAACACGAAAGTTGAACGACTGATAAAACTATATATATCCTCACTGGACAAAAACAGAGAGATGGATACAGAGATGAAAGAACTCCGGATCCAAATCGAGCGGATGAAAAGTGAGAACATGAAATTACATGAAGAAATCAAAACATTGAAGGTGGCTACCGCTATCTCGACCGGAGAAGGAAGTTCCGAGGCCAAAAATAGAATAAGCCAACTTGTGCGGGAGATTGATAAATGTATTGCTCTTTTGAATAATTAAATATGAATGATAAACTTACTATTACGCTAAATATAGCCGGTAGGCCCTGCGTTCTGACCATAGAGAGAGAGGAAGAAGAGGAGATCAGAAAAGCTGCTCAACTGATTAATAGTAAGATTGCGAAATATAGGGAGAAGTATGCGACTGCTGATCCCGTTGATTTTCTAGCTGTTACCGCGTTACAATTCACGGTAAAGATGCTGGAAGCTGAAAGACGAAACGACGTGGAGCCCATATTAGACGAGGTGAAGAAGATTAGTAGCAGGCTCGACGAAGTGATGAAAGAGTAAAAAAGAAGAGTTCTTTGAAAAGGAAATAGATATACCCGCATTATTTCGTATTTAACTGGAAAACTCAACACTTAACCAATTAGAGTGAAGCTTAGTTAGCCAAAGACAGGCCTCAACCCTTCGGGGTTCCTTCGGGACGGTGGAAGTTTGAATCTGACGGCAGCTCTACCCGTGTCTAACAGGGGTTTTTTAAAGAAGAAATGATGCGGGTTTTTTGTATGAACAAAAAACACCAAAATATTATATAACCATAAATTCAAGTTTCGAATATGACAACAATAATAATTACCGGTGTTATTGCTTTAGCGGTGGGATTTATTCTCGGATACCTGCTAATCAACATGACCTTGAAATATAGGAGCAAAAACATCATCAAAGAAGCGGAAGCGGAGGCAGAAGTCATTAAAAAAGACAAGATTCTGCAAGCCAAGGAGAAATTCTTGCAGATAAAGGCTGAACACGAGAAACAAGTGAATGCCCGTAACAGCAAAATCCTTTTAGCGGAAAACAAGCTAAAACAAAAAGACGCCGAGTTGGCCCGCAAAATGGAAGAGTGCCAACGCAAGATCAAAGACACGGAGACACAACAAGAGACACTGAACGCCCAGAAAGAGTTACTGGAAAAGAAACACGCGGAACTGGATAAATTCAAAAAGCAACAGATCGAGCAACTGGAAGCCATTTCCGGGATGTCTGCCGATCAGGCAAAGGAAAAACTCATCAGTTCTTTGAAAGACGAGGCCGAAACCGAAGCGATGTCCTACGTGAACGAGATCATGGAAGAGGCAAAAATGACGGCAAACATGGAAGCGAAAAAAATCGTGGTAAAAACCATTCAACGGGTGGCCACGGAAACCGCTACCGAGAACGCTGTATCTATATTCCATATCGATTCGGACGAGATCAAGGGACGTATCATCGGACGGGAAGGACGTAACATCCGGGCCCTGGAAGCTGCCACCGGAGTTGAAATCATCGTGGACGACACCCCGGAAGCAATCGTGCTCTCCGGATTCGACCCGGTAAGACGCGAAATCGCCCGCCTTTCACTCCATCAACTAGTTACCGACGGACGTATTCACCCGGCTCGGATCGAGGAAGTAGTTAATAAGGTAAAGAAACAAATCGAAGAAGAGATTATAGAAACCGGAAAACGTACAACCATTGACTTGGGTATTCACGGGTTGCATCCGGAATTGATTCGGTTGGTCGGTAAAATGAAATACCGTTCGTCTTACGGGCAGAACTTGTTACAGCACGCTCGCGAAACAGCCAACCTTTGTGCCATCATGGCCGCGGAACTAGGCTTGAACGTGAAGAAAGCGAAGCGTGCCGGATTATTGCACGATATTGGTAAAGTACCCGATGATGAGCCGGAATTACCGCACGCAATCCTCGGCATGCGCCTGGCAGAGAAGTACAAGGAGAAACCGGATATTTGCAACGCTATCGGTGCTCACCACGAGGAGATCGAGATGACCACGTTAATCGCCCCGATCGTTCAGGCTTGTGATGCCATCTCAGGCGCACGCCCGGGTGCAAGACGGGAAGTAGTCGAGTCATACATCAAACGGTTGAAAGAGATGGAAGACCTGGCCCTCTCCTACAATGGAGTTGTCAAGACTTACGCCATCCAGGCAGGACGGGAATTGCGAGTAGTTGTGGGAAGCGAGAAAGTCTCCGATGCAGAAGCCGAGAAGATTTCATACGAGATCGCTAAAAAAATTCAAGACGAAATGACCTATCCCGGACAGGTGAAAGTCACGGTAATTCGAGAAACACGCGCTATAAATTACGCGAAATAATTAAAAGTCCGGTCATTTTTGCCGGACTTTTAATTTACAGGTGGCAGGTTGCAGGTTCAAAGCCAAAGGCTTAACTGGCAACCTGTAACTTTTTAATCCAACCGAAACGGCAGGATTAAAAACCCCCAAACATTTGTCCCGTATTATTTGTTTTACTAAATTTGGTTGCTTAAAAAGTAAACAGCATATGGAACCTATAAAATCATCAGAATTAATCACGAACGATGACGGAAGTGTTTTTCACCTTCACCTTCACCCCGAAGATCTGGCAGAACAGGTGATCCTCGTGGGTGATCCTTCCCGAGTAGAAATGATAGCCTCGTATTTCGAGAAGATAGAAATCAGAAAAAGTAACCGGGAATTTTGTACCATTACCGGATATTACAAGGGATACCGCCTGTCGGTTATCTCTACGGGAATCGGGCCGGATAACATCGACATCGTGATGAATGAACTGGATGCTTTGGTCAACATCGACCTACACACGAAAGAGATTAAAGAGCAAAAGAAGACATTAAATATAGTACGAATCGGGACTTCCGGTTCCGTACAGGCAGATGTACCCGTACATTCATTCGTGATCTCGGAGATGAGCCTTGGTATTGACGGGGTATTGCGTTTCTACCGGGACAACGAGATGATATGTGATGCCGCTTTCGAGGAGGCCTTTATCAAGGAATGCCACTGGGCTCCCTTAGCTGCCCGCCCGTACGCGGTTAAAGCATCCAAGAGACTGGTAGACAAACTACACACGGAAGGCGTTACCGTGAAAGGCGTCACGCTGACGGCAAACGGATTCTACGGCCCGCAGGGACGAGTGCTTCGGTTACCGATCGAAATGCCTACGGTGAATGACGAAATTGCCCGTTTTAGGTTTGGAGATTACAAAATCATCAATTACGAGATGGAAAGTGCCGCCATTGCCGGCTTGGCCGCCCTCATGGGACATCAGGCGACCACCATTTGCCTGATCATTGCCAACCGGGCTAACGGGGATGCCTCGGCCGATTACAAACCGCACATGAAGAAACTTGTTGAATATACATTAAATTCGCTCATACGTTAATCACTTATTAATTATGATTCAAAGGATTCAAACTATTTACTTGCTCGTGGTAGCAATCATCATGACGATCCCGTTGTATATACCGATTGCTCAATTATTTATCCCGAATGATGCAAGCTATAACTTTTTTACTTACGGAGTGGTTCTCATTGGAGAAAACAGCGTGTTACAAGCTCACTACTGGGCCTTGTTGATCATGAATATCTTCACGATCGGGGTTCCCCTGGTGAACATTTTCCTATTCAAGAAACGTTTCCTTCAGTTGCGCTTATGTATCGTGGAAATCATCCTATTGATCGGTGCCATGGTCTTGATGTGGTATCACATCCATCAATTCGCAAATAAAATGAACGCCGAGATTCTTTATAAATTCAGCCTTATATTGCCCGTGATCTGTATCATTTTCATGTACCTAGCCATGAGGGGAATTTTTAAAGACATCAAACTACTCAAGTCTCTTGACAGGATTCGATAATTATCAAAATAATCATAAACCAATAACTAAAAATGAAAAAAGTACATTTACTGGTTACACTAGCGTTAGTTTGCTGCACCACGTACACGATGGCCTGCACGAACTTTTTATTCACGAAAGGAGCAACGAAAGACGGGTCGACAATGGTTACTTATTCCGCCGACTCTCACGTCCTGTATGGAGAATTGTATCACTGGCCAGCGCAGGATTGGCCTGCCGGAAGTATGCTCGATGTTTACGAGTGGGACACCGGTAAATTCATGGGCAAAATTCCACAAGTAGCCCACACCTACAACGTGGTAGGAAATATGAACGAGCATCAGCTTGCTATTGCTGAAACTACGTTCGGGGGACGCAAAGAACTGGAATCACAAACCGGGGCTATTATCGATTACGGTAGCGCAATATACATTACATTACAACGTGCAAAAAATGCTCGTGAAGCAATCGTGGTGATGACCGACTTGATTGAGAAATACGGATGGGCAAGTAGTGGAGAATCTATCTCTATCATCGATCCGAACGAAGTATGGATTATTGAAATCATCGGTAAAGGTGAAGGAGAAAAAGGAGCTGTTTGGGTGGCTCGCATGGTTCCGGACGGGTATGTTTCCGCTCATGCAAACCAAGCTCGCATCACGACTTTCCCGTTAGAAGGCAAAACTTCTATCTCTTCCAGCAAAATGAACAAGATTTACGATCCGAATATCACGACTGTATATTCCAAGGATGTGATCTCTTTCGCGAAAGAGAAAGGATTCTATCCCCAAGACGGGAAAAATAAAGATTTCAGTTTCTCAGACACTTACGCTCCTGTGGATTTCAGCGGGGCTCGTGCCTGCGAAATCCGTGTTTGGGCGTTCTTCAATGCCGTGAATCCGGACATGGCTCAATACTGGGATTATGCCACGGGAAGAAATATCCAACGGGATAGCAAAGGTTACGCAACTAACCGTATGCCGTTATGGATTAAACCCAGCGAGAAAGTAGACGTGCTGCAAGTGATGGATTTTATGCGCGATCACTTGGAAGGAACCGAACTGGATATGAGCAAGGATATGGGTGCCGGTCCGTACGAATGTCCTTACAGATGGCGTCCGATGAGTTTCAAGGTGGACGGAAAGGAATATGTTCATGAAAGAGCAACAGCTACCCAGCAAACCGGATTCACATTTGTAGCACAATGTAGAAACTGGTTACCCGATGAAATCGGTGGAATCCTTTGGTTTGGCGTGGACGATGCGGCCAGTTCCGTGTATTTCCCGATGTATTCGGCATCCACTGAAGTACCTTTTGCTTTCGCAGTTGGCAACGGTAGCATGATGGAATTCACCAATAAAGCAGCCTTCTGGGTATTCAATCAAGTAACGAATTTCGCGTACACCCGCTATAACTTAATTCACCCGGAAATCCGGGCAAAACAAGTTGCCCTGGAAAAGCAATACGTGGATTTCGTTCAAATGATTGATGCCGGAGCAAAAGAGATGTTGGCTCAAAACAAAGAGGCAGCAATTAAATTTATCACGGACTTCTCTTGCCGTACGGGAAATCATCTGGTGGATACGTGGAGAGATTTCTACGGTTACCTGTTCTGCAAATTCATGGACGGTAACGTGAAGACCGCTATCCCGGGAGAGAAAAATCCGAAAGTAGAGCAACCTGCTTTACCGGAATGGTATCTCCGGATGATCATCGAACAGACGGGTAAAAAATTAGAAGTCGTGGAATAATCACGATTCCTAATTTCTGTTACAAGTTACAGGTTGAGCTTACAGCTCTATAAGTTACAAGTTATTACCGCTGTAACAATAAATCATGAAGTTGCAACCTGTAACTTGCAAACTTGCAACAAATAAATATTCCGATGCTTGCATCGGAATATTTATTTTTATACCTTTGCCACTCGATTTTGAAACGTACGTAGTCTCTTACATTAAAGACTGAAGTCGTAATACTGCGTTCGATAATAAACTTTTTAAAATAAAGAAAATGGACTTAATTAAAATCGCGGAACAGGCTTTTGCTCAAGAAAACGCTGTAGAAATTCCTTCATTCAACACGGGTGATACCATTAGCGTACACTACAAAATTAAAGAAGGAAATAAAGAACGTATTCAGATTTTCAAAGGTATTGTTATCCAAATCAAGGGAACGGGAACGACCAAAACCTTTACGGTTAGAAAGATGTCTGGTAACGTTGGAGTAGAACGTATCATTCCTTTCAATTCTCCTTATATTCATGCTATCGAGGTGAACAAGAAAGGTGTTGTTCGTAGATCCAGAATTTTCTACTTCCGTGAACTTACCGGAAAGAAAGCAAAAATTAAAGAGAAGAAATTTTAATTTAAGCTTTAGCCATATAAAAAAGCCTCGTTTGACACGAGGCTTTTTTATTTACCAAAATATCTTCGCTGAAACGTAACAATTTAATCCCCAAATTCATATTATTCATCTAAGAAAATCCTAACTTTGCAAGAAAGTAAATAATAATGAACGCTTATGGAAAATAATGACATCATAAAAATAGCCAGGAACAAAGCTGAGAAATGGCTGGACAAGGCGTATGACGAAAAAACACGTGCCGAAGCAAAACGCATGTTGGAAAACACGGACACGACAGAATTAGTCGAATCGTTTTACAACGATCTGGAATTCGGGACTGGAGGTTTACGGGGCATCATGGGCGTGGGAACCAACCGGATGAATATTTACACGGTAGGAGCTGCTACTCAAGGTTTTTCAAACTACATCAACAAGATGTTTCCGAATGAAAAGAAAGCCGTATGTATCGGTCATGACTGCCGCCATAACTCCCGACTCTTTTCAGAAACGGCCGCCAATATTTTCTCGGCCAACGGGATACATGTTTACCTGTTCGAGGATTTGCGCCCCACGCCTGAAATGTCATTTGCCATCCGGGAGTTAGGTTGTAAAGGGGGTGTCATTCTTACCGCTTCACACAACCCAAAAGAGTACAACGGGTACAAGGCTTACTGGGACGATGGATCACAGCTCGTTCCCCCGCATGATAAGAACGTGATCGAAGAAGTAAAAAAGGTTCAAGTTTCGGACATTAAATTCGAGGGAGTACCGGAGATGATCACCGTTTTAGGAACAGATTTTGATAAAAAGTACTTGGATAAAGTGAAAACATTAAGTCTTTCACCGGAAGCCATACAAAAAGAACACGACTTAAAAATCGTCTTTACCCCACTACACGGAACCACTTACGAACTTGTTCCTGCCTCTTTGCGTAACTGGGGATTCACGAACATCCACACCGTACCGGAACAAAGTATTCCGGATGGAGATTTCCCAACCGTGGCATCCGCTAACCCGGAGGAACCGGCAGCGTTCAAGATGGCCTTGGATTTAGCTCGCAAAATCGATGCTGATCTGGCTATGGCTTGTGACCCAGACGGAGATCGTATCGGTATTGCCGTAAAAAATGATGCGGGGGAATGGACCCTATTGAATGGTAACCAAACCAATATTATTTTCACGGAATACATCATTCGCAGGAAAAAAGAACTAAACCAGTTGAAAGGCGGGGAATATACGGTAAAAACCATTGTCACAACCGAATTGATTAAAGATATCGCGGAGAAGAATCATATCATTTGTTATGACGTGTACACCGGATTCAAGTGGATTGCCGACGTTATCCGCAAGGAAGGCGGGGAGAAATTCATCGGCGGCGGAGAAGAATCCTTCGGTTATATGCCAGGAGCATTCACCCGTGACAAAGACGGAGTTTCCGCCACGTCATTAATGGCTGAAATCGCCGCTTGGGTAAAGATGCAAAATAAAACATTGTACTCTTTCCTCAAGGAAATTTATGCCAAATACGGATTCTCACAAGAGAGAATGATTTACATCGTGCGTAAAGGTTTAAGCGGAGCGCAAGAGATCAAAGCCATGATGGAAGAATTCCGCCACAATACCCCGAAAGAGATCAACCATAGCCCGGTTGTGTTGAAGAAAGACTACCTTTCTCTGGAAGCGACCAACCTGCAAACGGGAGAAAAAACGCACCTCAATTTCGAGACGAAAAGCGATGTATTACAATTCTTCCTGGCTGACGGCAGCAAGATTTCCGTTCGTCCTTCCGGTACTGAACCCAAGATCAAATTCTACTTTGAAGCACGGGCACAAATGAAAGACGTGAATGAATACGAGCGGGCACAACAGGAAGCGAATGCTCGTATTGATGCTATTATCAAAGATTTAAAACTTCAATAAAGAAACAGACTACCCCCTCCGATGCCTCTTCCCACAGTGGGAGAGCCAAACGCAAGAAGGCACTACAATGTAACAGTGCAGTAATATCCTCCCCCTGTGCAAGGGGGAGTTAGAGGGGGTAGGCTGTTGATTCAGGGGCTCCATTTCCAATCCAATAGCCAATTTCATTCTAGCCTACAAAAAAGTTTTCCTACATAACGACAATTTATTCTTGAAAATCATGATAATATTTGCACAAGCGCTAGAATTTACCTATATTTACAACGATGTACTAAAATAAATCCTTAAAGAATAAAGTTATGAAAGCATTTGTGTTTATCTGTCTAAGTTTAATAATTGCAACAATTGCTGTTGCTAGTGTAGTTCTTAATCCTCCTAGTCCACCAAGAAATCTTAAGGTCGAAAAAATAGCATCTACTTCATGTACGATATCATACCAAGCCCCGGAGGATGACGGCGGGACTCCTATATTATCCTATGAAATTGAATGTTTCGATAACAATTCTTTTAGGTGGAAGAGCAAAGGAGTATCTCATGGACTTACTCATGACATTGTTGGCATGACGCCTGGGAGTCAAGCTCTAATCCGTGTTACAGCCTCTAATAGAGTGGGGAAAAGTGCCCCTGTAGTAACAGAAAAAGAAATAACGTTTCCTAGGGAATAAATAGTAAACTAAAAAAACTATACAATTATTATTTCTGATGAGAAATAATAATTTATACCTAATCAATATCCGAGGAGAGGATTTTTTTCCTCTTCTCATTTTTTTAATTTTCTCATTACAATGTAATATTTACTCTTTTACCCTATCGTACTAAAATAAACCTGCAAACATGAAAATAACAAATCTAAAAACAGCTATAATTTACGAAAGTAAGCTGACAAGAAGAAATTGGCTATTCTACCTCTTCATTGTTGGGGGAATGTATATATTAGGTACTCTTATCCCGGGTGTTTTTATCCTAGGTATTGGGTGGATTTCGTGGCAAGATATAGCATTAACCTCTTCCCTGCCTCTACGCGGAATCTATTTTCTAAGCTTGTTTCAATCTCTCATTATTACTTTCCTTGTTTGTGACATTCAAAGGAATCGGAAAAAAGCGGAAACCAGGGAAGTTCTCTTGACACGACCTATCAGCAACGGACAAACCCTTCTCGGGGAGGCTATAGGCATTCTTATCCCATTTCTCACGATCGACATTATTTTCATGACCATATCCATGATTATCAATATATTCATCCCGAATTCCCCCGTCAGTTTATGGATAAACCTTTTCTATCTTTTCACCTATACGGTTCCCACGCTAATTTTCATCACCAGCCTATCCATACTTGCCAACAAGCTGGTTAAACACCCCATATTCAGTTGGTTGATTCTAATGGCTTTTCTCTATCTCGAATATAATTACGCCGCAACAGCTTTTTACGGCATACTGGACTTTCAAGGGCGCTTGCTCCCCAACTCTTTTTCCACCTTGATAGGATTCATGGACCTATCCAGTTTCCTACTTCACCGGGGTGTTTTCTTGCTATTGGGAATTAGTTTTCTCTACTTTAGCGTTTTACTCATGAAGAGGCTTCCCGGGATCGCCGGGCGACAGCGTTATTTAGCCGTGCTAGCCATGTTGTTTTTAGCATTTTCCCTGTGCCTCGGTTTCATCTACATTGAAAAATACCAATCCCGCCTGGAAAATAGAATTACCTGCCGCAAAGCCTTTCTTAAATATACCGAAACACCCAAGACTCGTGTAATTACACATGACATCACGTATCGTCCCGAGGGAAACACATTCTCGGCAACAAGCCGGATGCAAATACAAAACCAGAAAAAAAAGAAAATGGACCAACTCTTGTTATTCCTTAACCCGGGGCTGAAAATTAACAAGATTGAATCCAACGGACAAGACCTTCCCTTTTATAGAGACTACCTAGCCGTAGTCATCAAACGTCCCCTAGCTCCGAATGAACATATCAAATTAGATATCACGTATGAGGGATACATTGACGAAGATATTTACCAAATAAACACACCAGACGAATTTTTTTTCTCTCTAGAAGATAATCCTTTTTCTAAAGAGAATTATGGCAAACATCCCGCTTTTGTATCAAGTAAATTCACATTCCTCAGGCCGGAAGTGCTGTGGTACCCGACAGCAGTTCCCTCGATAGCATGGCAAGCATCTGCAGAAATGAATTTCACGAATTACACGCTCCACGTCAAAAAAACGGGTGAATTGACTATTTTATCTCAAGGAGCACCCACTACAGAAGGTGAGTATGTCACGTTTAACAATTTACAAAACTTAACGGGACTAACCCTCTGTATCGGGGAATACGAGAAAAGAACCCTCACTGTAGACTCGCTTACCGTGGAACTTTATACTTACCCGGGAAATGATTGCTACATGAAATATTTCGATGAATGGGAGCTCCTCAAAGAAGACAACCCGAACCGGGAGAAAGATTTAAAAAAAATGTTTTACCTGTGCAAAGATGAGATTGAGCAAGATAAACCCAATCCTTATCCTTTCAAATATTTCAAACTGATTGAGGTACCTTCATCTTCTTATTTTCTACGTTCGACGTTGTTTAATGACTGCATGCAACCGGAAATCGCATTTTTCCATGAACGATTATGTCGCATAGAAAACAGCAACCCTGCTGATTATACCAATCATAACCACGACGACAGAAGCGTACAAGAATATCTTTTAACTGACCATATCCCTTTTTTATGGAATAACTATATGAGAATAAAACATATTTTCACCGATTACAATAGTTGTCTCACATCCGACACCTACCAAGGCATAGAACTAATATTCAAACGAATGATAGATCCGGATGTATATATAAGCTCCGATAATATCATGAACCCGGAATTATTAAATCACATCGCTGAAAAAGGATTAAAAGGAATCATCACCGAAGAATATAGTCGAGAACAAAACATCGCGATCCGTTCGAAAGTTTCACATTTACTTGGGTATCTTACCACAATCACAACCTGGGATTCATTGAGCCAGCTTATGCAAGAATTCAATGCTCGTACTTATTTTCAAGAAGTAAACTTCGATTCATTTATCGAGAAATTCGAGCAACGTTTCGGACAAGACATCAAGGCATACATGGACGAATGGTACACGACTCACGAAGTTCCCTTGTTATCAATAAAAGACGCATCCCGTAAAACCACGGAAGATACACAAATCATCGAATTCAAAGTCGGTAATCTCAGTAAGACTGACGGTATTGTTTCAATCGTAGCAATGAGCTACCCTGAGAAAAGCGTAATCAGAAATCTTCAAAGTTACTTGATTGAAGCCGGGGAATACAAACGAATCGTCGTTCACGAAGACATCAAATATAAGGTACAATTAACCACAAACTTTTCAGGACATTTCCCTGAAAACATTTATTTCGAAGCCAATCAAGCCCCATCATTCGGTCCTATACCGAAGGAAGGCGTCACGTTACTTGATAGAAATCAATTCTATCCCCCAGAAGAAATCATTGTGGACAACGAGGATGATAATTTTTCTTTAATCGATTCGGCAAACAATCGAAAACGACTGACCGATATCATCAAAAAAGGAGACGAACAGAAATATACGAACCGCTTGCAGATTCTTAAAACTAACACATGGAACTTACCTATATTACAGGAACTCCACGGCAAACATATTCGTAGTGCTTTCGTAAAAAAAGCCGGCACGGGACAATTCAAAGCAGAATGGAGAGCAAATCTCCCGGAAGCAGGAAAATACGAAATATTTGTCTATAGACCTCATCTTGTCGGATTCGAAGAAGGAAAAACCGCAAGCGATCATCCTGGAATGAAAAATTACTATACAGTTTATACTCCAAAAGGAAAAGAAGAAATCATCTTAGAAATTCCTGAGAAAGAAGACATTTGGATAGGAGGCACCTCCACTTTACCGGAAGAAGAAGCCTGGGTATCACTAGGTACATTTACCCTGCCGGCAGGCGAATCCCGAGTCGTGCTGGATGACCGGGGAGTGCCGCCTATTACAGATAGACTATTTGGCGAGTTCGATCAAATGGTAGTCGCCGATGCCGTTAAGTGGGTAAAGAAAAAATATTAATGAAAAATTTATACGATAAAGAAAACCTTAAAAGTCAGATACTTTTAGGGTTTCTTTATGATGAATATTTTACAAATTCATTCCATCTCCGAATCCCCAAACAGCACATCTTTGAAATTGATCAGGTACAATTTCTTGCGGGCACGTGTAAATGCCGTGTAAAGCCAACGCCAATATTCGTCGTCCATCATCTCGTCACCCATCCATCCCGGATCGATGAAAACGGCATCCCATTGTCCGCCTTGTGCCTTATGGCAAGTCACGGCGTAAGCGAATTTGATTTGTAGGGCGTTAAAATACTCGTCCTCTTGTATTTTTTTGTACCGCTTTTGTTTGGAAGGGATATCCATGTAATCTTCCTCCACGGCCGCAAACAACTTCCGATACTCGTCATAACTCAGCGCGGGTTGTTCCGAGGTCAATGTATCGAGCATCACCCAAGCCGAGATCTCTTCCTCGTACCCGTAAATACTGAGGCGGGCATGAACGAAATGAAAGCCGTACAAATCCTTGTATTTGCCCACTTTCTCCACGGTGGCAATATCACCGTTGGCGATAAAATCAATCTTATCATATTCGGCACCCCAAAAATAATTATTCTTTACAACCATGATCTTATCTCCACCACCGAACGCTTCTTCCCGGTAAAGGATTCGAGCACGGATGCCCTCGTTAAAACGATTGACCCGTTTATTCGACCGGCAAATCACCATCGTTTCGTCCATACCGAAAGAGTTGTAGCATTGATCTAATTCTTCGAGCAACTCACCTCCGCTTACCCGTACAATATCCGGAAAACCCGTTACCCGAAGCAAAAGTTTAGCCAAAGGTCCCGCCCCGATCATTTCCCGCACCCGAGTAGCGTTGTACAGGATCCCGGATTGTTCGGATTGCCTCATGATATCCGTGAGGTTCGCCTCGTAAATCTCCATGCCGTAACTCACCCGCAGGAATTCGGCCTCCAAAGCCGGACTGACATCCACTCCAATCGGGGGCAATTGGGCTGTATCCCCGATCAACACCAGACGATTGTTTCTCCCGTTGTACACGAATTCGATCAGATCATCCAGCAAGGAACCCGATCCGAAATTCGAATCTTGAGATCCCATTGAAATCATGGATGCCTCATCCACGAAAAAGAGGGTGTTGGCATTTCCGTTAAATCCCAAACTGAATATCCCAATTCCCTCCTGTGCATTTTTTTGCCGGTAAATCTTTTTGTGTATCGTAAAAGCAGGCTGATGAGAATATCCGGCAAACACTTTGGCAGCCCTCCCGGTCGGAGCTAATAAAACCACCTGTTGTTCAAATTGCAGTAACGTATTCACGATGGCCGCCACCAAAGAAGTCTTCCCCGTTCCGGCATATCCTTTCAATAAAAACAAACTTTCAGGATGACGATCAAAGAGAAAAGTGAGAAAACTCTGCATTGCCGCCTGTTGCGTGGGCGAAAAATCGAATCCAAACTTCTCTCTTACAATACGTTCAAAATGTTCATTTATCATCACTAAATTTAATAGACAAAAGTGTGCTGTGATCTTTTTTTTTTTTATATTTGCCGACACGACAATTCATTAAGGATTTGTTTGCGGTATCGTCAAAAATACCGTGTAAAGATAGAAAAAACAGCTTAAATAATAACGAGAACTAACTTGTTTAATACATAATAAATATACTGACGAAAAAGATGAAAAAAATTATTATTCAAATTCTTTTAGCAGCTGCCGCTCTCTATCTGGGATACATGTGCTACGAAAGCGTGCAGAATCCTATTCAATTTCAGAAGTTGAAAAAACAGAGATACGATAGGGTTATCCAGAAACTGAAAGATATCAGAACAGCTCAAGAGGCTTTCAAGAGTATTCATGGAACATACACCAGCAGTTTCGATACCTTGATTAACTTCGTGAAATATGATTCATTGAAAACGATACGCTCTATCGGAGAGCTTACCGATGATCAACTTGAAGAAGGTATGACGGAACAAGACGCTTTGAAGAAAGGGTTGATTATCCGTGATACGATCAGAGTTGCCGCTTTAGAACAATTGTTCAGCAAAAACTACCCCATTGATGATCTTCGTTATGTTCCTTTTACCAAAAAGAAACATGAATTCTTAATGGGTACCAACATGATTTGGACTGATTCAGGTATTGAAGTTCCTGTTTTCGAGGCTCGTATTTCTAATATGGTCATCTTTGAAGACCTGTTCGATGAATACGAAGATGCCATTTTGGAGGAAAACGGAGAAAGAATCAGATTGAACAAATACCCGGGATTAAAAGTGGGTAGCGTACAAGAGGCTAACAATAACGTGGGTAACTGGGAGTAATTTCCGGTTCGTAAACGAATAAATACATGCAGAGCATTTATTTTGTTGACTCCAATTTTACTTACGAATCATCTAAGAAATCGATATTATCCATCCGTTATGCAACGGATGGATTTTCATTTTGCGTGCATGATGAAAAGGACAAACTAGTGGTGTTTGTCCATGAACCCTATGCAGCGGATTCCAGAGAGGCAGCGGTAGCCAGATTGAAGAATTACGTGGTGAACGATGCTATCCTGAACCTCCGTTTCAAAAAGGTCTACATCATGCCCTGTTTCAAGGAAAAGTTGTTGGTTCCGGGAGCCTTTTTTGACAAGACCAATATTGCCACCTTGTACGCGGTCAATCAGGAAGTATCACCGGATGACACCATCCTGTACCACCACATAGAGGGAATAGAAGCCTATCTCGTGGAAACGGTCATTTCCTCATTTCATGATTTTGTACGGGAACATTTTCCCGTGTTTCAAATCGTGAACGGGGCATACCCTTTTATATTAGGAGCCATGGGCAAGGCTCTACGAGACACGGAGCAAATCTTCTTGGACATTCAAGACCATTATTTTGATCTGTTACTTATTCGGGATTCCCGCATCCAACTATTTAACTCGTTTAGTTACAAGGCGATGACAGACATCGTGTACTTTGTATTAAATTGTATCAAAGAGTGCGAGATCAAACAAGAGAAAATACATCTTTCCGTATGTGGTCCAGCAATCAAAGATAACAAACTGCAAGAGTTACTTTCGCTCTATCTACCGAATCCCTATTTTGCTAAAGAACCCCTGTTAAATGGTATTCTTCACGATAAAGAATTCAACAGTTCTCATTTTACTCACTTGTTAAATCTTCATCGATGCGGATTATAAGCGGTACACACAAAGGTAAAATTATCACGCCTGACAAAAATTTCAAGGCTCGCCCGACAACGGACTTTGCCAAAGAGAATTTATTCAACGTTCTCAACAATTATATTGATATTGAGGACGCATCCGTACTAGACCTTTTTGCCGGTACGGGAAGCATCAGTTACGAATTCGCCTCCCGGGGCGCAGGGAAAATAATTTCTATCGAACTGAACTATAACCATTACGCTTTTATAAAAAAGACTGCCAGCCAACTGGGATTTAAAAACATGACCATTTTTAAAACAGACGTGTTTATCGCCTGTAAAAAACTGAATGGGACAACCTTTGACATCATTTTCGCGGATCCCCCTTATAACTTGGAAAAGATCAACGATATTCCGGCAGCCATTTTCAATAACGATCTACTGGCCCCGGACGGAATCGCCGTTATCGAACATCCTAGTAGCGTAGACTTCTCCTCGGAGCCCAACTTTTTCGAACACCGCCAATACGGTAGTGTCAACTTCTCGATCTTCAAAAGACAATAAACAAAGCTAATAAATGTAACCCAGATGTAACGGAATCGTATTATTTAAGAAACCTTTTCAGTCTACTTTAGCAGCCGAAAACAAGAGGTATTTAATTCTAATATTAACTAAAAGTTTGACAAATGAAAAGGATTTTAATTAGTGTGATTTTAGCTGCTATTTGTTTAAGCAGTTTCGGACAGCAACAAGAAGAAAAGAAGAAATTCCAAATCAAGGGACAACCGATCGTTACCGTTTTCGCTAACTATCACGCCGGACTTGGACGCGCAAACAAAGAATCCGGATTCGCATTAGATCGTGCTTACCTGGGATATCAATTCTCCCTGACAGAAAAATTAAGCGGGAAGGTAGTTTTCGACATGGGTTCCACCAAAGTTTCAGGTTCTGATCTTGAAAGAGTAGCGTATATCAAGAATGCCATGTTGAGCTGGAAGACAGGCAATTTCACGCTGGATTTCGGTTTGATCGGTTTGGTACAATTCAGCGTACAAGAAAAATTTTGGGGATATCGTTATATCATGAAACCTTTCCAAGACGAGTATAAATTCGGATCCAGTGCAGATATGGGTATCTTGGGTAAATACAAATTTACGAAATGGCTCTCTGCCGATATCACGATCAGTAACGGGGAAGGTTACAAAAAATTGAATAGTGACAACAAAAACAGATATGCCGTAGGAACCACTATTCTTCCCGTCAAAAATTTAACTCTTCGTGCCTACTATGATCTCGCTAGCAAAAATATCGAGGGAGACGCGACAAAAGATCAACAAAACTTAGCCTTTTTCGCCGGATACAAACACGAGTTATTCTCCATCGGAGCCGAATACAACAAAATGTATAACACGAAATTTAAAGAAGATCACGACCAATTCGGGTACTCCGTTTATTCTACTATCAAACTGGAAGATCAACTCAACTTTTTCGGAAGATATGACAACTTGGCTTCTAAAGATGATTGGAGTAGTGCCGACGGACAACGTATCCTAATAGGTATTCAATATGCCCCGATCAAACAATTAAAAATTGCTCCGAATTTCTCAACCTGGAATCCAAGAGAAGGAAAATCAAGCTCTTTCGCCTACCTGAACATCGAATTCAAGCTGTAACATTAATGTAACAAATGTGCAACATTGGTGTAACAAGATTCATCTAAACTTGCAGTGTAATAAATGAATCAGAAGATGTTGAAATTAATACTATCAGAAATGAAAAATTTACTTATCCTTATTTTAGCTATTGCCATTGCATCTTGCGGCAACTCGAAAAAGAACAAAGAGTCTGAAAGCAAAAAAATGAACATTGCTGCCGCCGGGGCTACTTTCCCTTTACCATTCTATAACTTGGCCTTCAAGACCTACCAAGAAAAAACGGGCAACACCGTGACTTATGGCGGCATCGGTAGTGGCGGTGGTATCAGAAGTTTGAAAGACAAAATTGTAGATTTTGGAGGATCAGACGCTTACTTGTCTGACGCGGAAATGCAAGAGATGCCTTACGCGACGGTACACATCCCGACTTGCATGGGAGCCGTGGTGATGGCTTACAATTTACCGGAAGTGAAAGAATTAAAACTTTCCGGAGAGGTTGTTGCCGACATCTATTTGGGCAAAATCACCAAATGGAATGATGCTAAAATTCAAGAATTAAATCCCGGAGTAACTCTTCCGGACAAAGAATTAACCCCGGTATACCGTTCAGACGGTAGCGGAACCACCTTTGTTTTCAGCGATTACCTAACAAAAGTAAGCAATGACTGGAAAGAAAACGTGGGTACAGGTAAATCATTGAAATGGCCGGTAGGCTTGGCAGCCAAAGGTAACCCCGGGGTAGCCGGAACGATCAGCCAAACTCCCGGAGCAATCGGGTACGTGGGATCAGAGTACGCTTTCTCTCTAAACATCCCGATGGCACAAATGAAGAACTCTTCCGGCAATTTTATCACGCCGAACACGGAAAGTATTTCCGCTGCAGCAAAAGGCGAGATTCCGGCAGATACCCGTACCATGATCACGAACTCTTCTGCTCCGGACGCTTACCCGATCAGCTGTTTCACCTGGATTATTCTTTACAAGGAACAGGCTTACGCCAACAGATCCTTGGCACAAGCACAAGCAACCGTGAAATTACTCGATTGGATGTTAAGTCCGGAAGCACAAGCATTGACTACAAAAGTTCACTACTCACCCCTACCCCAGTCAGCCGTGGCTAACGCCAAAACACTATTAAACTCCATAAGTTTCGAGGGCAAAAAAGTCCTAAATTAATAAGTTACAAGTTTACAGGTTACAAGTTGAAGCTTGTAACCTGTAACTTGCAATTATAACTTGTAACCAATTATGCGTGATCTTATTTTTAAACGGCTACTCTCTATTTGTTGTATTCTGATTTTACTGATCAGTGCCGGCATGATCTACTCGCTTGTCAGCGGTTCAATTCCAGCCCTCAGTCATTACGGATTTTTCCAGTTTATCGGGTCAACAGAATGGGATCCCCACCCGGAGAGAGAGACTTACGGGGCCCTTTCATTTATCGTGGGCACCCTCTTGACGTCCTTTCTCGCTCTCATCTTCTGTATCCCATTTTCTTTGCCCGTGGCACTTTTCACGGGTGAATTCTTTCGAGGTAAAAAGATTGCCACATTCATCAGTTCCATCATAGATTTACTAGCAGGAATTCCCTCGATCGTGTACGGCTTGTGGGGATTCTACACCTTCCGTCCGATCATCATTGAGATGGGCGTCAATTCACAGGGATTCGGAATATTAACCTCATCCATTATTCTAGCCATTATGATTATCCCCTACGCCTCCTCTCTCAGTGGAGAATTCATATCCATGGTTCCTAACGAACTGAAAGAGGCCGCATATAGCCTGGGAGCCACCCGTTACGAGGTGATCCGAACAGTCACTTTCCCCTCTGCCGGTTCCGGCGTATTTGCCAGTTACATCCTTGCCTTGGGACGAGCTCTTGGAGAAACAATGGCAGTGACCATGCTTATCGGTAACACGAATAATCTACCGACCTCGCTGGCAGACACGGGCAACACGATGGCCAGTATCATCGCCAACCAATTCGGAGAGGCCGACGGGTTGAAATTAAGCTCCCTAATAGCCATCGGGTTATTGTTATTCCTGATCACGGCAATCATTAATCTCGTGGCAAAACTCATCATCAAGAAACTTAATTGATTGCAACCATGAGTAGTTTAAGATATAGAACGATAAAAAACAAGGTTTTCTTTTACACCACCTGTTTCCTTGCCTCCCTAACGGTGATCCCGTTATTCGCCATCATCTGGGAACTAATCAAAAAAGGATACAAACAGATTAACTGGAGCTTTTTCACGGAGAGCGCACCAAGTACCTTGGACGCCATGCTGGCCAGAGGTACGGGAGACATTATCCCCGGGGGTATTGCCAACGGAATCACCGGAACATTACTCATGGTCGTTTTAGCTGCAGTCATCGCCATCCCTATCGGAATCATGGTCGGTATTCACCTTTCGGAACACCCGAAGACTAAATTTTCAAGCATCACTCGTTTCTTGACAGACCTAATTCAAGGTAGCCCTTCCATCGTGATTGGTATTATCGCTTATGCTTGGGTAGTGAAACCCATCGGCAGCTACTCGGCCCTCGCGGGAAGTGTTGCCCTTAGCATCATGATGCTCCCGTTGATCGTGCGCTCCACGGAAGAAACCTTAAAAATGCTTCCGGGAAGTTTGAAAGAAGCCGGACTTGCCCTAGGTGCTTCTTACACCAGTGTCATTCTGAAAGTATTGTTACCAGCGGCATTCGGGGGATTGTTCACGGGAATCTTACTGGCCATTTCCCGGGTCATGGGAGAAACCGCCCCCCTCATGCTGACCGCCTTGGGTAGCACGGCCATCAACTGGGATGTAGTGAAACCAACGAGCGCAGTTCCCTTGTTGATCTGGGAATTTTACAACGATCCGAACTTGATCGACATGATCTGGAGCTCCTCGCTCTTCCTGTTAATGCTAGTCCTAACCCTCAATATTATAGCAAAACAAATTGCAAAAAAATGGAGAGTTCAATAATTTATGATTTTTGATTTAGAGATTCAAGAATCTTGAAATCGTAAATCACAAATCCAAAATCTAAAATCAATATGGTTATCACAAATCCTATATTACAACTGAAAAAAGTTTCCATCTCATACACCCCGGGAAAGAATGCGGTAGAAGAAGTTAGTGCAGATATTGCAGAAAAGAAAATTACGGCAATCATGGGACCCTCCGGATGTGGAAAGAGCACCTTGTTACGAGCGATCAACCGGATGCACGAATTATACCCGGATATTAAAACCATGGGAGAGATTCTCTTGAACGGAAAAAATATATTAAAGACTAACCCCATGGAAGTACGACGTATGGCAGGAATGGTTTTCCAACGTCCGAACCCATTCCCCACGATGAGTATTTATGACAACGTGATCGCCGGGTATAAATTAAATGGCATCTCTCTTCCTAAACAGGAAAAAGACCAGCTAGTAGAGGAAAGCCTTAAAAACGTGGGATTATGGAATGAAGTGAAAGATTCCCTATTCAAGAAAGGGACCTTTCTTTCCGGTGGTCAGCAGCAACGCTTATGCATAGCCCGGGCTCTTTCACTAAAACCGAAAGTTTTACTAATGGATGAACCGACCTCGGCCTTGGACCCGATTGCAACCAACCGAATCGAAGAGTTATTGCTGGATCTGAAAAATGAATTCACCATCCTGATTGTCACCCACAACATGTCACAGGCGGCCCGTATATCGGATTACTCGATGTTCATGTACCTTGGCCACCTAATCGAATACGACGAAACACAAAAGATGTTCACCAACCCGAGTGACAAGCGCACGGAAGAGTACTTGACAGGACAATTCGGATAAAGCAATTTATGATTTACTCTAAACTTTTATCTTTTAGTTTTTAACTTTTAGCTTACACCGCATGACTACCATAAGAGAAAAATATCTGGAAAAGATCAAAGAAGATTTTGAAGTCTTATCTACCATCGTGTTACAACAAATGGGGCTTGTTATCAGCGCAACCCACGACAATAAAGACAGTGAATTATACACGAAAATCGAACAGAATGAAGTGATTATTGATGGCCTGGAAGTAAAAATCAGGGATGAAGTGATCAACTCCATCGTACTTTACAGTCCCAGAGCCAGTGACTGTCGAAAAATCATGTCCTACCATGATATGACGGCCTATTTGGAACGTATCGGCGACTTGTTGCTAAATATTGCCGACTTCCTCCGGGAAGTAGAGCTACAAGGTTCCCTTTACGCGTCTTTCCAACCGATCCTTTTATTACAACTGGAAACCGTTAAAAAAATGACACAAAATGCTATCTTTGCCTTCACGTGTGAAGACGAGAATTTGGCAAAAGAGATTATCCGGACGGATGACCTCGTGGACAACAACCACAAAGAAATCACCCATGGGATACCTCTTCACTTTGTCGGCAAAACGATCAAAGACCAAGATATGTTGGATGCCCTTTCCCTCAGTGGAATGTCATACAACATTGAACGAATCGGGGACAACGCCACAAACATTGCCGAAGCAGCCATTTATTTGATGGAAGGAAAGAACGCGAAACATATTCATAACAACTAAATTTTGGCGCAATGGATAAACAACGAATTCTAGTGGTTGACGACGAGGAGGACTTGAGAGAAATTTTAAAATTCAACCTGGAAAGTGAAGGCTACTTGGTCGACACCGCCCCTTCTGCCGAAGAGGCACTGAAGATGCTGGCCGAGGAATACAATCTAATCCTGCTGGACGTGATGATGGGAGGAATGTCAGGATTCAAGATGGCGGAGAAACTCCGGAAAGATCTTCACAACTCCACCCCGATCATCTTCCTGACTGCCAAAGACACGGAAAATGACATGCTCACCGGATTCAATATCGGAGGCGACGATTATATATCCAAACCTTTCTCGATCAAGGAAGTTTCAGCAAGAGTGAAAGCCGTCTTGAAGAGAGCGGGAGCATTGAGCACTACCAATACCAAAGAGGTGGTCAATATAGGCGAAATACACATTGATCTAAACACCAAATGTGTCACCATTCACGACCAGCTCATTCCGATTACCAAAAAGGAATTTGAGATATTAAACATGCTGGCACAATCTCCGGGGAAGATATTCTCCCGCGAAGATATTCTCAACAAGGTATGGAACGATGACAGCTACGTACTCGAACGCACGGTCGATGTACATATCACCCGACTGAGAAAAAAATTGGGCGAACAAGGAAAACATATCGTAAATCGCTCCGGGTATGGCTACTGCGTGGAACTTTAAATGTTAATACAAAAACCATCTTCAATGAAATTATCCTATAAACAGAAGTTATTCATTTACTTCTTCATTGTATTTGCAGCCTTCACGGTTGTCATTATCTTTTTCCAGCAGAACCGGGAAAAAGCATACAAAACGGAAACTCTACGTACCACATTGGATGATTACTCCGACATCATTGCCCGTTACGTCCAACAACATCAACTGATAAACAACGGGCAAACAGACTCTTTAAAAAATGTACTCACGCTTATGCCATCCAACTTACGATTAACAATGGTGGATCACGATGGCAAAGTCCTCTATGACAATAGTCTTGACAAGGAACACGAGATCGAAAACCACTTGCTACGTCCGGAGATACAAACGGCATTGATTCAAAAAACAGGAACCGCCATCCGGCTTTCCCAAAGCACGGGAGTCGAGTACTATTACTTTGCCAAAGACTATATGAATTATTTTATCCGGGTGGCTCTCCCCTACGACATCGAGATCCAGAACTTTTTAAAGACGGATAACATATTCATGTATTTTATCACGCTATTATTCTTTATCACGCTGATCTCGCTGATTTATATCTCCGACCGTTTCGGTAAAGCAATTTCCGGACTGAAAGATTTTATTGTTTCGGCCGACAACCACAACATCAATTACAACAACATCCGCTTCCCGAACACGGAACTGGGAGAGATCGGGGAAAAAATCATTCACAACTACCAACTTCTAGAAGAGAGCAACAAGCAAATCAACGTGGAACAGGAGAAACTTCTCCGTCATTTCCATTATTCTGACGAGGGAATTGCCATTTTCTCCGCTAACCGGGAAAAGATATATGCCAACACGCATTTCATCCAGTACCTGAATATTATTTTGGACGAACCGACATTCAAAGTTGAAAAACTTCTGGAACAACCGGATTTCAAAGGCCTGAACGAATTCTTGCAAAAGAACACCCCTGTAAACCCGAATACGGCCAACATCCCCGTGTACCAGAATAAGATCAGCAAAGGAGGCAAACATTTTGCCGTGAAGCTATTGATTTTCACGGACAACAGCTTTGAAATCACCCTAAACAACATCTCTGATAACGAGAAAAACAGGCTCCTAAAACAGGAGATGACCAATAACATCGCCCACGAGCTAAAAACTCCGGTAAGTAGCATTCGCGGTTATGTCGAGACACTTCTGGAACAACCGAATATTGCCCCCGACAAGCAACATTTCTTTTTAGAACGCACTTATTCACAAATTGTACGCCTGTCTGACTTAATCCGGGATATTGCCCTCATCACCAAGACAGAAGAGGCATCCGAACTTTTCGACAAAGAACAAGTAAACGTCCACAACTCGTTGCAGGAAGCCATTGATGATTTGCATGACCCGATCATAGCACACGGGATCAACGTGAAAAACGAGATAAATCCTCAAACTGTTATTGAAGGAAATAAGACGCTAGTCTACGCCATATTCCGGAATCTTATTGAAAATTCCATCAATTACGCCGGAGACAACATCACGATCGGGGTAAACAACTACATGGAAGACAACGAATTTTACTACTTCTCCTACTACGACACGGGACAAGGAATAGAAGAAAATCATCTGAACCGAATTTTCGAACGTTTTTACCGGGTATGCGAAGGACGTAGCAGACAAAATGGAGGCTCCGGCTTGGGCCTGTCCATCGTGAAAAATGCTGTTCTCTTCCACAAAGGAGACATCTCGGCTAAAAATAGAAAAGACGGGGGATTGGAATTCCTATTCTCACTGAAAAAAACTCTCTTCTAAACTCATAAATCCCGGTAAAAACAATGGGAAAAGGCTACCACACAAACCCCGTGGCAGCCTTTTTCTATTGTTTTTAACATTATTAGACGCAACCATTTACGCTATAATCCATCTAAGTAATGAAAATAAAAAACAACGAGTAATAAAAAGGGGTTTAAAATGAAGCATCAAAAAGTAGTGGCACTAATTATTCTTTTGCTCTCGGCAGCATTCGCCTTTACATCTTGTAATAATGACGGATATAGCCTGGACAAATTCTGGTTAGAAGTCGGTACGATTGAAAAAACAAGTGATCAAGATTACAAAATCATATTGGATAAAGGTCCTGTACTGTATCCATCCATTTCAAATGTACCGGCACGTTACTTAGAAAATAACATGCGTGTGTACGCGGATTTTACCATCCTGCAAGATGCAAATCCGGGAAGTAGTGTAGATCATTACGTGCGAGTAAACGACCTGCAAAAACTTCTTACCAAACCTATTGTACCTTACACCGAAGCGATTAGTGACAGCTTGGGTACAGATCAGATTGAATTGCCGGAATATTGGATTGCCCACGACTTTATCACCTTCCGATTTTTCTATGCCGGAGGCGCTAAAGAACACATGGTCAACCTAACGAAGCATGAAGAATTAACAGCGGACGGGAAAACCCTGTTAGAATTCAGGCATAATGCCTACCAGGATCCGGAAAACAAAAGTCTATACGGCTATGTCAGTTTCCCGCTAAAAGAAGTATTTAACGAAGTGACAGATTCCGTACAGCTACACATCAAGTACAAAGGTTTCGATGAAGAAAAAACCATTGACATTACTTATCGTCCTCGTAAATAGGTCTCATAGTGGCGATAAGATGTAACGAGGAGTTTTCGTTGCCGAAAACTCCTCGTATCTTTTACACGTGAAATACATTTTTTTCAAGATTTTTCCACGTAATATTTGGTAATTCCGCAAAACTACCTATCTTTGTACCCGCTTAAAACAAGCAACTGTTCTTTGAACAAAGGGGAGATACCAAAGTGGCCAACTGGGGCTGACTGTAACTCAGCTGACATCGTCTTCGTAGGTTCGAATCCTGCTCTCCCCACATACTGCGGAAATAGCTCAGTCGATAGAGCACTAGCCTTCCAAGCTGGGGGTCGCGGGTTTGAGTCCCGTTTTCCGCTC
>ENA-USUG01002290-USUG01002290.1-human-gut-metagenome-genome-assembly--contig:-NODE-2290-length-29282-cov-15.707995_pt1 | contig 29282 bp, 31 predicted proteins | sample MGYA00250059_ERZ773394 | MGnify/ENA primary metagenome ERZ773394 (study PRJEB29103, sample SAMN06111957) | human gut metagenome | biome: human gut; feature: ankylosing spondylitis patient; material... | reverse complement strand
AGACTTTCTGTTCCATATTTATTAACAAATTCAGTCTCATTAAATTCTTTCAAGAAATGTCGATTATATGAACTATACATTGCTTTTGAAAATTCATAAATTGTTGTATTTATATCTTTTTCTAATACAGAATCTAATTCATATAATCTATTTGAGTAAATAGTAACTGTATAATCCATACAAATCTCCTTTCTTGTTTATTGTAAATACATGATATTAGTTAATTTGCTAATTGTCAAGCCAAAAATTTTGATAAATGAACTTTTTTATGATATATAATATTCTATACAATACATCAGTTAAATATAAGGAGAAATGGTATGATTAAACATAAAAATGAAGAATATTATACAAAACAACATAGTAAATTTCTACTACAATATCATTTAATTTTTATTACAAAATACAAACATCCTGTAATACAAGGAAATTTAAAAGAAAGATTGATTCAATATACATTGGATTATTTTAAAGATCGAGATTTAAATGTATTAGAATTAAATACAGACAAAGATTATATTCATATATTATTTGAAGCATATCCAAATTTAAATTTATCAAGTCTTGTAAATGCATTTAAAAGTTCATCTTCGAGACATATGAGGCAAGAATTTAAAGAAGAACTTGCATCTTATTATTGGAAACCCTATTTTTGGAGTCGATCATATTTTATTTGCACTGTTAGTGAAAAGAGTTTACAATATGTACAAGAGTATATTCAAAAACAAGGATTGAAAGAATCTCATTCATCTCACCACTGATTCAAAGAATCAGTGGGAGTCTTCTGCGATAGTTAATAAAGTTTCTAATGATATTAATTCATCAAATGTTAATGGTTCACTATACAGTTTTATTGTTTTTTCAACAGCCATAATGCACCTCCAATCTTTTAATTATGATATATCTTATTATATAAGACTAAGATAAAAATATAAAAAAATATAAAACAAAAAAATATGTACAAGTAAAATAAATTTGTACATATTTTTTTAAATTAATTCAAACTGTTCCTACCTCCTTTCTAAACTCTTTCCTTATTTCATGCTATATTATAGATAGAAGTTTTTGAAATATTACAGATTTTTGTGAAAGAAAAACAAAAATGCGACTAGAGAAATTGATCTCTAGCCGTTTTTGATGTGCAAATAGGAGTAAGCAATGTTTCTTAGTCCTTATTGTTTCCAACAATATTTAGAATATCCATTAACAAATTAACAATATCCAAATACAAGTTCATTGCACAAAGTACTGCATTCTTGTATGTACATGGTATGGATTGTGCAACTGAAATATCGTATCCAATATAAATTGAAAAGATACTAGCACTTAAATAAGAAATCCAAATTGGATAAATGCCAAACAACATACAAATAAGACTTACAATAATAATAGACAACAAAGATACAAAAAGAATACGTCCAAACCCAAGAAACATTTCTTTCCAAATACATCCTGCGACAAACATAATGGCAGATACAAGTGCAGTAATGAGTACTGCGTTTCGGACAATACTACTATCCATTCCATATGCATTCAACACATCTGATAAAACAACTCCGAGTGGAACAACAATCACATAATAGCAAAGTGTAAGAACAATCTTGTTGTCGGATACATGTGCGATGAAAATTGCTGCAAAAGTTGCAATCAAATATCCAATGATAAATGCAAATGAGTTTGAAAATCCAAAACTAATTTGACACATAAAAAAGTTGAGCAATAATCCGCTTACAAGCAAACTACCAAGTGCCACATTGTATTGTTGCCTTGATAATGTATTGATATTCTCATATTTTTTCTTTATCTTAACCATAATCATCCCTTCTTTCTTTTTGCAATTATATATCTATCTGATTGAATTATTCCATGTAATTGAAATACAAAAGACCAAACACTATCAAGCATTTGGTCTCGCGTTTCTTCTAAAATTTTTCAAATGAATAAGTTTTCATTTCTCTCATTTCTTCTGCAATGTCATCTACAGTTTTTACATCTTCATATTCTTCACAAGTTTCTTCACTCATGTCTTCGAAATATCCAATCAGATGTTTATCTTTTGCACATACAAAACATATTTCTGTTCCCGTGTAATCAGTTTCTTGTAATAAGTATTTGCAATTTTGGCATGTTTGCTTTTTTAAATTGTAATTCAAAAATCCTTTCAATAGTGAATATTCGACTTCATCATCGAATTCCAACATTTTTTCAAGATTTTTTCTAGGCATTTCTCCTAAATATCCATCAAATGTATCTTTCATTTTTCCTTCATTATCATACCAATACATGGTATCGAGTACTCCGAGTTTCTCAACCCGTTCCATCATTTCTTCAATGATAGATGTATGACTGAATGCATTTGTGAAAAGACAATATCCAAATACAAGATTATCATCCACATCAAGAATCACCGAAGCTGCATTGACATCTTTGTGCTTATAAATTCCTCCGATTTTTAAGTTCATGAATCTATCTCCTTATTTTTTCAACCCTTGTTCATGTAATCTTTCTTGAAATCGTGTCAACAATGCATTTGGTATTTGTCCCAAATATCCATCATTTTCTTCTTCAAGATAAGAATATGGATATTTTGTAAAATACATGAAATCTTTTGGATCAGCAAGTATTTGACAAATAGCATCTCGTGTTGCAATTTCTCTAAGAAAATACACATAATGTCCGTATACATAATTACAATTACTTGTATCGACACAAACAAAATAATAATATTTCTTTCCTTTCATGGAATAAATCCCACCATTCTTTAACATTTCCTACTCCTTTCCAATTTTTGATAATACCATTTTTTTTGATGAAGTGCATTTAGCATTTTTTTCAATAATATATCATCCACTTGTCCAAGATATCCATCTGCACGCAGTGCAATGTACCGTTTCGTATCATAAGAGAAATCAGAAAAACCATCTTGTGCATGCAATACTTGACACACAACATCTCTAGTCATTGTATCTGATTTAATGTACAAATCATAAGAAAACATATGCAGATCTGCATCTTCGATTACAACAAAATATAAAGTATCATAATGCCGTTCTTGATAGATTCCTCCAACTTTTAACATCTTTATCCCTCCTATTTCAATTTCTTTTCTATCGTTTTTTCTATTATAGATTCCTTCGCTCAAATTATAATTATTTTTCTTAAAAAAAATAGGACTACTTATCTGCAGTCCTATCTCTAATCAATCTCTCATTTCTTCTTGATCATAAGTATTTTCAATCGTTTCTTCCAATACTTCGTCTTTTACAATTTGAAATCCAAAATGTTTTCGAAGTCTTTTCAAATATTCGTCTCGATAATAAATCATTTCCGTTTCATCATTTTGCTCTGCAATGAGTTCTGTATGTAAACTTGCAATTTCATTTTTTAATTGTAAGAGTTCCAGTTCTTTTTCTTTCATTTCTTCTGCAATAATTCTCTCATATTTTTTCTTTTGCATTGTCATTTTTGCAAGAAGTACTGTATCATCCTTTGCATAATACAATGGATTTTTCTTAGAAAGACGGAGTTCTTCAATTCGATCTGACACTTGATCATGGATTTCTGTTAGACGATCGATTTCGTCTTGAAGCTTCATAGTTGTTTCAGATGGAATGTATGAAATACTCTTGAAATAAGGATTGATATAACATACATCTGTTGTTTCTCCTTTTAGGAAGACAGACATTTTAATGAGATAATATCCATCTTCAATAATCGGAGATAATAAAACTTTTTCTGTCGATATTTTCGATTTAATCAAACGAATAACAAGACTTGTGTAGGAATCTTGAAACTGCATCAAGGCATCTGCTCCATGAACATCTTCGATGGATTGATAAATAAGTTGCAAGATATCAAACGTTTGATATAAATCATCTGCTAATACATTTTTTTGTTCAAGTTGCTCTTTTGTATTTGATAACAATTGAATGAGAAGATCAATTGTACTTGTTGCATATTCAAAATTATCCATACTATTTTCCTTCCGTATATTTCTTCACAATTTGATTTACAGTTTTGACAGGTATTTGAAAGATTCTTGAAATTTCTTTTTTGTCTTGTACGGTCAAATAAGTGTTAAAAATCTCTCGATCTGTCCATGCTTTTTCAATTGGGCTATTCATCTTGTCCATTATATTGCTCCATTTGTTGTCTACTTAATTGTAAATATTTCGCAAGTGTTTCATATGTCTTTTCTGTATTTTGTGGAATAATTGTATAAAAACTGCAAGACTTATCTGCATTTATTACTACATATGCATCAAACAAGTTATCTCCGCTTGAAAATGTGACTTTCGCAATATTAAGAGAATATAATGGATCGTCTGTTGTTGGTGAAAAACGATCAAATGCTAATTTATATACATCTTTATAATTTTCACTATTAATCGAAATTTTTTGAATATCAACAGAACTTACTGTTGCAGCGACAGAACTACTGATGTATGGAACATTCTTGTCTTCAATTACAGAATATCGATCTTCAGTAAACAATGCCATAACTTGAATTGTATAAACACCGATATCATGAAGTTCTGGTAAAATATCAAGATCGGAAACATTTGATTTATTTTTTAACACGGTGGCATCATGATATACATTCGCAATCTTGTGATTATAGGATGCTGTGAACTTGTAAGTTTCTAACAGAGTATCAACTTCTGAAATTACACCATCGTAATCCATATTTTTTATTTTTTCTAATAGTTTTGTATAAAGTCCATTTGACATTGTTTCCAAATATTCCTTATTTTCGTCATCTCCAATTAAATAAGAGTTTGTGAAATCAAGAAAATCATCTCCACATGTTAAGTTTAATATTTCAAAAATAGGAGTACCTTTGTTGTATTCTTGAACAAGCGAGGAATTATTTCCTTTTAATTTATTATTTGCTTTTACTAAAAAAGATGTCATTTCTGATGTATATTCATAATTGTCAATTTTTTTGATTTCTTTATAGAACTTATCAACATCAACATGATCCTTTATTTCTTTTTTTAAATCATCATCTGTGATTGCTGTCAAGGTATCTTTTACAACCTCTTTTTCTTCATCTGTTCTTAAATCTTTTGTGTAATCTTTATTCTTATGAAGCATCTGTGCAATGATAACAACATTCAACCCAATAAAAGCAATAATGATAATTACAATTAATGTTTTCATTTTTTTACTCATAGTATTCACCTTTCCAAAAATTGCAAGAGGAAAAATCCTCTTGCAATTTATTTTCCTTCAAATATCCAATATTGTTTAGATGTAACGTTCACTTCTCTCTTAAAGTCATAAGCAGTATTCGTTCTTTGTCTACTTGCTGGATCGTTAACAAATACTTTTCCTTTACCATCTGTACCTCTTAATACAATGATATGTCCACCTTGTGTAAAGATACCTGGTGATTGACTAGACAATACTGGTTTTCCTTCTGATAATGCTTTTAGAACACCACTTCCACTAGCTGTTTGTGTCACTTTTCCAAGTTTATAATATTCAGCAACAGCAGCTGGTAATCCCCAACTCATACCATCACTATAATATCGATTTGCAAACTTTTCAACAATTTCTTTAGGTGTTATGTTTTTCCCAGTTAAGTAAGAAGCAACCATAGCACAAGATGTAAATCCACAACCAGCCCAATAAATGGATGATCCATCAGGAAAATCATTACTATTTTGTGGATAATCAATTTGATACAATGTTGGAATTGGCATACCATTTGCAGGAACTGCAAAATCAATATCCGTATCATCTCCACCAGTAAAAATTTCTGTAGGATTAATATAACTACCATTCATTTTTGTTCGAAGTGAAAAATAGAATTGAGATTGTGCAATACCAATAACATCTCCCTCTTTGACTTTTGCATTTTTTTGAATGGTTACACTAGCAAGATTTCCATAAATAGATACACATTTGCTATGTTGAATCATTACATAATTTCCACCATATTGCGCATCAAATCCTTTTTTGATTACTTTACCTTCTGCTACTGCTTTTACTTTTGTTTTAGATTTTGTAGAAAGAACAATAACAGGTGAATCTTTTCGATTATATTTTGTTGTTATCGTTGCATCCTTATCTTCTGACAGTGGATTTGAACATTTACCTTTGAAATAAACGTTTCTTACACCTGATCCTACGCCACCACTGTTGTTGATTTGTGAACTAAACATCTGTTCATACATAAGTTTTAAATATTCATCATCAATGGTGTAATTTGTGACTTCTTCTTGATCATTATATGCAAACATTGCAGACAATACCCAATCTGCTTGGTTATCTTGTAAAGCAGCACCAGACATTTTTGTCCAATATTTATCTTGTAAAACATCTGTATATTCTTCAGTTCCAAATAAGATTTTCGAAACAAACTCTGTAGCATTATGGTAAATCTTTTTAATACCTCTCCACATTTTTGTAAAAATGTTATTTGTATTTTTTGAACTGCCTGCTGATGTACCACCACCTCCGACAAACATCTCATCATCTTCATCCCATTCGTAAGGATCACCTTCACCATTTTCATCAATAAATTTTAGCATGAAGTTTGTTTGAGAAGATTCGACAGATTCACTCCATCTATTTACAACACCATCCCAAAACATGGAATTATACCATGGTTGATAAAAATCTGGTGATGAAAAACGTGCTCCAACTTTTCTTATAATATCTGCATCTGTATCATTTGCAGTAATTCCAGCACTCTTTAATAATTGAATTGCAACCTCTGGACCAGCACAACAAATACTATACATTAATTCTTGTAGAATATAAGAACGATTAAAATCAATTTGACTAAGTTGTGTATCACCAGTAATGCGTTTGTTGTTCATTACAAAGATAACAGATGATTTCCAAGAATAAGAAATCTGATACAACGTAAATTGTTCTTTCTCAGCATCTCCACACTGTTTCCATGCTGTTGCGAATGCACCATTTAAGTCATTTGGGTTAATATCAACACCACCAAAATATTTTGAATAGAATGCACTATCTTTTTCTTTTACCCACTGTAAGAAACTTTCACATTCAGGTGGATACATATTTGAAACACCCCATCCAGGCGTAATACCATCTGATTCGACATGTCCAGGTTCCATTTCTCCATATTCAGCACCACGTTCATAAATCGCTTGAATCGCACCAATACCAACATATAACCCTTCATCATCGAAGAAATCTGTGTTTGTTGTCCCATCGCCAAAAGATTGATTTGCTAAGATTTGATCCAATCCTTTTTCATCTTTTCCTGTTCTTGCCTTAATTTCGTCAAAATTAAACTTTCCTTTTACACTGTTTGGAATATATCCATCATAGTTATACAAATAATCTTCATAATAACGGATACCTGTAATACCAGATAAATCAACATCATCAGTTGCATATCTTGGTTCAATTTTCCATAAAGAGCCTTCAATTGTTGCATTTAATGTAACAGTTACATCTTGAGTCTCTTCCACAATACAATCGTATTTTTTCTCCATTGGATTATCTGTTTGATTTTCAAGCACAACTTCTTTTTTATCTTCACCTGGAACTTCATTTGTTGATACTGTTATTTTTTCACCTGGCTGAAGGATAACACTCTTTTCAACAGTTTTTCGTACTTTTTCTTGATATGTTTTTGAAATTGTTTCTGGTTCACTTCTTTTAGCAAGTGATCCTGTGTCTTCCCATGAGTAATCAATACTATTTGTAATTGTTCCTGCAGGAGTAATAACCCAATCAATCATATATGTTTCAGATGATTGTTCTCCCCATTTATATTCTTGATTCAAATCAAACTCACAAGAACCAAGGCCTTCACTATCTTTTCGATTATTATAATCTTGTGGTGTAACTGTAATTTTTTGTCCAGTATGTTTGTTTCCATTTTCATCAAGATAAGTACTATTCGGGTCCCAAACTTCAAAACTTGTAATCTTTCCTCGATTTTCTTGTTTTTCTTCATATTTCTTATATGAAACAACAGAACCAAATCCATAATCCCATACACCTTTTTCTTTCTCATCAGTTGGTGTATAATAAGTTTTTGTTTCTGTACCAGTTTCTTCTTTGTAGTGAACTGTCACTTCATAGGTTGCATTTGTTGCATAACCAGTATATATATCATAAACAGCATCAGCTGGAACTTTTACTTTTTTGGTTTTAATTGGTGTTTCTGTTCCATCATCTTCTAATTGTACTTCACTATTGACTTCTACTTCTTGACCAGGATATGCATTATTAACTGTTCGAGTTTCTGTTTTTGTTTTTTCTACATACTGCTTTTCTTCTACTTTTTCAGTTTTATATTTTGTAGATTCTGCAATTAAATCACGCTTATCATCTGTAAGTTGCGCAAGCTCATATGGAACAGATGACAAACTTCCTGATGAAGATCCACCTTCATAAGATACATTTCCACATTCTTTCATGTTTGTTTTGCTACTCTTATAAACACGTAGTTCTGTAAGAGGACGTCCATCAACTGATAATATTTCAGAAAGATTTGTTGGAGATGGATAATTTGCTCTACCAACATCATTCACAATTAAATCGTTATCAGTGACACCTAAAACTGGCATAAAGTGTGTATTTGGATCACCAATTCTTACAATGTAAAAATAGCCTTGATCAACAGTATTTTTCACTGTATTAACTGCTGTTTGTAAAGAATAACAACTTCTTGTTTCTACATATGTTAATGATCCATCTCCCAAGTTTGAAATAGATCCCATATATAATGCATCTCCTGCATAAGAGAGTTGAGGAATACCAATCGCAGGGTTAAACTTGCTTTCATCTTTTGATGTTGCGCCTGCATAAGCAGCCAATACACATGATGATGTTGCATAACAACCAATGTCATGAACTGTTCCACCACCAGGAAGTCTCATACTCCCCCATCTTGGATCAGTTTGTTTCCATCCTGCATATGCTCCTGATGTTGTTTGATTATCATCTGTTGTTTCATCATCTTTTTTATCTTCATCCTTATTCCCTTTTACATCTCCTGTAAAGTTTGGATTATCAAAATAACTACCACCATTTATTGCTTTTACAATACAGGTATTCCAATTTGGATGGCAACTTGGTGTTCCTGGATTTGCATGACTTCCTGCTCCACCACTATACCAAGTATTCATATTAACAACAAACTCAACAATATTTTGTCCATTACTATGTCCCCATTTATTACAACCTGCATCTGAAGAAGATTTGATATCACCAATGATACATTTTAACACTTGTCCATCTTCTCGATAGAAATCAATATAATCTCCAACTTTTCCATATGTTTCTGTACATGCAATGACATATCGACCATTAATTTTTCCAAATCCTTCATTATCATATTTTTCACCAGCTTGTGCTCTTAATTTATATTGCATACTGTCAGGTGCAGTAATACAGCCCCAACCCATATAAGTATGAACATTTCCAAGACCACTCGGTATATTTATTACAGTACCTTTTTCAATTGTTCCTGCAGTACTATCGTCTCCCCCATAACTCTCATTCTCTTTAATTGCAACGTGTTTTACAATTTGTTCTGGAAAACGAAATTGTCCATCATGCAAATACTTGTCCAATACATAAAGAGCATTTGGATTAATGTAAAATTGAGATTCACGATTATACTTGTCTCCGACTTGCTCTGAGTTTGGGTCATCTGGGTCTCCAAATAATTCAATATACTCTGGACTACGATATTGTAGAATTTTTCCATCCGTAGAAACTCCACTATCAACTGTTGAACCATCTGCACATTGCATTTTCCCATCTGTAATTACCCATATAGATTTTTCAGAAAAATAGGTATAAAATGCTCGAACAAGTTTATTTGCCATTGTTACTTCTGTAATTTCAAGTTTTCCATTATCAGTATAATTTACATTATTATATTCCGAAATGGTTTCAGTCTCTACAAATTGATTACCTTTGACTGATGCATTATCCATAAACTTGAAAACAAGGGAAGAAATTATAATTACAACAACAAGAGTTAAAAGAATTGGCCAAAATGCCATAATCAAATGAACCACAGCCATAATTGCTTTTATAACCAAAGCTTTTATTTTTGCGATTCGTTTTGTTGCTTTTTTCACTTTCTCTCCTGTTTTCTTCATTTGCTTCTTAAAGTTTTGAATTGCTTCTTTTGCTCGTTGTGGTGCTTTTTTTAGTTGCCCAACATTGCTGATTGCTTTCTTTCCAACACTTGTCGCACTTTTACCCACATCACTAACCTTACTTGATAAATCAGATGACAAATCATCCATGTCTGTGGAATCAGAAACAGAAGCAACATTTTTCATATTGCTACTGCCTCCACTCAATTTTGTCCCTTTCAACAAAGGATTCTCTTTTGTCTCTTTGGATGCATTGTTTTTTACTTTATCTTGATCACTTTGTTCGTGTAATTTCACAGATTATTCATCCCCTTCTATCTTTGGATTTCAACAAAGTTTGTATATTATATATAAAATGAAGGGAAAAATAACCAAAACAAACAAGATTTCAACATTTTTTCAAAAAAAATGTCAAACAATGAGCGCAAAACATTCTATTATTTTTTTATACTATGTTATGGCATAATAAAACATTGACAATTATAGCAATAATTGTTATCATTTTAATATAGAATATTTACATAAGCGAGGTGCTATTATGCAAAGTATAAATAATAATATTGATAAAATCATTGTTGTCGATCCAGGAAAAAATACAGTCAATGCATTATGTTTCGATGCAAACTTTACATTAATCGATCATATTGCATTTCCATCAATTACTCAGAAAAAACGTTCATTCCGAGATATTGATAGTTCGAGCGATTTACAATTCCATTATGAACGAGATGGAATGCGATATATTGTTGGTGAAGGAATCTTAGCTGGATTTGATTTCCAAACATCAAAAAATACCATGCATCACAAAATTTGTGTGAATACTGCGATTGCATATTTTGTTGATGATGCAGAAGAAAATATTCATCTTGTTGTGGGATATCCATCTTCAGATTACACAAATCCTGAGCAACAAGAAGCTTACATCAACTTATTAAAAGAAACAGAACCTGTACATATGGAATTAAACGGAATTCCTAAATCATTTAATCTTATAGACGTGGTTGTAAAACCTGAAGGAATCGCAATGAAACCAAGAGTGGAACAAATTGCAAAAGAAAAAGTCCGTGTAATTGATATTGGAGGAGAAAATATTAACTATAGACACTATGACGAAAAAGGAAATACACTAGCAAGTCAATCACTTGACAAACTAGGTGTAAATCACTTGGAATCATTCTTAAAAACAAGATTACGTAAATATGTAAAAATCGATGCAATTGATATCGAAAGCATTAATTATATGAATGCAGTAAAAGATGGAAGAATTAGTGAAATTAAAGATGACGATATCGCTTCTTTTGAAGATACGAAAGAGTTTATGCATGAATCATGCCTTGACTTCGTGGACATGATTATCGATGGACTAGATGCAAAAGGTGTAAGTATCTATAAACGTGGTGCAAAAATATTATTCACTGGTGGAGGTTCTATTTTACTAAAACCATATTTGGAAGAAATATTAGAAAATACAAGAGATCATATTATCTTCTCAAAAACTGCATATTGGGATAATTGTATCAGCTATGCAATCAAGGATGTTGGAGATAGATACAAAGCTGCACCTGGTGATCGTATGGAAAATATGCAATTAGCACAAATTATTTCAGGAAAAATGTTAAAAGAGGCAAACAAACTGTCTATCTAAGGTGGTGGTAGAAAATGACTACTCATAAAAATAGACGAGCAATTAATATTTCTTTACAATCGAAAAAATATGCAGAACCAATTAATGAAATGATACAAAGTTGGGAAGATGAGAACTTAAATATCTCAACACAAGTCTGTGATGCATTACTTTTCGTAGAGAGGTTAAAGAGATTTTCCTCTCTCTCTAATATCTTCAAGATTGTGAATATGTTGGATGGGTTGTCTTCGATTTATGGATATACGAGTGAAAATATTGATGAAATGTTGCAAGAAATTATCATGGTTGATAATGATAGATTTTCAGAAATCTTAATTCGATTAAATGATATGAAGTTTGACGAAAATGTTATGAAGAAAATGAAAGAAAAAAGATCGGGAACAACAAAACTCCTAAAAGAAGAAACAAAAGAAAAAATTGTGGAAAATACAAATCATGAAAAAAATCTTGAAGAAATAGAGAAAAAAGAAGTGCAAGAAGATAAGATTGAAAAAACGAGTGAAAAAAATCAAATAGAAGAAGAAATAACTGAAGAAACGAGTGAAATACCACTAGATTTCTTGTTCAATAGCTAAGAGTACAAACTTTTGTACTCTTTTTTTTGATTTATTTTTGAAAATCAGGAATAATTAAAATATTTATAAATAGAATAGAGAAAAATATTTCAAAAATGAAACAGGAGGAAATTAAAATGTTAACAAGTATTTCAAAAGGAGCAAAAAACAATCTTATCATTCCAACAATCATGGAAGAAGATAAAGGACATATCATCAGTTCAGATATTCTATCACGGCTGTTAAAGGATCGTATTATTCTTTTTACTGGTGAGGTAACACAGGAAAGTAGTGCACTTGCAATCGCACAGCTTCTTTACCTTGAATCACAAGATCATACAAAACCAATCAACATGTACATTCAAAGCCCTGGTGGTAGTGTAGATGCTGGAATGGCAATTTTTGATACCATGCAGTACATTCAAAGTCCAGTTCAGACCATTGCATGTGGAATGGCAGCAAGTATGGGATCGATTCTTCTTTGTGGTGGAGAACCTGGTATGCGGTGTGCACTACCTCATGCGAATATTCTTACCCATCAGCCGCTCGGTGGTGCAGAAGGTCAGCAAACAGAAATTCAAATTGTTGCAAAGCATATGAAAGAGACAAGAGAGCGATTAGAAGGAATTTTAATGGAACACAGTAATGGGAAATTAAACCCATCAAACATCCGAGATTACATGGAACGCGATACTTATCTCACTCCACAGCAAGCACTTGATGCAGGAATTATTGATAAGATTATTACACGATAACAAAATAGAAAGATCATTGCTAATTCGCAGTGATCTTTTCTAATGTTATAAATTTTTGTGTTTTTCATAGAATGTATCGGAAAGGAATGATCGATATGGATAAAAAAGAACGACAGAAAAAATGTTTGACACGATTAGGAATTATTTCTGCCATCATTATTGTAATTGGCGTCTTACTTGGATTTGGTCTTACGAACTATATGATTCATGGATTACAGAATGTTGGAGATGTCTATGTTGATGGTGCAAATTTTGCTAGTATCTTAACTATGTTTGGAACAATTGGAAGTCTTGCAATTGGAATGTTTTGCATTTTTGCTTCAATCTTTACAGTTGGTGCAATTTGGATAGTTTACGGAATCATTATTTTGATCCAATTCTTATGGCACAAGCTCTCGCACACACAATTTTTTCTTTTCATTGGAATTGTTTGCATTTGTTTGATTTTGTATCATACATTCACATTTTTTCAATGAAATACAGACAGCAAATCAATTGCCATCTGTATAAGCGAATACATCTTTCAAAAAATAAGAAAGCTTAATATCCTCTGGAACAGATGTCTTTCGATATTCTGTTCCTTCTTTTTTCGAGATTTCTCCTCTCACAAGATCCAAATCTTTCAAATAGTGATAACTTGCATTCCAAAATGTCAGCAAATCCATTTTCTTTAATGCGAAGTCATTTCCTGCATTCAAAAGATCATCAATCCCCTTTCCATACTGTTCATCCCATAGACAATAATAAATATGAAAATCAAATACATGTTCACGAAGATATTCAGAAATACGTTCTGCTTCTTTTCCATAAGTACTTGCATTTTTGAACTTACTTTTGTTTCCAACATGTAAAACCTTATACAAATCATTGTCCATTTCTTTATCAAGAGTTAATCCTGTTAGTGCAATCCCCATTTTAATTGCTGGTTGTAATACAGTTTCTTTTCTTGCCATATCCGCATCAAATGCAATCATGATATTTTGTAAATATCCATATCGTTCTTTCAATGTATGGATAACATTTGGAATATCTTTCCAATTATTTACACCTTGTACCGAAATTGAAATTGCATCAAATGTTTCAGTAATTTTCTTTGCCTTAAAATGTCCTTCTGTGATAAAGATTGTTCTGCAGTTGATAGTTTCTGGATAAAAAACAGAAACTGGAGTTCCAGGTGATGTTCCATCCGTATAATTTTTAACTTTTACAGAGTTTACAAATACACTAGAGAACCATTGATATCTTCCATCATCATCTGTTCGAATCTGAATCCCAACCACTTTTCCATCTACATTCAAAATTGGGATACCAAATCCTGTAGTATCTTTTAATTTTGAAAACACATAAGAATCAGATTTTCGATTGTAATAAAATCCAGGAACCTTTTTTAATACATCTGTATCCAATCCTTCTTTCATGAGTTCTTTCAAAAATGATTTCATGATAAATCCATTTGGAAATGTGAAGTATCCTGTTTTTTTAATATTTTCTTCAGAAAGATATCGATCATTTTTAAGTTTCATCAAATGTTCTTCTGATAATTTTGATTTTCCTATGAGAGTATTTCCTTTCATGAAAATACGATATACCTTATCTAAGGTATCCACATCTGCAATTTCAGGTTCTACTTTCTCAGATTTTATCTTTTTCTTTTTTCTTAAATCCAAAATCTCAGAAGAAGTATTCTCAATATCTTTTTCTACAATTAATCCTTGTTCCACTGCAATTCGAAAAATGGCTGCAGAATATGACAGATTGTCATAAGCCATAATAAAAGAAATTGCATTTCCACCTTCTCCACAAGCAAAACACTTATATGTGTTTGTAAGTTCAAATATATGAAAATTGTTTGGAGTGTGATCATCATGAAATGGACACAAGTACTTTCCATATCGATATTCTGAAATACGAGAATCAATAATTTCTTTGATTGGAATCTGCAATATCCTTTCCTTCAAATCATCCAAAAGCTCATATCTTGTCATAATTCTGTCTCCTTTTTTAGTATTATTCTTGTTATTTATCATGCTGTATTATAGATACAAAGCTTTTTTTTATAACAAAAAAGCCTCACAAATTTTGTGAGACTTTTTGTATTTTAGAACGGAATATCAACTTCTGGTGCAACAGGTTCTGCTTTGCCTTTTGCAGTTGATTTTTTAGCCGTTGACTTTTTTGTTGTAGTTTTCTTTTCCTCTGGTGCAGGTGTTCCTGTTCCATTTTCTGCATTTTGTTCTTCATTTCGAGAATATACTCTCTGGAATTTCTGAACGTTTACACGAATACTCTTTCCAACAGTTCCATCTTGTCTCTGATAAGTTTCAACTGTAAACTTTCCAGCAATACGATATCTCTGCCCTTTTTGTGGATTCATTTTGCGCATTGCATCTAATTGATATTTCCAAAATGAAGCACGAACGAACAGTACTCCATCTTCTCCGAGTACATCACCAAGTGCATATTTGATGCCTGATGGTCCAGCAAAACGACCATTCATATTAAGTTCTCCAACTTCATCACCAGTTGGTGTTTCATGAATTCTCATTTCATCTTTGCCAACCCAAAGTTCAAGATATCCCATACCTTCACCTTGTTCTTCTCCAATTCTTCCAATCCATCCTTCATTGTATCTTACAGTATTTTCTGCCATAATTAATTTCCTCCATTTTTTTAATTTGCTCCTGTTAGAATAGTAATTCTTATTCTAAAGTTAATTTATTATAGATTGCACAAAAATAATTATTCCATTTTTTCAAAAGTTTTTCACTTTTTTGAAAATTATTTTCCATTGATGTTTACGATTTCAGGTTGATTGAATAAACGAACTGGGAAACGACCAACACCAAGACCAGAAGACACGATCATGGTTGTATCCTTTATCTTATATTCTCCATTCACATATTTTGGCATAACTCCTTGATTGGAAGCAAAAATAGCTCCAACAAACGGAATCTGAATATATCCACCATGTGTATGTCCACATAATACAAACTCATAACCATTCTCGGCATATAAATTAATTAGTTCTGGACGATGTGAAAGAAGAATTTGTGGATTTGTTGTTTTTAATGAACGAAGCTGATCGTTAAACTTCTCTAAATCTTCATAGTATGCACTACTATCAACAATACCTGTAATATCAATATCTTCATTATTTATCTGAATCGTTTCTGTTGCATTTTCAAGAATATGAATCTCTTTTTCTTGCATTTTTGTCTTCAATTTTTCATAATTTCGATATCCATATTCCATATCACCTGGTACAAAATAAATCGGTGCTTTAATCTTCTCAAATTGTTTCAATAATACATCCTCGTTATTTGTATTTGTTTTATATTTGTCAACTAAATCTCCTGTAATCACAACGATATCAGGATTTTGTTCATTTACTTTTTCAGCTAATCCTTTAACAACTTTATTATTGAAATCGGATAACTGTACAATTTTTATATCATGATATGGTACGGTTTGCACTTCTACCTTTTTTATCATTACAATATTTGATGTTGCATATAAAATGCCACAAATAATCGCAATTAAAATTGAAAGTGATAGCAAGAAAAATAGAAACCTCTTGCATACCTTCAAAAACATGTTTCCAAAATCTCTCATGAATACGATGATCCTTTCCTATTTTTTTGTATTATATAAATCTGAATGAAAAAATATTAGAAAAAACACGAGAATTAAAAAAAAGATAATTTGAAATTATTTTTACAAAAGAAAACATCAAAAAAAAATTAAAAAATTGAAACTTTTTTCGAAAAAATGGAATAATTATTTTAGGGGTGTATATACTCAATTAGAATTGATAAAAAGGTAAAAAACATTTTTAACAATTCTGTCAACAATTCACCTCCTTGGATTGTTGGTCAGAATACCGTAAATGATAAAGCATTTTTCATGATGCATTATCTGGATTCTGATATTTGAAAATAAAAAATACAATATCATGTTAAGAAAGACCACAATATCGAAAATAATAGATCTTGTGTATTCTTTCCATTTTCATGAAATTGTAATTTCCTGTTTATAAAAAATATCGTGAAAAAAAGTCTGCAATTACTTTGTAATGCGGACTTTTTTGTTTGCACAAAAATGGCAAGTACAATTTTGTACTTGCCATCTATTTTTATACATTTGTCGGAGGTTTTGAATTGTCAGATTGAGGATTTGGATTAGGTTGAGGATTTGGTTGAGATGGACTAGGTTTTGGTCGATTATTCGTATGTGGATATACATCTCGATTTTCTTCTCTCGCTCTCAATTTCGAAACCCCTGCTAATGGATCTCCTTTTGCTAATGGATCATGAGCACTTGTTGATGCTCTTTGTACATCTGCGGTTCTTCTCACAATTATTGCTTTATCTCCATTGATTTGCATTGCAATTTGATTACGTCGCATATTTTCATAGGTCTTTTTATATTTTTCATTACCCTTTTCGTCAAGTTGACCAGTGTTATGAAGTTTTGTTGCCATATACATATTTTCGTAATCTGCTTTGTGATCAGCTGAAATTTCTGGTGTTATCTTATTCCCTTCTTTATCTACGATTGGATTTGCAGTAAATGTTCCATTACTATCAAATGATCCACCAAGATCATAAGTTGTATAATCTTTTCCAGCTCTCATGGAATCCACACCGTTATATTGCATATTTTTTCTGAAATTATTATTTTGTTTCATATCAAGTGCTGTACCAGCAATATCGCCTTTGATTGATCCAAGATGACTACCACCTGTTCCTACCATTTTTGCACCAATCGCAGGATCAATAGCAGACATAGCAGTACCAGCACCAACCATTGCTAAACCAGTTGCACCATGTGCTGCAACTTTTCCAGCACCTTTTACAACCGATGCAACACTACTACCACGTCCAAATGTTGATTTTGCACTGACTTCTTTAGTTGCATTTACATGAGCATTTGCATTGTATGCATTTGGAGCAGATGGATCATCTTTTAAGTTGACATCTGCATCTCCTCGTGAATTACTCATTTGTGTATCAAGTTGTTGATTTAAAGAACCATTATTTTCAGATGGAGCACTTCCACCCTTTCCTCCAGATGATCCTTTGCTTCCAGCTTTTGCCCCCATAAATCCACCAACAACACCACCTGCTACACTCGTTGCCATTCTTGCAAGACCACCAGCTGCACCATCAAGACCAGCACCTATGCCAAATACTTTTTCTTTTACAAACTTACCAAGTGGAATAAATGCATATAATAGTACTAACATTTCCAAAGTTCGAGGTTTTGCCCCCATCGTAATATTGCAGAAGAATGCAATTAAAATTGCATGAATGGTCTGCATAAAAACATTTCCTAATAATTCCTTCATGTAAGTCGAAAACACACTAGAAAACTTACCACCAAGTGATAAAGTATAAATCGCAAGAGGTGCAAGACCATATAAAATGGCAATAGTAATCGCTCTTAGGAAATAGAAAAAATTGAAATAAATAGTTAAAATTAATACAGCAGCAGATATCACAATTTGTCCAAATGTACTAGCTCCGCTTGCTCCACCTAAAATCGAAAAACTTTCTGCGGATGTTGAAGCCGAAAATAAATCGACTAATCGATAATTTAATCGAGCTAAAAAGTTAAAAATAATGGTGAAAGAACCAAGCATGAATCCACAAAGTAACAAATTTTTAATAGACTCTTGCCATGAGATTTTTTCAACAATATTCATTGTTGCTAGTTGTCGTTGCCATACCAATTTGATAATTGCAAAACCAATACAACCCCATGCAATCATTTGACAAATAATATGCAATAGTAAAATTGCATTTCCCCATGTATCAGGATACATTCCTAATATATAATTGCTATCACGAGAACCTTCATTGACCATAAGCTCATCAATATTATAAACGCCAAGAGCAGATCGAATCGATGTAATCATATCTGCAAAAAAACCATTCAATAATGATGAAAATTCATTTGGAGATGTTACTGTTGCAATAGAAGAATAAGTCGCTCCATTCACATCTGCATTATAGTTCCCTTGCATGACTAATAGTTTCCAATCGATGTATTGAACATCACCCTTATCTTTACAGTTCTTTTTGTACTTATCATATTTACTTGTGCTCATATAATAAAGTTTATCATTTTCATCATCATCCACATATCCTTTTTTGCAACGATAAACAAATGTTTTGGATTCACCACCAACAGAAACGGATACATAGTCATCGGCTTTGATACCGACATCATTGATTTTCTTACCAGATGTTGTGCTGACAGATACATTAACACCATTAACTGTAAAAGAACTATCTAAATTGGCAAGATGCATACCAATTGTTTTCAAGTTTTCTTTCGTACCATTTGTACTTGACCAACCACTTTTATTTAATACAAACGTTAATGCATCATTTAATCCTGCTAATGGATAGTCCATAACTCTTTGTGCAAGTGCTAAGTCATAATCACTTGCATCGACTTTATCTACTAAAATACCAAGTGTATGAGAACTTGGGAAGGTAAAAATCATCGCATCATTTGTACCCTTTTTATCTACAGGATATTTAGGTTCCGCATCTGATGTATAATCAATTTCTGGTACATTATCAGATGAATTATTATTTTTTACACATTTTAAGAATCCACCAACATCGACTTCTCTGTGGTTATTTCCACTCTCATGAACGATTTCACCGTGATAGGTATTCGTACTTTCATCAACAACTACAGCTAAGTAATATGCATCATGGGCAGATACATCAATTTTGCAAAAACATAACAGCATAAACACCATAGTTATGATAATCATTAATTGATTTCTTATCTTCGCCAAAATGGTTCATCCCCTTTCTAAAATATAAGTGTGTCATTGGATATTTGAAAACATCCAATGACATTTCAAGTATTGTATCTTATACATTTTTTCAAAACTTATTCAATAATTTAGGCTTTTTTGAACTTTTTCTTTTCAATTAATGATTTTTCAAACTCAAATGGAATAACTTGAACGGTTGCACTTTCATTATGCATTTTAATCAACATTTGACCTCGTTTTGCACCCATCAAAAAGATTTTTTCACCATCCGAAAGTTTGAAAGTATCTTGAAGTGCATCTACATCCGTTGGATCTTGTCCCAAGAAAATATTTGTGATTGCTTGTTTTAATACAGCTTCTCCTTGTGTACTACGTGCGAACTCTGTAAAGTTCTGAGAGGCAACAAGCAGACCACCATTTCTTTTTCTGATACGTCTTGCTGCATTTTCCAAGAATGTTGCTGTATATTCAGAACCAGCCATATTCTTTGATACAAGCATCCAAGCTTCATCACAAACAATTCGTTTCTTAATTTGTGGATTTTTCTTTACAAACTTTTCCCAAGTCCAAGAAAGTGCAACATACATGCCGATTGGTCTTAAAATATTTTCTTCGAGTTTTGAAACATCGAATGTAACAATTGGTGCATCTTTGAAGTTCGCAAGTGATTCACTTGTATAACAATCAAACATATCATAGATACCACCCTTCTTGAACATCAAAAGTGATTTTGATAAATCTTTCATTTCTTGATCATTATTTTTAATTGCATATTCTTCAACTTTCCTATGAAAATCGCTGAATATTGGCATTTGTTTTTTCATACCATTGTGATAAAAGATTTTTGTCTTTGGATCAAAATATGGCTCAGTAACATAAAGAGATTTTGGATCTCTTGAAATATTTTTATCGTAGTAAAGTTGTTGTAATAAGGTAGAGCATGTAGATCTTTGCCCACTAGTAAGTCCTCCTGCCATAACTTCCAAAAGATTTAGAATATCTGAAACTTTTCCATTGATAGACACTTCTTTCTGTCCAGTAGGGAATCCATCATCATCCACAATGTCTTCCTCTTCAATATCAAATGGGTTAATACATTCTTTAGAATCTGGTGCAAGATAAATATGGCTACCACCAACAGCATCTGTAAGTTTTTTATATTCACCTTCTGGATCAATAATAACGGTTCTAATCCCACGAAGTGTCGAACGTAAAGTCAATAAAGAAACGAAGAATGTCTTACCTGTACCAGCTTGTCCCAAAACGGTAATATTCGAATTGTTCAAAATCTTACGGTCATAAAAATCAATCAAAACAGGCGTCCATGTTGTTGTATTAACACCAATGAATACTCCATTTTCATGTGTAATCTCACTATTATAAAATGGAAAACATGCAGTTAATGCTCCTGAGTTAAAGTTTCTAAACTTGTCTGGCAGATAAGATTTACCAATTGGAAGTGTTGAATTAAACCCTTCATCTTGACGTAAATATGTAGGCATCAAATAAATCTTTCTACCTCGAAGTTTATTATCGATTTTTTGTGTTTCTTTATCTAAGTTTTCTTTGCTGTCTGCATATAAATTTGCACAGATTTCTACCTGATACAATTTCTCAATATTTCGTTCAAGCTTTCTTCTCTCTTCATACAAACCTTGAATTGCATCACCAAGTCGTGTCACATTTCGGATATTACCTCTTTCATTTTCTGTTGCTAACTGAGCTTCATACTGTGTAATTTTTGCTGTTAAGCTGTCCAATGCTTCTCGATCATTCGCTGGTTCAATATGAATCATCGTATCAATTTCGGCTTCAGAATTAAATAACGCATCAAGCCAATAAACATATACTTGATTTGGAAAACCTTGCATCACGAAGTTTCGTACATATTGTTTTCCAACTGTCATATAGTCAAGTTCTCCTCGTTGCATGGATGGTGGAGCTATAAAATCTCGCATATTATAGCTTCCTTTCTCAATGTCCATGAGTTCTACATCATCACTTTTATTCAAATCAATTACAAGATTTTCATCTTGATTTTTTCTTTTCTTTTTCTTCAATTTGTTCACACCTTTCTAATTTGAAATTGTCTTATCTTTAAAATCTCCTGCTATTTTATTTCGAATAATATCAATATTTCTAAATGCAACATCTGCACGTTTTGCAACTTTCTCATCTACACCTTTTGAATCCATAATTTCAACTTTTAGTCTATTTTGAGCTTCAGCCAAAATCCAATCTAAGCGTTGTTTATCAGAAAGTTCTTGCAATTTATTGTTGCCACTTACAATCATATCCAAGAACTCATGATTGATTAAGTTATCAGCTTGATTTGCAGAATCCTTATGATAAGATACATAAAGTAAATCAATTAAATCTGGTGTATTTAATAGTGTTGCACTAATTCCAAGTGCATCCAAACTTTCTTTTACAATGATAATTCTGTTTTTCATTTCTTGTAATACATAATCATATTTTTCTTCATCTGTTGATGTTGTTAAATTGTTTGCTTCATCGAATGGAATAATCACATATTTCCTTTTTTCTTTGTTGTTCCCAATTCGGTCATAGATGTCAGACATCTCTTCAAAATAAGCTTCTCCATAATTTTCAAGAATTGGATATTCTTCAATTGATGCAAGCGTATCTTTTCTGAGTGATTCCATCATTTTCTCATTATCCATCGTTCTTGTTTGTACATAGATTGAAATTGGATAAGTTAGTGAATTGAGAAAACGTTGAAATGCAAGTTCAATGATATCCTGTTCTTTATCTGTTTTTAGCCCATAATTGACAGATGTACAAGATAATACAACTCGATATTGATGATTTCCAAGATGAATCATACTATCTCTGATATCTTCAAATGGTAAGTTCGCTTGTGTGGAATCGGATTGTTCTTGATCTAACACAATATCTTGTTTTACATTGGCTTTTTTTAATGCAAAAATCATTGCAGCAACAATAAAACCAATAAATACAAACATAATAACAAGCATGATAATAATTTTTGAATCCATTCTATACCTCCTAATGTTTATTTGTTAGATTTTTTATTTTCATATCAAATCGTTTTTTTGTAATTAAATATTTTAATAATGTCATTTCATATTTTTTATAAAATGCAAATGGTACACCTAAAAGTGCAAATGGTATTGCAAAGATAATACTCATAACTTCTACTCTTGTAATGAGATAAATCACAACAAAGACTAAAAGTGCAATTACAACACCGCCAATTAGCCAACCAAATTGTCCAAATGTCAGAATACCACCAATCGCTTTCTCTTTCTCAGATGTATCAGGCGGAATTTCATAATTTCTAGCCATATGTTTCTTCCTTTCTTTCATTATTTCACAAAAATACTTCTGCGATATCTTTATCATTATATATGGTTCTCAAAAAAATATAATCAAAATTTACACAATCAAAATAAGAATCCAATTTGGATTCTTATTTAAAGAGATTATATGTAATTGCAAAGAAGATGGTTGATCCACCAAGCAACGCAGCCGCAATTCCAGACCACATAAGTCCAACGATACTGTTTCTTTTTAATGCCCAGTGTTCCGTACCAAGTGTCGCAAGTTTGATACAATGTTTCATAAAAATTGCGACCATGGTCATCGTTGCAATTCCACCAATGAATGTAATAACTGCATTATAATCTTCTAGTTTCTTATTAAATTGATCAATGTCTTTATCTTTATCTTTATCAATATCATATCTTGTATTTTCACCATTTTCTCCAACTACAATTTGATTTCCACTTGTTTTTACATCGGATGGATCACTGATTGCGAAAGTTGGAATCTGACAAAATAGGGATAAGAATAAGAATAATATCACAAAGATGGTAATTTTTTTTGTCATAATCTTTCACCACCTTATCGAAAAACATTGTATGCCATCGCAAATACAAATGTCACAGAACCAAGAAGCGCCGCTGCAAGTCCTGCCCACAAAAGACCAGATGCAATTTGTCTACGCTCCATTGGATTATTTGCTTTTGCTCCAAGTTCAACAAAGTGTTTCATAAAAATTACGACAAATGACATAGTAGCAATTCCACCAAAGAAAGTAATTAGTTCTTTGTAGTTTTCAATAACCTTCTCAAATCCTGCCTCTTTGGAAGTAATGCCAGAATCATTCGATAATGAAACTTTACCACCAGAAATTGTGACATTGACTGTTGCAAATGTATCGATGCTAATTACACTACCAATCATAAGCACCGTCATTGCAATCATTAGAAGATATTTTTTCAAAGATCTCATTGTCTTCACACCTTTCATTTTTTTTCATTATATATACCTCTTTAAAAAAAATTACTCAAATCAGTGGTATTTTTTCAAAAACTTTGTATCATAAAGAAAAACAAGGAATTATTTTTGAACGGAGAGAGCGAATGCATATACATCAAGGAATATTATATTCTGTAGACGAAACAGATATTAAAAATGGAACATTTATTTTTCCATCAAATGTATCGATTATTGGAAAAGATTGTTTTGAGTATGTTAAAAATCTCAAAACCATTATCATTCCAGGAAAAATTGTTCATATCTATGATTATGCTTTTTACTGTTGCAGTAACTTAAAGGAATGTATTTTCACAAATCCATTTACAATCATTGAACAAGGGCTTTTTCATGGATGTCAAAATCTTGAAAATGTGGAATTACCAACACATATGAAACGGATTCCAACCGATACCTTCGCTGATTGTGAGAAACTTGCATTTCTTGAAATTCCAAGCACCGTTAAATCAATTGGAACAGATGCTTTTTCTGATTGTATGAATCTCAAAGAAATTCATGTGTCAAAAAGTATTGAAGTTCTTGACAAAGAAATGTTTCATAATTGTCTTAATCTAGAAAAGATCAAATGGAAAGGAAAAATTTATAGCATTCATGATTTGGATGCTTATGGAAGATTTTCTTAAACTTAAAAGACACTAGCATTTGCCAGTGTCTTTTATAAATCCAAACTCTTCCTTTCTATTCAAGAACTCTTCACAAAAATGTTCAATATCAGTTAATGCTTCTCGAACATACTTGAAGTCCTTGTATCCTGCCATAATCTTCGAAAAGTCAAAGTAAAAATTCTCTTCACTTTTTACTGGTTCAATAGCAGGACAAAATGGAATGTTCTTATGTTTGAGAGAAAAATATACCACACCATCATCAAATAAAAGTTTTTTGACAACCAAAATACAATTGTATCCTTCGTAGTATATATTCTCTACATTTTCTGTCTTTTCCGTTTTGATATACTTAATCACCCTACCACTCCTATTCTAATTCTTCCTTTGTACCCATAAGTTCATCAATTTTCTTATGATCGTATGTATGAGTCCCACGTCCATTATCGAAGAAATGAAGTACAATATTTCTGCAAAAATCTGCAATCTCATATCGATCTTCCAAATCCCCATGATAAATTGGATCTACATCTTTTATTGTAGCCCAACGACAAAGCTGTGTCACGGCACGAATTGCAGATTCATGAGCCATTCGTCTCTGACTATCTAAAGTCATGGTAATGTCTTGAATCTTTTCAGGTTCACCTTTGTAGCGAATACGTACCATTTGAATGTGATATTCCATGTTGTACACACTTGAAACATAAGTTGGAAATGCATTCATATTATCTTCAATTAGTTCCAACACTTCTTCATCATCAGCCCAAGCATTGACAAGTGCTTTAAAGTTTTTCACTACGTTTTTCATATTGATTCCTCCTATTCTGGATGTCGCAATACACTTGAACATCTCTTTCATTTCTACTGTTTTTTCTTACATGATTTCTCATGTAGTTCCTGTTTCTATTTTTGAATCATTCTACAATTTCTTCAAACTTTTATTCCATTTTTTGAATATTTTTCAGTACTTTTTCTATAATAAATCAAATATTATTTGTTCAAAGATTGAACAGGAGGGATCTTATGGCTTATATTAAACAGTATTGGGAAAATAAAGACGACAGAAAAACAAAAGCAATCGCACATACAAAAGAAATGCAAGATCGATATGCAAATGAAATATCAGCATCGATTGCAAACACAAAAGTATATGATACAGATTTTTTATTTGAAAGGGAAAAAGAACATACAACAGATATTGAAATTGTAGATATGGATAGTGTTAGTGCAATCTGTAAATACACAGATGGGAAAACTGCAGTGCTTAATTTTGCTTCCTATAAACATCCAGGTGGCATGTTCTTAAACGGCAGTAAAGCACAAGAAGAATGTTTATGTCATGAATCATTCCTTTACAATGTGCTAGAAAGTCAAAAAGCATATTATTCATGGAATAATGCACATAAAAATAAAGCACTTTATTTAAATCGTGCACTTTATTCACCTAACATTTTATTTCGAAATTCCGTATCATGTGATGTGATCACTTGTGCATGTCCAAACAAATCCGCAGCACAAAAATATCAAAATGTTTCAAATGCTGAGAACTCAAAAGTCTTAGACAGTCGCATTAAGTTTGTACTTGATATCGCAAAAGATAATCAAATTGATACATTGATTTTAGGTGCGTATGGTGCAGGAGTATTTGGACAAGATGCAACTGAGGTCGCAATGATTTTCCAAAAATATTTAAGAGAATATGGATTTAAAAAAGTTGTGTTTGCCATACCAGCTGGACTTAATCTAGATAAGTTTAAGAAAGTGTTCAGATAGTATGGAATATACACGTATCCTAACCGAAGATTTTGTCACAGTAAAAATACCAAAACTTGCTGGTACAGAAAAACAAATCGCATTCGGTGAAAAAATAAGGAGAAAATATATTAATATCTTCAACAATAAATTGAGTAAATATGGCATACTCGATATCGATGGAAGAAAAGAGTTTACAACAAAATTTGAAACTTATCTAAATGATAAAACTACTGCGAATGCAAGTTATTGGATTAATAATCATTGTGCATTTTGTGGTAGTTCACTCATCCATCAAGAAGATAAAGATATTTGCTCTAATTCTTTTTGCAAATATGTAAAAGAAAAATAAGACTATGGCATTTCCAAATTGGAGATGCCATTTGTATATGAAAAATTTGTGGATAAGTGCATAAGTCTGTGGATAGTTTCGACATGGTTCTTTTTGTTTGTTGTTGTTTATCCACATATTTTATAATTTTAACATTTTCAATTTTATATATTTTTAATATTTTACTATTTTCTTATTTTCCAGACAAGAAACACCAGTATTTCCAACACTTTGACAAGACAAGATACAACATATGGGGACTTTCTTGAAACATATGGGGATTTTTTCTTTATTTTTTGAACCTAAAAGGGAAAAACTTACAACATATGGGGATTTTTTTAAAACAAATTGGGATCAAGTTGAACCAAATTGGGAGTAATTTGAAACAGTTTGGGACAATCATACAACAATTTGGGACTTTTTTTAGAATGCAACAGATTGGGAGTTTTATTGCAACAGATTGGGAGTATTTCCAACTGTCAACTTCATATTTTTAAGAATCGTGATTTTTGTTATAAAAAAAATCACAAAAACTTACTGACAAAATGAAATATTCATGCTATGCTTATATCAGAAACCTTTTTATGCTCCCTTTTTGTTGTATACTATTTTTTTAATGTAACAAATCGGGAGATCAAATACAACAAATTGGGAGAAAACTTACAACATATGGGGAAATTAAAAAAATATACTTCAATCTATTGTATTTATAGTATCAGAATGCTTGTAATTCCATTTACATTCTCCCTTTTTGTTTCAATCATCTATTCTGTTGCAGCATCTTTGTTTCTTTTTCCCTTTTTGTTGCAACTTTTTTGAATGCAACAAATCGGGAGTTTCATGAACATGAAATTCATGATATAATAAAGAAAAAGAATATGATCAAAGTATCAGAAAGGACTTGCTTATGACCAATAATATTGAGTTTGTTTCTAGCATTGTAAAGGATGAAAAAAAGAACTTTACAAAAATCGTAAAACACAATAATCTGATCCAAAGTAAATATACTTTAACAGCACTCGAACAAAAACTACTATATCGTATTTTTGAAGACATTCAACGTAGTGGATATACCAATCGAGAAGTTGTAATTGAGTTCAAAAATCTTTATCGAGATTATAAAGAAATTGTGCGTAAAAACATCAGTAAAAAAGAGTTTCAAAAAATATTACACTCAATTCAAGATAAACCAGTTGAAATCATCAAGGATAATGATTATACAAGAACTCATTGGTATAGCTTAAATGCACCAAAAGATTTATCTCGTTTTTCGATCAAGATTGATGAGGATGTATTCTCTTATGTGCAATCATTGAATACCAATTTTACAACATTGCTATCGGAATCACTTTATTCATTCTCTAGTTTTTATACAATGCGTATCTATGAACTATTGCAACAATGGTATCCAAAGAAAAAACAAATTGCCTATCGTATGCAAACATTAAAAGAGTATTTGCAACTTGACTATCGAGTAGTTATTGAAAAAGGAGTAGAAAAGGAACTGAATAAAAGTTATCGCAACAATAGTAATTTCAACAAACGAATCATAGAGCCAGCAATTAAAGAGATTAATGAACATTCAGAGCTTTCTGTGACATATGAGTTTCTTCGAAATAGCGGAAAAGGTAAAAGTAAAATTGAAGGAATCTGTTTCTATGTAGATAGTAAAGAAAATAAGGAAGAAAAAATATTGAAAGAAATAAAAGATCCACAAACTCCAATTAAAGAAGAAATAAAAGAAAAAACAATAGATCATGAACAAACACTAGAAGAATTGTTTGAGAATTATTTAGATGATGTAGCAAAGATTTTATTTATGCAAGATTTTAAAGAAACATGGGATTTAACTGATCCAGATGTTGTAAATCGTATTGCTTATTGTATTGAGGATATGTTCTCTCTTTATGCGATTTCTCAAATTACAGAAGATATGTATTATCAGTTCAAGACATTGTGTAAGTTTGAATTAAATAAATGGTTATTGTCTTAAACAAGAACTCCACATACAAAGTGGGGTTCTTTTTGTTGGAAAGAAAGTTGAAGGAATGATGAAAATCTTGACAACAAATCTTTTTGACAAAAATACGAAAAGGAAAGAGGACAGAATTATGTTTGGAAGGATGGTACGAAGCTTATAGGTTTTCGGCATGATGGAAAGTACGAAAATCCTCCACTTTTTTGATGGTTGCTTCTTTGATTTGATTCGTACTATTTATTATTAAAAGCAACCTTTTATAAAACGAAAGGAAAGGAAAATGTGCGTATTAGGCAATGCGAGTTAAGTTAGTAAGTTGTTTAACTTTATTATTTCTAATTTTTCGCATTGACGGTATGTAATATGATTCGCATGATGTAAAAATCTTCCTTGACTGTTCTGTGAATCATGAAGTACAACGGAACTGGCAGACAAAA